>Ga0080006_1155688_pt1 | contig 10164 bp, 9 predicted proteins | sample RS3BMetagenome_FD_69209 | JGI IMG/M metagenome (GOLD analysis project Ga0080006, IMG submission 69209) | Ferric oxide microbial mat and aquatic microbial communities from Rainbow Spring, Yellowstone National Park, USA - RS3B (SPADES... ... | reverse complement strand
GAATTCAAGAGATTGATCGCGAGTACGAAGGTAATAAATTGACTCAAGAACAATTCTCTGAAGGAAGACAGTCGACGCCACAGCACGAAGATAGTATCGATGAACTCAGAGACAGGGTGACAGTTGTAATTCCAACGCTCAACGAGGAGGAGGCCATAGGTCCTCTTATCGACGAAATTAAGGAAGCTGGATACAGAAGGATCCTCGTTGTCGACGGATATTCCAAGGATAAGACGGTGAAGATTGCTAGCGATAAAGGAGCCAAGGTAGTCGGTCAGCACGGCAGGGGTAAAACAGGTGCTGTTCTAGTGGCAAGAGACATTGTGGATACACCGTATTTCCTTCTCATGGACGGAGATTATTCGTACGACCCTAAAGATATAGATAAATTTGTAAGACATTCAAATAGATACGACCACATCATAGGATTCAGACCTAAAAATAGCCCCTATATTTCAGGAACCCACAAGATTGGCAACTGGATACTCACAAAGACATTCAACTTGCTGATGGGTAGTAACGTGCCAGATGTGGCATGCGGAATGTATCTGATGAGGACCGAAAAGGTGAAACAACTTATACTGGATACACAAAGCTTCGATATTGATCAGGAAATAGCAGCCGAGATGCTCTTTGACGGGAAAGTTACTTACGTTCCAATAAACTACAGAGCGAGGTTGGGAAAGGCGAAGTTACAGACCTGGAAGCACGGATTTCAGCTATTGTTCACTATTGTCAGACTGGCACTTAGATACAACCCTGTCTTGCTCTTTTCTGTGCTAGCTTCCCTGATTCTTATTCCGGCCTTCATATTATTCTTCTATGCGATTTACCTTTATTTCTTCTTCCATGCGTATCATGGTGGATATTTCCTTGCATCTCTGATCCTCTTCGTCCTTGGTGCACAGGGGTTCACGGTCTCAACTGTATCAGTGATGCTCAGGCGGATAGAGAGAAAGCTCAATAACCTCAGAAATAATAACTGAATAAAGGTCGTAATTATGGGCCGAAAAGGATTAGCAAAGACATGGTCAGTGCAAGTAGGAAGAGGTATCTCTCGTGTATAGCGGCCTCTCTTTAGGAGCTACTGGTGTTCAAGGTATGAAGATTTTGTACGCGAAACTTAGGAAATCACAGGTCAGGCAAAGCTATGCTGATATTATTAAGGCAAGGAAACTCCTTGACTACAATCCGCAAGTCACGCTAGAAGAAGGTGATAAGGAAGCTCCTCTTGATTCTTTCGGGGGTAAATTGATAACCTGACGCGATATTCTCTAATTGAAAAGAAAGACAAACTTCCGGATGGTTTTGCACAAAAATTTGGTCGGATTCTTTATATCAAGTAATGGCGATATCTATTGCGCAGAGCTCTTATTACAGGCGTAACAGGGCAGGACGGCGCTTACTTGGCAAGGCTGTTACTAGATAAAGGATACAAAGTATATGGTACATTCAGACGTACTTCGAGCCCTACATTCTGGAGGTTACAAAGTCTTGGCATTCAAGAAAGGGTGCATCTGATTGCTGCTGATCTTGCCGATGCGGGTTCACTTACACAGGCAATACGCATCTCCGAGCCAGATGAAGTATATCACCTTGCAGCTATGAGTTTTGTCGGAACTTCTTTCGACCAACCGGTATTCACCGGTGACATCACTGGCCTCGGTGTAACTCGACTTCTCGATACGATTAGACTTGTAAATCCCAATACGAAGTTTTATCAGGCTTCGTCGAGCGAAATGTTCGGGGATGGCAGCACCGACCTTCGTGACGAACGGTCAGATTTTTCTCCTGCAAGCCCGTACGCTGCTGCAAAGCTGTATGGATTTTGGATTACGCGAGTATACCGTGATGCCTTCAAGATTTTTGCCGCTAATGGGATCCTTTTCAATCATGAATCCCCATTAAGAAGTCTGGAGTTTGTCACAAGGAAGATTACGAATGCCGTTGCGATGATAACTCTGGGTGTTGCCAAAGAAGTCCGACTAGGCAACCTAAATGCAATGAGAGACTGGGGCTACGCGCCGGAGTATGTGCAAGCAATGTGGGACATAATGCAATTAGAAACTCCAGACGACTTCGTTATAGCGACCGGCGAAGCACACTCGGTACGCGAATTTGCCGATGAAGCTTTTTCAATTGCGGGCTTGGACTGGAAGAAGTATGTCAAAATCGACAAGAAGTTGTTTCGACCGTTGGACGTCCCATCTCTACGGGGTGATTTCTCGAAAGCTAAACGGGTATTTCGGTGGGAACCCCGTACTACTTTTTCCGAACTTGTAAAAATAATGGTCGAGGCAGACTTAAACAGATGGAAGGATGCTTTGAGCGGAAAAGTTTTCCCTTGGGATGTGAGTTTTTCAACGAATCTGGATCAACCCAGCAACAGTGATTACACTTTCAATGGGTTGCAATGATGCCGTCTTCCAATAGAAAGTTTCAATATCCACTGGCAAAGCCATGGCTGGATTCGAATTCGAGAAAGTACCTTCTCCAAGCATATGATTCGGGGTGGATAAGCTCGAGAGGAAGTTTCATTGATCGGTTTGAGACCGGTTTCGCTTCCTTCGTAGGAACCAAATATGCAGTCGCAACATCGAACGGTACTACCTCTCTGCACCTAGCATTGACTGCATGTGGAATAAAGACGGGAGACGAGGTTATAGTTCCCGATTTCACATTCGTCGCTGTGGCGAATGCGGTAACATATACTGGCGCGAGACCAGTGTTCGCTGATGTGAATCGACAATACTGGGGAATTGACGAGGAGGCTATTTGTCAACGCTTGACCAAGCGGTCGAAGGCTGTCATCGTTGTCCATTCGTATGGTCATCCGGTCGATATCGCTTCAATCCGGAAGCTATGTGACGAAAAAGGGCTCTACCTAATTGAGGATTGTGCAGAGGCTCATGGCGCAGAATATAAAGGTAGAAGGGTAGGTTCGTTCGGTGACATAAGCTGCTTTAGCTTTTACGGTAACAAGATACTGACAACAGGCGAAGGCGGGATGTGTCTGACGAATGACCTGACGTTGGCAGAAAGAATGAGGAGACTCAGCAATCATGGTACCGATCCAGGCGTTCATTTTTGGCACACCGTCGTAGGGTTCAACTATAGAATGACGAACTTACAGGCCGCACTAGGGTATTCACAACTCCGGTCTTTAGAAGCCAGAATCGAGAAATACAGGCAAGTTGGTAAATGGTACACTCGACGTTTGCAAGAAGCGGGGTTGGAACCCCATCCAGAAACAAACTGGGCGAAATGTGTGTTTTGGATGTATACTACTTTGATTAAGAGCATTAATGTTGGCGCTAGGGTCAAGCTGGAGAAGCTTCTGGCCCAAGAGGGGATTGAAACGCGCCCAGCTTTCTACCCAATCTCAAAGCTTCCGCCTTACAAGGCAGCAAGTGTCAAGAACAAGGTGTCTGAGTTCCTGTCAAACCACGGTCTGAGTCTTCCTACTTATTATCAATTGAACGAGGATGACATCCAGCGCATTTGCGATATCTTATTAATGTCTTTACAGAGCATTTGAATACAAAGAAGAAAGAAAATATAGTGATTATTGGTCCTGGAAAGGCTTTCCTAAGCGGAGTTTCGTATCATACACTCTATCTTTCCAACGCACTAGCCAAGCGGGCAGAAGTGCATGCAATTCTTATAAGGCGGTTACTTCCGAAAGTACTTTTCCCGGGGCGTGTTCGGGTTGGAAGGGCTCTGAGTTCATTGGAGCTACAATTGCCCAGTGATAAAGTGTATTCATCTCTTGATTATAATAACCCATTTACTTGGGCGAAGGCTTTGGCAAAGATGTGGGTGCAGCGACCAACTGCAATCTTAGTGATGTGGTGGACATCAGCCGTATCCCTTTTCTTGGTACCGATGCTTATTTGCTACAAAATCTTCCGACGCAACATGATAGTGATTGATGCCCAGGAGGTTGTTGACACGGGAGAATACCGAAGTTCTCTCTCGAAGGTGGGGAAACTGATTGGCACAATTTTATTTCAGATTGCAGACGGAATTGTAGTTCAATCTGCGAGTTACATAAAGGATATCAAGCATGAGTACCTAGTTGACTCCAAAAAAATTGCGATAATACCCGAGGGCAGTTTTGACCACCTCCCAATTATGTCACAACAGCAAGCCAAAGAACAAATCGGCCTGAACAATTTCGATATCATTCTCTATTTCGGACTAGTTCGAAGATACAAAGGAGTACCATTGTTACTTGATGCTTTCGAAAGTCTGGCTACAACACAAATCGAACGAAAGAAATTAATCATAGCGGGGGAGATCTGGGAAGACCACGATTATATCGTGAGCAGAGTGGGCACTTCCAAATACAGGAATCATATACTTCTGATTCCGCGTTATCTAGATGACAGAGAGGTGGCCATGGTGTTTTCTGCCGCTGACGTCGTCGTGCTTCCATACAACACAGCCTCTGGCTCCGGAGTTGCTAGACTTTGCATGCATTTTAACAAGAAAGTGGTTCATTCAAATGTTCCAAGTTTGGTTGAAGACTTTCGTGGGTATGAAAGAGCCACTTCGTTTCGTGCCGGTGACGTTCAGGATCTCGCGCATAAGCTCGTCTTATTACTCAACACAAAAGTAGAACAGCCTCCCAAGACACGCACTTTTGACGACGTCGCAGTAGATCTTTTGGCATTCATAGATTCTGTACATAATTCGAAACAAAAGCGAGACATCAACCATTGAACCGAAAGATAGTCGTTCTATCGCCGTTCGACCCGTTAAATGTCGGAGGAGTTGAAAGGGTGGTGAGAGAATTTTCTATAAGGCTCGTTAAACATTACGATGTCGAAGTCATAGGAGGAGGAAGAGAGCGCAAATACTACGAATATCGCGGGGTACCAGTTAATGTGCTACCAAGTTGGACCGCGAGCTACTCTTACATGCCTGAAGCAAGAAGGTTAGTTCGACAACTGCAACCAGACCTATTGTATTCGCATGGATTCACGCAATACGCAGGGTATGTTTCAGCATTGGCAAAGAAGGATAATCCAAGGACAAAACTGATTTTTCATTCACATTTCCATCCATCTGGTTCAACACTAGTATTCAGTTTGATGCGAAAAATGTATGATCCTCTCATAGGTAGCATGATTCTTAATAAAGCAGATGCGGTCGTTACTAACTCCAATTCTGAAGCCGAAGCAGTTCGAAAGTCCTTTCACCCTCTAACCCCAATCCACGTCGTTACCAACGGCGTTGACATCGCTGCACTGACTGAAGCAAAGGCCAAGGAGATTGGAGAAAATTCTCATGTATTGCTGTTCGTGGGGCGTATGGAGCCTTACAAGCATCCTGAAATCTTACTTGAATTGATGCGATATGTGCCGGAGGACTTCATTCTTGTATATGCAGGCACGGGATCCCTCATGGGTGCCTTGTCGGCTAGAGCTAGGAGGCTGGGACTTAACGAGAGAGTTAAGTTCTTGGGTCACATATCAGACTGGGAACTCTACCAGTGGTACAAGACGGCATCATGCTTGGTTCATTTATCGGAGTCCGAGTCTTTTGGTATGACTTGCATAGAAGCGCTTGCAGCAGGAACCCCTTGTGTCGCTAATTACGATGGTTTTGGGCTAACTGAGACCATAAGCCTGTTTCCTGGCCAGATTCTTGGGTGTGACATAAAATCCACTTCCCTCAGTGACCTGGCCGAATTGGTTGTTCGGGCTACGTCGCTGAAGCCCGTGAAGGTTGATTTGACTAATTATTCATGGGACCAACTTACCTCCAAGTTAGAAGCGGTCTTTGCATCGGTGTTGTGACTCAGGATGCCCAAGTCGACTCGGAAGAAAGTGACGATACTCTTTCACCGAATCGTAGGGGACTTTGGAAGTGGAATCTTCGTGAATCCTCAGGTTCACAACTACTATGTCGCACTAAGAGACTACTATGATGTGGAAATTATCGCCGCGGGCGACGGAAAGAAGACGTTTCAAATACCTAGCGGCCTAGTGCGAATTTTCAGGAGAATGCGTGGTCTAAGAGACGGATTTTCTCTTCAAATGATCATCCGGATGGTTCAGGACGATCCGGACTTGGTCATCATCCATGGCTACAGACACCTCATAACACTCTTCGCGCTAACAATATATGGTGTCAAGAAGACGCCGTTATTAGTTGTAAATACTGGATTATACGACTTAAAGAGTCAGAGGACCCTTATCCTTCTTCTTCGTAATTTATTGATAGACAAATTATTGATTCGTTCTGGTGCTACATTGGCTAATCTTTCGGTGACTGACCAATTGACCTTAAGCAACTTCTTGGGCTTGCCTAACAAGAGGAACTTAATCCTGAACATATGGAATACCGATGACAAAGCTCCCTTTCGTGCAGACCTTCCCTGTTTAAACAAATTGCCTCGGAGAGGTATTTTGGCTCTGTACGTTGGTAGACTTGATGAAGGTAAAAAACTAGAAACACTTCTTTATGCGGTTAAAAGAATTAACGAATCTGGCAGCAACTGCTATATAATTATAGTAGGCGACGGTCCCCATAAAGACAAGCTAAAGCTTGTTGCAGAGACTCTTGGGTTAAAGGACACTACTTGTTTCGCTGGCTGGATCCCTCATGATTCGCTCTGGCAGTATTATGAAGTGTGCAATTTCGTCGTTCTGCCCACAATGACCGAAGGACGTTCGCGCGTGATAATTGAGGCACTGGCTAATGGGAGGCCTGTTCTGGCGTCAGACCTGCCACAGATTCGCGAGATAATTCAAGACGGGTATAATGGCCTCCTGTTTAGAACCGAAAAAGATTTGGTCAGACTAATTATCAAACTCATACAAAATAAACCATTACTCACTGTTCTGACGAATAATGCTAAGCAATGCAGTAAAACATTTGACCCCCTCGAAAACAGGCGTCTTTTCTTGAAAATCGTCCAAAGTCTTATACAATGAAGGGTCACAATGGTGACCGGTCTGGCGTCTCCACTTCACACCTCTCCGCCTTTAATTTCAATGAACGTCAACATTCGTCTTGGTATAAAGGGACTGTTACGTTATAGCGCATTGAACACCAATTAATCAGTCTGTGAGTATACAATCCAGTTCATCTTTGATGTATCAACACCAGCCAGGTTCAGTGGGCTCTTGCCGTTGTGCTCTTTCTTCTTGCAGGATGCGAATGGCTTGAAGCGATAGTGCGTCACGATGAGTTTGAGAGAGTTCCTCGCCGTTCTTGCCCTCTTGTAGCCACGTATCATCTTCTGCCTCATCTCAATCTTGTCGATGATGCTTTCAGCGATGTTGTTGCTTCTGGGCGAGTCTAGTACTCTGAAGTGCGTTGTCAGCAGTCCATAGTTCTCCTTCAACGAGTTGATGACGTACCTGGACTTCTTGTCCCTGAAATATCCCTTCCTTGACATCAGCTCATCAAAGGCCCTTCTCGATTCCTCTTCGGTGCTGGCGTAGAGCACATCTCTAACCATCTCCTTTAGCTCGTGTTGCCTTGGAGTCCTCTTCCGCTTTGGGATAGTTCTATCGACTATCCTCTCGAAGTGTGTGCAGCAGAGCTGTAATGGAGTGTAGGGGAAGACATCTTCGACGGCCTCCTTCCAGGCAGGGTCAAGGTCTATGACGGCCATCTTTGGGTCGTAGCCTATCTGGTCTCTGATCTCTTTTAGAAATGGTTCTATCGAAGGGCAGTCCTAACGTCTTGTGAACCTCCAGTCCACGATGTCCTGTGTCCAAATGTCCGCAGCTATCAGAGTGACCCATTCATCTCCATGCACCTTGATCACCTTCCCGTCGCACCCTAGCATTCCTGACCATCGTGGATGGAGTTCCTTTGCTACCGTCACCGAATCCTTGCATCCTATTCCAAGCCTATCTATGATCCTGTAGATTGCAACGTAGTTCACCCTGCGGTCGACGGAATCCGCTGTCCTTCTGTATGACCCTCTCGTGTCGAAGTATGTATTCACGAGCCTTAACAGGATGCTCTTACCATGATGAGCTCTACCGTACCTTGCCTGAAACCATCTGCGACATGCAGCGCATTGATATCGTTGTTCACCTTTCTGTTTTCCCCTCAGCCACACACGGGTCGACTTGCAGTAAGGACATCTCTTGTGCCACGCGAGACAGGTACCACTACACCAGTATTTCTATGCGCTACAGTGTAACAGTTCGTGAAATCCGATATACCTCGCGTCAGCATGATGTTACACAGGTTTTCTGACGAGGACAAGCGTTTCTTCCATCCTGCACTACTACCCACGATTAAAATAGCCGCATTATGGTTCATGAGCCAAATCCTATTTCTTTTGAATGTTAACCAGGGTTTGCGGAGGATCCTAAAGCTAACGGTTCCTCGCTTCGCGAGAATCCTAGTCGTATTAGCAGATAGTAGAAACTTGCCCATTGGAGTTGCTTTCTTGAATTTCGTACGTCGGATTGATGACCAATCATATGAGGCAGAACTGGGGATAGGCTTAGCGCAGGAGGTTCGAGGCAAAGGTTACGGTGCTGTTGCAATGCAATATCTCATAGATCAGGGCCGTGTAAAAGGAGTAGCGAGAGTGATGCTTAGAGCTTATGCAAAAACGCCAACTGAATTTCAAGATGCTGTCTAGCCCGTCATCCACGGCATGATAGAGGTCGTATCACGTATCTCTCCATCAACGCAATCACAGCATTCAGAAAATCCATTCTGAAATTGATACCAAACGAGACACTCTACAGGATTGCTAACGACACTATAAGGAGAAGGGCAAAAATGTTTTCTTGGAACACTATTGGCAACAATCTGGTTTCCCTCTTTGATGACCTCGTCAAAACAGCTGGTGCACACGGTGACAAACTTTGAGCAACTCTGACCAGGTTCTGGTTCTTGACTGTGGAGACTCTCCTTACTCACTCAATGTAGCTCATTCACTTCATTCAGCAGGTTATCAGGTAAAACTAGGATTCACTTATGGCACGCGGAGTTTGTATACCTACCTGAACGCATACAAGCCCAGAGCGGTGTTATACCCTGATCCCACGTTTGCGCCTGAAGATTTCTTGGATTTCGTCGTTCGTATCAGTCCACACTACAAATGGATAATTCCAACCATGGAAAAAACGCAGCTCCCAATCGCAAGAATTGCAGATCGCCTTGAGGAGACTGGGGTTATTGCACCCATTCCCAAATACGATACTCTGATGAAAGCCACAAACAAGATAAACATTCTCAACCTTGCTCATAAGAATCTGATACCAACACCTCCCACACTTATATTGAACGAAGCGCCCCGTGTTGACCATGTCGAAAGTACGATAGGTTACCCGTTTATCATGAAAGTATCCAGTGAGATTAATGTTCCTCCTGGTCCAGGTGAGCGCTATTTCGTTGTAAGAGAGAAAGTTCAGCAAGAGGAAATCGATCATATGTTTTCAAAGTTAGCCTGCCGTGGCCCTGTGATCCTCCAGAGGTACATCATTGGAACGGGACTTGGGGCCTCTTACATATTCAATCGGTATGGACAACTGATTAGTTACTTCGGACACAGGAGAATATTGGAAGCCTACACGGACGGCGGGCCGAGCTTGATTGCAGAGACTTATCTTCATCCTCAGGCTTTGAACTACGGGTTCCATCTTCTGAGATCTCTTGACTGGAGGGGTCCAGCGATGGTAGAATTTAGGATGGCGCAGGATGGCCGGCTTTTCTTCATGGAATTGAATCCGAGATTCTGGGGTACTCTACCTTTGGCCGCAGCATCTGGAGTCGACTTTCCAAGATTATTATTGCAGAACTACGAGAATCGGCTTGCAAAACCTGCTGGTCCGGTCAGAATCAGGATTTTGCTGCGAGCTCGAACACTGTATCTATTGATGAGTGCGCTACGAATGAAGGATCGCGACCAAAGGAAGAGAATCATCACATCGATAAGCCAAGTCTTCAAACATGGTCTTCCAACCTTAGCAGAGAGTCAAGAAATAGGTCTGAAATCGCTTGCCAAGGAAGTACTTTCTGCTTGGGTTTCTATCATGAATAAAGACGAGATATCCAGAATCGGCGCAATAGCTTTTGGACCTGCTTTGCCGGCCCAGCGCTTGCGAAGGCTAAATGTGCAACATGTCATAGATCTTAGGGAGACTTCTGAGAAACATATTGCCTCTTCAGATAACCGCA
>Ga0080006_1139945_pt1 | contig 10165 bp, 10 predicted proteins | sample RS3BMetagenome_FD_69209 | JGI IMG/M metagenome (GOLD analysis project Ga0080006, IMG submission 69209) | Ferric oxide microbial mat and aquatic microbial communities from Rainbow Spring, Yellowstone National Park, USA - RS3B (SPADES... ... | reverse complement strand
CACATCGCATTTGACACCCTTCGGCACATAAATAAAGCTGCCGCCGCTCCACACCGCACTATTCAATGCTGCGAACTTGTTGTCTTCAGGCGGAATGATGGTGCCAAAGTATTCTTTGAAAATTTCTGGGTGGTTTCTGAGCGCGGAATCCGTATCCGTGAAAATTACGCCCAAATCCTCTAACTCTTTCTGCATGGAGTGATAAACCACTTCCGACTCATACTGCGCGGAAACGCCGGCCAAAAATTTCTGTTCCGCTTCCGGAATGCCCAACTTGTCAAACGTATTTCTGATTTCGTCAGGTACTTCATCCCATGTTTTTCCTTGGTTTTCTGTCGGTTTCACATAGTATGTGATGTCATCAAAGTTCAGTTCCGATAAGTCCCCCGGATGAACTGCGAACCAACCGAGTCCTTCCTTTGGCATCGGCTTTTGGTAAAATATCTCTAACGAACGCAGGCGAAAATCCGTCATCCAACCCGGCTCGTTCTTTCTTTCGGATATTTCTTCCACAACTTTTCGATTGAGTCCTCGGTCAAATTTTACAACTGATATATCACGATCGTGAAATCCGTATTGATAATCTTGGATTTCTGGCATTGATTTAGCCATTCAGATTACCTCCCTTTTCGCGACCGGTTTTATCGAGTGCATTCCACGCAAGCAATGCACATTTAATCCGTGCCGGGAATTTATTTACTCCTTGTAGAGCCTCAAGATCCCCAAGTTGATCAGCGTTAACTTCTTCGCCTTTCAGCAACTTGCGGAATTCTTTAGAAACGGAAATCGCCTCCTTCAAGGATTTCCCTTTGATCGCTTCCGACATCATGGAGGCAGAAGCGATGCTGATTGAGCATCCGCTGCCCTTGAAACGCACATCGCGGACAATATCGCGATCATCAATGAGCAGCTGCAACGTAATTTCGTCGCCGCAGGTCGGATTTCTCAAATCGATACTGACGACATCCCCCTCCAACAATCCTTGGTTGCGGGGGTGTTGATAATGATCCATGATCACTTGCCTGTATAAATCATCCAATTGCATGTGCGAAAAACTCCTTTGCCGTACGGAGCCCTTTCATCAACGCGTCAATGTCTTCTTCCGTGTTGTACAAATAGAAGCTTGCTCGCGCTGTTGCGGCCACATCTAACCAACGCATCAAAGGCTGTGCGCAATGATGACCCGCCCGTATAGCGATTCCATCCGAGTCAAGCACCGTCGATAAGTCGTGTGGATGAATCGCTCTGAGATTAAATGTCACCAGCCCGCTCCGTTCATCTCGCGGTCCGTACACAATAACATCTTCAAACTGATCCATTTGCTTGAGCGCATATTGCGCCAGAGCTAGACCGTGTTCCCGAATGCTTTCCATCCCAATACCCTGCAAATAGTCGATCGCCACTCCCAGTCCGATGGCGCCGGCGATGATCGGTGTCCCACCCTCGAACTTCCACGGAATTTCTTTCCACGTGGAATCATACAGCTCTACAAAGTCGATCATTTCCCCCCCGAAAGAGATCGGCTCCATTTGTTCCAACAATTCTCGCTTGCCGTACAACACGCCAATCCCTGTCGGTCCGCACATTTTGTGCCCGGAAAATGCGAGAAAGTCACAATCCAAATCTTGCACATCGACCGGCATATGCGGTACGCTTTGCGCCCCGTCGACAACCATGATGGCCCCGTGTTCGTGCGCGATGCGAGCAATTTCTTTGACGGGGTTGATGGTGCCGAGTACGTTGGATACGTGAACGATGGAAACCAATCGCGTTTGAGACGTGATCGTTTCACGTACATCCTTCAGCTTTATTGTGCCATCCGGCTGTAAGGGAATGTACTTGAGCGTCGCCCCGGTTACCTTTGCCACTTGTTGCCACGGGATCAAATTGCTGTGGTGTTCCATCGGCGTTATCACGATCTCGTCTCCGGGCTTCAAGCGAACACGGCCGTATCCGTGCGCCACAAGATTAAGCGAATCCGTAGTGCCTCGAGTGAATACAATTTGCGAATCCGACGGTGCATTGATAAATGAAGCCACTTTACTCCGCGCGCCCTCGTAGGCATCCGTCGCCATCGATCCGAGGGTGTGCACACCTCGATGCACATTGGAATTATATTGTTCGTAATACTTGGTGACTGCCTCGATCACTGAACGCGGTTTTTGCGATGTTGCCGCGCTGTCCAAGTACACGAGGGGCTTACCGTTTACTTTTTGATCAAGGATAGGGAAATCTTGACGGATCAACTTTCTGTCCATCTCAGATCATCTTCCTTTCGATCAGGCTTTTTACTGCGTCCCGCACGCCTTCCAGCGGAATTTGATCCAATACCGGATCGAGGAAACCCCATACGATCAACCGCTTCGCTTCCATTTCCGATATACCCCGCGATTGTAAATAGTACATGTGATCCGGATTGATTTGTCCCACGCTGGCAGCGTGACCGAAACGGTTAACCTCGTTCTCATTGATGATCAGCATCGGAATCGCATCGGCTCGACAATGGGGACTGAGCATGAGCAATTTTTCCTCTTGTTCACCACTGGCCGCAATGGCCCCGTCTTCGATTTGCGTCCCAGCGCGGTAAATACCTACTGAACGGCCCAACATCACACCGCGCGTAACCATGTCGCTGTCCGTATTGCGCCCGACATGGATCATGGATGAAGTCATATCGAAATGTTGCCGTCCCGTCCCCACAACAATCGTTTTGCTCTCGCCACGCGCACCTTGTTCCTCTAACACGCTCTTATAATCACCCACGGTAAATCCATCGCTCAACTCGCCAAAAACCCATTCCACGCGTCCGTCTCGCATCACTTTCGCGCGACGCGTCACGACATTGGTCACCGATCGATGAAAGTTTTGGATCGAATTGACTTTGACAGTCGCATTCGCGCCGACGACAACCTCAAACACGCTGGAGTGCAATTGATTTTTTAGTTCTCCAGTGGAGAAATACCCGTCAACATACGTCACCGAACTACCGGCTTCTGCAACGATTAATACGTGAGGGAAAACCCCTTCGCCAACCTCTGTCGCAGCATATAAAGCCTGTAACGGAACATCGACTGCAACATTCCGGGGCACGTACACAAACACTCCACCGCGCCATAATGCCGTATGCAATGCCAGAAACTTATGTTCGTCAAAAGCGACCACAGAACCAAAATGCTTTTGAACCAAACTCCCATGTTCGCGAACGGCAGTCGCAAGATCAGTAAAGATGACGCCTTCCGGCAATGTCTCCGCTCCCTGCGACCTTACCGCGAATCCGTCCTGCAAAAAAATAAACGGTTGCTGCTCATCATTGATTGGCGCCAATCCCGTCGGCAAATCGTTCAGCCGTGTCATCGTTTCGGAATCGAGAGGTTTTACCATCTTCGGAGAAAATTCCGTCCACTTGCGCTTGGAAATGTCACTTTTCTCCCAAATTGGCAACGGCAATCGCTCGTACGCTTCCCAAGCCGCCAGCCTATGCTCCAACATCCAAGCAGGTTCTCCTGCTTGAATCGCAGTCTGTGAAATCACATCTCGTTCCAATTTCAACGTCATTTCTACCGCCATGCCGTCTCCTCCTTACTTGCCGACGGCGCCGACAGTTTCATCCGCGATGCCCAGCTCTTCCTTCACCCAATCGTATCCTCGTTTCTCCAATTCCTGCGCCAGTTCGTGCCCGCCAGAGCGAACAATTCTGCCTTGCATCATCACGTGGACGAAATCGGGTTCAATATATTTCAGCAGTCGTTCATAGTGCGTGATGATAAGCACGCCCATTTCCGAACTGCGCAATTCATTAACACCTTGCGCCACTACTTTCAGCGCGTCGATATCGAGGCCCGAGTCGATCTCGTCGAGAATGGCGATTCGCGGCTTCAAAACAGTCATTTGCAAAATTTCATTGCGCTTCTTCTCACCGCCGGAAAAACCTTCGTTAAGATACCGTTCAGCAAAGCTCGGATCAATATTCAACGCCTTCATCTTTGCCTGTAATTCACGGTGAAATCTTAAAACCGGAATTTCGTTACCCTCACCCAATCGAGCATTTGCCGCTGTGCGAATAAAATTCGCGTTGCTCACCCCCGGCACTTCTGCTGGGTATTGCATCCCTAAAAACAGACCCGCTCGAGCGCGTTCATCCGTTGCCATTTCGAGTAAGTCTTTCCCATCAAGCGTTACGACTCCGCCGGTCACTTCATATCTAGGGTGACCCATCAATGCGGACGCCAGCGTACTTTTACCGGTACCGTTCGGTCCCATAATGGCGTGCACTTCGCCGCCCTTAATTTCCAAGTTAAGCCCTTTTACGATTTCGGATCCATCAATAGATACCCGAAAATCCTGCACAAGAAGATGCGGTTGTGACATACATTTTCCTCCAGGCGTTCAGCCCATTTTGATTTGTGGCGATGCGTAATCTTGACTAAATCAGTCATCTATACTTATAGAATACTACACCTCAAAAAAAATGCAACAATTGAAAGCGCAAACAGGTGAAAAAAGGCATCGGACGCCCTCGCCCGATTCCTTGCTCATGAAAGGTCAACCCCGTTTCAGGCCTCTTGGGCTACTTAGAACAGGTACTTCATGACCGTTTTGGCGTCTTCGGACATCTTATCTTTCGACCAAGGCGGATCGAACACTAAGTCGATATCACATACCTCTACACCTGGCAACGAAGTCACTTTTTGCTCGATGTCCTTCTTCATCCCGTCCCAAGCCGGGCAGCCCATTGTCGTCAGTGTCATACGAATGTGAACAGCTTTGCCGTCATCCTTGATTTCCACGCCATATATCATGCCCAAATTTACGATATCAATTTGTATTTCTGGATCCATGACGTCCTGTAGAACTTCTTGCACTTCCTCTTCTCCAACCATATGAATTCCCTCCGTTCTCAAAATACGTCTTCTTCGATTGTCTGCATAAGTTTCTCCGATAATTCGCGGGCCGCATTATAGCCCATTCGTTTTAACCGCTGATTCATCGCTGCCACTTCGATAATAACGGCCAGATTGCGGCCGGGTCTCACGGGCACTGTCACGCAAGCCAAATCGGTATCGAGTATTCGCGTCGTATGCTCATCTAATCCAAGTCTGTCATAAAAAACGTCGTCGCGCCATGCTTCGAGGTGAATGACCATTTCCAATTTTTTATGCGTTCGAACCGCACCCGCGCCGAATAGCGTCATGACATTCAACACGCCAATTCCGCGGATTTCCAACAAATGCTTTAGGAGCGGCGGCGTCGTGCCGATGAGCGTATCTGACACTTGGCGGATTTCTACAGCATCGTCGGCAACAAGCCGATGGCCGCGTTTCACCAGTTCTAGCGCAGTTTCACTCTTCCCTACACCGCTCGAACCTGTAATTAATATGCCGATGCCGTACACATCGACGAGCACTCCGTGGACGAGAGTTTCCGGAGCGAGTCGATGATCGAAGTACTGCGTTAGTCTCGTGATGAATTTCGTGGTAGCTTCGCTCGTGCGCATCAATGGCAGGCGACTGGCATTCGACGCATCGACTATAGTTGCCGGCGGTTCAAGACCGCGCGATAAAATGATGCAAGGTGTTTGCTCATAACTGCAAAGTATTCCCGCGCGCTTCCTTTGAAGTTCTTCCGCCATGCCGCTGAAAAAGCCGATTTCTGAACGCCCCAATATTTGCAATCGTTCTGACGGGTGGTACGTGAAAAAACCGGCTAACGCCAATCCTGGACGATTAATGTCCGTCACTGTAACGCGCCGAGAAATGTCACCTTCTGTATCTAGCCGTTCAAGTTCAAATTCCGCCATAAGTTCGGCGATCGTAACATGCTTTTCCAAAATCTCGTCCCCCCGACAGCCCACAACAGAACCCAAAGATTCAAGTCTATTGTAGCATTTCATGGGTCGCACTTGAATACAGAATCGAATCGGCAATTACGCCGAACTTTTTTAAAAAGTACCATTCGGTTTCCCGACAATCATTTTTAATGCCGATATGCGTCACAAATTTATGAACATACGGAGCCAAAGACAGCCTCCCTAAAACTTTTCAAAATCGCGTCAAGCTTTGGCTGATCAACGTAAAAGTAAGTGCTGTTACACACCTTTTCAAATTTCAACAACCCCGCGTTTTTCAATATCCCAAGATGATGCGACATATTCGGTTGCGAGCCGCCCAACTCTTCAATTAACTCCGTAACGTTATACATATCTTCACAATTGTTTGTCTTGGGGAGTGTCATGATGATCTTGAGACGAAACGGGTCTGACAGCGCCTTGAAGATTTTGCTGTATTCATCCAAATCTATCATTCCCCGTTTCTGCATTTCGAATATCCTACAGTGTACCCTAACTGTGCGAATTTGGTCAATCAGTGCTTGTTGTTTTGTTTCGATGTTATATTTGACGCGAAAACCTCCCGCCGTCGATTGGCGAGAGGTTTTGCTTGCTTCACTGTGAATAGCGTCGTTCCGCCCACTCCATCGTGGCTGTCAAGCCTTCGCGCAACGAAACGCGCGGCTTCCAATCGAGCACCTGCTGCGCTAAATCGTTTGCCATTACGCTGTGTTCGATATCGCCCATCCGCGGCGGCCCGTGTTCCGGCTTTACAGGAACGCCGCGCAACTCGCATAACAAACTTAAGAGTTGATTAACTGAAACCTGGGTATTGGTGCTAATGTTCAACACCGCCCCTGCCCCGCCGGCCAACGCGGCGACATTGGCGCGAGCAATGTCTGATACATAAATATAGTCCCTGGTCGCTGTGCCTTCCCCTTCAATCATCGGAACGGTTCCTCGAATGAGATGGTTGATAAAAATAGAAATAGCACTACCTTCGCCGTGCGTTCCTTGCCGTGGTCCGTATACATTCGCGTACCGCAGCACGGTCGTAGGCACGCCGTACAAATCATTGTACACTTTCGTATAAAGTTCGGCCGTATATTTACTCACACCGTAAGGCGAAATTGGCGCGATCGGATGATTCTCATCAATGGGCAATCGAACGGGCATTCCGTAGCATGCCGCAGAGCCCGGATAAACAAATTTGCGAACGCCAAATTCTCTGCATAGTTCTAGTATCCCCAGTGTCCCCATGACATTCGTTTGGCAATCGGCTTGAGGATATTTCACAGAGAACGGAACTTTGATTTGAGCTGCTTGGTGAATCACATAATCAGGTCGTTCGAGATGGAACACCGTTCGCATCCCAGATATATCGTCCACAGAGGCGTTGTAAAACGATATGGAAGGAGGTAGCCAGTTCCGGTCACCTGTCGAAAGATTGTCAACGACAGTCACTAGATAGCCATCCTTCATCAGAAGATCGACAATGTGGGACCCAATAAAGCCGCCGCCACCCGTCACAAGCACTTTCAAACAAACCCCTCCACCAAATGAGTAGAATATATGGATAGCATAACGGACGCATGGAAAAAGCGCCAGCCGTCTTGACAGCATCACAATAGGATCAAGAACCTACAATTGTTCTCCGCTGGATACGCGGTACCGTTCGATTCGAACACCCCCGCGCTCCAGTGCTTGGCGAAACTCCGTAACGAATTGGACAGCGCGATCACTATCTCCATGCACGCATACCGTTTTCGCGTCTAAGCTCACGGCACGACCGTCCATATCCAGTACGCCGTGCCCCTTTAACACCCGAACCACTTGAATTACGGCCATTTGCGGATCATCGATCACACTGTTCGACTCTATCCTCGGCAACAATGATCCATCCGACCGATAGGCCCTGTCTGCAAACATTTCCGGCACGAGCAATACGCGCTGCTCCTTCGAGGCCTCCGCCAAACACCCCTTTCCCGGAGCTACCAGCGCCAAATCTACATTCAAATCCCGCACTGCCCGCACAACTGCAGCGGCGATATGCGCTTCATTGTTGGCCATATGATAAAGGGCGCCGTGTGGCTTGACATGCGCCAACCTCGCACCGCTGCTGCGAACGAAGGCGTAGAGTGCGCCTACTTGGTACAGCATCATGTCGTACACATCCTGAGCGCTCACCGCCATTTCGCGCCGACCGAAGCCCGCCAAATCCGGCAACCCCGGATGAGCGCCGATGGCCACGTCGTGTCGAAGCGCTAACTCTACGCTTCGTCGCATCGTTGTGGCATCACCAGCGTGGAATCCGCAAGCGATATTCACCGAACTGACGAGCGGGATCAGTGCTTCATCATGACCGATGCGATAATGCCCAAAGCTTTCTCCCACATCAGCGTTCAAATCAATGGACATACTCCTTGATTTCGCTACCACCCGGGTCCCTCCTCACCGTTGCGACAACCCCGCTTTGATCATCGTCAGATCCCGCGCCATCGTTCTCGCCGCAAATTCCGCTTCTTCCATTGACACAAAAATAAACCGAACCCTCGCACCTGGACGCAGTTGAGCCAGTCGCGGCATATCTGCGGAAATCACAACGGCCATCTTCGCATATCCACCGACCGTTTGTCGATCAGCCATCAGCACGACCAATTCACCGCTTGGCAGCACTTGAATCGAACCGGCTGCAATTGCGTCCGATACAATGTCCGTGGAGTGACATACCGGGAGCTTTTTCCCCTCCAAACGGTATGCTCTCCGGTCGGATCCCGACCGAACGATAAAGGATCCTTCAGTAAACGCCTTCACAATATCGTCGGAAAATGTGTGGTGCTGTGGAGCAGGTAAAACGCGCATGGGCGCGTCTCGTTCGTAGGAAGATATGGATCCCGGATCGACAAATCTCGGGCGCGCGTGAAAGCCGGGAGCATCGCGCAGCGGCTGAATCGGTGTTCTAGACGATATCATCGGCGATCGCGAACTCGGCGATGATATAGCGCGACAAGGGATTCGATCGGATACAACCAAACGTTCGCCGCGCAATCCTCCGATTTGCGCCGTCATATCTGTCGAACGACTGCCCAGTGCAACCGGCACGTTGATCCCGCCGGCGATTGCGATATAGCAAAAACATCCACGGACAGCCGCCCCAAGTTTCAATACCTGTCCGCCAGATACATCGAGACATCGCCACATCGGCTTTCGTTGCCCGTCGATCCGTGCCTCCATATCGGCGCCGCAGATTGCGATGCGTGTTGGCGCACTAAATCGCAACGTGGGTCCAAGCAAACCGGCCTCGATGCACGCCTCATTGTCTGCGTTGCCCACCAACCAATTGGCAACCCTTAACGCAACCGAATCCATCGCGCCGCTGACCGACAACCCATACCGTTGATAGCCAAGGCGACCGAGGTCTTGAATGGTCGTCAGCAGCCCTTCGTTCAATACCTCAACGAATACTGTGTCGTGCAAAGTTTGCTCGACGGCCAAAGCGACATCGAGGAACGTATCCGATTTGAAGCCATCATCTTCTTTGCGACTTGTATCCGTATCCCGACTTTCACACCTACACGCTGTCGTCGCAGAAGAATGTTCCGCCTTTGCCCGAACGAACTGTACGAAATCTCCCGGATGGATGAGAAACGGGTTTGATCGATTCGGGTCAAACAATTTCGCGGTAGTCCTTCCGATCAGTTGCCATCCGCCTGGAGTCTCCATCGAATAAATACCCGTTTGATTCCCGGCGATGCCGACCGAACCCGGTTTCACGCGCCGCCGCGGCTCTACTCGCCTTGGTGTCGCAATCGATAGAGGGATGGGCCCAAGAAACGGAAATCCGGGGGCAAACCCAAGCATATATACCCGATAAGGTTGCGCAGTGTGCAGGCCGACAACTTCATCAGCTGACAAGTTGTTCCGCACGCCCACTTCCGTCAAATCTGGTCCGTCCTCACCGCCGTAAATCACCGGAATGCGGATCATTCGAGCCTGTTCTGCGCCTTTATTCCCCCTCGCCCACGGCACACCTACACGCGGTAGCAAACGAAAGATCTGCTCGTATACTTCTGCGTAAGAAACCTCGTCAAAAGCGTAGAAGACGGTCAGTGAACGATACGTCGGCACACATTCGACGAATCCATTAAAGTTGGCCCGGTCCAGTTCATCAGCAAGTGCGTGGACGAGTCCGTTCGCTTCATCGGAAATTTCAGAAGCGAATTCGACGGTAATCGCGGAAACGCCCAATGGGTACAGGAGAGGTTCTTTATACAACGTCAAGTCGCCACTCCCCTTTCACATCGTCCAACCATCGATGGGATCCAATTTTGCGCATGCTAG
>Ga0080006_1162137_pt1 | contig 10166 bp, 11 predicted proteins | sample RS3BMetagenome_FD_69209 | JGI IMG/M metagenome (GOLD analysis project Ga0080006, IMG submission 69209) | Ferric oxide microbial mat and aquatic microbial communities from Rainbow Spring, Yellowstone National Park, USA - RS3B (SPADES... ... | reverse complement strand
GTCGTTTCTAATCAAAAGAAACAAATCATCTTTCTTTTTATGAGGAGGCTTTGGCTTCATCCACTTAGGCAATTCCCCTTCTTTCTTCTTTTTGCTTAGCTTGAAAAACGATTTCCATGCTCCCATGTTCTTTCGTGTTACTTGCTCCGCGTTTGCCCCGTGCAATGCTGCCTTAAATTTCTCATAAACGATTTTTTCTGTCTTATCAAAATCAACAAGCTCGTGCCTCTTGTACTGTTCAAGCCTTAACTTATTAACTTCGTTCCAGCAGTTAACAAATGCCTTGCGAATAGCAGCCAATTTAGCTTTAGTTTCCCTTCCAGCAATGATGCGCACTGTATTTGTTCGACGCATGCTTTCTGTTATGTTATTCTCATTAATGGTATATAAATACATACTTCGCAATTCATCTCCTCCATGAATGTCGGAACTTTCTTGCTCACGAATTTGTAATTAAACTATATTGGTTAAATCAAAGCTTAAATAATCATATATATTTAATACAGGCATGAGTGATAATAGCTTAATACCGAGGTACATTGCAGCCGTTGCGGTTTTTACAGCCTTACAGGCAGCCGTTCAACTTTCGATGGGTCCCTGGCTCATAATACCCGGAGTGCCAGCATCCACGTTGCCTTTCCTTGCGTTTCCCTGCGGCCTTGTGGGGGCAGTAACTTACGCCGCTGTTCGCATGAAAGTGGGAGCGGTTGGTTTGAGTTTGCTTATAGGTGGCTTTCTGGCATTCATGGTGGTAGCATTTTGGCCTGTGCTTTTTCAGTTCATAGTTGCCGCTTTGATTGCAGAAATATATATTACAATAACAAAGATTTTTCATGTTAACGCAAATAAACCGTTCTTTTTTATTCTGGGAGGAATTATAATGTTTGGCAGGGCTCTAGGTTTCATGCTTGGGGTTTACGTTTTTTTGCCATTTGCATTTGAGCGCTTTATCACCTTGGAAAGCCTTTCGCTATTCTTTTCATGGGCCATAGCCTTATCATTCGTTGTAGGTGGGCTTGGGGGGCTTGCTGGTTACAGGATATCAAAGAGGGTGATAAAGTAAATGATCGGAAATTTAATAGAACGCACGGTGAAGGGTGAAGCTGAAGCTGCAAGGGAGCTTTTCAAAAGTTCCCTTACATGGGATGAAACTTTGGAACTGTTTCAGGCAGCCAGCTCCATGAGGGATGAAAAAATCGGAAGGAGAATTAGAATGGTGGGTCATCAGGGCGATGTATCACCATGTTCTGTAAATCCGCCATGCAGGTTCTGTTCACTTTCAAGCAGTATCGGCGAATACAGGTCTGAAAGGATATCGGTGCCGCTTGAAACCATAGTCAAAAATTCAATGTATATGGTAAAGAGAGGCGCAGTAGCACTTCTTTATGGAGGGGGCATTTCTCCCCTCAGTGGCAAAATAGCCGTTGAGATAGCAAGAGCGGTGAAGAAAATAACAGATGTGGAAATTTACTTTAACGTTGGCCCAATTCCAGAACATGATGTCAGCGTTTTGAAAGATCTCGGAGTGCGGAGGTTTGTCATTTCACTTGAGACACTGGACAGAGAAGCCTTTTCTGACGCCAGGCCAGGCGACAGCTACGATGAAAAGATCAAATTTATCGAGCTTCTTGTGGAAAAGGGACTTGGCGTGTCAGTTATACTTATGAACGGTGTTGGAAGTGATGCTGACTTGATAGATTCTATAATATCGCTGCGTGAATATAAGAACCTTTCAGGCATCAGGTTGTCCACGTTTAACCCTGTACCGGGAACGCCATGGGAAAATAGGGAACAGGCTTCGATCATTAAAACGCTCAGGGCCTGTGCCATAGCAAGGCTGATGCACCCTGAAGCAGTGATCGACCTTGCTGCAGGGACGCCCGAGGGTGTAAGACCCCTCTCATTCATTGCTGGTTGTGGGAATGAAGTGATAGGCATAATGCCAGGAAAGGATAGAACAGAAGAGATCAGGCGCGAAGTCGGAGCCATGGGATTTTCCGTAGAATAAAATGTCAGCAATTATAATGGTGGATAACCTTTCGTGCAGATATAAGGGATCAGAAAGGTGGGCCATAAGGGATGTTTCCTTTTCAGTGAACAGGGGGGAAACTTTGCTGCTAGCAGGTTACAGTGGAAGCGGAAAGTCCACGGTATTAAAATCGATTGTGGGTTTGATGCCCGGCTTTTACGGTGGAGAGTGCAGGGGCAAAGTGGTTGTGGACGGTTTGCCAGTAAAGGACACGCCCACAAGGGAAATAGTAAAGAGGGTCAGCTACCTTCCCCAGAACCCTGAAAACTACTTTGTTACGACAACAGTTGAGAGCGATGTGGCATTCACATTGGAAAACCTTGGCATGCCATGCAGTGAAATAAGGAAAAGGGTGGAATGGAGCCTTTCGGCCCTTGGAATCATGGACCTTCGGAAAAGGAGCATCACAGAGCTGAGCGAGGGTCAGAAGCAGAGAGTGGCCCTAGCCGGTGCAATTGCTTCAAAGCCACAAGTTCTGCTGCTAGATGAGCCAACAGGATTTATGGACTCCGAAAGCGCTGAAAGCTTATTAAAGACCATCAATGAGCTGAAACGCAATTTTTCAATAACTGTGATAGTGGCTGAACACAGGATATGGCAGCTACTGCCCTATTCAGATAAATTAGCTTTGATGGACGAAGGAACGGTTCAGTATTTTGGTGATCCAAGCAAATATAGAAAGTTAAATGCTGCTGCGGAGCTCTCCTGTCAGCCAATTAACTGCTCGCCAGCGGTAGTAGTAGTACAGCTGAACAGTGTCTTTTACAGCTATGGAGGCTTTATGGCATTGAAGGGGGTTGACCTTACTGTGCGCAAGGGTGAATTGCTCTTCATCCTTGGGCCAAATGGAAGCGGAAAGTCAACGCTTTTGCGAATCATCAGTGGCATATACAAGCCATTCAAGGGAAGGGCAATCATAAATGGCCTTGACACGCTTAAAGTCAGGCAGCAAGCCATTTCAAGAATTGTCAGCTACATACCTCAGAACCCTGACCACGCACTGTTTGAAGAATCTGTATTAGATGAGCTGGCATTTGGCGCCAGGAACTTCAAAGTTTATGAGCCATATGAAAAGGCCAGAAAAGTGGCAGATATGTTCAAATTATCGAGCTTGCTGACAAGGTCTCCATTTGAATTAAGCTGGGGAGAAAAGAAAAGGGTATCCATTGCTTCAGCGATTGTCTGGGACCCTGAGATCATTTTAATGGATGAGCCCACTGCCGGACAAGATTTAGAGAACAAGAAAATGGTAGCAGCAGTCATCATACATAAACTGACAGAGCTTGGGAAGACGGTCGTGGTTGCTACGCACGATATGGAAATGGTTTCTCTATTATTACCAAGAGCCAGGACCGTCAAAATGGTTGATGGAAAGCTGATAAATGAAGGAATATCAGAGAGCATTAACCCAGAAAGGGGGCCCTTTCTGCAGCACGGTGACCTTCATGTCTAGCCTTATAAATGGGTTTTATGGAAGTTTCATGTATAAACCTGTAAACAGCTTTGTGCACAGAAGGGACCCTCGCATCAGAGCGCTCTTCCCTCTAATGTCAATGCTTGCCATTTTTGTTTCTGAGAGGTTAGCTGTGGATGTGCTGGTAATTGTTTTAATTTTTGTCATGGCAGCATGCTCGAAATCATTAAAGCGCGTTTTAAGGCTGTCCATCTCAATACTGCCATTTGCAATCCTGATAACAGCCATAAATTTGATCATTAAATATCAGCTAGAAATTTCTCTGGTTTCGGCATTAAAGTTTGCAGGCGCAGTATTCAGCATTTCTATGATAGTAATGCTCATATCTCCGGAGGAAATGGAGCAAATTGGCAGGTGGTTAAAGCTGCCCAAGGCCTTAACCTTGCTCTTTTCCCTTTCCTTAAGGCTGCTCCCCGTAGTGCTCTATGATATCAGGGAAGTGTTTTTTATTCAGCGTTCGCGGGGAGTTGACTTTAACACAAAAAATCCATTTAAAATCATAAACGCTCTGAGGTCGATCATAATTCCAACTGTCATAGTTTCGTTGTTAAGAAGCAATGAGCTGGCAGATTCCATAATAGTAAGGGGTTTTGGGATAACTGAAAAGCCATCGTATTGCCGTGCCTTTCATATGTCAGCGTATGATTGGGTTTTCACTTTGATTTCTGTAATAGCTGGGGGACTGCTGATATTTTATGCTTTGTAGAGCTAACAGGGGTTAGTTTGAAACAACAGTGCAAGGGAGCCTGAACGGTTTATCAATATAATTCGAAAATTATCGAAACATATTTATATCAATATTGTGAAAAATCGAAACATGAAAAAGAGCGAAGTGATTATTAGAGAAGTTGCCTGTGATTTTTTAGATGGAAAAAAGAAATTTACCCAGCTTGAGCTTTCACAAATTCTGGGGCTTTCCATCAGCACCGTCAATAACATTGTAAAGAAGCTGGATAGCCTTGGGGCACTGAGGGTGGAAAGTAAATATTTTGCTATCACCGATTTCAAAAAGCTGGTCCTCTTTTTTGCCACCCACAGGAACCTAGAAAAAGACATAATATACAGGACAAGGGTAAACATGAGCGTTATTGAAATAGAAAACAGCCTACCCGAAATGGTTGCTTTCACTGCTTATACCGCATATGTTCTTCATTATGCGGAAGCGCCTTCGGATTATAGTGAAGTTTACTTTTATGTTGACCCTGAAGCTATGGAAGAAATCAGAGCAAGGTTTAAGGAAAGGGGTGGTCCCCCCAACGTGATTGCCCTGAAACCGGATGAAAAGCTGCTTTCGGATATAAGGGAGAAAAGGCTCAGGGAATCTAGCGTGTGCCCTGTACAGGCATTCGCTGACCTTTGGAACATAAATACCTGGTACGCAAAGGCATACCTGGAATCGCTTGAGGGGAGGTTGAATGGAGTACTGGAATGACAGAATAACCGAAGAAAGCTGGGAAAAGCTCATTCTTCTCAAAACAAAGGTGGAGTTTGTTCTTATAGGTGGGTGGGCCTCATATCTGTACACTAAACTCATGAAATCAAGAGACATTGATATAATTGTTGATTATGATGCGTTGGAAAAAATAAACACACTTTATGGTTTGATCAAAAATGATAGATTGAAAAGATATGAGATAAAAGTTGGCAGGGTGGACGTTGATATTTATGTTCCGTATTTTTCAAAGCTTCCCATACCACCTGAAGACCTGCTCAAGAGATTCACGGTTAACCTTGCTGGATTTAGGACGGTAACACCCGAGGCCCTTTTAATCCTAAAAATGGGGGCCTATGCTGACAGGCGGGACAGCGTTAAGGGCCATAAAGATGCCGTGGATATTCTGGGGCTGCTTTTGTTTTCAGGCATCAATGTTGAGGATTTCAAAAAAATACTGCTTGAATATGACCTGAAAAGCTATGTGAATATGCTCCTATCTCTTCTGAATTCTACAGACCAGAGAACATTAAGGTACCTAAATCTTAATCAAAACATTTTTGCCAAATTGAAAAGAAAATATGCTAAGGATCTTATCTAAAATTCGCTGGTATTGTTCAAATTGAATTATAAATACGTGAGCAAAAAGGCTCATCTTTAGAGAAGAGATGAATTGCAAAGCATATGCCTCATTAATGATAAAAACATAACAGAGAGCATGTGCGAACAAACACAGTCATTGCTGGAAAGGAAAACAGAGCTAAACTAACTGACTTTGAATTCTGAACAGCTGCAAAGAAGGTGAACACCACGTACCTATGATCAGCATTGAAGGAACCACATTTCCTTTAGGGCTGTGAGGATGTCAGCCAACCCTTGACGATTATTTGGCAGACATGAAGAATATACTGATAAATGAAGCCAGGGCGGCCCTGAACGCAGGGGCTGATACAGTGCAGTTCGATTCACCTGACCTTCTCCAGTTTGACGTTTACGGTCAGTACCTTGAAGACAAGGGAAAGGACAGGCTGAAGTTTGCCATAGAAATAACTAATGAAGTGCTTGAAGCCCTTCCGCAGGAAAACCTGCAGGTTCATTCGTGTTGGGGAAACCTGATGAACACACAGTTTAACACCCTGGGCCACTATGACCTTGCACTTCCTGAGCTATATGAACTGAAGGCTGGCACAATAGGCCCGCTTGAAGTGTTTGATGGGATAAGGGACTTTGAAGAACTCAAGTACTTTGTGGATTATCCAAGGGTTTCGCTCTACGTAGGCGCACGTAGGTACGCATCAGCATACCTATCGTACGTGTAGAGCTTGGGCTTCACAACTTCATGCAACTCCCTCACGAGTTCATCGGGAGTCTTCCGCTCCGCCCCTGTCTCGACGTACCCACCCACTCATACGCCTTCCACGTTGCCGAAGAAGGCCTCATGGGGAACGCCGACCATCTTCAGTCCCTTTCCTCATCCCCATGTGTGTGCACGTACCCCTCTTTCTCTTCCTAAAGAAGGAGGTCTTGGGTCTTTGCTACCACCCTACTGCCCGTGCACACACAAATTGTTCATATCCAGAAATACATATAAACCTATCTATTTTGAAACTGCTGACTACGGCCAAAAGGCACCAACGTTGCGCTGGGGCTTGTAAGCGTAAAGAGCAGGAACGTGGAGCCTGTTGAGGTTATAAGGAAGAGGTACGAGGCTGCAATCAAGGTGATTGACGAGGACAGGCTGATAGTGAGCCCCGGGTGCGGCTTTGCTTCTGATCCTGTGAGCCTGCACACAGTTGAGAGTGCAAGGAGAAAGCTGACAAACATGGTGCTTGCGCTTACATCAGAAAAGTAACTACCATCATGGATGAATTTTTTAGTCATATTATGTGCGAAAAGCGGCGCATGGACGAAACATATAAATAGCCAGAAACCCATTAAAATACTACCCATGTGTACTGATATTTTAATTGATTATATTGCGGGGGGGTATCATTTTGTGCTCTTGCTGTTTTAGTGAGGGGTGAAAAAGATGTCAAGCAGAAGAGATAAGGTAAGGAATATAGTTGAAGCTGCAATATCTGATTACGGCGGGGACACAATGGTCAGGGTCGTATTTTGGCACATGCAGCACACTTACAACCTTGACCCCGGGGATGTGCTAGCTAAACCGGATACTGCAGTGAGGGCACTGAGGGCAATCTATGGGGACTTTGAGGGGATAATTGAGGGCAACATATGTGAGAGGATAGCAAAGGAGTACGGCATTGACTACAAGGGACAGGGGCTCCTTGAGCTTTCGGATGAGTTGAAGAACGCGGTGTGATTGCATTGACGGGAATCCTTTATCGCCAGTGAACTTTTCTGATTAAATGATTGGAAAACGTTTTAAGCCATTTGCGACGCTAAATTGCAATGAATGAGTGTGAGGCTCTCTACAGGATAGCTACAGCGTGCAACTGCCTTGGGTTTCATGGGGAGGCAAAGAAGTACTTCATGCTGTACATAGAGAAGTGCAACAAAAATGACCCCGCAGCGTGGCACAGCCTTGCAAACGCACTTGAAGCGCTCAATGAGGACAGCAAAGAAGCGTACAAGAAGGCCCTTGAGCTTTACACAGAAGACAGCTGGGGCTCATGCCTCTGGAAGGGATGGTGCGCTTTGAAGCTAGGGGATTATGAGGAAGCTAACAGGCTTTTCAGAAGGTCAGTTGAGCTTAATGGTGAATACTCTTTATCATGGCAGAGCCTAGCCATTTCCCTGATCAAGCTTGGCAGAAGAGAAGAAGCCATTGATAGCATGACAAGGTCAAGGGAGCTCAAGCCTTCGTTTGAGGACAGAAAGTGCTACGGCTTAAGGGAGCTAAGCTCTTTGAATGTTCCAGAAAGTTTGAGGGATGAATATGAGGTCATCCTTGAAAGGGCAAGGAGCGGGTTGAACTGCTCACAGTGAGTTCACATGCCAATCAATCAATTAATTAAAAGCATATCAATGCTGGAACTGTGAAACCTGTTTCCTACTGGATGGGATTTTTTGCGGGTTATGGAAAGCGACTCAAGACAAATTGAATTGCTTCAATGCCAGAAAAGTTTCCATGATGAAAAAAGGCACTGGCCCATCAAAACCAAGCGCCAGGTTGCGCTTTGCGCAGAAAAGCTGTGCATGGTTCAAAAAAATCGGAAAGATATTTTTAAAGGTGTTAATAAATGCACGCATTGGCAAGGGTAAGCTTTGTTGCAGAGAGGGATATAGGGGAAGCCAGCGTGGATGAGCTCTGGCGCAGGTTAAGCGATGTTGAATCCATTCCAAAGTACTGGCACGGCCACAGGGAAGTCAACGTTCTGCAAAAGGATGGCAATATATATCACGTGACTATTAGGTACGCATTTCCATCGATATTTGGAAGCAATATTGGGAAGAGCACAGTGCTTGTAGATGAAAAAATGAAGGCCATAAAGTTCGATAACACCGATGGTCCAGTGGTTGGAACTATAACGGTGAGGATTGATGAGGTATCCAGAAGGCTAGTGTGTGAGTACGATGTTTCAGTGAGTTCGCCAATGGGGAGCTGGGTCAGGAAGCATTTCATGAGTGGAGTTGAGCACGCATTTGACAGGCTGCTGGCTCAAAACGGGTGAATTATTCCAGCAATCCTGTTCGAAAGCGTTTGTTGATTGCCGAGTGTAATTCATTCATTCATGAACCTCCAAACGACCTGCCACGGGCATCGCCAAGCCCAGGCACTATCTGGCATCCGTACAACCTTAAAGGAACCGCATTAGGGCTTTGAGGATATCATTGCATCGATTTTTAACCACAAAGTAGTTGGGCGTAATGCCTGTCAAGAATAGTGTTCGATCAATTGGGAAGCCTTAGTGAGTAAAGGGCAGTTCACAAAAGCTCTGACCTCCTCACCGCCCCTAGAAGAGGCGAGGCTTGCCGTTCACTTTGTCATGACCAAAATATAATTGTTTTATGTAAAATGACAAAAATTATTAACTATGGGGGGATAGTAACTATGGGGGGATAGTAACTATGACCTATTTTAGTCCGGAGCCAAAGAAACGCAAGGATGACTTTTTCGACATGGAATATGAGTGGAACTTGTTAGACAGGGCGTTAAACAAAGGCAAAATGATCATAGTGACAGGGTTGAGGAGATACGGAAAGACCTCACTCATCATGACATATATGAATGAAAGCAAAGAGAGGTATGTTTATGTGGATTGCAGACTTCTCCCCTCAGTAGTTTCACTGAACTCTTTCAGGGCACTTCTGGAATCAGAGCTTATAAAAAACAGTTGGGGAATCAAATTGCTGGAAAACTTAAAGTCAGCTGAAGTCCAGCTTGGGGGTTTCGGGCTGAAGGTCAGCAGGAAAAGCGAACAGAGCTTGTTAAGGACACTAAAGGCCATCGAGGGAGGCGTTCTTATTATAGATGAAGCCCAGGCGCTTAGAATGTCATCTTATAAATTTGATTCACTGCTGGCATATATTTTTGATACTCTTGATATAAAGCTGATTGTATCTGGCTCTGAAGTAGGGCTCCTCAACAGGTTCCTGAGGCTTGATGATCCAGAAGCTCCTCTGTATGGAAGGGCTTACAGCGAAATAAGGCTGAATCCAATGCCGAAAGAAAAGGCAAGAGAGTTTCTAGCGCGAGGGTTTGAACAAGAAAAAATGGCTATCGATGAGGATGTTATAGAGGATGCCATTGAAAAGTTGGACGGTGTCATCGGCTGGCTCACCTATTTTGGTTATTCCATGGTTTCAGGAGGGCTGAGCGCTGAAAGGATATACGAAATGGCATCACTGCTTGCTGCTGATGAAATGAAAAAGGCGCTTGAGCTCTATGGCGCCGGAAGTCTCAGGTACAGAGAAGCTCTAAAGATTATTGCAACGCTTGGCTCAGCCTCTTGGTCTGAAATAAAGAGAGGAATTGAATCAAGGTTGGGAAAACTGACTGACAGCACGCTATCAAACCTGCTCAGAAACCTATCTGACATAGGATTCATCATAAAAAATGATGATGACAAATACAAGGTTGTAGATCCTGTCCAGCAGCGCGGAATACTAAAGTACTTATGAACTAATCATATGTGAGCAGGATTAAGGATATTAGGAAATCAGTTGACATAACACACATGTACGTCGGATTGGATTTGCATAAGGCAACGATAAATGCGACTGTAATGGATGAAAATGGCACTGTGCTAAATGAAGTAAAAATAAAG
>Ga0080006_1150476_pt1 | contig 10167 bp, 11 predicted proteins | sample RS3BMetagenome_FD_69209 | JGI IMG/M metagenome (GOLD analysis project Ga0080006, IMG submission 69209) | Ferric oxide microbial mat and aquatic microbial communities from Rainbow Spring, Yellowstone National Park, USA - RS3B (SPADES... ... | reverse complement strand
AGTATCTGATAGAGCATGAGATAAGGCAGATACTTGGTAGAGTCCAGCATCCGCAAACGAATGGGAAGATAGAGAGGTTCTTCAGAACAGTAGATGAGAAGATCCACAGGTTCAACGGCATGGATGAGCTGATCCGCTGGTACAATGTGAAGAGGCCCCACATGTCCCTCAACCTAAAGATGATAGAGACCCCCTACCAAGCCTTCATAAGGAAGATGCCTAAGGACGGCATCATCATAGACGAAGAATCAGGTGAGATATACCATGTCCAAAAGATCTAGGAAGGGGTATACTCATTTCGGGAAAACACAATGGTTGATTTCGTGATAAAACACGACAGTGAAAGCCCCGAAAAAATTATAAACCTAACGGTATAAATTTAATGATGGGCTTACGCTGTTGTTGGCAGGTCCTAAAGAGGAACGCGTTAACGAGTTAACCGTCGAATGGGTGCACAAGCTGTATCCACAAACCTCGCAAATCTCCGAGTTTAAGGACATAAGGGATTGGTGGGCCAAGAACGCGATACCGTGGGTCGTGGAGGAATTCATCGAGGATAACATCTCCAATGCCGAGGATAACATCTCCAATGCCGTAGTGCAAGCTGCGGCTGAAGAAATCAGGATAGCCGCGTTCAACGTAATTCATCATTCCTGCAGAAGGCTCGCCTCCATGAAATCCTTCCTCGAAGGTCTCGATGTGACAGTCGTGGCTAAGGGAATGCAGGACAATCCAGACTGCTACCACAACTATGTCGTTGCTGTAGTCGGATCTACAGGGCGTCGCGAAGCAGACATCAAAGGCGACGTCGATTTGAACTACATCTATGAGTGCGTAGCCAAGTTCGAATGCAAGAAGCTCCTAAAGGAACTAATCGCTGACAAGCTAACTGGCGAATTTGCTCGGACTGAGACCTCACAGAACGGGGAGAAAATTCAGTTCGTAATTGAAGACAAAGACGAGCGGTATTTCGATACAGGGAAGTTGTTGCCACCCGAGAAGATGGACCAATTCAAAACCGACTACGCCCTAAACTTGTTGATAGGGTCTTTTGCCATAAGAGGGGATCGGAAGTTGGAAGAAATAAAGAGTCAATTCCTGAACGTTGCGGAAGAATATCGGTCCGGCTTCAGTCTCGCCATGCTAAGTAGAGCGGAGAAGCCGTACGCGATTATGAAAGACGAAGCAGAGACACGGGACATTTCCCAGTGCGCCGAGCTCGCATACAAGGTTATCTCAAGGGTACTCATTTCGCTGGCGGTCTATTATCTCCCCTATACCACATGGGAGAAGAACTACCTCATCCTAGCTGAAGAGCTAAGGAAGAACAACTATATTGATACAGGTTATTGGTCGTCTGTTAGGTCCGCGCTCATTTGGGCGACTAAATGGAGGGGAAATATGCGAAAAGAAATCGACTATACCGGCTATGCGTCTCTGCTGAATCGATTGACCTGCTTCTGGAAGCTCATGGAAAAACACAAGATTGCCATGGGAGCCCAAGGAGTCAGGTAGGTGCATTTTGTTCGAATCAAACATGGCAAAACAGCAAACGAACTGGTACTTGGTCCAACGCACGAGCTACGACAACCAAGCTGCCTACAGATGGGTCTTGTTGGATATCAGCGAATCGATAAACTCGATGTGCGACAGCATTTTCGTACTCAATTACGTCATAGAAAGTCTTCAAAACCGTTTGACCGATATCTACAGGATTCCCTATCCACATGACATCGAGAAGCTTGGAATAAGGCTCGGCTTGCTGCGCTCCGCAAAGACTTTGGACATAGCAGAATGGGAGAAAGAGGACAAGCCATTCAATCGTGAAGTGGCTCAAATTACCGCAAACCGAGAATGGGTCTCAGAAAACGCAGAAGTGATTAACGTGTCAACTGTCGAGAGGTACATCAGACTCACGCGAAACCGATATCTGAAGTCGAATTTCTTCGTTCACTACCTGACGTTCGATCCTCCCTTGTCACTCGGAGAAAAGGAGGCCTTCTCTTTGGTGTTCCAGTGGCCTGGCCACCAAATCCTGAACAAATCCCAACTCCGGAAATACCTAGTTGATCATCCCGAAATCGTGATCGAAGGGGCCGATGTCTTTGAACCGAAGACTCAGGCTAGGACGGACAGGGACACAGACGAAATCCGAGTGCATGTGACCCTTCCACCAGGCTACTTCGATAGATTTCCACCATGGAGCAGGCCGGTTAGATTCTACGACTTGAACTATGACACCCTGAGTGTAGTGAGTGAACAGGGGGAGATAGACGACTATAAATCCATGCTCCGCACAGGAAAATTGTTCAGGCGAATCATCCGTCCAAAAATGCGCATGCAATATGCAATTCACTGGGAGGTACAGGAGGACGTTACTTACACTAATTGGCGTGCAGAACACAAAGTAGTTGCCTACGATGAAAAATTTGGTGAACTCCAGCGGAAAATCGAGTCTGGGGTCAAATCCATTCTCGAAGCAACTAGCTTTTCCCTGCGTCAATATCTTGATGACCAGTGTGATAGGAACGGTAAACGGCTAGAAGAGGCAGCCGTCAATTTTAACGTGGCTGAAATCAATGAGGCGTTGGTAGCATTCTCCAGCGCCACATTGAAAGCAATCAGATTCGGAGACAAGGATGACCTGGCATCCCTGAGCGAATCAATGACTAAAATTTCAAAAGAGATCAGAAAAAGGTCAATGGACGAAATTGAGCGGGCATCATGCTCGTTTGCATCGGCTAGACTCGAGTTCCTTGGTCGAATTGTCGCAAGAGTCTCGGAGGTAAATGATTCAGAGGTAACTGATGATACAGACAATCAACTAGAGTTGTACCTGAAATCGGTGGCAGACAAGAGAAAGGAAAAGGCCGTTATCCTTCTGAACGAAGAGGATGTCGAAAGGTTGCTAGCCAAATCCTTGGTCAGGATTATGACAGATCGTCGGTGGAACAGACTCTCCCAGCTCGAAAGCCTGGCTCAGGGAGTGTCTTCTGCTTTGGAGAGATTCGACAAACAAATGGCCGAACGCATACAGATACTTGCAGATTCGATCTTTTACCTCTGGTGCGGTTCTCTTGAAATAAATAGAAAAATATACGGTCCAATGCATCCTGATGTAGCTTCTTCGCTTAACAACAGGTAAGTATGATGAAGCTGAGCCATTACTTAAGGAGGCTCTTGAAATAAGGAGAAAAATATACGGTGAATACCATCCAAGTGTAGCCACATCGCTTAACAACCTTGCAAGACTTTATGAAGAAGAAGGGAGATATGCTGAAGCTGTGCCATTGTACAAGCAGGCTCTTGAAATATTGAGAAAAATATACGGTGTGTTTTCCCGAAATGAGTATACCCCTTCCTAGATCTTTTGGACATGGTATATCTCACCTGATTCTTCGTCTGTGATGATGATGCCGTCCTTGGGCATACTCCACCACTCTCCTTGCGCTAGTCGTCTCTATGTCTTCGAGGCTTACCTGTTCCTGACGTTTGGGGAGCCGCTCGTCACCATCGGTACGATGGTTGTCCTCGTGGCCGGGAGCCTGAGCGGTTTCATCGACTTCGGTTCGGTTTTCGGCATACTCGCCGTGACAGGCACCGTCGGGGCGGTCATGACGGCGTTCAGCTATCTCTTTCTTGAGAGGATGGGATACTCGGCGGCAGAAGTCGAGTTGCTGCCGCTGAATTCGATCTTGATTACGGCCTTCCTGCTCCTGCTGGCAAAGAAAAGAGCCTGAAATAGAGCAAGTGAAGTGCCCCAGGCGTGGCTATAAGGGGCGGTGGCATGCCCTCAGGCCATCAGTTCCCCGACTCCATGCTGTCAGGGCTCTGGACATGGCTGGCGATCTGAATCATTTCAGGATGAGAAATTAACATGAACATTCAGATTATGCAACAAAGCATTATGAACTCATTGCAATACTCTGAAGTAGACCATGATGCAAGCTACATGAACGAATCCCATGTAGACCTGTGGTAGTCTGTCGTATCTCGTTGCGACCCTCCTGAACGCCTTAATCCGTTCGTTGAATCGCCCTATCATCGACCTGACGCGATTGTACGCTTGCTTGTCGAATGCCCTTGATCTGCCCGTTCGCTTCTTCTTTCCAGGCGGGTCAGGCATCTGTGACTTCACGTGCTTGTGACCCAGGTAGAACTTGTTCAGAGGCATGTTGTACTTTGTGTCCGCGTAGAGGACCTTCGGCCTCCTCCTCGGCCTTCCCCTCCCGTGCTTGACTCTGATCGACTCCATGACAGGGATGAGCTTCTTGCCCTCGTGCTGGTTCGCAGGACCGATCACGATGGCTACGGGAAGGGATTCCTTTGTCGCCACTATGTGTATCTTCGTCGCCTTGATGTGCTTGTGACCGTCATAGCCAACTTGTCTTCCCCCTTTTTGGCCGGCACAGTGGTGCTGTCGATCGAGAGCTCGTCCATCCTGACGATCCCGAGGGAGTATCCCTTCGAGACGAGAGAGTAGAGGATCTTCTTCCATGTCCCATCTTCCTCCCACCTCTTCAGCCTCCTCCATGCCGCGGTGTAGTGATGGCTGTAGTCCGTCTTCTTCAGATTCTCCCACCTGCATCCTGTACTCATGACATAGAGTATGGCGTCGAGCGTCTCCCTGTCGTCAGCCCTCGGCTTACCTGGCCCCGTCTGCTTGGGTATCATGGGTTGTATAGTTGCCCACTGCTCGTCTGTCAGTTCGTCTTCCATTATTCTTCCAATCAACTTCGCGAATGAGAGAGTAAGACGGCCCTACTTAATGCTCGAGTGAAGAAACCTTGTCAGTCAGCACAAATAATATTGCAATGAGTTCATCCAAGCTTAGTCCCATAACTTGACCTGATTATCGTGTCGCCTTCTCAACGCTGCATAAACACCCTTGCCGATCATTATTCCTTTCGGAGGGTGATGATTCGAGATAAGCAAGGGTCAATATCTTGTCTACGAAAGGGCATCGAGAAGCGAAAACAGACTCTTCCTTGAGACTGCGAAGGAGGTCGTCAGCGAAATAGAGGAGCCTGGGGACTGGAAGGGAGAGACTCGACCCAAGGAAGCACCCTGGAGGCAGGAACGTCTCGTGTTGGTTCAGGCAGATGCTTCTCGTCCTACTCAAGGTCTACCACAGGAAGGAGCACAGGGAGATGGGGCGTTCCTGAACAACAACCAAGAACTGCTGAAGAAGCTGGGCCTGAAGAAGTCTCCTGGTAAGACAACCATCCAGAGAGCAGCTGTAAGGATAAGCAATGGTACGCTGGTGAAGGTCAACGACCGTGCACAATTGGCTAAAATATCAATTACGCCCATGGTCTAATGAACTAATGTTGGAGAGGAAACACAGATTTTTAATTATTATTTCTTGTATAGAAACCCTTTGGCTTCTTCTAAACTTAGTTCTCCTTCTTCGATGGTGTCTTCTGGTAAGAAATAAGAAAGGTTTTTCGGGTCTAGACAATGTCCTCTATACAGGGCATAATGAATTTTGTTTGTAAGTTTTTTAACTTCATCGGGTGGAACTTCCAAAACTTCGTTTGATTCTCCTACCGCCGTCATAGCTTTTTTACGTTTCTTTCTATCTTCTCTTGATAGCTTTGGGTATAGTCTATCTATTAGCGCCCTCATCTCTTTTTCTACGTGCTCTATATCAGTTTCATTAGTATCAACCCATCTTGTTATCTCTAGTGACTCCTGCAGGGTATTTCTGAAAGCTACGAGTTGGAGTAGTATGTTCTGCTCCCCTAAGATATTTTTACATAGACCCTATAAATAAATAAGTGGTATGCAGAATGAAGAAAAGCTCAAGGAGCGCATCTCGTTACTTACTCGTTTCTTCTGGTTAGAAGATCTTTTCAAGATAGGTAAAGAACTCGATTTAGATTATTTCAAAAAATTCCAAAACTATTGGGAGATTAACCAATACCAAGCCGTTGTGGAAATCTCTAAAAACATTGACGATGATAAATTAATTGAACTAACAAGAAGACATCTTCCAAAATACGAACTCATGTTGGGTGGTTTTCATGGAAAGTATTACAGCGCTTCCGAGACAGGTGAATTAAGACTTGAAGGTTCATGGGATATTATTCGTAGTAATACTCAAAAAGCACTTGAAAAGTGGGGCGATAGAGCTTATGGGATACTACAGGCATTGATAAATAAAAATGGCCGAGCTACTTACTTTGATCTGATCGATGAAATTGAAAAGGTTTTGGGCTACGAATTCATTCCATCATACCTCCTACCTAGACTTGCACCGCTTAATCTAGTCTTCAAAACAGGTAGCAACAAGTATCCAGATTGGACAATGCCGTCCGAGATTATTACCGTAGTTCAAGAAGAGCTTAGAAACTTTAAGAGACCGGACCAACCACGTCCAATAAGGATTACACCTAGCGAGAGGTTACTTACACTCGAAAGAGAGATAGGGCTTCGAGTTGATAAGATAGTTCAAGCAAGGCGTAGTCTTAATTTACTGTTTGAGAAAAAATTTGGAATGAATATATTCAAACAAAACGAGATGGCCATTAGTGACATACGAAAGCCCTGTAGTAACGAGGAAGAATTCAACAATAGAATAATGAGTCTTGGTCTTCTTATAAGTGAAATAGAAACCGATAAAATCAAAAGCCTAATTAGAACACAGAAACCCAAATCAGGTTCTATCAATTTAATTGAGGCTTTTCTTAAAGAGGTTGCTCCAGGCTTTGACATAAGCGTGATCAAGAATCTAAGGATGATTATGACCCTAAGAAGTAAGAAATATCCAATCCATAGGGACGATCCAATACTACTTGATGCATTAAGCTATTTTGGATTCACAAGTATACCTCCAGATTGGCAAGAACTTTGGGAAAACGTGCTACAAAGATATCTATATAGTCTTGAAAGTTTGATTTCAATACTAAGTGTGGAGTAGAACTAGGTGATACTGGCTTTATGATAGACACTAACTGTAGCACGTAGGCTGGCACGCCCACATTTGAACATGGTCTAAGCGACCATGATGCTGAGGGAGCTGGCGACATCCTTAGCTGTAAGGAGGCTCAAAATACTCTATTCAGAAGGAGGTACCGAGTTTCTCCTCAACCCATCCGACTTGATGGATATGTCAAGGTACTTGTCCTCCCTCTCCCCAATCTACGGCTTGGTGTCCTTCGAGGCATCCCCCCTGATGGACAAGGTGAAGAAGAAGGTGTTGTCGCCGCCGAACTTGGCGACTAGGTTGTTCCCCAGCAAAGCGTCAACAACCTGGCCCGTGAGGCGCCGTAGTTCTTCTATCGTAAGCTCCTGATAGATCTTCGTGAAATAAGTGTGTGCGAAGAAGCGCTCGGAGCGGAGGTAGTCGAAGGAAACCCAGCTATCCATCATGTGATCTAGATGAATAACGAATTCTGTTGCATCTAGGGGACGACCTTTCGCAACTCCTCTCTCAGCGTTATCACCTGATACCTGTGTTTTAATTCTGCTACTACTGACCTCATGATTGCTGTTAGTTGACTCATTCTTGAATACAACAACATCTTCTTGTAGAGTTAGGCATCCATCTCCCCTGGTTGACAATCAGACGGACGTCCTGCCTGCCAAGATTGCTTCCTCGGCATAGGGTGCAGAAGCGACAGCCTTGCACGTTCAAGTACGAGTTCCCTGGTCTGTCTCTAGAGCGGCCGTCGCTTCGTACCCAGATAACATCAAATTTATTGCCCGTTTCTCTTGCGAATCGGATATAAGCGTCTCTATTTGCCTCAGAACCATGGTGTGGAGCTGTTACAATCATTCCGGCAGTCCAATCAATACATTGAGAAAACGAGAGATCTGAATCTGCGGTAAACAGAACTGCTGGTTCCCTATCATCAGCTGGCGATAAGAAAACCAAACTCTGCTTGTTTGATGTCGTGAGGGCAATGTATTCCAAAGCAGACCGACGGCGAACAGATATTTGACGCACTTCGCATGCGTTAAGGGGCACTAAGCAATCTCGGTTCCCCCCGCTGTTTTTTTCTCTATCATACTCAAACCACCGAATAGGCACGCCTTTTTTGTAAGCGGCTAACGCAATGTCGCGAATACGAGTCGCCGCTGCAAGAGCCTCATTAAGAAGCAAAGACCGTTCAAGATTTTCCAGAAACACTCCTTGCAACGAATAAAGATCGTGCCACATCCAGGGCCAGGGTAGCCACAGAGGAAGGTATAACCAAAACACTTCCTCGTAGGTGCCCATATTTGTAGCCCTTTCCAAGGCTTTGGATAGAGCGTTGAGGTCTATCTCTCTATTGCGTGTCGCGTCGTGGTTGCTTTCATGATACCAGTCCCCAAGGTCTTCAAGTGATAGAAGTATTTCAGGAGACACTTCCATATCCTCTATATTCAAAACCAATTCGTTTGTAAAGTCTTTTGGGTGGAAAAGAAGATCCTCAAGGCGATCGGTCCACGAGCCAGGTAGCCACACCTCCCTGCATGTTGTTAGTCTATCACGCAGAAATCCAAGCACACCGTTCGCATGATCGGCATCATTGTGCGTGCAAACAAGGACATCTACACTTTTGTGCTTTGTCGTCCTTCGGAACTGATTAGGGAGACCTTCGATTGAACGACCACCGTCAACCAAGATCGTAGACTTTCCTCTGTCCAAGAAGAAAGCATCGCCTTGTCCAACTCCGATGGCTACAAAGCAAGAAGGCCTTTGATGCTGGATCATTCTAACCCTCTTGCTGATGGCAACTTTATAAGTCATAGCCCTATTCCTTTTTCCTTGTCAGGATCCTACCCAGCCAGCACTTCTCTTGAGAATTGATCAGGCACGGCCGGGACAGAGCATCATATCGCATCCATCGTCCATTTGGGATTTGAGGCCTTTGTCAGAACCACTTCTTGTAAAGTGCGGTGTAAAGCGCTTGAGCCCACTTCTTGTTGATTTGGTATACTTAAGGTGTACATCGCAGTCACAAGCAGTAAAGTTCTCCGAAGGCATATCGCTCCTATCAAGATGTCAAAAGCAAACGTTGGCTTACATATGTCAAGAAAGCTAATTGCTATCTCTAAAGCTTTATCTTAATCTTAAACTGTAGGATAAGTCAGTTGATCACTATACACTTTTCAGAAGATTTGTGAGCGCACTAGTATCGTAGGGGGCCTCCTCGATTTGAGCTTCTTCGCCCAAAAAAGCACCACACCGGTGATCAAGGTCAGGAAGGGCCTCATGCTAAAGAAGAGAGGCTCTCAAGCTAGGGAGCTCACTGTCATGGAGCAGTAGATGTTCGAGCCAAGAGGATGGTCAAAGATTTACAGGTTCGGTTTCATTATAGGTGGATGAGGGTTGAGGGCACACTCGTTATAATTCACCTAGAGGGTCTTCGGCGAATACTCGATGACAACAAAGTTCGTCAACATGGCTAGGGAAATGGCGATGAAAGCATTAATTTACAACTGGTTCATCAAGGCGATGGTGAAGGACCGAGAAGACGTTCGGCCATGACTATTCCAGTTTTGACTCGACCCGCGCTTATGAGCGAGCCTCAGTACACCCGCGACGAATTGAGTCGTTGCGAGCACTCTCTCAAAAAGAGAGGCATCATCAGAGGTGAATGGATTTCACCTTCGCGGATGCCCCGGATAAAACAAAAAGGGATGTGTGGAAGCCCACTGGCTTCACTGATGGCTTCGTCGCTCGATTTGTTTGTCTTTAAGCGCCTGTTTCAGCGTCGAATATACGGCTATGCCCGTTCAAAACACCATCGCCCCGACAACCAAGTAATCGTCCAAACTCATTCCGTCTCTATTGAGGAGTATTGTTCATTTTAAGGATCCCCTGAACAAGTAGTTTGTAGCATAATTCTCAGAACGATTATCTTCGTGTTCATTTCTGACTCGATTCATATGAGACCAAGCACGACAATTTTACATTCTTGCATCATCGGTCAGAAATGACTGACTTATGCTACAAGCTACTCAGCAGCGAGCGCACGTTTATATATGCGGAAGCCAGCTATAGGGCTATGCGCAGACAAGCTATAAAGAAGGACTTGGTACCAAACGATGCTAAGTCCTCGCGGGCCCACTATCATTTGATACTGGGCCCTGTTTCCTCGAACGAACCCCGCTGGTTGCCATTACTATCCCGTCAACGAATGAGCTGGAGCGGTATAAATGCGCTACTCTCGCTAT
>Ga0080006_1198720_pt1 | contig 10171 bp, 5 predicted proteins | sample RS3BMetagenome_FD_69209 | JGI IMG/M metagenome (GOLD analysis project Ga0080006, IMG submission 69209) | Ferric oxide microbial mat and aquatic microbial communities from Rainbow Spring, Yellowstone National Park, USA - RS3B (SPADES... ... | reverse complement strand
GTCGCCGCCAACGGATATCCGTGGCGATCTCGAAGCCTGTCGTCTTCGACCCCTCGGCGTAGAAGGGGCGGAGGTTGACGTTGACGAAGCCCCAGCCGAACTTGAAGGCGATCTGCGAGCAGAGCCGGTTGACGTGGTCGTAATTCCCCTTGATCGCCACGACCTTCGCGCCATAGACGCTACAGCCGAGAACCTTGCCGGCCTCAAGGTTGTCGGGGATCAGGATATAGGATTCGAGGCCCGCCGCCGCCGCGTTGGCCGCGACGCTTCCCGCGAGGTTGCCGGTCGAGGCACAGCCGACGGTCCGGTAGCCCAGCTCCACCGCCTTGGACAGGGCGACCGCGACGACGCGATCCTTGAACGAGAGAGTCGGATGGTTGACGGCGTCGTTCTTGATATAAAGCTCGGCCACGCCCAGGGCTCGGGCCAGGCGATCAGCCCGGATCAAGGGGGTCCCGCCGTTGTGCTTGCCGACGGTCGGCTCACCGTCGATCGGCAGGAGTTCCCGGTATCGCCACATGTTGTGGGGGCGGGACTGGATCATCTGCTTGTCGAGGACGCGACCGATGGCGTCGTAGTCGTAGACGACTTCAAGCGGACCGAAGTCATCGGTGCAGAAGTTGAGAGCTTCCTTGGGATAGATCTTGCCGCAGAGTCGACACTTCAGGCCAATGGTGAATTCTTCGGACACCGGCGAATCTCCCGACATCGCCCTCAATCGTGGAGGGCCGTCCCGGGTGCGTCGGTCTTATCAAGCGGAGGAGATCGGAGGACGGGATGGGCGATGATCCCATGAGGGATCGGAAGGGGCCGAAGGCGAAGGTGTGTAGAAACACTTGCCTCAGACCATCTTATCTGTCCCACAGCCTGATGGAATGGTCCTGGCCATTCCAAAAGGACAACAGGGCAGGAGTTAGCACCAGCGTCCACCATTGCGGTGGACCGGTTGCTGTGGCGTCGCAGGGCCCGTCCCTCAGCCACTCTGGATAAGATGCGCACCGAATTATGATGGTCGAACTGTACACGATCAATCGCGGGGGTGTCAAGCGATGGCTCTGCCATCCCCGGCGATTTTCGCGATGATTTTGACGGTCGCCCGGGCGGCGATCGATTGCCGGGCCAGGGGGCCGCGGGTTAAATTAAGGGCCGACCTGGAAACGCCCTGGAGTTCTCATCGATGGAAAAAATCAGCCGACGAAATGTCATCGGGATTGCGGCCGGAGCGCTGGCCAGCGGGGTCCTGGCCGGTGAACCCGCCGAGGCGCAAATTGCTCCGCCCGACGACAAGCAGGGGACCGAGCCGGCCGGCGCCTCGACCGGAAAAACCGACTCGCCTTACAAGTTCCGCCTGGGTGCCGCGACCTCTCGCCAGTTCGGCGAGAGTACCGTCCGCGAGCACAAGCTCCATGACTTCCCGATGTCCTCGAACATGGCCGCCACCCTGATCCGCCTGGCCGTCGGCGACTTCCGCGAGCCCCACTGGCATCCGAACTCGGATGAGTGGCTGTTCGTGATGAGCGGCACCATCCGCATGACGATCGTCGACGGCAAGGGGGAATCCTCTCGCTTCACCTGCGGACCCGAAGATGTCGCCTTCACCCCCCTGGGCTTCGGCCACTACGTCGAAAACGTCGGCGACATCGCGGCGAATGTGATGGTCATCCACAACCATGCCGACTTCACAACCGTCAACCTCAGCGAGTGGGCGGCGGCCGGTAAGGGATCGATCTTCGCCGAGACTCTGAAGATGCCCGCCGAGTCCTTCGACGATGTCCCGACGAAACGCGTCTTCATCGGCAGGAAGCACCCCAGATAAAATGAGAACGGTCCTGTCAGCGATCGGAGCCGACCTCCCTCGGAGATCCCGGACGATTTTTGAACCAGAGGTCGGGATGATGAGATAAGAGGAGAACCCGCGCCTATAATAAGGAGGTGTTCCGAGCGATGATCGGACACGCCGGCTCCCCCCCGGCCCGATCCTCCCGAGGTTGACTTCTCGAAGGATGTCGACAATGTCGATCACCGAGGCAAGTCGGGTAGAGGTCGAACCTCTCGCCGTCGACGATCTCGAAAAACGCACCCGAGCCATCGGCCGGGAGCTTTTTCGGGCCGTGGGGGCGGGAGCTTCTCCACTGAACCGAGGCTGGTGGGATGACCGCTTGATGGCCCTGACGATGGGCGACGACCGGGTCAAAATTCAGCTTTTCCGGTTCATCGACGCCCTGCCCGCCTTGATCCACTCGGACGAGTCGGTCGGCCGACACCTCCGCGAGTATCTCGATCAGGCCGACGAGTTCGTCCCCTGGTTCATGAAGCTGGGGGTCAGTCTGGCGCCGGTCGGAACCCTTCGAGGGAAGTTGCTCGCCGAGATCGCCCGAGTCTCGGCCACGCAGATGGCCCATCGGTTCATCGCCGGGTCGACCCCGGCCGAGGCTTTCGAGACCGTCAGGCAGCTCCGACAGCGAGGAGTCGGCTTCACTGCCGACCTGCTCGGCGAGGCGGTCATCAGCGACGCCGAGGCGGAGGCTTATCAGGCCACCTGTATTGATCTGATCAAAGGGCTCGCTCCCCGACTGGCGGCGATGCCCGAGGAGCCCCGACTCGACCGGTCGCCGTTCGGTTCGATTCCCCGGGTCAACCTCTCGCTCAAGCTGACCAGCCTGACTCCTCGGTTTGATGCGCTTTACGCCGAATCGACGACCCGGCGAGTGGCGGAACGCCTGAGGCCGATTCTCCGGGTCGCCCGCGAGAATCAGGCCTTCGTCAATGTCGATATGGAGCAGTACGCGTACAAGGATCTGACTTACGCCATCTTCCGCGAGGTCCTCTCCGAGCCCGAGTTTCGCGACTGGGCCGATGTCGGGATCGTCGCTCAGGCGTACTTGCCCGAGGCCGAAGGGGATCTCCACGCGATGGAGGAGTGGGTTCGTGACCGGGGAACGCCGATCACAATCCGGCTGGTCAAGGGGGCTTACTGGGACTATGAAGTCACCCACGCCCGGCAGATGGGCTGGCCGGTCCCGGTTTATCTCCAGAAGTGGCAGAGCGACGCCAGCTTCGAGCGCTGTGCCCGGTTCTTGATGGAGAATCACGAGCGGCTCCGGCCCGCGCTGGGCAGTCACAACATCCGGAGCCTGGCCCTCGCGATGGCCGCCGCCGAGTCACTTGGTGTGCCGACGGATTTCTATGAAGTCCAGATGCTCCACGGGATGGGGGAGCCGATCGAGCGGGCCCTGGTGGATCGGGGGCATCGCGTCCGGGTTTATACGCCTTACGGGGCGATGCTCCCCGGCATGGCTTATCTGGTCCGTCGGCTCCTGGAAAACACGTCAAACGAGTCGTTCCTGAAAGCCAGCTTCGCCGCGAAGGGCGAGGTCGAAGCCCTTCTGCGAGACCCCGAGGAGGCCGGAGCCATGCTGTTCGTGAAGCGTCGGAAGGCCCCCGCCCCGTCCCCCCTGCCCCGGTTCCAGAACGAGCCCCTGACCGACTTCACCCGGCCCGAAGCTCGAGCGAAGATGTCGAAGGCGCTGGAGGAGTTCCGCGAACAGGTTCGATCCGGTCCGACGTGGATTCCCCTCTCGATCGGAGGCGAGTTGTCCGCCGGTGTCGAACAGCTTGAGGTGACCTGCCCCGGAAACACCTCGCTGGTGATCTGTCGGACCGCCGCCGCGAGTGCCGAGGATGCGGAACGGGCCGTGGGAGTGGCTCGTCGGGCGTTCGAAACCTGGTCCGAGGTGCCCCCTCGCCAGAGAGCCGAGGTGCTTGTCCGGGCCGCGTCAATCATGAGGCGCGATCGCTTCCAGCTCGCCGCCGTCGAGATTTTCGAGTGCGGCAAGCCCTGGCGCGAAGCCGATGGCGACATCGCCGAGGCCATCGACTTCTGCGAGTTCTACGCCCGCGAGATGATCCGCCTGGCCGAGCCCGAACATCGCGACGTCCCTGGTGAGACCAACGCCATCGAGCGGATCTCCCGGGGGGTCGTCGTCGTGATTCCTCCCTGGAACTTCCCCCTGGCGATCCCGACCGGCATGGTCGTCGCCGCCCTCGTCGCCGGGAACGCCGTGATCCTCAAGCCGGCCGAGCAATCCCCGCTGATCGGCCGAAGACTTCAAGAGATCCTCCTCGAAGCCGGCCTGCCGTCGGATGTCCTTCAATACCTGCCGGGTCGAGGCGAAGTTGTCGGCCAGGCCCTCGTCGATGACCCCCGGGTCGACCTGATCTCCTTCACCGGCTCCCGGGCCGTCGGTCTCGAAATCAATCGACGGGCGGCCGAGACCAGGCCCGGTCAGGACCACGTCAAGCGGGTCATCGCCGAGATGGGCGGCAAGAATGCGCTGATCATCGACGACGACGCCGACCTCGACGAGGCCGTTGTCGGAACCCTTCAAAGCGCCTTTGGTTACGCTGGCCAGAAATGCTCGGCCTGCTCCCGGGTAGTCGTGGTCGAAGGGGTCTATGACGCCTTTGTCGCCCGACTGACCGAGGCCGCGCGGTCGATCGTCGTCGGGCCGCCCGAGGACCCCGAGACCTTCTTCGGACCGATCATCGACGCCGAGGCGAAGGCCCGGATTCTCCGATATGGGGCCCTCGCCCGACGCGAAGGGTGGGTGGTCTTCGCGGGTGATGTCGGGTCGCTCGCCGACCAGGGGCATTATGTCGGCCCGATGATCGTGGCTGACGTCGCTCCGACCGCCCGGATCGCCCAGGAGGAAATCTTCGGCCCGATCCTCGCCGTGATCAAGGCCCGAGATCTTGACGACGCCCTGGCGATCGCCAATGGGACCAAATACGCTCTGACCGGCGGTCTCTACTCACGGAGCCCGGCGCATATCGCCCGGGTCAAGCGAGGCCTGCGCGTCGGCAACGTCTACATCAACCGGCCGATCACCGGGGCGCTGGTCGATCGCCAGCCGTTCGGAGGATTCAAGCTCTCGGGGATCGGTGGGGCCAAGGCGGGCGGGTCGAGCTACCTGGAGGAATTCCTCCTCACCCGAGCCGTCACCGAGAACACCCTCCGTCGAGGCTTCGCCCCCGAGGAAGCCGAGCCCGTTTCGCCCGGCTGAGGCCCGATGAGCGATGGTCGATGAACACGTCCGGCTTGTTCATCGACCATCTCTCATCGATCATCCCGCCTTGCGACGGTTCCGGATCCGTCGGGCATCGATCGGCGAGGCAAATCTGGCCCGGGTGGGTGCCTCGATCCGCTCGTAATCCTGGAATCGCATCCGGATGCCTTCATGTCGGGTGTTGCCGACGAAGACCACTTCGGCCGAGCCGGCCAGGCTGGCGTCGAGAACCGTCGAGAGGCCGTAGCGTCGGCCAAAGGGAGGCAAGGCTCCCGGCTCGCAGTCCTCGAACACGGATTCTACCTCGGCCTCCGACGCGATCCGTACCTCCGGGACACCGAGAACCTCAGCCAGACGGGTCACGTCAATCCGGTGCGTCGCCGGAAGAACCGCCAGGACGAAAGCATCACCGGCCCGGACCAGGACCGACTTCGCCACCGACCGACCTGGCACGTGGACGCTCCCCGCCAGATGTGTCGCCGAGTGCGACGGGGCATGGAGCAAAACCTGAAATCGAACCAATCGGGCCTGGAGAAAGTCGCGGATGATCATCGTGGGTGCCCCTGATGTCCAGATCTCTATTGTTAATATAGTCTATCTGGGCAATATAGGCAACAAAATCCGGCAAGAGTACGCCGAAAGGCCGGCCTTCCTTGGGAGCAAGGAGGACCGGCCTTCCGGTGGGTTCTGCGAGGAAAGGGCAGCGCTGGGTGTCTCGGTTATTTGGCGCCGCCGAGGGCGACCTTGCCGCTGAGCGTCTTGTCGAGGATGACCTCGAGCTCACCGGCGGTCCGGAGGGTCCGGTTCGCGACCTTGCCATCGGGGTCGACCAGGATCATGGTCGGCAGGGAGATGATCCCGAATTCCACCGCGGGCCGGCTGTCGAGTCCGCCCGGCTCGAAGATCTGGGGCCAGGGAAGCGGCGAGCCCTGGAGGAAGGCGTCGAGGTCGGCCTTATCGTTGTCGAGGTTGACCGAAATCACCTCGAATCCCTTGGACTTGTACTTGGCGTAAAGCTTGACCAGCTCGGGCAGATCGCGCTTGGCGGGTCCGGCCATCGTCGCCCAGAAGGTGACGAGGACGGTCTTTCCCTTGTACTGGGCGGTGTCGATGGTCTGGCCCCGGAGGTCGGTCCCCTTCAGGCTCATCGGCTTGCCGACGAGATCGAGTCGTCGGAGAGCCCCGATGGCCTTCTTGCCCCACTCGGTCGCGGGGTAGTCCTTGGCAAGCACTCCGTACGACTTCTTCCCCTCGGCTTCCTTACCGTTCAACTCGTTGGTGCTGGCGAGCAGGAGGAGAGCCTGCGGGGCCTCGTCACAGGTCGGGTTCTTTTCGACGAACGTGGCGAGGTTGGCCAGCCACTTTTCCTGAATGACCATGCTATTGCCCGAGTCGGCATTGTTCTGGAGGACGAAGTCGGCCTCGATCTGCTTGAACGCGGCGTAGGTGCTGAGCTTGCCCCCTTCGCCGGCGAGGTCCTGAAGGACCTTCGCCCCTTGAGGATACTGCCCGGTCGCGTAGGCGGCGGACACGCTATCGACGATCAGCTTTTGATGGTCGAGCTGAATTCGAGCGTCGCCGGCGGTCTCGGAGGCCTTGACGATCTTGGTGAGAGCGGCGATCCGCCCGACGTGGAACCGCGCCGAGTCCTTGGGGACGCCGCTGGTCTGGAGGGCCAGACTCTCCTTGCTGTTGTCGTAATCCACCAGGGCCTGCATCGCCTGGGCGACCAGGGGGTTCTCGCCGCCGTTGGATCCGCCGGAGTCGTTCCGGAAGACCCACGAGCGAATCCCGCCTTCGGCTACGGGGATCGCGACGTTCTTGGCGGGGTCGATCACGCGGGGGAGGTCGACGAACTTCCAGGTCTCGCCCAGCCGGATCATCTCGCCGACCTGAAGGAAGGCGACGCGGTCCGCCTTGGCCTGAGTCGCGGGCGACGAGGCGAAAATGGTCGCGCTTTCGCAGAGGATGATGTCCTCCTTGAGCCCCGACTCGGCGGGGATCAGATGCGGCATGGCGCCGTTGAGACCGAGCCAGGTCGTGTTCGCGTCCCAGCCGACGAGTCCCGATCGGAGCGTCTTGACCATCGCGACCCGCTGCTTGGCGGCGGCGGCGACCTGATCGATCTCCCCTTTGGGGATGCCCAGCGGCTCGAGCTCGACGGGAGTCGCCATCACGCTTTCGAGCAGGTCCAGATCCCCCGTCGCCAGCGCCTGGACGAGGACCTTGCTCGCCTCCTCGGCCGAGATCCGGGTCCAGGCCACTATCTTACCACCGGCGACCTTGGCGATCCGGGTACCCCCCGAGTTCATCCAGCGGACCTCGTCGAGGCTCTTGTCGCCGTTGTTGTCGAGTTCCCGGCAGACCTCGAACCCGTCCTGGTAATAGCTCCACTGGTCGATCTTGGGCGGATTCAGCCGGTGCATCAGGCGGCAGAGGATTTTCCCCTGGCCATCGCGAAGCTGAAACCCGCCGGGGATCTTCTCGCCCCGGCAAGCCGCGAGCGCCGCCGGTTCGGTGGGCAGCTCGTATTCGACCCCCTTGAAGGTGGGGTGGAAGGTCAGCAATTGCTTGGTGAGGTCGTCCGCCGCGGGGGCCATCGACCCCGCCAGGGCGAGGAACCAAGTCGCGGCCAATGTTGTCCGCAAGGCCCGCATCGGCGTCTCCTTACTCGATTCGAAAGGCGAAGCTCCCGCCTCGCCGAGATCATCCCGCATCGGTTGTCCTGATCCCTGCCGGGCCGGGCAACCGCCCCAACCGTCATGATCGACCGATCCCCGACCGCTCTGCAATCTCCCCGAGGATTTCCCGAGCGATCGCGAGACCTTCGGCCAACCGCCAGGACCCCAGTTCATTCGAGAAAGGCAACCGTCGTGCCGGATCATTAATCTCACTGCAAGTCCCTCTTGATCCCTGTTTTAAGGCAACGATCACAAACGTGAAGCGGGGAAGCTGGAGCATTTTTTTCAGAAACGAGGGTCATCGTTACAATTTGCCCGATCGTCGCATCCGGCATGAAGAGAGAGTTGATCCCGCTCGAATCTGTGGCGAAGCCTGGAAAAAACGAACCCATCGACTCCTCCCCAAAAAATCCCGGCCTGCTGACTCAGGTCGAGCTGACCGCGGCACCTCTCAGGTTGCCAGGAGTCAGTCCCATCAAGGACTCAGGAAAGTAACTCGGAGATCACCGATCTCCAAAACAAAGCCACCGATCTCCAAAACAAAGCCACCGAACCGGGAACTATCGGATGATGATGATCCGCACAGGAGTGACAAACCAAGGGACATTCCAGCAAAACAATGGGCCATTTGTGATCCGTGGAAGCGAGGCGAGGCGACCGAGCTCGCGACCGTATTACGAGATTCATCATTATTTTCCTTGGCCAGAGACCCCGCCTAACCGCATATTCACGAAAATGGATGGGTCCAATGTCGGGGGATTCTGGCTGCGGCCATTGTTCCCGCCGATGCTTGGAGGTTTTCTCCATTCGGACCTGCCTTGCTGAGACCACTGACGCGGCAGGGCTGGCCCTTGGCCGACGACCCTGCCGGACCCTCGATCGACCAGGACCTCCTCCGACTCTTGAGTTCACGATGAATCGCGTCTACACTGTACGTAGATTCAAAGTCTGGTCGAGAGCGAAGATCGCTCGCTTTCGGCGAGGTCAGGTCTCGGACTTCCGTCGGTAGTCAGCGGCAAGGCAAGTTCCGACCATTGGTCTCGGCGGAAACCGTTCCGAATCGTCGGGAGTCCGGGCATGGAGCCATCTTCGGCCTCAATCTTGCCTCGATGGAATGCTCAGGCTCGGGGCCTCTTGATCCTGGTCGTCGCGATCGGCGGGGTTTCACTTGCCCGGGTCTCGCGCCAGACAACCGGCGATCCGATGGCCCTGCCGATCCTCAAGGTCGACGTCAACACGGTCCCGGAACCGGTTCTTCTGGCCTTGCCGGGTCTGGGTCCGACGCTGGCGAGACGGATCATTGAAGCCCGAGCCCTCCAGCCGTTTCGATCGCTGGCCGAGGTCGATCGCCGGGTCGTCGGGATCGGTCCGGCCAGGGCCGAGGGACTTCGACCTTATCTCCGCTTCGATCCTCCCCCGATTCCTTGATGAGCCGAGCCGACCATGCCCGACTTCCAGTTGGTGGCCCCTTACCAGCCGGCCGGCGACCAGCCCCAGGCGATCGATCAGCTTGTGGAAAGCATCAAGCAGAAAAAGCCACACCAGACGCTGCTCGGCGTGACCGGGTCGGGCAAGACGTTCACGATGGCCAACGTGATCGCTCGGGTTAACAAGCCGGCGTTGGTGATGTCGCACAACAAGACCCTCGCGGCGCAGCTTTACGGCGAGTTCAAGGAGTTCTTCCCGCACAACGCGGTTCGCTACTTCGTCAGCTATTACGATTATTATCAGCCCGAAGCCTACATCCCCCAGCGCGACATCTACATCGAAAAGGACGCCTCGATCAACGAGGAAATCGAACGCCTTCGCCTGGCCTGCACCAGTGCCCTGGTGAGCCGGAACGACGTCATCGTGATCGCCAGCGTCTCGTGCATCTACGGATTGGGCTCGCCCGACGACTACCGTAAGATGATGGTGTCGCTCAAGCTCGGCCAGATCATCGACCGCGATGAGATGCTCCTCCGGTTCGTCGACATCCAGTACGAGCGGAATGACATCGACTTTTCCCGAGGCAAGTTTCGCGTCCGGGGGGACGTGATCGAGCTCTGGCCCGCCTACGAGGAATTCGGCTTCCGGATCGAGCTTTTTGGCGACGAGGTCGAGACCCTTGCCTACATCGACCCCACCTCGGGCAGCGTGATCGAGAAGAAGGAGGAAATGCAGGTCTATCCGGCCAAGCACTTCGTCCTGCCCGAAGACCGGATCAAGGGGGCCGTCGAAGCGATCCAGGAGGAACTCGATCAGCGACTGGCACAGCTCAAGGAGCAAGGCAAGCTCCTCGAAATGCAGAGGCTCGCGGCCCGGACCCGGTACGATATCGAGATGCTCCTGGAAGTCGGCTACTGCTCGGGGGTCGGGAATTACAGCCCGCCCCTCTCGGGCAAGAAACCGGGGGAGACCCCCCAAACCCCCGCACCTCGGCCC
>Ga0080006_1124573_pt1 | contig 10171 bp, 8 predicted proteins | sample RS3BMetagenome_FD_69209 | JGI IMG/M metagenome (GOLD analysis project Ga0080006, IMG submission 69209) | Ferric oxide microbial mat and aquatic microbial communities from Rainbow Spring, Yellowstone National Park, USA - RS3B (SPADES... ... | reverse complement strand
GGGACGGCCTGACTGACCTGCGCTTCGAGTACGTCATCACCGACGGCGATTACTCGGTCTATAGCAGCGGACTAGCGCTGGTCTATCAGGACATGTTGATCGGCTATCCGCTGGGGCCCAACGCCTCGGAAGTCAACTTCCAGATCGGACGCTGGATAAACCTGCTCTACAAGACAGACGTCGACTTTTTCTGGACCACGCAGGCGCCCGGCTATGACCATCACCTGTTCTACGGGCCGCCGTATTACCCCCCTGGCATCGTCGATGAATACAGCGGCGGCGTGGCGTTCGACGTATGGCGCCTGGCCGAGCAGATGAGCTTCCTCGGCGGGACGCTGGGGACGATGCGGGTGCGGGCGGCTTTCGAGTATGCGCGCGGCTTAAATTACGCGCCCGAAACCACTAGCTTGAGGGGTCTGCTCGTGCTCTCGGGCTCATTCCGCCCGATGTACGACAGTTTCGCCTGGCGCTAGCGCGCCGCGTCTTTAGGCGCCCGTCAAGCCGTGCGGTCCTTGGTCAGCACTGCTCACCGCGAAGCACCCTCACCGCCTAACTCTCGGCAGTTCGGCTCGCTTCGGGCGTTTCGGAGCGCGCGCACACAAAAGGTCGCCGGTCGCGCACACGCATGGAAACCGGCCCGGGATTCAACAGAGCCAAGTGTCGCGAACGACGCGCCGCGCGGCCTCCAGAACATCGTCCACGGCAATGTCCCACATGCAGGCGCTCTTCACTGAAGCGGTACAGTTCGCTGGCAAACGCCGGATGTAGCTATTGATGCACGGACTGCATGGTTGGCGCGTGGGGTAAACATAAGTTGCGCGCGGGCCCACCGGAGCCCAGCAGGCAGGTGTGTTGGGGCCGAAAAGTCCTACGGTCGGAGTGCCCATAGCGGCTCCCAGATGCATTACTCCGGTATCGGCGCTGACGAGAAGATCGCACCGCTGGAGGAGCGCGGCTGTCCTTTCGATTCCTCCCAGGTCGAGCGCCGGCACTATATTGCCGGTAAAGCAGCGTGCAAACTCGGCGTAGAGAAATTGTTCGGAGCTATCACCGGTCATCACCACTCGAACGTCAGGTGTGTGGAGTCGAAGGCGGGCGGCTAGCTCAGCAAAGCGCGCTACGGGCCAACGGCGATACTCAGCGCGCGGCCCGACCCCCAGATGAAACGCTACGACGCGAGACGCGGCTTGGAAGCCAATGTTCTTGCCCCACCATTGATCCGCCCAACGCCTTGTGTCTGGCGAGCAGTTGAGAGGAACCGTAGTTACGTCCTCGGGGAGGTCTTGGTCCAACACGCGTCCAAGGCGGATAAAAGCGCGCCACATTGCTTCGTCCTCGCGCAGCTTTACCGGATGGGTAAGGAAACGAAGACGCGGACTGGGTATCGGGGGTACTAGTCCGATACGAATTGGGACGCGAGCTAAGCGCATAAAGGCGGCGGTCAGCACAGACGTCTGCTCGAAGTCAACGACGGCGTCGTAGCGACGCGCCCGCACCTCGCGAAGCGTCGCTAGCGCGCGCCCAAGCCCGTCACTTTGCGGGTTGTACACGCGCGCGAAAGACTCCGTGGCGCAGGTCATGACCTCCACGGTCCGAGGTTCCACTATAAAATCGATCCTCATGCAGTGGTTTCGCCGGCGTAGATGTTCAACGAGGGAGCGCGCAAGGACAGCTTCCCCTAACCCCCCGAACTTTAGCACCAGCACCCGACGCGCAGGTGCGGACAAACCGGGCCTTGGAGCGTCCGGCAGCACTTCCGAAAGAGTAGCAAGAACTCTTTCACACAATGCGTGAACCGTCCGATAGCGATACTTCGACGGTGGCATGGAAGACAAATTCCTTGGTTTGCTAGCAAGACATCGCTGTCCGACGAGATGGACGCTACTTAACAGCTTATTTTCGAGCATCAAGCGAAAAGCCTAGGATTTTCCTTGGTCGAGCGATATAGCCGCGCGATTCTCCTGCTAGCCCACCATAGGCCTGCACGGCCTGTGGGAAGACGCCCCATTCAGCCGAGCCATCCGTCACGGACCACGCGGCTGGCCGCTGTTAGAACATCCTCGACGCGAATCTCAAGCATACAAGCGCTCTTCACTTCGTTGATGCATTCCTTGGGGCGGATGTTGCGGTAATTGTCTATGCAGGGGCTGCAGGGAAGCCCGTTGGTACGCAGAAATGTGGCGCGCGGGCCCACCGGAGCCCAGCAGGCAGGTGTGTTGGGGCCGAAAAGTCCTACAGTCGGAGCGCCCATAGCGGCTCCCAGATGCATTACTCCAGTATCGGGGCTGACGAGAAGATCGCACCGCTGGAGCAGCGCGGCCGTCTCCTCGACCGAACACCGCCCGCAGAGGTTTACACTCTTGCCGGTGTATCTTGCGGAAAACTCTTCCGCGAGCCGGCTTTCTTCGCTGCTGCCGGTCAGAATAACGGTCAAACCCTGGCAAGATGGCCGAAGACGATTGGCGAGTTCAACGAAGCGCTCAAGCGGCCAGCGGCGATAATCGCCCCATCCGAGCGGCCCCAGATGAAAAGCGACGATACGGTCGCCCTCCGCCAGAGCCTCGCGCAAAATGGTCTCGGCGCGACGCTTCGCGGATACCCCATAAGGCAAGTACAAATCTTCGACGGCGACGGACAATCCAGGGTCTAAAACCCTCCCTAGCCTCAAGAACGAGGCTAACATCGAGTCGGCTTCGCGGAATTCTACGGCATGAGTAAGCATCGCAGCGCGCGCGTCGGTAGCGCCGCTCAAGTCCCCGCCAATCCGCATCGGGATGCGAGCCGCAGCTAGAAACGCTGGGCTCAGCGCGGTTCCCTGTTCGAAATCGATTGCCGCTTGGTAACGCATTGTGCGGATTTCGAACAGGGTCTTCAAAATTGAGGCCACGCTGGCATGCTGCGAATCAAAGAAATGCACCGTCGCTTCGATGCCGAGTGGGAGAACGTGTAGCGCTGGACGACAGACTAGAAATCCCAACTCAAGCTCTGGATGCCTCGACTGAAGGGATGCCGCCACAGCTCGGACCAGAACCGCATCGCCAAGCCCGCCGGCCTTGGCTATCAGGATTCGGCGCGGGAAAGTCGCCGCAGCCGCGGGCGATGCGACCTCGCGTCGGCGTCGCACGACCGCTCTCAAGGCTTCCTCGGCGAGCTTAAGAAGCTGATTTTTTAAAGAAAACGGGACTCTTGCTTGCCGGACGTCCATGGACGTAGGTGAAGACGCCGGTTTGGAGCCCAACGTTTGCCGGACGCGCTCTATCATCACCAGAAAGAGCTGCCCCGCATCAGCTTTGCAGATAGGAGGCTTGCGGGTGCCGCGGTCGAGGTGGCCCAACCGACACGCCTTTGCGACCTAAATTTATCTTGCGCATTTTTGCGTTGCTCTCGAGTTCCTGGAGTCGAACGATTTGCGCGACTTTGTCGCGTCTTGGCCAAGAATACGATAAATTTACCCGCCCGCATAAGGGCCTCACACAGGGCCACGCATATTCCTCGGCGCTCGGGCTGATTCTTAAGGCATGTCGATTCTCTGATTAGGTTGCGCGACCCGTCTGCGGGCGGTCTCAACGTAAAGAGCTAAGGGCGCTTTTTCCTAAACAGCGCTTCGAGCTTCTCGCGCGCGGATGTATCTGGCCGTGGTTGAGCGCACGGGCTTTCACGAACGGGCGCAAAGTACTCGCAGAAATTGGCACGTTCTTTGTCGGCGACTAGCTCTGCCATCGGCTCGCGACACTGGTTGTCATAGGCGGGGTCGTAAAATTTGCAGTTGCGGCAGCAGTGCAGAGCACTCGCGCAGCGCGGGCACTGGTCGCGAAAGCCCACCCGCGGCACATCAGACAGCGTGTATCCGCACAACCAACAATTCATGGCTCACTGCTCCTGGCCCTGTTCCTCGCGGGTTCTCTCTCTAGAAGTTGCGACTTGCGCTGATATGGCGCTCGGCGCCTTGGGGCGGTTACCCGGCAATTTTTTATCGCTGCCCACAAGGCGGCCGATAGCTAGAGTAGTCTAGAGCGGCCCTTGCAAAACCGGCAAGGTCTTCCCGATGAAAGGCTCGGGCAGACCGGCCGTTTGCCGAAAGCTACCGGGCTGATAGCATGTGTTATTAGGCCGGTTCCGCCACAAATGCTTAAGGAGATTGAGGCGTTCGCGGAATACTTGACGTGCACGGTGCGCTCGTCGGCCAACACCGTCAAGAGTTATCAAGCGGACCTTAAGCGCTTTCGCGACTTTATGTTGCAAGAGCGGCTCGCAGTGCGCCAAGACGGGGACGACGTATCGGTGCAAGCGGTGGAGACCGACCACATAAGAGCCTATCTGGCCTATCTGGTCGCACGCGGTGCAAGCCGTGCCACAGTGCATCGCCGGCTAGCGGCGCTCAAGGGCTTTTTTCGCTATTGTGAGGCGTTCGCGGGCCTGCCAGATCCGGCGCGCAGACTGCGCGCTGTGCGGCGCGAGAGCCGCTTGCCTGCGGTGATGCAGGAGCGCGAGGTGAGCAGACTTATCGACGGCGGGGACAGCAGCGGCTGGCCGGCGGCGTTGCGCGACCGCGCCCTTTTCGAAACGTTGTACGCCTGCGGGTTGCGAGTGAGCGAGCTTACCGGGCTTGATTGGCGCGACGTGGACGAAGATGCCGGCATGGTAATGGTACGCAGTGGAAAGGGAGGTAAGGACCGATTGGTTCCAATCGGCGAGCCCGCGCTGGCGGCGTTAAGGCGCTGGCGCCAGGCGCAGCAGCTCGCTTCTTACGACCATCCGGTATTCACTAACATGCGTGGCCGGCGACTCACGCCGCGAAGCGTGCAGCGGATGATGTCGCAGCGCTTGCAGCGCTCCGGCCTTGAGAACGTTGCCACGCCGCACGCACTGCGCCATTCCTTTGCAACCCATCTGCTTGACCACGGAGCCGACCTGCGGACGATTCAGGAGCTTCTTGGCCATGCCAGCCTGGCTACTACCCAGCGCTATACCCAGGTCAGCATCAGCCGGCTCAAGGAGGTGTATCGCCGTGCGCATCCTCGGGCCTGAGCCCAGCGGCGTTGCTCACGGCACCACGATCGTGGCGGTGCGCCACAACAGCGCGGTGGTGATGGCTGGCGACGGCCAGGTGAGCATCGGGAACACCGTGGTCAAGCATTCGGCCCGCAAAGTGCGCCGACTGCATAACGACAGTGTGTTGGCCGGGTTTGCGGGCTCGACCGCCGACGCCTTCACCCTATTTGACCGGTTCGAGGGTAAGCTGCAGGAGTTTAACGGCAGCCTAAGACGCGCTGCGGTGGAGCTTGCCCGCGACTGGCGCACCGACCGCATCCTGCGCCGGCTCGAGGCGATGATGGTAGTGGCCGACCGGGAAAATACGCTGTTGCTTTCCGGAATGGGCGATGTAATCGAGCCCGACGACGGTGTGATAGCAATCGGTTCGGGTGGCAACTTCGCGTTGGCCGCGGCGCGCGCGCTTTTGCGCCACAGCCCGCAGATGAGTGCGCGCCAGGTGGCGGAAGCCGCGATGACGATCGCCGCGGAAATTTGCGTATTCACCAACCGCCAGGTCACGATTGAGGAGCTTTGAGGTATCGTGGCATCGACAACGCCAGCTGCGCAGATCATGACGCCCCGGGAGATCGTCTCCGAGCTCGACCGCTATATCGTGGGGCAAAAGGAAGCGAAACGTGCGGTGGCTATCGCGCTGCGCAATCGTTGGCGGCGCCAACAGGTGCCAGCCGAGCTGCGCGACGAGATCGCGCCCAAGAACATCCTTATGATAGGTCCAACTGGCGTGGGCAAGACCGAAATTTCACGCCGGCTGGCCAAGCTCGCCCAGGCGCCGTTCCTTAAACTCGAAGCGTCGCGCTATACCGAGGTGGGGTATGTCGGCCGCGACGTCGAGTCGATAATCCGCGACCTGGTCGAGATCGCGGTTAAGATGGAACGCGAGCAGGCGCAGGCGCGCGTCGCCATCAAGGCGCGAGAGAGCGCCGAAGAGCGGCTGCTTAACATTCTCTATCCGCCACCGGGCCGCGAGCGTCGCTCTGCGGGCGTGGTACCCGCTGGGGCCGGCACCGAAGCAGCGAGCAGTTCGTATCAAGAGACACGAGAGAAGCTGCGCAAGATGTTGCGCGCCGGTCAGTTGGATGAGCGGGAGGTGGAGATCGAGGTCACCGCTCAGGCGATATCCACAGTAGAAGTGCTCGCGCCGCAAGGCATGGAAGAGATGGGCCTCAACATGAAAGAGCTGTTGAGCCAGTTCATGCCTAAGCGCAGCAAGCAGCGGCGGGTCAGGGGCCCCGAAGCTTTGGAGCTACTTACCCAGGAGGAAGCGGCGCGGCTGGTCGATATGGAGCAGGTGGCGCGCGATGCAATCCAGCGCGCCGAGCAAAGCGGCATCGTGTTCGTCGACGAAATCGACAAGATCGCGGGCCGCGACGCAGCGCGCGGACCGGACGTCTCACGCGAGGGAGTCCAGCGCGACCTGCTGCCGATCGTCGAGGGAACCACGGTCAACACCAAATACGGTCCGGTGCGTACCGACCATGTGCTGTTCATCGCCTCGGGCGCCTTTCACACCTCCAAACCCTCGGACCTCATCCCGGAGTTCCAGGGCCGCTTCCCGATCCGCGTTGAGCTCAGCGCGCTCACCCGCGACGATTTTGTGCGCATCCTGACCGAACCCGACAATGCGCTGACCAAGCAGTACACGGCGTTGATGGAGACCGAGAACGTGGGGTTGACTTTTACCGAGGATGGCATCGTCGCGCTGGCCGAAATCAGCGCGCAGGTCAACGCCCGCACCGAGAATATCGGCGCCCGCCGGCTGCACACCGTGCTCGAGCGGCTGCTTGACGAGGTCTCTTTCAGCGCTCCCGAGATGAGCGGCCGCCAGATAACGATCGACGCCCAGTACGTTCACCAGCGCCTAGACCCGATCGTTAGAGACGAAGACCTTTCGCGCTATATCCTTTAAGAGCAACCGTTCGAGGTCCGGACCGCGCCCAGGGCAGCAATACGTGCCGGCGGACCCGCGTTTGCTCGGGCTTCGGCTCTGGAAACGCGCGGCGAGTTGAGCTTTTATCCTGTTTGTGGAAAGGTAGTTCGCTTCCGCAATGACGCGCAACGTGCAAAATCTCGTCAATCGGGCCGAAGTGCTGATGGAGGCGCTGCCTTACATTCAGCGCTTTCACGGCGCGACGTTCGTGATTAAATACGGCGGCCACGCGATGGAGTCGGCCGAGCTAAAGGCGAGCTTCGCTCGCGACATCGTGATGCTCAACTTGATCGGGATCAAACCCGTGGTGGTGCACGGCGGTGGCCCGCAAATCTCGGAATTGCTCGAGCGCATGGGCGTCAAGTCGCGGTTCGTGCGCGGGCTGCGCGTGACCGACGAGAACAGCATCGGGCTGGTCGAGATGGCCCTGCAGAGAATCAACCAGGAGATAGTCGCACTTATCGCCCGGCAAGGAGCCAAAGCCGTGGGCTTGTCGGGCAAGGACGGCGGCTTGATGCGGGCGCGCAAGCTGCGGCTTGCGCCGGGGGTTAGAACTGATCAAGACTCGGGCCCGGTCGACGTCGGGCTCGTGGGGGAAGTGGTCGAGGTCGATCCAACCGTACTGCACACGCTCCATCAGGCCAATTTCATTCCGGTGGTTGCGCCCGTGGGTTACGGCCGCGACGGTTTGACCTACAACATCAACGCTGACTCCGCCGCAGGCAAGCTCGCGGCGGCGCTCAAGGCGGAGAAGCTCATCCTGATGACCGACGTGGAGGGCATCAAGGATCAAACCGGCGCGCTTATCTCGACCCTGGCCGGGGCGCGAGCGCGCAAGCTTATCGCGCGCGGCGTGATTTCCGCGGGGATGATTCCGAAGGTCGAATGCTGCATCGAGGCATTGCGCGCCGGCGTGCAAAAGACCCACATTATTGACGGCCGCCAGCGCCACGCCGTTTTGTTGGAGATTCTAACGCGCCACGGCGTAGGCACAGAGGTGATCGGCGAGCCGTCGCGAGTGTTGCGCCGCCCGGGCGCGGGTGCGCGCAGAGCTCAGGCGCACGGCCGACGCGCTGCGCTCGGCCCACCGAGCGGCGAAGATGGGGTCTCAAACGGCCAGGCCCGGGAGGACGACGATGACTAACAGCGAAGTCGTGGCGCTAGCTCATGAGGCCCTGATGGACGTGTATGCGTGCGCGCCGATCGCGCTGGCGCATGGCGAGGGGGCGTACTTGTATGACGTCGAGGGCAAGCGTTACTTGGATTTTTTTTGCGGCTTGGCGGTAACCAGCCTGGGCCACGGGCATCCAGGCGTAACGCGGGCGATCATCGAGCAGGCGAAAAAGCTCATCCATGCCTCTAACGTGTTTCATACAGAACCCTCGGCGCGGCTTGCGCTCGCGCTTTCACGCCGGTTCGGCCAAGCCCGGGTTTTTCTCTGCAACTCGGGGGCTGAGGCCAACGAGGCCGCGATCAAGATTGCGCGTCGATGGGGTTCGAGCCGCGGCGGGCGGTACGAAATCATCAGCATGCTCAACTCCTTTCACGGCCGCACGCTCGCGACTCTGGCGGCAACGGGCCAGGAGAAATACTACGTAGGATTCAAGCCGCTTCCGCAGGGCTTTCGGTTGGTTCCCTTCGGCGACGTCGGGGCCGTTAGCGCGGCAGTGCGGGACGACACTGTAGCGGTGATGGTCGAGCCGATCCAAGGCGAAGGTGGCGTGGTTTTACCGCGCGACGAGCGTTACTTCAATAAACTGCGCGAGCTTTGCGACAAGCATGGGCTGCTGCTGATCTTCGACGAAGTGCAGACCGGAGTTGGCCGCACTGGAAAGTTTTTCGCGTACGAACACTGGGGGGTGCGCCCGGACGTGGTGACGCTGGCCAAGGCGCTCGCCAACGGCCTGCCGATCGGCGCCGCCCTGGCCACGCCGCAAGTTGCTAGCGCGATGACTCCTGGCGCTCACGGCAGTACTTTCGGCGGAAATCCGGTTTCATGTGCTAGTGCGCTAGCCGTGTTGAATGCGCTGGAGTCCGACGGCGTGCTGGAAAACTGCGCGACTATTGGCGGCTATCTGCTCGATCAGTTGCGGGAGGTCGCCCGCCAGGTGGATGATGTCGTGGAGGTTCGCGGCATGGGGCTATTGATCGGCCTCGAACTGCGGTGCGAGGCACGCACCATAGCGCACGCTTGCCTGGAGCAAGGATTAATCGTCAACGCGACGGCGGGCAAAGTGCTGCGCCTTTTGCCGCCGCTTAACCTTACCCGTGACCAAGCTGACGAGGGGCTCGCAATTATTCGCCGGGTCTTGAGCGCGACCTGATCAGCACCGTAAGGGCGGGAATAAAAGCCGGGAGTTTGCATACAAAAGAATGAAACCCCGTGTTGTCGAGACGCCGGTCGCTTCGCCGCCGGTCAAGCGTGATTTTGTGGAGTTGAGCGGGCTTGGCCCAGAGGAGCTTTACGGGCTGCTCGCGCTGGCCGCGCGCCTTAAGGGCGAACTCAAGCATGGTCTCGAGCATCCTTATTTGCGCGGCAAGACTTTGGCAATGATCTTCGAGAAGCCGTCGCTGCGTACGCGCATCAGCTTCGAGACCGGGATGGCGCAGCTCGGAGGGCACGCGATTTATCTCGGCCCTAGCGAGATTGGGCTTGGCGAGCGCGAAGCGGTCAAGGACGTGGCGCGCAATCTTTCGCGTTGGGTCGACGTGATTATGATTCGCACCTATGCTCATGCGACCTGCCTGGACTTGGCGCGCGAGGCCGGGGTGCCGGTGGTCAACGGGCTTACCGATCTGCTCCATCCATGCCAGGTGCTGGCGGACCTGTTTACCTTGTATGAGCGGTTTCGCGATCTGAAGACGCTAAAGATCGCATTTGTCGGTGATGGCTTTAACCTGGCCAACACATGGATCGAAGCGGCGGAGCTCGTGGGATTCGAGCTTCGGCTTGCCTGCCCCTCGGGCTACGAACCGGAGGCGAAGTTTATGGAGCGGCTGCGGGCTAACCCGCGCGCGCTTTTGACCCACGACCCAGCGCTTGCCCTCAAGGAAGCCGACGTGGTCTACACCGATGCCTGGGTGTCGATGGGCCAGGAGGAACAGGCACAGGCGCGCCGGCGCGTTTTTCGCGCCTTTCAGGTGAACAGCAAGCTGCTCAAGCACGCGAAGCACGGGGTCTTGGTGATG
>Ga0080006_1164388_pt1 | contig 10181 bp, 10 predicted proteins | sample RS3BMetagenome_FD_69209 | JGI IMG/M metagenome (GOLD analysis project Ga0080006, IMG submission 69209) | Ferric oxide microbial mat and aquatic microbial communities from Rainbow Spring, Yellowstone National Park, USA - RS3B (SPADES... ... | reverse complement strand
TGAAACTAAACCTTCTGAACGTTAGAGTAAAAGGATTACAAAGAGTCACTGTGCATGCAAACAGTTGCATACTTGGATATCTGCTGAAGTATATCCTCTAAAACACATATTTTCTAATACTAAAGAAGGATTCGGTTAGTCGAAAGTATCGACAAATATTGTTTCGATTAAAAATTTATCGATTTTAAACAGAAAAATTAGATTCAAATCCAGTGAAAAACTCTTCAAACCAACAAACTTTTAGAGGTTCGACGTTATGTAAATCAAATTTTCAACAGCCTCAAGAATATATTGATAAGCACTAGATAGATCTAAAGATGATATTAAAGATTTTATTATACTCATTTATTGGACAAGGCCATAAACTAGCAAGTATTAAATATCTTTGTGTAAAAATATCTAATCAATTCTATCGTTATTATTTAAATCTTTTCAACCTATTATTAATGGTGCTTGTGGTTTTATGGCTGATCTAGCTGGAGATATAAGGCTCGCAGTAGATACGGGCAAGGTGGCGATAGGCTATAGAGAGGTAGCTAAAAGTATAAGCAATTCAGAAGCAAAGGCAGTTGTTATTGCAGCGAAAGGTAAAAAGGATATAATCGATGATATAGTGCACATGTGCAATATAGCAGGTATTAAGATTATAAAATTCAATGAAAATTCACTTGAGCTTGGTACTATATGCGGAAAGCCTTATTCTGTTAATGCACTGGCTATTATAGATCAGGGCAGTTCAAATATACTAAATGAAAGCTATTAGGTGTTTATGTGCCAAGAGGAGAATTTGCAGCAAAAGAAATAATAAAAAAGAGGAAAAAGTATAGAATGCTTAAAAAGTGGTGGAAGAGAAAGTTCTTCAAGCTCAAGGCGAAGTATGACCCTATGGGTCCTGTGCCTATGGCAAAAGGCATTGTATTACAAAAATTCATGCTTCAGCAGAAGCAGCCACACAGCGGTCTTATAAAATGCGTTAGAGTGCAGCTCGTAAAGAACGGCAAAGTTGTTGGTGCTTATGTGCCTGAGGATGGTGCTATAAACTTCATAGATGAGCACGATGAAGTTACAATACAAGGCCTTAGTGGGTCTCAGAGAGGCCAAATGGGTAGCATACCTGGATTAAAGTACAAGGTTATTGCTATAAACGGTGTTGATTTGAGGCAGATTGTAAAGGGTAAGAAGGAGAAGCCAAAGAGGTAATCTTATGGCAGATGCTAATATTATAAAAGAAGAGAAAGAAGAAGCTCTTGCTGATTATAGGAAGAGAAAGCAGCTTAGGAAGGAAGCAGATAAGACGGAGCAGTCAGGCAAAGAAGTAAAGGAGCAGAAAGAGCAAGAAAGTGCAGAGAAGCAAGAAAAAGAGGCAAAGGAAGAGGGCGAAGAAAAAGAAAGCAAGGAGAAGAAGGAGAAGAAGTCAAGAAAAATAGAGACAGCAGAGCAGCTTCTCTTCGGCAAGTACTCTTTTTCTGATGTTGTGGTTTCAGACGCAAGCCTAGCTGATTATATAGTGCTTACGCCTATGAAGTATCCTAATACGTTTGGTAGAAGAAAGAACAAAAGCTATTATTTCTCGCATGTGAATGTTGTTGAAAGACTTATGGATAAGCTTATGCGTGGCGGAACAGGCAAAAAGATTGGCGGCAAGGTAATAAGAACAGAAGGTAGACTGCAGGGAAAGAAAATAAAAGTAATGCACATAGTTGAGGAAGCATTTGATATAGTCAATAAGCAGACAGGCAAGAACCCTATACAGGTTCTGGTCGATGCTATAGAGAATGCAGCTCCAATAGAGGATACAACAAGGGTAAGGTATGGTGGAATAAACTATAATGTTGCTGTTGATGTTAGCTCGCTTAGAAGGCTTAATGTGGCGCTTAAGAATATTGCGCTTGCAGCAATAACAGGCAGCTTCAAGAATAGAAAAAGTATTGCTGAGGCACTAGCAAATGAGCTTATCCTTGCTTCTACAAAGAGTCCAGAAAGCTATGCGATAAAGAAGCGTGTTGATGCGGAGCGTATGGCTAGAAGCGCGAGGTAGTTATTATGGTTAGAAAAGAGTTTGTTGCTGAGGAAGTAGCAAAGATAATGGATGAGCCAGAGAGAATAAGGAATGTTGCTATAGTGGCTCATGTTCACCATGGCAAGACAACGCTTACCGATACTCTTCTTGCGAAAGCGGGCATAATTTCAAAGACTGTTGCTGGCGAGGTTCTCTATACAAACTATGATGAGATAGAAAAAGAGAGGAAAATGACAATAAAGTCTGCAAACATCTCTCTAGCATTTGACTATGGTGGAAAGGATTATATTATAAACCTTATCGACACTCCGGGCCACGTTGATTTTGGCGGCCATGTTACAAGGTCAATGCGTGCTGTCGATGGCATAGTGCTTGTTGTTGATCCGGTAGAGGGGATAATGCCACAAACAGAGACAGTGGTAAGGCAAGCGCTCAAGGAAAAAGCGAAGCCTGTGCTCTTTGTAAACAAGGTAGATAGGCTTCTTAATGAGTTAAGGCTAACCCCAGAGCAAACATATGAGAGGTTGCTCAATCTTATAAACGATATAAACAAACTTATAAAGAGGTATGCACCTGAAGAGGTTGCAGACAAATGGACTGTAAGCGTTGAGGCTGGAAGTGTTTGCTTTGGCTCAGCATACAAGAAATGGGCTATATCTAAGAGAATAATGGAAAAGTATAAGATTACTTTCAAAAACATCTTTGCCCTTACAGCAGCTGGTGAGGAAGAGAAGCTGCAGGAGATAGCACCAATAGATGAAGCGGTGCTCTCCATGATTATAGAGCATTTGCCAAATCCAAAAGAAGCACAGCCTTATAGGATACCACACCTTTGGCACGGCGACCTTAACAGCGAGATAGGAAAGGCTATGATTAATGTTGACAGGAATGCTAAAGTGGCAATGGTGATATTTGGCATTACATACGATCAGCATAGTGGTGAGGTGGCTATTGGAAGGGTGTTCTCTGGTACAGTAAGAAAAGGCACAACACTCTATATTTCAGGCAAATCAGAACCACAAAGAGTTCAGCAAGTTGGCTTATATATGGGTCCCGACAGAGTAGCTGTAGATGAGATACCAGCAGGCAATATAGCTGCACTTGTCGGCTTGAAGGATATCTCAATAGGCGATACAGCAAGCGAGGTAGAGATGGAGCCTTTTGAGCAGATAAGGCACTACTCACAGCCTGTTGTTACTAAAGCTGTAGAAGCAAAGGATCCAAGAGATACAACAAAGCTTGTCGAGGCTCTTATGGAGCTTTCAAAAGAGGATCCAACAATACAAGTAGAGCTAAACCAAGAAACAGGTGAACACCTTGTAAAAGGCATGGGCGAGCTCCACCTTGAGATTATAGAAACAAAGCTTAGGGATGAGTACAAAATACCTATAATAACAAGCGAGCCTATAGTGCTTTATAGAGAAACAATAGAAAGCAAGGTTGAGAATGTAGAAGGCAAGTCGCCAAACAAGCATTCCAGATTTTATGTTACAGTCGAGCCGCTTGAGCAGAGTGTTGAAGAATTTATAGAAAATGGTGGTATAAGAGAGGGTAAGCCAAAGGGCAAGCAGTATATAGAAGACCTTGTAAAGGCTGGTATGCCAAGAGAAGATGCTAAAGGGCTTGTTGATGTTTCAAATAACAGTGTTCTTATAGATGCAACACACGGCGTTCAATACATGAATGAAGTTATGGAGCTTCTTATAGATGGATTCGAGGAAGCGATGAACGATGGACCTTTGGCTAGAGAGAAATGCTCAGGGGTGAAGGTTAAGATAACAGATGCTACAATACATGAAGATCCTGTGCATAGGGGTCCTGCTCAGATAATCCCAGCAATCAGAAGGCCTATCTATGCTGGCATGCTAAAGGCTGGGGTTGTATTATTAGAGCCTAAGCAGAAGTTTACCATAAACCTTCCACAGGAATACCTATCGGATGTTATAACATTCCTTCAGGGAAAAAGAGGCCAGATATTAGAGATACAGCAGGAGAACGAACAGGCTACAATAATAGCGAAGATGCCTGTTGCAGAGGTAATAAAAGGCTTCTCTAACGAGCTTAGGGGCTTAACGCAAGGTAGAGCGATATGGTACTTTGAGTATGCAGGCTTTGAGAAACTGCCAAAGGATTTGCAGGAAAAGGTTGTAAGGGAGATAAGAACAAGGAAGGGCCAGCCGCCAGAGCCTCCAAAACCCGAGCAGTTTATGGACTAGCAAGCGAGTTGCTATCAAAAATCTTATTAGCCCAGTTCACGTAGAGATATAAAGAACTACTCAACAAAAATGCTTAGTATATTTTTTGTTTTCCAAATTTCTTATCCATAGCCGCCTCTGAAAGCTCTTTGCTAAGCTCTTTAAAAAAGCTTCCCATATCTGTTTCTCTATTTTGATCTGAATTTAAATAAACTATTCTACTTCCAGCAAATGCTTCTTTCGCAGTTTCTCTAGGCCCGGTGGTTAATATAGTAATTACTTCTATACCTGTTTTCTTCATTTTCCTTAGTTGTGCATTAGTCATTTCAGGATCATCAGATCTACCATCTGTTAATATAAATAAAATATGATTTTTATCTGGGTTAAAAGAGACTACTCTCTTTATTTCACCCTCCAATTCTTCAAGTGCATTCGCCAAAGGCGTTCCGCCACCCATTGTTAGTGAATTTACTTCATCGGGTTTTATATTATATAAATATCCGTTGGCACCTGGAAAACCAAAGAATCGTGTGGTAATAGATGTAGAGCCCCTTGTAGTCTCAACTAAGGCACTAAGCACCCCTTCTACTTTTTCTAAATCCTCTGCCATACTATCAGAGGTATCTACTAATACAAATAGATCCGTACCTCTAATACTGCTTCTTCTTATTTCATAGAGCTGAACACCAGGCCCGACTAGCGGCTCCCTTCTCACCAGGCGATCCATTATCTCTCTTTCATTTAATCTACCACCCAGCATAGAGTCTGTAGTCTCTATGTGAGAGCCACCATAGTAGTATTCTAGTGTTTTGCGCAACTCATGAGAATAATAACCATGTACCTGCTCTACTTTAAGGTCGAGTTGTTGTGACCTTAATTCGCTGCCTGCTCTCTTTGCAAATTTCAGACTTTCTGCAAATTTCAGATTTTTATTAAGCTGTGAATTCTGCCATTTTTTTGCTTCATTTAAAGCTTCTTCTATGTAAGAGGGCAAGTTGTTGCTTGTGCTTATTCTGCCACTTACATAGCCGCCAAACAATTTAGGTAATCTTTCTAAATCGTTAAGTTCGGTTTCGCTATTGTTACTTTTATCTTCTTCGGCATATTTATTGACCTCTTTAAGTATTCTCCTAGCTGCCCTTCCTGTAGAATTAAATTCTTTTTCTGTTGTTTCCTCTATGTCTTTAATGAATTTATAATACATATTTTTCAATCTGCTAGGAATCATCTGCTCAAAACCAGATGTTTTTTCACGTTTTGTTGTGGTAGCCATTCTTGCCAGAAACAATAAATGTAATATAGAATTTGGATTATACTGCTCTGCAAATTTATCTAATATGGCTGTGTATATATCAAAAAAGTTCCTTACGCTTCCAGGATATTCTTTTTTAAATAAATATTCTACTCTATAATCCTCTACAAGGTTTACTACGTACTTTATTACCTTTGGGTTAAGCTTTGGGAACTCTTTTGAGAGGCGCATAAGCAAATCGTGCAACTCTTTTGTAGAGGACATGGGGGTAAACAAATTATGTGCCTCCTCGTGTAAAATTATACCTCTTATTTTGCTTTCAAGATGTGGGCCATCTCTCAGTTCATCTCTGTCCAAGTTTAAAACAATAGCCCTTCTACCGTTTTCATCTATTTTTGTAAGGCCGAGGTAGTCGCCTTGGGAGTACTCTACATTAAACTCTATATTTATATCATTTCCTTCTCGCAAACGCAAGTAGGTGGTGAATAAGCTTATCTCTTGCAAAATTTCGCTCATGATCTTTTCTAATGGGTTCATTCACCATCCCTATTTGCATCGTCTGCCGCTATTAATCCAACATCAATCGCTTTTTCTAGCAAAGGTTTTCTGAGTTGCTCATCGAAATGATTTAATATACTTACTTTGAAGGCCTCCATTAGAGCATGAGGTATATTGCTTTTAGAGAATTTTTCGAATGCAGAAATAAACGCTATAAGCATGGGGGTTGATATTGGTGGCCCCTCCCATTCACCTTCATCTTTTCCTCTTGTGTGGTTTGCTAATTTAATCGCTGCTTTGATCACATCGCTATCAGCACCTTCACCAGCCATTTTCTTTATTATTTTAAACTCGTCATCTTGGTTTGGATATGGTAGAATAAATGTGTAATCAAACCTTCTTTCTAGGTCAATATTTAATGGATTTATTCCATTGTAGCCAGACTGAAGCTCATTCATCGTGCCTATTACTATAAGTTTCTTTCCCTTATAAATTTTTGCTTCTATATCACCATATTTGACCATGTCTCTGCCGTCAAGCAGAGGATTGACAAGCTTTTGAGCTTCTGGAGCCAAACCGTTTACCTCATCTAGCAATAATATAGCAATGCCATATTCATTTGCAGCCTTAATTGCTTTTAATATAGGCCCATCGACAAATTGTGTAGTAAGTTTATCACCTTCGTATGCGATTTTCTGATACCCTAGAAGCTCATGATAGTCTTGGGCTTGATTGCATTGTGCGAACTCAAATGGGACCCTCATATTTAGCTCTCTGCTGAGTTGTTCAGTCATATAAAATACAAGTGAAGTTTTTCCTACACCAGTAGGACCTTTTATGTTAATAGCCAGCACCTGCGTGTCGCTGGTAAGAAAATCCCTAATTATCAACATTGCTTGTTCAAATATTTTTTGGATTTCTCCAACCATTACTAGCTTGGTCATCTGGGTTGTTTCTTCTGCATTCCTTTTCGACCTTTTTGCCTTTTTTTCTCCTTCTTTCTGCTCTTCTTCTTTATATTTGCGTAGTTGCCTTTTTAGTATATCCTCTTTGTCGTCTCTGTCATCCACTCTAGAAGATTTATTGACCATAGTGTTAAAACGATTAACTTGCAAAATCTAAAAATTTTTTGTACAATAATTCAGCATTAACAGCATAGTTTGCACTAAGTTTGCATTTTCGATTATGCAATATTTATTATAAAACGAGTGCCTTTAACATCAACTCCTCTTCCTTCATTTCTTTTGTTTTGAGAATTTGTATTCACCAAATGTATTTTTGAATAATTTGCACCATCAGCGGCCACGGGAGGGAAATAATTAGATAGTCTGCTATGGTTCATCAAACGAAAACTATATAAATTCAAATTTCGCCTTATATTTTGTATCTGATCACCTTAAATCAGATGTATTTCATAGGTATTTTATGCTTTTTGGAATAGTGAAACAAAAGAAAAGATAATTATTTATTGGAAAACGCCGCAATATGACAAGGCTTTTATATTTTAATATTGATATTTAATGCGACTTGTTGTTACACCAATGCTAATGCAACTTATTGTTGCACCAATGAGATGAGGTGTCTAATATGGCAAAATCTTATGTAAAATTCGAAGTTTCGAAAGAAGTAGCTGACAAGATAGTAGAGGCTGTAAGGTTAGCAAAGCAGAGCGGAAATGTAAGAAAAGGAGCAAACGAAGTTACTAAAAGCATAGAGCGTGGCTTGGCCACTTTTGTGGTAATAGCAGAGGATGTTGAGCCTGAAGAAGTTGTTATGCATATACCAACTCTGTGCGAGCAGAAGAAGATTCCTTATGCTTATGTACCTACAAAAGAAGCTCTAGGTAAGGCTGTCGGCCTTAATGTTCCATGCACCTCAATAGCTATAGAGAAAGCAGGCCAGGCAGAGGGTGCAATAAAAGATATTATCTCTAGAATTACAGGCAAGGAAGTAAAAGAGCAGAAAGAGCCAAAAGAGCAAAAAGAACAGGCTGCTGAGAAACCTAAGGAAAAAGGTTCTAAGAAGTGATATTAATGGCTGAAGCAGGAAATGAGCAGGAAAAGACATTTGAAGGCTTTTTGGGCGAGATAGTAGAAGTGCCTAGGGTTAGAACAGGCATATTCGGTGAGGTAAAACAAGTGATGGTTAGAATACTGGAAGGCAACGACAAAGGAAGGGTAATAAGGCGCAACATGATCGGCTTTGTAAAGGTTGGGGATAAGGTAAGAATACCAGACACAACAAGAGAGGCAAAACCTATAAAGGCAAGGTGAGCTTATGAAGTGCTCATACTGTTCTAGCGAGATAGAGAAAGGCAGGGGAATAATGTTTGTAAGGAAGAACGGTAGCATAAAGTACTATTGCTCAAATAGGTGCATGAAGTTTGATCTACTATATCATAAGAAGCCGAATCCTAAAGAAGTTAGACACGCTTAAATTTAAGAACATAGCAAAGGCATAAAAAAGCAAAGTTTAAGCAAAGCATTAAGTTATTAGAAGGTTAGAGAAGTTATGCAAACGATGCCTATGCAGCAAAAACCAACAGATTTAAGGAAATAACCAATAGCAATCATAGGACTTGCGAAAATAGCTATAACTTATGCATCTAAAAACTATTCGGTGTTTATGATCACTAAAGATGAACCAAAGAACAAAATTAGCGATCTAAGAGCAAAGCTTTAAAGCACAAAAAACAAGCTTAGATTCAAAAGCATTTGTGCTTATTTTTGATAAACAAAACTGAAGAAAACTATATATATAAATTAAAATAATTTATCAAAATAAAGGTGGTTTTGTGGATTTTAAGGAAAGGGCAAGCCCAGAAATACAAAATTGGAAGTTCGCTTTGCGCGAAATTAAAGAGGAAAATAAGTCATTCACTTATGCTGTGCGCAAAGAAAATAAAGAGAAAGAAAAGAATAAAGAGAAAGAAGAGGAACAAGTTGTACATAAATTTAATCATGCGTCGGATTCCCGCCTTCCTTATACCTGGGGCAGTTTTCTGCACGATTTTGGGTTTACGTTGGCTTCGCTTGTTACTGTATCGTTAACTCTTGCTGGTGTCATCGCCGCCGTTTTGCACGATTATTCCCTTGCTAAGAGTTTAATTGAAGCAGGGGGTGTTATATGGTGGGTTGGTTTCTTTATGATGATATTAGGGGGTATAAAGAGAGAGAAGGAGGATTGGTTATTCGGTTAAAGTGCTAGTAGGAAATCCTAATATATTGTAAGAGATTATTGTAAAGCTACTATCCATTTATGTTCTGGAGAACCTTCGATGTTCTAAATATTCATATATTTTGAAAACTCATTAAATAGCTTGAGCAAGTAGAAAAGTATGCAAGATTAATTTACAATATGGGTCTATCATAAAAGATAAATTAACTTTTCCCATGATCCTAGAAACAAAACCTTAAACTAAAAAGCTGCTTAAATCAAAAATTATCTAATACCCCTTTTATAAACAAAACTAAAGAAAACTATTTATACAAAGTAAAGCATAAATCTCACCAAAATAGGTGGTTATATGGCTTTTAAGTTTGAAGAAGATAAAAAAAGGAGCCCGCAGAGAGAGGAAAATAAGCAAAATGAAACCTCTGTACCTAACATATCAACTAACAAGGAAAAAGATAAAATTGGACAAACAAGTACTGAAGAAGCTAATAAACAAGTTCTACAACAGAAGCAACAGGCAGGAGAGCAAACAAATGCTAAAAGAAATGAACACGGTAAAAAAAACCAAAGTGTTCTGCGCGAAACTGGTAGAGACTTCTTGCGTGGGGGTGTGTTACTATCTGCCCTTGGTGGTTCCCTGTTTGCCTCAGGCTTTTTTTATACTCCGCTAGGGATCTTTAGTTTATATGGTATAATCGCAGCTACTTTTGGATTGCCTATGATTCTTGGCGGTGGAGTCATGTGGATAGCAGGATTAATAAGCGAGGCTGTACACAATCACAACATTTCAAAAGCGCTAAAGCAGGCAGAGAGGAAAAGCAAAGAAGAGGATACAATAGAATGGATCTAATCTCAATTGACTAATGAAAGGAAGATGACCATCTCTATAGCCTCATGCGAGGAGCTCAAACATTTCTGAGACATTCTTAATCGGTTTGGCTAGAAAATTTTGACATCAGTTGGCAAACAAAACAGTACAAAAGACCACACAAAGTGAAGCCAAAAACGAAAAGCAGAGTAGCAACATGCGAGATTTATCTAT
>Ga0080006_1157718_pt1 | contig 10190 bp, 9 predicted proteins | sample RS3BMetagenome_FD_69209 | JGI IMG/M metagenome (GOLD analysis project Ga0080006, IMG submission 69209) | Ferric oxide microbial mat and aquatic microbial communities from Rainbow Spring, Yellowstone National Park, USA - RS3B (SPADES... ... | reverse complement strand
AGTATATTGGAAGGCCTGCCTTCATAGCCTTTTTTTCTAATATATCTAATGTTATTTTCTCTTGGCTTGATGTTACCCTTATAACAAAATACATACTCTCCAGCCCGTTATATTTTTTAAATTTCAATTTTTAAAGATTATCATGAAGCACAAACTTAAATGCTTAATTGTTGAGAAACGGAACGCAGAAAAGGCAAAAAAATATCTTCTAAAGCACAATATGCTAAATAAAGGTTATAAAGTATTTGGTAAAGAATCATTTATATATTTTCCTATTCTGAGCCAAAAGGGTGAAGAGGAGCTAAAGCAGTTTGGAACTTTGGGCTATGCAAGTTTTGAGGAAAGTAAAGCAAGGATAGATTATAAGAAAGAGCTGGAGAAAATATTAGGCAAAGCCAATGGCGAGATGGCAAAGGGCTATGACCTTCTTGGCAATATAGCAATAGTCGATGCCGAACCAAAGGTGGCGAAGCAAATTGGAAAGCTTATTCTTTCATTGAACAAGAATGTTGAAACAGTTTTGAGGAAGGCAAGCGCTGTAAAAGGCAAGTATAGAACAAGGTCATATGCCTATGTGGCGGGCAGGAGGAATTATATAGCACATTATAAGGAAAATGGCTGCATTTTCGAGTTTGATGTAAGGAAGGTATTCTTTTCGCCTAGGCTTGCATATGAGAGGCAGAGGATAGCTGCTCAGGTAAAAGATAGTGAGCATGTTGTTGTTATGTTTGCTGGCGTTGGGCCATTTGCTATAGAGATAGCGAAAAAGGTGCCAAGTGCAAAAGTTATTGCGATAGAACTGAATAAGTATGCATATAGATATATGCTTAGAAACATACAACTTAACAAGGTTAAGAATGTTAAGCCAGTATTGGGCGATGTTAAAAAAGTAGCTATTAAATATAGAAATTTTGCTGATAGGATTGTAATGCCCTTGCCTAAAGAGTCGCACAGCTTCCTCGACGCAGCATACAAGGTTGCTAAGCAAAAGGCAATTGTGCACTACTATACTTTTGTTCCCAGAGATGGCAGCAATGCCAGATCACTTCTTTTAAGTTTCTTTAAAAAGATGAATGCTAACATAGAGGTATTAAATGAAAGAACGGTAAGGCCTTATTCTGCCAAAGAAGTTGAAATAGTTATAGATTTCATGCTATCGAAATAATTTTATACCTAAAAGGAGCAATAAAAGCGATCATATGAAAGCCCAGAGCGCCGTAGAATTCTTGACAACATATGCATGGGCATTCCTAATTATCGCTCTGTTTATATCTGTAATTGTAATCCTTGCTACTATAAAGAACCCACAAGAATACTCTCCCTCATCTTGCTATATAACACCAGAATTGTTCTGCTCCGGATCAGTATTTTCAACTAACTCCTCATCGAGTACATTTGCGGTTATGTTTAAGAACAATTTGGGCGTTCCTTTATCATTTCCACAAAATTCATTTTTTGTCTACTCACCTTCGCTTAACTATTCTTATACAGGAACATGTAATCCATCATATCTGCCAAAAGATGGTATAGAGACATGCATAGCAAAAATACCAAATACATATACAGTTGGTGTGCAGATAAATCCGGTATTTAAAATTGGATATAGTATATGCCAAAGTCCTACGAGCTGCACACAATTGTATAATACAACAGGCACAGCATCAGATATTGTAACATTTAGCAAGTCAACATTTAGCGGTATAGCATTAGCTACAAGCACAGGCACAGGAAACATCTTAATCAATGGCGTGGCATATCAGAGCAATACAGTTGTTGAGTTAATAAACAATCTTCAATATAATATATACGCACAGCCACCACAAGGTTATACCTTTAACAGCTGGATAGTCACAAATGCGGTTGTTGGTAGTACTTCTTTGCAATCTACCACATTATATACAACAAAAAATGGCTCGCTTCTTGCCTCCTTCCATTAGCTTGCTCATTTGCATTCCGTGAGAAGTATTAAAAACCTTTTCTGGCAAATATAATACACTTAATGCTAAAAGCGTGTTTTTTATGGCAAAGAAAGAGCTAGAGAATAAACTAATAGCGGCAATTAGGGTTAGAGGCAGGGTCAATGTTCGTGAGAGCATAAGGAATACGCTAGAGAGGCTTAACCTAAAAAGGGTAAATAATCTAGCACTTATCAAAGGAACAAGCTCGACAATAGGTATGCTCCACAAATGCAATGATTACATAACCTATGGCGAGGTAAGCAAAGACACCTTGGCCAAGCTCTTTGCAAAGAAGGGTATAACACTTGATGATAAATCTATCAGCGACTTAATAAATGGCTTGAAAAGCCCTAAAGAGCTTGGCATAAAAATACCCATAAGGCTAAGACCACCAAGGCATGGCTATGAAAGCATTAAGAAGAACTTTACAGTAGGTGGAGCTTTAGGGTATCGCGGGGATAAGATAAATGAGCTTATTGCAAGGATGATTTAATGGTAGTAAGGCATGAGAAGAAGAACAGAAAATACCACGGAACGCGAAGCTGGGGAGCCGGAAATATCAAGAACAGAAGAGGTGCAGGCGACAAAGGTGGTGTTGGAAGGGGCGGAAGAAAACACAAGTTTACATATCTTGTTGTATATGAAAGAGAAAGGCTTCACAAGAAGGGCTTCAAGCCTTGGAAAAAGAAAGAGCTAAAAGAAATAGACCTTGAAGAGGTGAATAAGCTAGCAATTAAAAGCTCAGAGCAGAAACCAACAATAGAGCTTAGGGGCTACAAAGTGCTTGGTGATGGCAATATAGAAAAAAGCGTGGTGGTAAAGGCAGACGCTTTCTCTAAGCGAGCAATTGAGAAGATAAAGAGCGTTGGCGGAGAAGCTTTACTGTTTGAGCAAGTTAATAAAGTAGAAGCCACCAATACTGAAGAATAATTTTTTTATAAAAAGTTACACAGAAAAATTTTGTATACAAGATTTTCTCTTTTTGATTTTACCTCATTTAAATTTTATGGCGGCGTATAGCCACTCCACCAGTTGCTTACAAAGTTTACATTATATGTTTGGCCATTGTTACCGTTGCCGCTATAGTCATTTGCATTGCCATTTAATGGCCACCATGCAACAAGGTGCTGCAAGTTAATAGGCGCACCGCCTATGCCTTCTTGGTAAAGTGCCTGAATATCATTTGCTGAAAGAGAAGTATTATAGATCTGAAGGTTTGATTCTTCCCCGTTAAAATAATTACCATCATGACCTAAATAAATATAAGAATTTGTGTCAAGCAAACTAGGTGTTCCTGAATATGCCCCTGAAGAAACATTCTTACCATTAAGAAATATTGACCATCCCGTTGTTGTAAAAACAACCACCACATTATACCATGTATTTTGATTAAAGGGGAATTCATAATTTACTGAAGTTGAGAGCCATGTGCCTGTTCCGGTTCCTATATCTCCATGCAATCCAGACCATGATCCTCCACCATAGGCACCACCACCAATGATTTGCATATCAAATGTAGTATCAGTAGGTTGACGAGCATTAATTAACTGTGAATCGAAAGAAGTTGAAGAAGGTAGACTACTTGAAAACCATAAACTTACAGAGAAAGTGCCAGAAACTGCTAGTGAGCTCGAATGTGGAATCATAATGTAGCCGTTCTGCCCATTGAACTGCGCTACATACTGTGGCAGCTCGCCACTGCACATGCCCTCAAGGTTTATGAAAGAAGTAGTGCCTGGACCATTTGGCCTGAAGACCTGGCATGCGCCAGGTGGCGCCTTCGGTGCAAATGTCATTGGATTAAAAACGCCAAGCTGGAAAAGTGCTGCGAGCACAACCGCTATGATAAGTATAGCCCAGCCATATGTCATTAAGTATTCCATTGCGCTTTGCGCTTTGGCTGAAGCCTTTCTTAAAGGCTTTTTTGCTGAAGCTTTTCCTAAAAGCTTCCTCATAAAAGTTTTCATATTCTCAAATAGACTATTATTAAAAAAATAAAAAGGTTATGCGCTTGCTTAAACGAAAGCTTCTTCTCTCACTTCAAGTTCAATGTAACGATGTCGCCATCCATTAATATGTGCTCTTTTCCCACTTTTTGGTTCTTGAACTTTGCGCTTGGGCCAGTTATATATGCATATTTCATCTCTTTTGCCAGGCCAGAATGAATATGCATCGCCACATCGCCCACAGTAGCACCGCTGCGCATTATCGTGAGCTCACTTTTCTCAGCATTAAGCTTTGGCTTAAGATATATGCGTATAAGCTTCAAGGCTGAGAATAAAGCTTCTTCAAGCTCTTCTATGTTGTAGTGATTTAATGCACTTATTGGCACAACCTTCAGCTTTGTGTTCTCTTCTAGTTCTTTTACTATTGCATTATAGTCGCTTACTAGGTCAACTTTATTCAGAGCTATAATTGCATTGATATAAATGCTCCCAGAGGCAGCATCTATCAGCTCGCCGATTGAGGAATCTGCATAGAAAACAACTGTAGCGTTATAAATCCCAAAGCCGTTAAGAACTTCTTTTACCTCCTTTTCGCCGGGCACATTGTAGCCATTTGATACGATAGTAATGCCGCCTCTTTCCTCTTCCTCTAACCTTAGCTTCTGCTCGCCTACCCTTATGCTTAGTTTAGCAAGCTCTTCTAAAAGAGAATAAACCTGCCTATAATCATTTGCATCTACCACTATAAGAAGAAGATCTGCAACCCTTATTGCACTTGCAATCTTATAGCCCTCGCCTTTGCCTTCATGAGCACCTTCTATCAGGCCAGGTATATCAAAGATTTGTATCTTTGCACCTTTGTATTCGAGCATGCCGGGTATTAAATTTGTTGTTGTGAAGGCGTAGCCGGCGATTTTTGAATCAACGCCTGTAAGAGCTTTTAAGAGTGATGACTTGCCAGAGTTTGGAAACCCAACAAGCGCAACGGTAGCGTCGCCTGACTTCTTAACACTAAAACCAGCTCCATGTTTTTTCTTCTTTGACCTTAATACTTTGCTTATCTTAGCTATCTTTGCCCTGAGTATGCCAAGATGTTTATCTGTAGCTTTGTTGTATTTTGTGTTTGCATACTCTTCTTTTAGCTCTTGAAGCTTTCTTTCTAGCTCACTGTTTTCCATCTAGGCACCTTATTCGTGACTATCCCTACTTACTGCAAGGACTTGTCTTCGGAAGAGAGAAAGTAACCCTGCGGTAGGGATTAGTTTTATCACCGAAGAAAAGATTTTTAATTTGTCAGGTCCTGATCCTATCATGTAGTAATATATTTAAATTTAACATTCCTATTTGGTATTAGAGGTAATAATATGGCAACACAAAATAAACCAACTGCGGCATTTGCCCTTGTGCTAATAGGTGGTATATTTACCTTACTCGGGGGCATAGCAGTCGCAATATTAGGCGGCATAGCAACATTATTTTTAGCAGGCATCGGTGCAACACTAGGACTTATAGGAATAATATCAGGAATAATAATGATTGTTGCAGCAGTGCTAATGAATAGCACAGACGTATCAAAAGTGCACATCTGGTCTATAATAGCCTTGATATTTACAATAATTGGGCTAGCAAATGGCGGTGGGTTTATAATAGGATTCATACTTGGTTTGGTAGGAAGCATACTAGGATTAGTATACAAGGGCTGATTTGTGTTACCAAGCTGAAGCAAAATTTTCCTTTTATTTTTTACCTCTTTTCGTTTTTCTTATTTCAATTCTAGAAGAGCATACAGCATAAAAACATTTGCTTGTATAAATCCTTGACATATGTCAGAGAAAATAAGATGTGCGCGCATACTAACTGAAAAAGAGTCAAAGGCAAAAGAAGCGGTGGAAAAACTGAAAAATGGAGAATAATCTACGCCGGGGGGTGCTGCCGAAAGAGAAAAAGCAAAGCCATGCTGTAGGGATTTAATTTATCATCGAAGAGAAGATTTTTAATTTGTCAGGGCCTTATATTAATTCGAAGTTCAAGCGTGCCACATCAACTTCACAATCGGGTAAGCAAGTAAAACTGTGGTTAAAGTAGTGTGGTAAAAATGATGAATGTGAATTTATTTTTCCTGCTTATTGCTGGCATTGCCTTTCTAGGTTATGTACTTATGTCTCTATTTTACCGCATAAAAATAGCAAACGTTTTGCCTCTTATGCTTATAGGTTTGTTGCTTGGACCTATATTGAAAGTTGTAAATATCTCTCAAGGCAGCATGATCCAAACCCTTGTGCCTTATATCACTGCGCTTGCCATAGCTTTTATTTTGTTTGATGTAGGCATGAACATAAACATGCGCGACCTAAACCTTGTATATGCTTCTAGGTTTACCTTTGCCTTGTCGTTTGCAACAGGGCTAGTGCTAGGGGTTGCTATTTTTCTTGCGCTTCATCTATCTATTGCACTCTCTTTTGCTGCGGGGCTTTGGCCTAGCAGGTCCTAGTGCAGTAGTTATACCTTCAATAATACGCTCAACAAAGATAAACCCAAAGCTTAAAGCTACTTTGAACTTTGAGAGCGTTGTTGTAGATTCGGTAACGATGATAATTCCAATTGCGATTTTTGAATTTATAGCACTCAAAAATCTGAGCTTAGGCGGTGTGGCATCAATGCTTTTTGGCTTTTTTATAGGCTCTTTTATAATAGGAAGCATATCTGCATTCTTCTGGGTCTTTGTTCTAAAGACATTCAAAAGGTATAGTCGGCAGTATAGCTGGATGCTTACAATAAGCATGGTAATTGCAACATATGGCATTGCTCAAGAGCTCGGTGCAAATGGTGCTATGGCTGTATTTATCTTTGGTATTTTCCTTGCTAATATACCAAAAATAAACAAATGGTTTAATAATTACACTAAGGGTATACACAACATGTTCGGCCATGTGTCACAATACCAGCGCGAAGTGACCTTTTTTGCTAGCACCTTTTTCTTTGTCTATATAGGCTTGTTGCTTCAGATTAGTACTTCTGACTATGCGACGCTTGCAGTATCAATAGGCATTTCAATAATCATATTTTATCTGCGCAAGATTTTCCTGCCTCTCCTAAAGCTGATACTAGGCAATTTAGAAAATGCGAACCCTGAGCAAATCATAGCACAGTTCAGTGTAGCGCGTGGGCTTTCACCAGTAGTCGTCGCCACGCTTCCTTTTCTCTTTGGCATTTATGCCCCTCAGTCTTTCATCTCTGTACTTTTCTTTTCAGTATTGTTTACGAATGTAATAACTACATTAGGCATGTACAAGTTTGCTTATGCTGTGACGAATGAACGAAACAAAACTACTGTGCAAATGCACTAACCCAACTCACTTAGTTAACGTCAAGATATAAAATTAAAAAAATGCTTGTACATAAGAAAGTAATTATAGGCTCCTGACATTTACATTTTATCACTCTCTGGTGACCTTACTTCCCTACTTACTGCAGGGTTTTTTAATTTGTCATGATCTTATTATTCTGTAAAAACATCATCTTAGTGATTATTCTGCGGTTGTATATTTGCAAAATATTTTATAAATGAAGCACTTTAACTTATTAATTAGGTGGTTTTAGAAATGCAGAGAAGCCCATCACAAAGAATTTACAGCATTATATATGTTTCGCTGCTTGCATCAGTAGCAACTTTCTTGATAAGATTTTTTGGTTACATTCTTTTAGGCAACAGCGCTCTACTAGTAGAATCTCTTCATATGGGCGTTGACATAATAGCAAGTGTGGCTGTAGTTATTGTAATTTATTTGGTCCACTCGAATCTTGCAAAGAGATATCCGTATGGACTTTATAAAATAGAGGATCTTGCATCATTGTTCATAGGCATAATAGTACTAGGAGTTGCTGTTGAAATTACAGGCAGTATATTCAGGCAGCCGCCAGTGTTTCTTTTATACTCCTCAATAGTTGAACTGATCTCTGTACTGCCACTTGCTGCTGCTGGATATATGAAGTTTGCTGTTAGCAAGAACCTGAATTCACCATCTCTAAGGTCTGATGCATTCCATTCCTTTGGAGATGCAATTGAGGGATTTGCTGTTGCTTTCGGATTATATCTTGCAGTAGTTCTGAACAGCATCATCGCATACTATTTGGCACTGCTTATAGCCTTGATTGCATTGATTATAATTTCATTGGACTTGCTTAGAAATAGCATTTATGGCGTTTTGGATCTGCCAAAAAACGTGCAGCTCAACAACAAATTGGAAGACATAATAAAAAGGGTTTCTGATACAAAAATTGTTTCAATAAAACTGCGTTGGGCAGGCCCTGTAATCTTCTCAGAAATAGTGTTGCAGATGAATCCCAGACTCTCTATAGAAGAGGCACATGTGATCAGCGATAAAATAGAATCGGCTTTGCGGCACAGTATACCAGAACTTGAAAATATTACTATACATATAGAGCCAACAAAAAGAGAATATTTTAAGGTGTTTATCCCTCTCAAAGCACGCAGGGGTAAGTATTATGTAAATGAAAACATGTCGACAGCAAAATATGCTGCGACTGTGGTTATTGATAAGAATAACATTAAAAGAGTCAGTATATCAAAACTCAGCCTTAAGAACAAAGAGTTCAGAGGGGTAGAGATTGCTGAGCGTCTGGCAGAGGATGGATTTACTGATGTAATCACATTCAATATTGGGGAAATGACCTTCGGCGTGCTGCTTAGGCACAATATAAATATATGGAAAGCAAAGTCTAAGTCATTTAACAGAACTGTGAAGGATTTCGCAAATTTCAAATTAGATCAGATAAAAGTGCCAACTTTTGAAGCTTCATGGCGCAGGCACTACAGAGTCTAATCGCTGCTAAGAAGCTTGCGTTGCATGGCATAATGACAAATGTATACGACCATAGATGCACCAGAAATGGAAGGTGTGCAGAATTTCTATCCTAACAAGTTTGACAAAAATCACGAAATGTGTATTGTAGTAAAATAAAATATACCAAAATAACGTTTGCAAAATATTTAATTTAAATATTTGAATGAAGCATTATAGAAACATTTAAGAAGTGAATAAAATGGCAAAGAAAACAAAGGGAAAGAAAAAGAGCAGGTAAGTAGGTTTATTTTTGTTTTGTTTTTGTTTTTTGGCTCTTTCTATTTTTTATTGATTTGGTAAATTTAATCCCTTGAACTTTGACGCTAAGCCTCTTAGGTTTCTATCATTCTGGAATGCGCTGAGCAATTTCTTCATCTTTGCAAAGTCACTTAGCAATTCGCGCACATCCTTTTCTGTTGTGCCACTACCTTTTGCAACGCGCTTGATCCTGCTTGCATCGTGCATAAGCTTTTCATCCTTCCTCTCCTCAGGTGTCATCGAGCTTATAATAGCCTTGTATTTTTTCATCTTAGCCTCGCTCTGCTCTATAACCTCTTTAGGAGTATCAGCTAAGCCTAGCATGCTGAGCATGTTCTTAATAGGACCCATCTTTGACATTGCCTTGAGCTGTGTATAGAATGTATCGAAATTGAGCTCTTCAATGTTAACCTCTTCTGACTTTATGTTTGCCTCTTTAATAGCTTCTTGTATTGTTGAAACAAGCCCTTCTATATCTGGAATGCCAAGAAGCCTGCCTACAAACTTGTTTGGATCATAAAGCTCAAGAGCGTTGAGCTTTTCGCCTGTACCTATAAAGGTGACCCTAGAATTTGCAGCAGCAACTGCGCTGAGTGCACCACCCCCTTTTCCGGAGCCATCAAGCTTTGTTACTATAACTCCGTCTATCTTTACCGCTTGATCGAATTCTTTTGCCTGCTTGCTTGCAACTTGACCTATATCTGCATTTATAACAAGAAACTTTTCGTCAGGCTTAAAAGCGTTTGCAACACTCTTAAGCTCTTTTATAAGCTCCTCATCCAAAGCATTTCTTCCACTTGAGTCACATATTATTACCTTTTTGTCCTTTAGTGCTTCAAGCCCTGCTTTTGCTATCTTAGCCGCATCATGCTCGCCCTTAATGCCAAAGAATGCCACATTTGCCTGCTTTGCAAGCGTTTCTAGCTGTTCATAAGCTGCTGGCCTAGAAACATCGCAGCAAATAAGCCCTGCACTAAAGCCGCGGTCTTGGTAAAACTTTGCAAGCTTAGCGGCTGTTGTGGTTTTACCAGAGCCGTATATGCCAAGAAGAAGAATCCTCTTTGGCTTAAGCTCAGGCTCATACTTCTTACCCATAAGCCTTACAAGCTCTTCATAAACCTTGCTTATTATAAAATCCTTATGCGATATTCCGGGCGGCACTT
>Ga0080006_1122440_pt1 | contig 10190 bp, 11 predicted proteins | sample RS3BMetagenome_FD_69209 | JGI IMG/M metagenome (GOLD analysis project Ga0080006, IMG submission 69209) | Ferric oxide microbial mat and aquatic microbial communities from Rainbow Spring, Yellowstone National Park, USA - RS3B (SPADES... ... | reverse complement strand
GGATGAGAATATCCTGCCGATAAAAGTGCAAACAGTTATGGGTGATGGAACAACCCCCGATGAGTGGTATCCCTACTGGCGCATGGAAGCGCCTATTCCCGATCGCTGGGTGCTAGCCAGCGACTTGGGAGAGGGTGATATGGTTTCCTTTATGCCCTCGCGTTTCGACTTCGAATTCCTCGACACAGCCGCACGCCGCTTCGAGATCAGCTATGACGCCAGCGGCAAGCGACGAGGCGGGTCCCATCCGGCCAGACCGTACTACCTTGAGCAGCTTGATGAATTCGAGATGCTGTGGAACATCCTCTTTGAGGGCCTGGAGACTACACAGATTGATAACCTGGTAGGTCTCATAGAAGAGAAGCGCATGGAATGGCTCGCCGATCACAACGATGAAGTTTTCAAACAAACTGTTCATGACGCCCTCAACAACGCCAACTGGAGACCGCTTAAGCGTCCAAAGTCAGAATCAGAGACATTTGAACAGCTCTATAGGGCCGCTCTAAGCGGGCAACTGGCGGATCTTGTGGAATTATATATACGCATCCTTAAACGTCAAACGGAAGTAGACAAGAGTCAAACAGAGATTGGCAAGACGGGAGTAAATGTATGACCACCACGGATACAAAATCCGATAGCGCACGATCACTCTACACGCAACAGCGCATGCTCTTCATGACCCTTGATCCCGTACATATCGGTGCCGGGGGCTACAGGTTAGGAAGAGTCGATATGACCATCGCTCGTGAACCAGGGACAAGCCTACCAAAGATTCCAGGCACTAGCCTGGCAGGTGCGGCTCGCAGCTACGCTGCTATGCGCTATGGGAAACCAGATGTCGCAGGCCAGCATAAGAACTACGCAGGCAGCAGAATCACCTGCCCGATCATCTACACATTCGGCACGGCTACAAATACATCGCCGTCAGGCAGTATAAACCAGGCGGGAACGGTGAGTGTCGGGGACGCCCATATCCTGTTCTTTCCAGTTCATTCCATGGCTGGCCCCGTCTGGGTGAGTACGGTAGACAAAGTGCGGGAAGCCTGGGGCCAAGACAGTGTGACACTGCCACAAAACGCCGCACCTACCGATGATACAGTAGTGACGAGCATGAACTGGGACAAGGAGCTTAATCTTGGCTGGCTATTATTTACGGCCACGAAGGGATTAACAATCACGCCTCCCAAGAGTATAGATGAATGGTCGGCTATCGCAGACCGTATTGTAGTTGTCACGCCGAAGCTCTTCTCCCAGATCGTCAACAGCAATCTGGAAGTGCGCACCTCGGTCAGCATCGATCCTAAAACAGGGGCCGCCGAATCGGGGGCCTTGTTCACCTACGAAGCTATACCGCGTACTACCTGGCTCTGGTCCGATGTTGTCGAGGACGATTACAGAACAAATGGCAATGGCAATTCGGCATTCCCTCAGACCAGTCAGCAATGTAAGATAGAGCAGAATGGGAAGGGCGAAAAACTCTACAAAGATAAGGAAGGGCCTTCGCTCGGCGAGACATGGAACCACCCGCTTGATGTTGTAAAGGCCGGGATGAAACTGATTGAGTACCTCGGCGTCGGCGGTATGGGTACGCGTGGCTTTGGCAGGATGCGCCTGGTTGCTAACTGGGAAGCTAGCAATGGAGGTGTGCAATGAAAAATCTCGACCTGATTGCCGCAGAAACTGCCCAGAAGATCATTACAAACACTACAGACGGGCAGAAGGAGAAGGCCACCAAAGTAGACAATCTCGTTACAAAAGCTCTTGGAGTACTGCAAGAGAATGGCGTCTATGCTGCACTGCTTTATCTCTACTCGCGTAGTGCAGACGAACAACCTGTTGCAAGGCAGATACGCCTCCGGCTGCTTCATTTGACCTCCGAGTTCGCTCTCAGACCCCCTACGGATAGACAGGTGGGAGATAAAGTGGTCGTTGAAGATGCGCAAGCTAGCGCGGCCCTGCAATTCCTGACCGACCACATCTGCGGCAACCTGGATAGATTATTGCTGGTCAAGCAACTGTGGGAACAAACGCTGATCTACGCGCGCTACGGCGCTAAAGCGCGTGAGGCAGAAGAGAAAGCGCGTGAAGACGCAGCAAAGGCCAGGGCGACAGAGGAAGCGAAGACAAAGCCATGACATGGACGGCCTATCAAGTAACATTCCGCTTGCTCTCCCCGCTGCATATCGGCTGGCGCAAACTGGGAAACTTGCAGCAAACACGCCCCTACGTCACCGGTCGCAGCCTGTGGGGTGCCTTTACCGCCAGACTGACACGCGAGCTGGGTAGCAAGGACTATGGAGGGATCGGTACACAGGTTGACCAACAGCTTGCCTTTACCTACTTGTATCCATCTACACAGCCTGATAGCGTCCTTCTCTGGCCCTGGCCTGACCAATGGGACGAGTTCGCCTGGACTTTTTTAGGTAGCTACGCCAGCACCGCTCTTGAAAATGCACGCAATGCCGAAGCTGGCAGTTTACACGAGACGGAATACATTGCTCCATACACACGTAACCAAGAACTGGATCAGGAGCCGACTCCTGTGTACCTGATGGGTTACATCTTTACGCATGATAGTTGTGTGCTTTTGTGGCGGGACGTTTTGGACAGGTTGCAGTTGGGCGGCGAGCGCAGCTATGGCTGGGGAAGAGTTTGTCTCAAAAAAGAGCCAGTCAAAGATAAGAAGTGTTTTGGCTATGATCTGGATTGTACAGGAGATCGTCCCCGGATAACAGTACCGAAAGGTAAGGAATTATTAGCGCATACAGATGCTAAAAGTGTGAAGAGTGTTGGAACTATAGAACCATTGGTCGGACGAGAAACGGGCAGCGATACAGGCTTTGGGAAAAATCTCACGAAAGCAAGAATATGTTGGACACCCGGAAGTACACTTCTCGAGGAAAAAACATTTCGAATCCAGGCCAGGGGAATATGGACGATATCCTGAGCCACAATTTTTCTACGATCCCTTCCTGGTGATAAACAATCAAGCTGCGCAGTAGCGGAACTCCCCAGCTCGCAAAAACGTGTCTTCCGACCAACGGCGCACGGAAAAAGCGAACAGGGCGAACACCGAACGAACAACGCACGGGAGGTTGGCTGGGCAGTGATAGCGAACAGGGCGAACAAGGGAAAGGGCGAACGTCTGACTGAGCATAAATGCCTCTGCTTCTGAACACGAAATACGATTCGTCAGCACTGCTCAATTGCTGATAAATGGTAAGTTCGGCGCTTGATCCATTTGCATCCTGTGCTGAACACATGCGTGAGCCAGGTAGCGCGCAGATGGGACGTCTCCTGGTGTGTGAGCATAGGCCCGTTACCTCTCGTAGAGGCCATCCAAGATAAACCATCACCACACCTCCCCCCTTCTGCGTCGTACTTTGTCGGCGTAATGCAAGATAAAGGACTCCCCAATTTTGTAGCAAGGATATGTACAACCCTGCTCATCCCGCCTGTTACGTGCTGTCGCGATATGTATTTCATCTACATCTTCCTTTGACAATACAAAGCCAATCTGCACATGCATTTGCTATACTAGAACCAACGATCAAGAACGTCTGACCGAGCCGATAGCAAGCAGAAAGGAGGATCTGATGCCGAGAAAGCGCCCGGCGAATGGAACAGTACAATTAAACGTCTGGATTTCAGTAGAAGCCAGGCAGCACCTGGATGAACGCTTCAAAGAGGAAGGCCGTCACTTGAACGAGCAGATCGAGGATCTCATACGCAAGGATATGGCCGTTCACCACGGAGAGATCGTCGAACAACAGTCCTTACCTGTGATCAGCGAGATCATTGAGACTAAATTGCGCAAAGCGACCGCTCAGTTGCGCAGTGACCTGCGCGAAGATATGCAGCTTGAAATGATCGAACAAATCAAAACCATCACCCGCAATAGCGATAATCGACTGGCTAGCCTCATTGTGCGTGCGGTGCGTGACGCTGGCATTATCCGCCGCTTGCTTTACGTGCTGGTGGCAAAAACGCACGGGGCCGCCTTCGCTACAGAGGCGTATGAGAACGCCAGGGAGAAAGCCGGACAGGAACTCGCCCCGCGCGCCACGGCAAAGAAGGAGGCTGACTGATGGACCAGGATGTCACCTATCAAGACCTGGAGCCTATGATCGAGGCAGAGCTGTATGAGCCGTTTCCCGAAGGGCTAGCCGAACCTGAGTCGTTAGAACTGCCGGAGATCGAACCGGAATGGCTTGAGTTGCCAGAGATCGAGCGAGACTGGCTAGAACTGCCGGAGATCGAACCGGAGTGGCTTCAGGCGATTGAGCAGGGCGAGCCAGAACACTTGCTTGAAGCTCCCGAATTAGAGCAAGGATTTGACCTGGAGCACTGAGCTATGATTGCCAAGGGCAGGTATGTCAAGGGCGGTGCCGCGAACAGCGCGTCCGCTGGCGGGCATCTCAACTCTCACCTGAAGTATCTCCAGTGCCGGATCGAGGTGCTTGATGATCTGGCGAACGCGGCCATAGCTGGGAGGGGTCCATCCCTGTTCTTTGGCAATGGCACTCACCTGACGATGAATGGCGGCCATCGAACGGGGAGGGGTTTGTAAAGCCAGTCCCTCAATAAGGGGTCAGCGCATCCAAACCTGAAAACTGTACGCTAAGGTTTTGATACGCTGCCCCTTGCCAAGGAAAACAATGAATGTCTCTTATTCAGTGATGAAGCCGCGTTTGATCACAGTGGCTATGGCCAGTGCATGAGGCATCAGATTCTGAAATTGCTCGATGGTCAGGGACTGCGCGCCATCTTTGAGTGCCTCGTCGGGATTGGGGTGTACCTCGATCAGCAGGCCATCGGTCCCGGCAGCAATTGAAGCCAGAGTCATCGATGTCACGAGGTCTCTGTTCCCCGTACCTTGGCTAGGATCGGAGATAATCGGTAGGTGTGAGAGTTTCTTAAGCAGTGGAATAGCACTAATATCCATAGTATTGCGCGTCCACTTCTCAAAGGTCCGTATACCGCGCTCACAGAGCATTACATTGCGATTTCCTTGCAAGAGAATATATTCTGCTGCCAGTAGCCATTCTTCGTATGTAGCAGACAGGCCGCGCTTAAGCATCACGGGTTTGCTAGTACGCCCCACTTCGTCCAACAACATGTAGTTTTGCATGTTGCGTGCACCAATCTGCAAGATATCGGCATACTCGCAGACTAGTGGAACATCTGTAGGGGTCATCACCTCAGTAATCACGGCCATACCTAATACATTGGATGCTTTAGCCAACAGTTTCAGCCCTTGTTCTCCCAGCCCGCGAAAACCGTAAGGAGAAGTGGATGGCTTGAAAGCTCCCCCACGCAGAATCACTGCACCAGCTTTGCGGACGGCTTCGGCAGAATTCATCAGTTGTTTCTCATTTTCAACCGTACAAGGTCCAGCCATCATCACAACCTCTTTGCCACCGATTCTGACCACGCCCTCTGCCACGCAGCGTGCTGGAACTTCAATGATGCTATCTTCCGGATGGGACTCCCGGCTAGCTAATTTGTAGGGTTTGGAAGCACACAATATGCTTCCTGCTTCTGGGAGCATCGCCAATGCTTCGCTCTGCACCGGATTGGTGCCACTAAACCCATCCAGACTGCTGGGTGGGTTGCTACTGGGCATTCCATTATTGGTATGCCCAACCACTTGCGAAGCGTGGCCACTCAATCTATGATTCTCAAGAAATTTCATGACGGCTCCTCACCTCAATGTACTCATAGAACAGCGGTAACGAGATGGTTCCTTGTAACTAAAAAGCGTCAGGAAACCGACCCAGAGGATGCTGACTCATATGTGCAGCTTTCATTGCAATAAAACTGTTTCTGCCAACACTTGAGCCCGCTCCTGGATCCCGTGTAAACACCGAAGAATGCATGGTTTTGTCGCAATGATTCGTTGAAACATGTGTCGATACTCCTCTGAGCTGGTTTCAGCGTCGGTTAACACTATCTCGTGCGCTCTTACTGAGTGAACTCGCGAAGTAGCCTTGAATCTTTTGCTAAGGCATGGTTCAAATCAATGTGACATTTTGTAGGAAGCCATTGCTTGTAAATTGGCCTCCGATGGGCGTTTCAGCGATTTTGCTATTGTTCAATTGTCACATTGCGCTGAGCACGAAATGAACCATGCCTAAGGACAAGAGAAATGCTTTTTCTCATGACGCTGGAGAGCATTCACTCAGCAAGATGATCTTGCATGGTACGTTTTAGGAACCGAAGCGCCATCCTCCATTAACATTGAGAACTTCACCAGTAACAAAGGATGCATCTGGAGATGCCAAATACTGAATGGCGAAGGCAATGTCCTTTGCTGCTCCAGCTCGGTTAACAGGTGTTTCTGAGACAACACCTTGGATACGTGCTTCCGGCCAGGCACCCGTGAATTCAGTATTGGCAATGAATCCAGGCGCAATAGCATTCACTGTAATGCCCTGATGACTTAATTCACGTGCAAAACCGTGGGTCATACCAAGTACTCCTGCTTTTGCGGCGGCATAGGCTGTTGAGCCAGCTCGGCTCCCCCCGGTATATGCGGCGATAGAACTTATATAAATAATTCGTCCACCAGGGCGGGGCATATACGGGGCTGCTGCTACCGTCATTAAAAAACACCCTTTTAGATTTGTATCGAGAACAGCATCCCAGGCGCGTTCGGCTTCAATAAGTGGCATATCAGTTGTTGCTCCAAGAACAAACCCTGCATTATTGATAAGTACATCAATTTTGCCGAATTGCTCAACGATGCTTGCTACTGCTTCGGCTACTTGCTCCCTGATACTCACATCCACTTGTTGCCATGTGACATTCTCTCCCAATTCTTGGGCAGCCTTCTGTAGTTTTGCTCCGGTACGTCCAAGAATAACAACCTGATCGCCAGCTTGCGCAAAAGCGGCTGCAGTGGCTTTTCCGATGCCGGATCCCCCACCTGTAATAACGATTAAGCGACGTTTATCCATATTTACCTCTCCTTTTCCTGTTGGGAATGCTTCATACTCTGTTTTTGTAGAAAGAGTATCCCCAACGTTAATGCGACGATCAATACGACTACGCTTAACAGAACACGTAAGATAAGCACAAAACCTATGGTTGCCCCGGCGATGCCCATCAAACTCGCCCCTAAAGGAAGACTTGTATATCCCACTAATCGACGCAAGCTAAAGACTCTTACCCGCACTGCTGCTGGCGTTTGATCGAGCCAGATGCCTCCTACTACAACGATTACGATCATAAACAAGCACCCTAATATTCCCATAGCTCCAATCAAGAGAGGTGGAGTGGGAAACAAAGTAATGAGACCCAGATCAAGGACAATGCAACACACAAGGATCGTAACAAAACTAATCGGCTTGTTCGGGCGATAAGGAAAAAACATAAAAATCACAGTAACAAGTAACAAGCCTCCGCCATAGATCGCGGAACCATACCCATAAATAATCACTGCATTCGATACGTGAAGTTCCTGTAGAAAAGCTGGGAATAGTGTATAAAATGGAAATACGATAAAATTGAGTGTTACAGAAATAACAAGCATAAAGATAAGCGTTGGTTGATTTTTTATCCATTGGATTGCTGAATGACTATCAGAGAAAAGCCTCTGTAACCATTGCTCAGGTACTTTCTCATTACTTGAGATCTTTGCAACCTGCTGTGTGCGAATAATCTGACTCCAAAGGATTAGTAAGCCAAAGGCAGTACAAATACTCACGATGCCAAGGAGTGGCAAAGACCAGAGCCAACCAATGGCGATTAACCCTCCGCCTGCAAGAGGAGCAAGTAAGCTTGCTGCTCGACTTACTATTTGTATTAAGGCAGCAGTACGGCTCGAAGGCCAACGTTCAGGAGCAAGGTCGGCGAGAATAGTTTCCATAGATGCACTATAAAGCTCGGACGTACAATCCATGATAAGAAAGGAAGCTATGATAGTGATTACAAACCCTATGTTGACCGAAGATATCAAAAAAATTGGTACCAATAAAACAAGTCCCAACATCATAGCACCTTTAATACTATTGAGAATAGTAGGCTTATCATTCCGGTCAATGCTCCCCGCGAAGAGCACAACTACTACTATTGCAACGATATCTGCGATTCCTACAGTAATACCCAAGATACCGCTTCCTCCTGGAGTAAGCGCAAGCCACCATTTGATACCAAAAAGCCCTAATGTATTCGCAAAAAAAACAAGAAAGCTCGGAAACCATATTTTTAAGAATCCAGAACCCTCCCAGTGTGGATTTTGCTGCGGAGCTAGTGTGTCATGTAAAGTTTCCATGTAATTTACTCCTTTTCCATTAAAACTTATAGAAGGTTCACCAGATTTTCTATCAGTAATCCTGCTCGAATGAGTTTTTCCTCCTCTCTTTGCGCAGCAAATAATTGTATGCTAATAGGTGCTCCTGATGGAGCAATCGCTATGGGTAATGTGAGGGCAGGAATTCCGACAAAACTTGCGAGATTAGTAAATCCCAAATCACGGGCTTGGACATTGCCATAGCTTGGAATCGTTTGGGCTGGAGGGGGTTGTATCAAGTTTCGCGGGAGGTCAGAATCAAGAGGTAAAAGCAATACATCATATTTTCCCTCTCTGAGATCGCGAGAAGCTAGCTTTTTCGCTGTTTCTTGCAAGGATCGCAACTCACGATAATCCTTATCCGTAATATGCTCTCCTGACATGAAAGATGCCCGGGTTCCCGCTTCATATTTTATAGCTATCTTTTCGGCCAGTGTGCTATGCACATCATAAATTTCCTTTAAAAGGAGGAACCAAGCTATCTCACGATAGTGCCACCATTCTAGCTCTACTGGTTCCAGCGTATGCCCTGCTTGCCCTAGTAACTGTTCCAATTGAGCGAAAGCTTCGCATATTTCTGGATGGCAATGTTCTTCTGCATCTCTAAAATTTTGCACTATTCCAATTTTTAAAGATGAACCAGACAAGTGCTGTTCTGGGGCACTCTCTCCTAATTCATTCAACTTCTCTCGATGCCAGATGTAGGAAAGATCTGCAACAGTTCGAGCAATCAGCCCAATGCTATCCATACTAGGGCTCACAGGAAATATGCCTTCTTTGAACGCAGGCTGGTTTGTTAAACGCAGGGCCACTACGCCGCAGTTCCCTGCTGGGAAACGGATAGAGCCAGCCGTATCTGTACCAATTGAGAGATCACAAAAGCCAGCAGCCACAGCTACTGCTGACCCAGTGCTAGATCCACTGGGACTGAAGGCTGGAAAGAGTGGATTGACGCAATTGAACTGATTCCCAACCCCAAATTCGGTTGTTGCGACTTTCCCTATGCACAGAAAGTTTTTTTGATGAAGCTTTTCGGCGATGTGAGCGGACTGTATAGGATACGAACGAAATCCGCCGCTACTGCCATACTTTGTTGGAAAGCCAGCTATGTCGATGTTGTCTTTATATGTCACTAAGAAAGGCATAACACCATTCTTCGGTGATAAAGATACAGGACGCCAATCAGCGAAGGCCTTGCAGAGAGGATCGAAACGGCGAATATAATCGTCAAAACCTTTCTCCCATTTGAGTCTCCAAGTAGGATCATTTGCCATATCTTGGTGACGCTCAGACAGTGGCTGCCAGAAAGAAAAAATTTCCGTGTCAAGACAGTGAGCAAAGGTGTTTTGCCACTTTGCATGAGACAATGCAGAAAAGCCATCAGTTTTCACAATTGACCTCCTCCCAGACAACCATGGGCGTTTTCAGTGTCCTATGATTAACAGAAAGGCTTGGAACCAGCACGATAGAGAATCGGTGAGATCCATCCATAACGGTGTACTTTATGTCAAAAAAAGCCTCTAGAAGTTCCTGACGTACAAAAGGAGCGTCTATTTCTTGGGTTGGATGAGGGACCATTCGTATTTCCAGTTCCGCCTCCCCGGAAGGCTTACGAAGCACAGCCAATTGTGCCTCTAGCGGTTTGGCAATTCGTGAAATGTGACCGAGAATCTCTTGAGGCGAGATAAGTGTCCCCCATAGTTTGAAGGAGTTATCATTTCGCCCCAAGATCTGAAGAGCAGGAGAACCACAATCGCAAGGACATTCTACGAACGCCGCAGCATCACCAACGCTATAACGCAAAATAATATTCGCACTGTCGGTATGAAGATTTGTAACGAGGAGGCGATTCTGATCTATTTCAACGTATTGGTACGGTAGGATGTGAAATGTATTG
>Ga0080006_1150418_pt1 | contig 10191 bp, 11 predicted proteins | sample RS3BMetagenome_FD_69209 | JGI IMG/M metagenome (GOLD analysis project Ga0080006, IMG submission 69209) | Ferric oxide microbial mat and aquatic microbial communities from Rainbow Spring, Yellowstone National Park, USA - RS3B (SPADES... ... | reverse complement strand
ACTGGGGCTGGACGTCATCCACTCGTTCTGGATTCCCGCTTTCGGCGAGAAGGAAGACGTCATTCCAGGCGAGACGAGGTATGAAGTGATAAACCCGACGGTGATCACGTCGACTGAACAAAATCCGATGGTCCGTGTGCAGTGCGCCGAGGTGTGTGGCCCCGGTCACCCTTACATGTACGCGGCGGTTCACATCGTATCCGACCAGGCGTTTCTCAAGTGGGTCGCGGCGGAACACAAGGCAGGTAACTGATGTCGGGCAAGCCGATCGTATGTGATGAGATAGAGAGGGAGGCGCCTTTATGGCTTCTGTGATCACAGAAACAGTGCCTCAGCAAAGTCGCAGGCAACCTTTGCCTCCGGTAGTGCGAGGATTGATTTGGGCCACGATCGGCTTTCTCGTGGTCAACGTTTTGATGAGTTACGTGCTGGATCCGCTGGCCGGACATCCGTTTATCACGAATTCGTCGGTGGTTCTCGGTTGGTTTGCAGCCGTTGTCGGCTGGATGCTTGGCGTCGGGGCTTGGGAGGAGATCGTTCTCCCGTCGTTTGGCATCGTCGATCGTTCAGTGGTCACGGGGACTGGGTGGCGTCAGTATTTTGCCATGAGTCTCAACCACAAGGTGGTCGGGATTCAGTACCTCGTGGCTTCTACAGGCGGGTTCTTCATCGCCGGTCTCGCGGCCATGCTGATGCGACTGGAGTTGATGAGTCCGACGATGTGGTTATTTCCCTATCCAGGGCAATATCTGACCACCGTCGGGATCCACGGAACGATCATGATGTTCTCGGTCGGTACCGTCGCTCTCGTAGGCGGACTGGGAAACTATCTCATCCCGCAAATGATCGGAAGCAATAGCTCTGCGTTTCCGAAGGTCTCCTCGATTAGCGTCTGGTTGGTGCCAGTAGGGATTCTGACGGTCGCCTTCAGTCCTCTTTTGGGTCAGTGGACGACGGGCTGGCGGGGTTATGAACCGCTGGCACAAAACGACGCGAACGGGATTCTGTTCTACTACCTGGGCGTCTTCGCGTTGACGATGTCGTCCTTTATGGTGTCGCTCAATTTGACAGCCACGGTTCTGTTCAAGCGGACAAAGGGCATGACGTGGAACCGGATCCCCATGTTTGCCTGGGGCATGCTGGTGGTCAGCCTTCTCAACATCATCTGGCTGCCGGAGATTCAGATGACGTTCGTGCTCGGTTTGCTGGATCGTCTTGTGCCGCTGCCCTTTTTTACGGCGGTCGGTAGTAACCTCACGTATCTCGAGTTGTTTTGGCTGTTTGGTCATCCTGAGGTCTACATCGTGGTCTTGCCGGCGCTTGCGCTGTGGATGGAGATCATGCCCGTGATGGTGCGCAAACCGCTGTTTGCAAGGGAATGGGGCGTGATCGGGGTCATCTTCGTCATGCTGCTCAGCGGCTTCGTGTGGGCGCACCATATGTTCACGAACATGACCTACGCGGAAGAGCTGCCGTTCTCGTTTTTCACGGAGATGATCTCGATTCCAACCGGGTTGGCCTATATGGTGGTCATCGGTACAATCTGGAGATCAAACTTCAAGTTGACGGTCCCTTCATTGCTCATCCTGATGAGTATGTTCAACTTCCTGATTGGGGGTATGACGGGCGTGTTCAACGCCGACCCGGTGGTGGACTTGCAGTTGCATGACACCTTCTGGGTTGTCGGACACTTTCACTTTACGATCATTGGTGGCATGGTGTTCACGTGGCTTGCCGCCATGTACTATTGGCTTCCGAAATTCTCGGGCAGAACGTACAATCCGAAGTTGGGTGTTCTCGGCGCGATCTGGATTTTCATCGGATTTGACGGAGCGTTCAGTCTGATGTTCCTGGTTGGCATGGAAGGGATGAACCGCTGGGTTCCCGTCTATCCGTCCTACCTGCAACCGTTGAACATCGCGATCTCGATCTTCGCCTTTATCTTGGGAGTCGGTTTCTTGTTTAACCTGTTGCACATCTGGTGGGCGATGAAATCCGGTCCCAAGGTGGAAGCGAACCCTTGGAAATCGAAGTCGTTGGAGTGGATGACAGAGTCCAATCCTCTGACGGAGAACTTTCCCGTGGCGCCGGTCGTTATCGGAGGCACGTACGATTATGATGTGGACGGTGTGGCGGCGATCATCCCGGACCCCGTCAGTTAGATGTTTTCTTGTTGATAGTTGGACACGCACACGGCACGTTTTGTGGACCTGTCGTGTGCTAGACTGGGAGGTGATCGGATGGAAGTCGTCCACTCGAATCAGGTCGTTCGTCCTGCCACGCATGTTGAGCAGGAGTTGGAAACCCGAAAGGTGTTTGGCTCATTTGTCTTGTTCCTTTTCGGGATGAGTGTTCCGTATTTTCTGATGATCAACGTCCGGTTTATCATGGCGGCCGGATTTGTTCCGTCTTCGTCAGATCAAACGACGGGCGCGATCGAAGCCATTTTGACATTGATCAGTGGACTGACAGCGTGGGCGGCCATTCGCGCCATCCGCGGTGGGAACACGAGTGCGTACCGCGTCAACCTGGGACTCACCCTGGTACTAGGGTGGGTGAGCACGCTGATGATGGCATGGGAGTGGTGGTACCATCCATTTGATGCGATGTCGCACTACGGTGAAACGTTTCTGTCGACCGTGGGCTTGGTCGTCGTCATGAACTTGTCCGGATTGTTGACACTCTGGGCTTCGCGAGCACGTGCCAAGCGTCTTGGCTCAGACCAAGCGTTGGTGAAGGGCTACCGTCTCGCAGGGATGTACTGGATTTTCCTCGTCGTCGCGGCCTTGGTCATGTATATCGAGCTATACTTCGCATAGGGGGGATTCGCATGGGCTTTTGGCCTTCGTTGCCGATTCACATTCCGGCGAGTCCCGGGATGCCGATTCTGTGGGACATTGTGTGGTGGCTTTTCCAAGCCGTGATTATGGGGTCTTTGCTCTACTTTCTGCGGACTGTGGCGATTCGCATCGATCGGGTCCGGGATGGGGACGTAGCCAGCCCGATCGAACCTGTAACCGAGACGGATCGGCATACACCGACGATGTAAAGCTTGTACAACCGCAGTACGCTCCCTGCTCGTGAGGGCGTACTGCGGACTTCTTTTATCGGAGTCACCCTGGTGGACAAGGAGATCTTTCCCTATGAAATGGACGGCATTCGCCTTGGCGATTACGGGGGCGGCGCTCGGCGTATTTGTCGCTCTTGTGCAACGTGGCGGTGTGATCGGCCCGATGCTACCGGGCGGCGACACGTTGGTTCTCGTTACCCTGATTGCCTCAGGACTTTCGGTGCTTGCTGCTTTACTGATGTTGCTGCGCCCCGTTCCCGGTCTGTTGGCGCTCCTTGCGTCGCTGATCGTGGGCGTGTTCGGGGCCGGTACGATGTGGCAGTTGCCGGGATGCTTCATCTTTGTGAGCGCGGTCCTCGTCGTCATCCGTTGGCGTGGCGTGCAAGAAGTGCAGTAAGTGGATGGTGTCGGGCGATGGGAGGTGTGCAGGATGAGCAGAAAGAAGCCATGGGGATTGACCCGCATGGTCTTGATTGCGGCGGCGATGCTGGGGGCTGGACTGTTTATCCATCCGGTCACGGCGCTTGGGGAGGACCTCGGCGAGAATGAGTTGACGGGATGGCGCGGGGTCTACGAGACGGGCGATCAGCAGTACTTTGTGGAATTTGATTACGATGGCACAGCCAATGTGATGATTCCGGTCCACAAGATGCCGTCCGGCTGGTTTGTTCAGCGGGGTCAGAACGATTGGATGACGCCCATGGACGATCTGCGCGTTCTTCGGTGGTACGCCGCCGCTGATCCTGGCAACCTCAAGTCGTTGCTGGGTACGAGCGGCAATGTGGCGTCGCTGTCGGTCATCTTTCCCTCGGGAGCGGTCGGGTACACACAAGATCTTCTCAGGCAGTTTGCGCGTTTGCATGTGAATCCCGAAACCTTTGGTGGGCCAGACATTCCACCGGGCAGTGTTCCCTTGCCCCTGCTTGATGGCGGGGTCCTTCATGTGGATACACTGAGTAACGACAACACACTGAGTCAGTGTGAACCAGGTCAAATGCCTGCGCAACTGCAGTGGCTTCTGGGCAGGAGCGGGGCGGGAAAGTGAGGGGATGGACATGGCGGCCAATTGGGCGCTCGTGAACGAACTTTTTATGATTGCCAGTTCCATCTGTGCGGCAATCGGTATCGTCTACATCAAGCGCAAGCAGCAGGGGCGTCATCGCAAGTGGATGTTGACGGCGGTGTCGCTGGGCGCGTGCTTTTTCGTCAGCTATGTGCTGGGGTCTCTGATCGTAGGGGATACGGCATTCGGTGGGCCAAAAAGTCTGTTTGCCGCGTATCAGATCTTCCTGATCACGCATATCTTCTTGGCCGTCGTTGCGGCCATCATGGGTGTGCTGACGGTTCGAGCTGCCTTGAAGGGCAACTTTGCGAGACATAGAAAGATCGCTCCGTGGACGGCGGCACTCTGGTTTATCGCGGCGGCTACGGGCTTGGTCGTGTACCTGGTGCTGTTTGTAATCTATGCGCCGGGGCCGACTGTCAACCTCTTTCATGCCGTTTAGATTCAGGCAAGGAGGGGGCATTTACTTTGTTTTTTCGCGAGATGGGCGTGATGTTCGGGATTTGGTCGATGTGGAACCCTTCGGCTGTGATCGTGTTGTTGCTTGGGATTGTGTCGTACATTTATGGATGCACCCGCGTGCGACAGGCTGACGAGGGCCGTGTGAGAGTCCGGCACATCCTGTTTTTTGCTTTATCGGCGTTCGTCTTTGCGCTGGCGTTTGCCAGTCCTTTGGACGCTATCGCAAGTCACGATCTGTTTTCGGTGCATACTTTCGTTCATTTGCTGGAGATCATGCTGATGACGCCGCTTCTGATTGCGGGGCTACCCGTGTCGATGTTGCGCGGGTTGCTCAAGAGTTTGCGCGTGTCTCCTCGTTCTTTTCATCCCGCGGTGATCGTCATTTCCTTTAATGTGATCTTTTTTTCGTTTCATATCCCGCCTTTGTTTGACGAGACGTTGGTCAGCGGTTGGTTCCATCTTCTGGAGCATGTCTTGTTCTTCGTGGCGGCCTTCTTTCTTTGGATGCCTGTGCTGAGTCCGTTGCCAGAAGTGCCGCGGCTGAAACCGGGCCCGCTTTTGCTGTATGCCTTCTTTACAGTCAATTTCACCATGCCAGGCCAGATTTTGTTGGTGTTGGCCCAGCGAGTGTTCTATTCGTATCCAGCGTCGGCGATTGCGCTGTTTGGACTGAGCCCGGTGCAGGATCAGCAGTTGGGGTTTCTTCTGATGATCGCAGGGATGTTTATACCGTTTTTGGGTGTGGCGATCTATGCATTTTCCCGTTATGACAACAGCAGCTGGTATAGCTAAGGGTTCAGGCGTGCGGTCGTTTCCGGCCAGACCGGAACAGGTGGTGATTTGTCTTTGAATGGCATGGACATGTCCAACGTCCCAAGTCCCGAGATTTTGCGCGCGTTTTACGCGGCTGTAGCCCAGGTGGGAATCGTGGCGCTTATCGTCTTGATGATCGTTGTGGGGCTACGCGCTGTGTGGCGTCGGAGGCGATCCACACAGCCCAGCGAACTGGCACTGGCGCCGGCGCTGGCGCCGGCGGCGGCGGACGTGGGCATGATCGGATCGAGGCGAAAAAGGCTGCGGTCACGTATCGGGGGTTCGGGCCAAGTCGGCGGTCATCACTCCGTTCGCGGCTGGAAGCTGCTGCGGTACGGGCTCGCGGGCCTTTGGTGCCTGGACGGGCTGTTGCAGATCCAACCGGATATGAGTAGCGAATTCGTGCCATATGTTCTCGTGCCCTTGATCAACGGTCAGCCGAGTTGGCTTGCTGGACTTCTGACCCAAGGTGCTCTGCTATGGGGGCAACACCCCTTACTGTTTGACGCGCTGGCAAGCTGGTTGCAGGTGGCGTTGGGTCTGCTCGTGGCATTTTCTGGGGGCGTCTGGTTGCGCGTCACGTTGGTCGCCTCTGTGGTCTGGGCGGTGGTTATCTGGCTGGCGGGTGAAGCGCTTGGTGGGATGTTGATCGGAACTGCCAGTTGGTTCACTGGGGCTCCGGGTTCGGCCCTGATCTACGCGGGCGCAGGACTCTTGCTGTTACTCCCGCAGGCGTCCTGGGATTCGCATCGCGCAGGGACGATCATCGCTCGGGGGATCGCGGCGTTGTGGCTGCTTTGCGCGGTGTTGCAACTGGCGCCGACGCCAGGCAATTGGAACGGGTCAAACCTCGAGCAGTGGCTGGGGAGCATGGCCGCGATGCAGCAGCCGGCGCCGATTGCCGATATGGTTCGTGAATTCGGCGGCATGGTAGCCATCCATTTCCCAATCTGGAATGCGGTGTTTGCGGGGATCATGGTGCTACTGTGCTGGCTGACTTGGCACCGGTTTGGGTCTCGCTTTCATGTATGGCTTTCCTTTGTCTGGCTGGCTCTGACTTGGGGACTGGGTCAGGATTTTGGCGTGCTTGGCGGTCTCGGGACGGATCCCAATTCGGCCCCGGTCGTCGCTCTGGTTCTGGCCGCCGGGCTTTATCAGGGGCGGCGTCCCCTGACGCAGAACATTTGGGGGGCAAGGGGTTGAACAGCCGTGGACGTGCTCTTGTTAGCGTATAGTCTGCTATGCATTACAGCGATCAGTGGCATGTGGCTCTTTTTCGGTTATACTTTTCGCGAGCAGTCATCAGGTGCCCCAGTCTATCCTCTTTGGCTTGTGCGCGGGCACATCGTACTGGTGGCGATTACCTTTGTAGCGATGACGTGGGCGCTCGTGCTCAGTCTATCAGGTGCAAAGACAGGATTTGGCGATTTCACAGATCACTTCTTTTTCGTCGGGTCGTACGTCTGGTACGTGGCGACCTTTGCGTATGGGCTGGTCTATCACGTTCGCTATGACCTGAGCAATGCGGCGAGGCGGGTGCGCTTTCTCGTGTCGCACTGGGGACTGGCGGCTCTGACCTTCCTCTTTCTGACCTCGACGTTTGCCTTGTACCAAGTCCCCTTGTACGACATGTCACATGTCAAGGCGTCGTCAGCACAATTTTTGATCCAGCACGCTCGTTCGACGATGCGGCAAGAGTTTGTGAAGACGCATCAAGTGCACACGGTCGGGTCAAATGGAGGGAGGGAGTGAACCGGTTTGTGTCGGTGTGCGTATACCCTATCAGATGGTGAATTTTCAGGAGGTGTCGGAGATGGGAATTCGCAATGAAGGTGGCTTTGACCGCGTTGTGCGGGTGATTCTCGGTATCATTCTTCTAGCTTTGGGTTTGCTGAAAGCACATGGCGCTTTAGGGATCGTTCTGGATGTGGTGGGGGTCGTTGTCCTGTTGACGGGTCTTACGGGATTTTGTGCGCTGTACCGGTTAATCGGCGTCAGTACCTGTCGCCGAACTTGAGCCAAGTCGTCGTGATGTTTGCCTGTGTAGCAAGAAGGGACCTGAGTCAGTGGACTCAGGTCCCTTCGATTATGTGCTTCTTTCGGTAGGGAGGATGCAGTCAGGAGTGTCATGGCGCCAGTTGTTCACCGCCGCAGAGACGAGATAGGTCTGCATCGTTTGCGCAGGATAGGATCGCAGGAGAGAGAGTGCGTCAGTGACGTCTGTACTCGGGTCGAGCCAGTGGCGCGCGGCGTCTTGATCGAGGATAGCGGGCATGCGATCGTGAGGGATGGCCATCATGAGCTCGTTGGCCGCTGTGGTGATGATGGTAAATGTCCGAAGGATCTCCCCAGTTTTCGGATGTGTGCGGCGAGTGTGCAACCCCGCCATGAGAAAGGGTTCGCCGCTTTGCATGTGGATGTAGTTGGGGACCTTGGGCGATCGACCTTTTCCCCACTCGTAGAAGCCGTCGGCTGGAATCAGGCAGCGATGGCGGCCCAAGAGAGGCCCAAAAGTGGGCCTCTGGGCGAGTGTTTCGGCACGAGCGTTGATCGTGGCGTAAGCCGTATCGGGCAAGAGTCCCCAAGTGAACAGACCAAGCGAAACGGGGCTCTCGATAGCGGTTGTATAGAGCACAGGCGCTGGCTGGGTGGGCGCAAGATTGTAACGGGCTGAGAATGCGAAACTGTCTTCGCGGACGACCTCGATCCCCCAACTGTCGAGGATAGACCAGTCTTCATGGGTCACGCTGTAGCGGCCACACATGGTATGAATTCGTCCTTTCGCGAGTCCCTGGCGCGCATGTGGCCTGTCAGAGGGTCGGGATATGGGTGTAAAGAATGTGGAGTGTCTTTGAGCTTATCTTACCAATGTCCATACCTTCTCCACAATCACTTGCGGACGGGTTCCACCACGTCGGTCCACTTTGCCTTCCACGCCGACGAGCCGGCCTTGAGGTGTGAACAACACGGAGCCAGATTCGTGATAGACCCCTTCAAACATCGTGCAGTCGACGAACCCCACCTCGTCCTCCAGCGTAAAAAAGACGGTCACCTTCCCTGAACGCGTGGGTGGACGGTGGGGACGTACTGTCAGCCCTGCGACGCGTACAGTCATGCCATCGGCCAAAGTTTCGACCTGGCGGGCGTGTGAGTAGCCTTGCGTTTCAAGTAGCGGGCGATAGAGAAGGACCCAGTGGCCGGACAATCCCACACCCACGATCGCGTACTCATCGCGCAGCTTCTCGGGTAGTCCAAACTCACTCATGCCCGTAGCCTCATCGTCCTCTTCGAACAAAGGGGGGGTGTCCGTGTTGCGCGTCGCCATCCAGGCGGGCAGTTGCCACAGGGCGAAGCGCCGTCCGCGTGCATGTTGCAGGGAATCTGTCGCCCCGCATCGGATCAGTCGTTCTGCCGTGAGGTGGTCGATACACTGTACGCGTCGCAGCAAGTCAGGTACGGATGCGAAGGCTGATCGTGTCCGTTCTTCTACCAACGCTTCCGCGATCTCCTTGCGAAATCCTTTGATCAGTCGAAGTCCGATGCGAATCTTCCCCTCCTCGACCTCACAGTTGTATGCGCTCTGTTGAACATCCACCCCAAGGACATGAACACCCCGGCGCTTGGCCTCAGCGCAGACGACGTGAATAGGGTAATATCCCATCGGATGGTTGTTCAAAATAGACGCAAAGAATTCTGCAGGGAAGTGTCGGACCAGATAGGCGGTCTTGTACGCTGTTGTGGCAAAGGCTGCGGCGTGCGCCTCGCAGAATCCGTAACTTGCATACCCTTTCATGCTCTCGAAGATGTCGCTGGCTGTCTGGCGTTCTACCCCCGCTTCTGTCGCCTTGTCCACAAAGCGTTGTCCGATCTGATCCATATGCTCGGCCGATCGCGCATGCGACATCACACGGCGTAACTGATCGGCCTCGCCGGGCGTGAAGTGGGCCAGTGCCGTGGCAATCGCGATGACCTGCTCTTGGTACAGAATGACCCCGTAGGTCTTGCCGAGGATCGGTTCGAGCAGGGGATGGAGATAGTGAACCTCCTCGGTCCCGCGCCGGCGTTGTACAAAGGGATCGACCATGTTGCCTTTGACAGGGCCTGGGCGGATCAAAGCCACCGATGCGACGATGTCTTCCAATTGGTCTGCCCCCAAGCGAGACTGCAAGGCCCGTTGGGCGGGTGATTCGAGTTGAAATACGCCGATTGTCTCTCCGCTGTTGATCATCGCGAAGGTGGCGTGATCGTCCAGTGGGATACGATCATAGTCCAAAGGTTGGTGCTGCTGCTCGCGCAAGGCAACCGTGTCGGAGATGGCCGACATCGTACGCAACGACAACAGGTCCAGTTTGACGAGTCCAACCATCTCGATATCTTCTTTGTCCCACGGCACGATGAGTTCCCCCTTGGCCGATGGTTGCAAAGAAGCGAGGGACAGAATCGGACGTTTGCTGATCACTACCCCTCCTACGTGCATCCCGAAGTGGCGAGGAAAACCGCTGAGTTTCTCGCTCAGACGCCACAACCACGTCAGCCGCTCCTGATACTCCTTGTAGGGGAGCAGCTCCGGAACCAACTCAAACGCCTGTTCCAGTTGCCGTGCGCCAACGTAGTAAGGAAGCCGCTTGGCCAGCGTGTCGATCAGCGGTTGCGGCAGGGCCAGCGCCGTTCCTACCTCGCGCAGGGCGGATCGGCCGCGAAACGTCTGGTAAGTGGCAACGCGGGCGACATGTTCGTGACCATACTTTTGATAGACGTAGGCGATCACTTCGTCACGTCGACG
>Ga0080006_1172575_pt1 | contig 10195 bp, 9 predicted proteins | sample RS3BMetagenome_FD_69209 | JGI IMG/M metagenome (GOLD analysis project Ga0080006, IMG submission 69209) | Ferric oxide microbial mat and aquatic microbial communities from Rainbow Spring, Yellowstone National Park, USA - RS3B (SPADES... ... | reverse complement strand
CCCGCGCCCCCGCCCTTCGCTCCGCCCTGCTGATGGACGGGACCGAACCCGCCTCGGGCCGCTGGAACTTCGACGCCGACAACCGCCAACCGGCGCCGAAGAACGCCGAAGTCCTCGGCCTGCCCCCGCCCTGGCAGCCCGAAGAGGACGAGATCGACGAGCGGGTGCGTGCGGACCTGGACCGCTGGGAGCGCGACGGCGCCGTAGCTTTCGTCGGCCGAGACGGGCCGCGCGAATTCGCCGTGACCTCGGCGGAGGCCCAGGAAGCATTCACGGTCTTCGTGCGAGATCGCTTGCCGCACTTCGGACCTCATGAAGACGCCATGCTAGCCGGTGACCGCTTCATGGCGCACAGCCTGTTGTCGGCACCCATGAACCTCGGCTTGCTGGACCCTTTGGAATGCGCCCACGCCGCTGAAGCCGCCTACCGTGCCGGGCAGGCCCCGCTGGCCGGGGTCGAGGGCTACGTCCGGCAGCTCGTCGGCTGGCGCGACTACATCTGGCACGTCTACTGGCACTTCGGCCCGGACTATCGCCACCGCAACGCGCTCGATGCGCACGGCCTCCTCCCGGACTGGTTTTCAGAACTTGACGCCGACGCGGTCGGCGCTCACTGCCTCAGTGACGTGCTGGCGCAGGTGCGCCAGCACGGCTGGGTGCACCACATCCCCAGGCTCATGGTGCTCGCCAACTATGCGCTGCAACGCGGTTGGGATCCCGCCGCGGTCACCGACTGGTTCCATCGATGCTTCGTCGACGGCTACGACTGGGTGATGGTCGCCAACGTTGTGGGCATGTCGCAGCACGCCGACGGCGGGCTTATGGCGACCAAGCCGTACGCCGCGGGCGGGGCGTACATCAACCGCATGAGCGACTATTGCGGTTCGTGCCGGTATCGCCCCGGCGAGCGGGTGGGTGCGCGCGCCTGCCCTTTCACCGGCGGCTACTGGTGGTTTTTGAGCCGCAATCGGGACCACCTGGCGGGCAACTGGCGGATGAACCAGCCGCTGGCCGGTGTGCGACGGCTCACCGACCTGGACGAGGTGATCGAGCAGCAGCGCCGGCTCGGTGATTCGGCGCCGTAGGGAGGGTTTCAGCGATGAAGGGCGGCATCATGCTCACCGTCGACCGGGCGGTTGAGGCGCCGCCGTCGGCGGCCTGGGAGCTCCTGGTCGATCTCGACGCGTGGCCGAAGTGGGGTCCGACGGTCCGGGGCGCCGAGCTCGACGAGCCGCACACCGAGCTGGCACTGGGCGCAACCGGGACGGTGCACACGTCGCTGCTGGTCTCCGCGCCGTTCGTCATCACCGAATTCGAGCCGGGCCGGCAGTGGGCCTGGAAGGTGGCCGGCATCCCCGCGACCCGGCACTGGGTCCACCCGCTGGGCGGCGGCGCACGGGTGGGCATGGCCGTTCCGTGGTGGTCGGCGCCCTACGTGACGGTGTGTGCGGTCGCCCTGCGCCGCATCGAGACGATGCTGACCGGGGCGTCATAGCGCGTTATAGCCGGTTGGCGCCGCCGGGCGTTTCTCAAACCCGATGTCGCCGGTGATATCGCATTCCCGGATCGAGTGCCGCCACTCAAAAGCCGCAGTGGCTCGGCTGACCAGCAGCCGGTGCCCGGGGGCGCTAACCCTTGCGGGCTTTGACCGCCTCGGTCAGCTGCGGGGCGACCTTGAACAGGTCCCCAACCACGCCGTAGTCGGCGATCTCGAAGATGGGCGCCTCTTCGTCCTTGTTGACTGCGACGATGGTCTTGGACGTCTGCATACCCGCGCGGTGCTGGATCGCCCCGGAGATCCCCAACGCGATGTATAGCTGCGGCGACACCGTCTTGCCGGTCTGGCCCACCTGGAACTGGCCCGGGTAGTAGCCGGAGTCGACCGCCGCGCGCGACGCCCCCACGGCGGCGCCCAACGAGTCGGCCAGCGCCTCGACCACGCTGAAGTTCTCCGCGCTGCCCACACCGCGGCCGCCGGACACCACGATCGCGGCCTCGGTCAGTTCGGGGCGGTCGCCGGCGACGGCGGGCTCGCGGGAGGTGATCTTCGTGGCGTTCTCGGCGGGCGCCGGCACCTCGACGGTGACCTGCTCACCCGCGCCAGGGGCCGGCTCCGGCTCTATGGCACCGCCTCGCACCGTCATCACCGGGGTGTCGCCGTTGGCCTGCGCCTCGACGGTGAACGCGCCTCCGAAGATGGAGTGCACGGCCTTGTTGCCCTCCTTGACCCCGACCACGTCGACCAGCAGCCCGGACCCGATCCGGGCCGCGAGCCGGCCTGCGATCTCCTTGCCGTCGGCGGTGGCGGCCAGCAGCACGGCGGCCGGCGCGTTCGCATCCACGAGCGAGGCCAGCACGTCGACGTACGGGGTGATCAGGTACTTTTCGGCGTCATCGGACTCCGCAACGTAGATCTTCTCGGCGCCCGCCTCCTTCAGCCCGGCGACCAGCGGTGCGGCCGTCCCGGGCGCACCGACGATGACGGCGGCCGGATCGCCCAGCACGCGGGCGGCGGTGATCAGTTCGGAGGTGACCTTCTTCAGTGCGCCTTCATAGTGCTCGACGAGCACCAGTACTTCAGCCATGGTTCTATCGCCTTCTCGTGGTTTGGGAGTGTCTGAAATGGGCGGGGCGGTGGTCAGATGATCTTCTGGGAGACCAGGTACTGCGCGATCTCGTCGCCGCCCTCGCCTTCGTCGGTGACCTTTTCACCCGCGGTCTTCGGCGGCTTGGGCGTCGACGACAGCACGGTCGACCCTGCGTTTGCCAACCCGACCTCGTCCGGCTCGACTCCGATCTCGGCGAGGGTCAGCACCGTGACCTCTTTCTTTTTGGCGGCCATGATGCCTTTGAAAGAGGGGAAACGCGGCTCGTTGATCTTCTCGGCCACGCTCACGACCGCGGGCAATGTCGCCTCGAGGGCGAAGACGCCCTCGTCGGTCTCGCGCTCGCCGATGACCTTGCCGTCCTCGAGGGACAACCTGCGCAGATGGGTGAGCTGCGGAAGCCCCAGGTACTCGGCGATGATGGCCGGCACCGCGCCGCCGCCGCCGTCGGTGGATTCGTTGCCGGCGATGACGAGTTCGGTGCCTTCGATGGTGCCCAGCGCGCGAGCCAGCGCCCAGGCGGTCTGCACGACGCAGGAGCCGTGCATACGGTCATCCTTGAGGTGGACGGCCTTGTCGGCGCCCATCGACAGGGCCTTGCGTATCGCCTCGGTGGCGCGCTCGGGGCCGGCGGTCAGCACGGTCACCGACCCCTCGACGCCGCCGGCGGCCTCCTTCTCCCGGATCTGCAGCGCCTCTTCCACAGCCTTCTCGTTGATTTCGTCCAGCACCGCGTCGGCGGCCTCGCGGTCCAGCGTGTAATCGCCGTCATTCAGCTTGCGTTCCGACCAGGTGTCTGGGACCTGCTTGATCAAGACCACGATGTTCGTCATGGGTGTGATTCGTCCTCCTCGAAGGGCCCCGCAGTCCGCGACTGCGGGACTTTGCTACACGTTTGGCGCGCACAAAGCGTTACCGGCGGGTAACTTTGTGCGATCTGCCTTCCCACCATAGCGGGTGGTCCTGCGCTTTCTCGCAGCCTGTCCGCTACCTTGAAAACGGGGACGCCCCCTTCGCGGTTCGCGAATCCGACACTTCGGGTTAGCCTGCCAAGTGCAATGAGCGCATTGGTCCCCGACGTTCCGCACCACACCCCCGGCATCCCCGTGCCGGCGGCTGACGCGGTGTTGACGCTGACGGGGGAGCGCACAATCCCCGACTTGGACGTCGAGAATTACTGGTTTCGTCGCCACGAGGTGGTCTATCGGCAACTGGCCCCGCGCTGCGCCGGCCGCGACGTGCTGGAGGCCGGATGTGGCGAGGGTTACGGCGCCGACCTGATCGCCGGCTTCGCCCGCCACGTCCTCGCGGCCGACTACGACGAGGCCGCGGTGGCCCACGTGCGCGCCCGCTACCCCGCGGTGGAGGTGCTGCAGGCCAACCTCGCCGAACTGCCGCTGCCCGACGCGTCGGTGGACGTGGTGGTCAACTTTCAGGTCATCGAGCATTTGTGGGACCAGGCGCAGTTCGTGGCCGAATGCGCCCGGGTACTGCGGCCGTCGGGCCTGCTAATGGTGTCCACACCCAACCGGATCACCTTCTCCCCGGGCCGCGACACCCCCGTCAACCCCTTTCACACCCGCGAACTCAACGCCGCCGAACTGACCGAATTGCTGGTCGACGGGGGTTTCGGCGCGGTGTCGCTCAGCGGCCTGTTCCACGGTCCCCGGCTGCGCGAGATGGACGCCCGCCACGGCGGCTCCATCATCGACGCGCAGATCGCCCGGGCGGTGGCCGATGCGCCGTGGTCGCCGGGGCTGGCCGCCGACGTCGCGGCCGTCACCACCGACGACTTCGAGCTGCGCGACAGCGCGCGCGACATCGACGCCAGTCTGGACCTGATCGCGATCGCGGTGCGCCCGTGAGCACAGGGAAGTCGACGCGGGACGAGGTGCCTGGTCTCTTCACCCTGGTGCTGCACACGCACCTGCCCTGGCTGGCCCATCACGGTCGCTGGCCGGTCGGGGAGGAATGGCTTTACCAGTCGTGGGCGGCGGCGTATCTGCCGCTGCTGCGGGGGCTGCGCACGCTGGCCGACGAGGGCCGGCGGGGGCTGCTCACCCTGGGCGTCACCCCGGTGGTCAACGCCCAGCTGGACGACCCGTACTGCCTCGACGGCATGCATCACTGGCTGGCCAACTGGCGGTTGAGGGCAGAAGAGGCCGCCAGCGTGCGGTCACTGCCCGGGTCCACGTCGACCGGGTACGAATCGTGCTCACCGGAAGCGTTGCGCACCCTGGGTGTCCGCGAGTGCGCCGAAGCGGGCGAGGCGCTGGACGACTTCGCCGCGCTCTGGAAGCACGGCGCCAGCCCGCTGCTGCGCGAGCTGATTGACACCGGCACCGTCGAGTCGCTCGGCGGCCCGCTGGCCCACCCGTTCCAGCCGTTGCTGACGCCGCGGCTGCGCGAGTTCGCGCTGCGCGAGGGGCTGGCCGACGCGCACCAGCGGGTTTGCAGCCGCCCGACCGGGATCTGGGCGCCCGAGTGCGCTTACGCACCGGGACTCGATCGCGAGTACGCCGCAGCCGGGGTCACCCACTTCATGGTCGACGGCCCCTCGCTGCACGGCGACACCGCGCTGGGCCGGCCCGTCGGCGACACCGACGTGGTCGCATTCGGGCGCGACCTGCAGGTCAGCTACCGGGTGTGGTCGCCGAAGTCCGGCTACCCGGGCCACGCCGCCTACCGGGACTTCCACACCTACGACCACCTCACCGGGCTCAAGCCGGCCCGCGTGACCGGCCGCAACGTTCCGTCGGAGGGCAAGGCCCCCTACGATCCCGAGCGCGCCGACCACACCGTCGACGTCCATGTCGCCGACTTCGTCGACGTGGTCCGTGCCCGGCTGCGTTCGGAGTCCGAACGCATCGGGCGGCCCGCCCACGTGGTCGCCGCTTTCGACACCGAACTGTTCGGCCACTGGTGGTACGAGGGCCCGACGTGGCTGCGACGGGTGCTGCGTGCGCTGCCCGCCGCGGGGGTGCGGGTGGGCACGCTCACCGACGCGATCGAGGGCGGCTTCGTCGGCCACCCGGTCGCGCTGCCACCCGGCTCATGGGGATCGGGAAAGGACTGGCAGGTGTGGGCGGGCGAGCAGGTGGCCGACCTGGTCCGGCTTAACGGCGAAGTGGTCGACACGGCGCTGACCACGGTCGACAAGGCCCTGTCGCAGACGGCGTCCCTGGGCGCGCCGCTCCCCCGCGATCGCGTCGCCGACCAGATCCTGCGTGAGACGCTGCTCACCGTCTCCAGTGATTGGCCGTTCATGGTGAGCAAGGACTCGGCCGCCGACTACGCCCGCTACCGGGCGCACCTGCATGCCCATGCCACCAGGGAGATCGCCGGGGCCCTGGCGTCGGGCCGGCGTGAGACCGCGCAACGGTTGGCCGACGGGTGGAACCGCGCCGACGGCCTGTTCGGAGCGCTGGACGCGCGTAGGCTGCCGCAGTGAGCGCTCGGCAGCACCGCGAGCGCGCGTGTTTGTACAACGACACGCCGTATGGGCCGTCATTCTGCGGTCGCTCGCGCCGGACGGCGGCGCGCACGTGAAGATCCTGCTGGTGTCGTGGGAATACCCGCCGGTGGTGATCGGCGGGCTCGGCCGCCACGTGCATCACCTGGCGACGGCCCTGGCCGCGGCCGGTCATGAGGTCGTCGCCCTGTCTCGCCGCCCGGCCGGCACCGACCCCAGCACCCATCCGTCGACCGACGAGGTCCGCGAGGGTGTGCGGGTGGTCACGGCCGCGCACGACCCGCACGAATTCACCTTCGGCGCCGACATGATGGCCTGGACACTGGCGACGGGCCACTCCATGATCCGCGCGGGGCTCTCGCTGAAGAAACCCCGCAGCAACCGCCCCTGGCGCCCCGACGTCGTCCACGCACACGACTGGCTGGTGGCCCACCCTGCTATCGCGCTCGCCGAATTCTACGACGCACCCATGGTTTCCACGATTCACGCGACCGAAGCAGGCCGGCATTCCGGCTGGGTCAGCGGGGCAGTCAGCCGCCAGGTGCACGCGGTCGAGTCGTGGCTGGTGCGTGAATCCGACTCGCTGATCGCCTGTTCGGCGTCTATGGCCGACGAGATCAGCGAACTGTTCGGTCCCGGTCTGGCCGGAATCAGCGTGATCCGCAACGGTATTGACGCGACACGCTGGCCGTTTGCGCCGCGCCGGCCGCGGACCGGGCCGGCCGAACTGCTGTACCTGGGGCGGTTGGAGTACGAGAAGGGTGTGCACGACGCCATCGCCGCCCTGCCGCGGATCAGGCACACCCACCCGGGCACCACACTGACCGTCGCCGGGGAGGGTACCCAGCAGGATTGGCTGGTCGAGCAGGCCCGCAAACACAAGATGCTCAAGGCCGTTCGATTCGTCGGCCACCTCGGCCACGCCGAGCTGCTGGCGATGTTGCATCGCGCCGACGCGGCGGTGCTGCCCAGCCATTACGAGCCGTTCGGGCTCGTCGCACTGGAGGCCGCCGCGGCCGGCACCCCGTTGGTGACGTCCAACACCGGCGGTCTCGGCGAGGCGGTGATCAACGGGCAGACCGGGGTGTCGTTCCCGCCCCGCGACGTGGCGGGATTGGCGTCGGCCGTGCGCAGCGTGCTCGACGATCCGACCGCCGCGCAGCGGCGCGCCCGCGCTGCCCGCGAACGGTTGACCTCGGACTTCGATTGGCGAACGGTGGCCACCCAGACCGCACAGGTCTACGTGGCGGCCAAGCGCGGGGAGCGGCAGCCGCTGCCACGGCTGCCCATCGTCGAGCACGCTCTGCCGAATCGTTAGCCGTCAAGGGTTTTCGAGGCCGATCGCGGTTGCGCAGTACCGCCACACCCGCTGTAGGTCGCGGTCGCTATACCTCGTCAACGGCAGATAGTGCTCGGGTCGGGGGCGCCGATCGTGCCAGAAATGGCCAGTCGGCGGCGCGGGTTGGGTCGCGGCGAGCCAGATGGCCGTGTCGGCTCCCTCTTTCGCCGTGCGCAGTATCGGCCCGGTGATCGCGCGAAAGGCGGGCAGTGACGCGGCCACCCCCGGGGTGTCGGCCCATCCCGGGTGCGTGCAGTAGACGCGGACGTGCTCGGGCTCCCAGCGGTCCGCCAGAATGGGGGTGAGGGCTACCTGAATCCGTTTGGTTCGCGCATACGCGGTGGCACCGCTGTACCGCCCGCCGCGGTATTCGGGGTCGTCGACCGGCAGTGGCTGCGCGTACATCCCACCGGAGGACATAAGAATCACCCGCGGATCGGTGGAATTGCCAAGCATCGGCAGCAGCAACTCGGTCAGCAGCACCGGACCGAGGACGTGGGTGGCCAGCGTGACTTCGTGCCCCTCGCGGGTCTCGGTGCGCGTTGCGGGCAGCAAACCGGCGTTGTGGATTAGTACGTCCAGGTTTTCGATCCGGCTGTTCAGGTCGGCGGCAAAAGCGCGGACAGCGGCGAGGCTCGAGACATCGCACACCTCCACCCGCACGTCGGCGTTCGAGTCGGCCGCGACGATCTCCTTGCGGGCCTGTTCACCCTTCCCGGGGTCCCGCACGGTCAGCAGGACGGTCGCCCCGAGCCGGGACAGGCCCGCCGCGATCTCCTTTCCGAGACCGCGATTGGCGCCGGTGACGAGCGCCGTGCGACCGTTCAGCGCGCCCGGGCGCGGGTCGTTCACCCACGCCGACTGGCGCAGCCGGTACCCGATGCGGCTGTAGCCGGGCACGATGGTCCGGTCCAGCGCGGTGTCGAGAAGGGATCGGATTCCGCCGGATAAACTCATGCAACTACTTTTACCGATTCAGCCAGCGCTACCGTCGACTCATGGGACTGGAATATTCGAGCGTGGTCGACGCGCCGATCGGCGACGTCTTTGCCTGGCACACCAGGCCGGGCGCGTTCGCCCGACTTTCGCCGCCGTGGCAGCCGATGCGGCTGGTCAGCGAGGCGGCCTCACTCAAGGACGGGCGTGCCGTGCTCGCGCTGCCCGGCGGTTTGCGGTGGGTCGCCGTCCACCAGCCGGATTGCTACGACCCCCCGCGGCGCTTCGTCGACACCGTCGGCGGCGACGGGCCGGCCGCACTGCCGGCCCGTATCGCCGTCCGTTGGCGGCACACTCATGACTTCGAGGACCTCGGCGGCACCCGGACGAAGGTCATCGACCGGGTTGACACGCCGGTGCCCGGATCGTTGTTGCGTCCCATGTTCGTCTACCGGCACCGCCAGCTGGCCGACGATCTGGCCGCGCACCGGCTGGCAGCCGAGCACGGCCTGGCCCCCGCCACCATCGCCGTCACGGGATCGTCGGGACTGGTCGGTTCGGCGCTCACCGCGTTCCTGCGCACCGGCGGTCACCGTGTCGTCCAGTTGGTCCGCGGGGCCGCGCGCGGCAGTGACGAGCGGTCGTGGCTCCCCGACGACCCCGACCCGCAGTTGCTGGACGGGGTGGACGCGGTGATCCACTTGGCCGGCGCCTCGATCGCCGGCCGGTTCACCGACGAACACCGGCGCGCAATCCGCGACAGCAGAATCGGGCCGACCCGCCGGCTGGCCGAACTACTGGGCCGCAACAAATCCCGGCCGACGACTCTGATCTCCGCCTCGGCGATCGGTTTCTACGGGTATGACCGCGGCGACGAGATCCTCACCGAGGACAGCGATCGCGGCGACGGGTTTTTGGCCGACGTGGTCGCCGAGTGGGAACAGGCGACCGCGCCGGCGGAGCGGGCGGGCGCGCGGGTCGTGCTGGTCCGCACCGGGATCGTGCAATCCCCGCGCGGCGGCACGTTGAAGCTGATGCGCCCGCTGTTCAGCGCGGGCCTCGGCGGCCGCCTGGGCGACGGACGGCAATGGCTGTCCTGGATCGGGATCGACGACGTGATCGATGTGTATCATCGCGCACTGTGGGACACCGCGCTGTCGGGGCCGGTGAATGCCGTTGCGCCGCAACCGATCCGCAACAGCGAGTACACGCACACCCTGGCCCGGGTCCTGCATCGGCCCGCGGCGCTGCCGGTGCCGTCGCTGGGACCCAGGCTAGTGCTGGGCGCGCAGGGCGCGCGCGAGCTCGCGTGCGCCAGTCAGCGAGTGATTCCGCAGAAGCTCACCGCGGCCGGGCACCGATTTCGCCATCCGCAGCTTGAGCAGGCGCTGCGTCACCTGCTCGGCAAGCAACCCACGGCGATCCCGTCCTGAGGCCGTGGCACACGGACCGGGCCACCGGTGACCCGCCGTCCGGTGTCAGCACCGGGCACGCGTCACGCCCGGGCGGCGCCCAATTCTCCCTGGAAACGGTGCATCGCGGCGATCAGGGCCGCAAAGACTCGGTGAGCGGCCAGCAGGTCGGTGTCGGGCAGGTCCTCCAACGCCACGCGGGTGTGTGTGGCCAGCGGGCTGAAGAACGACGGAGCGGTGGTGATGGCGGATTCCGCGTGCCGCAGGATCACCTTGCGGCGATCGTTCGGGTGCGATTCACGGCGGATGTGGCCGGATTCGATGAGCCGATCGACGAGGTAGGTAATCGCCGACCCGGACAGTCCCATCCGGTGGCTGAGGTCACCTGAGGGCATCGGCCGGCCCCCCCTCTCCCGGCCCCGCGTGTGCC
>Ga0080006_1115390_pt1 | contig 10196 bp, 19 predicted proteins | sample RS3BMetagenome_FD_69209 | JGI IMG/M metagenome (GOLD analysis project Ga0080006, IMG submission 69209) | Ferric oxide microbial mat and aquatic microbial communities from Rainbow Spring, Yellowstone National Park, USA - RS3B (SPADES... ... | reverse complement strand
GCGTCGCTATGGTTCCAGCTGTAATCGGTGCTTTCGTTGTCATCATGGTCATCATAACAGTCTTTCTTGCCTGGGGCTACTTCGTGGGCGTCTACAACACTGCAGGAGGACTCAATGCATCGCTAACTAATAGCTCGCCACAGGTGGCTCAACAGCTGAATTCATTCTTCACACAGATCAATTCACTATTTGGACTACTTATACTGGTACCATTGCTTGCAATACTTGGTCTGATAATAGTCATCCTGGTAGGCTGGGGCGGCGGAAGGGAGTAGAGTCAGTACTTGGCGCATCGCAAGCATCACCACAGCTGCAGGTCATGTGGTCATGACCACGGCCACAATGATAGAAGACACTCAAGCCATCGCTGCCCAAAGTGCGACGCCAAGTGCAATTGCTAACCACAGATTATTTTTTTATTTTTTAATATCCTAGAGTATACCTTTTGCGACTGGGACACCATGATTCTTATGCATCTTTTTCCTGCGACGTGGTCATGATTCTTCTTATTTCGCTCTCCTCTATCCTTATCCTGCCTGATGGTAGCCTGACAGCCTTCGTCTTCCCTGCTCTTACCCATCTCCAGATAGTCTCCTCACTTACCTGCAACAACTGCGCAGCCTGCTTTGCTGTCAATAATCTGTTAATGGCACTCATTGATAAGTAAAAGCAACTAACACAAAACAAAATTTATGTCATGGATTAAGACACAAATGATTATATCCCGCTCGCCGCATACTTACTTTGTGTCAAATGCTTTTACTAAAGCGATGGATATCTATAATGATGCGAACAGGATAGATGATTACATTGGAGCGATCAGGCAATTTCCGAACGGAGACTTTGCATATGAATTCCTGCAGCACCTGACCGCTACAGGGCTCTCAAAGAGAAGAGTTCTGAAGTACGCCATGCTGCTCAGGAAGATATTGAGAGAGCTTGATATCACTAATGCAGGGTTTGCAGAGATACAGGGCTGGGTAGCAAAACTGAATTCAAGCAACTACAAGCTGTCAACGAAAATGGATTACAAGGTAGTTTTGAAGAAACTCTTTCAGTACAGGAAATACAGGAGAACAGATGCTCCATATCCTGACGAAGTAGCCTGGATCAAAGTTCACGTCTCGGAAAGAGAGCTGGAGAAGGAATCGCGGATCAATGCTGACAAAGTCCTGAGCCCGGAAGATGTTGAAAAAGTGATCAAGTCCTGCGATAATGTGAGGGATGCAGCTATGATTTCAGTGCTATATGAAGGTGCGTTCAGGCCAAGTGAGTTGCTCAGGATGTACGTTGGTTCCGTCTCGTTCAAGCAGGAGTATTGTGTTGTTACCACAACAGGCAAGACGGGGCAGAAAAGGCTCCCCCTGGTGCTTTCATATCAACTACTTTTAAGGTGGCTAGAAGTGCATCCATTCAAAAGCAACATTAATGCACCGCTGTGGTGTTCACTTGATACAAATCACAGAGGCAAAAGACTCAGCTATAAGCATTTCAATCGAATATTGAAGAAGCAGTTCAGGAGAGCTGGGATAGCGACGCCCGTATGGCCCTATCTGCTCAGGCACAGTGCACTTACACAGATGGCAAACAAGCTAACAGAACCGAAGCTATCCCTCTATGCTGGCTGGGTAATGGGGACCAGGATGACTCGCAAGTATGTTCACTGGTCTGGCAGAGAGCTGGATAATACAATCCTGCAGATTCATGGGCTCGGAAAGCCCGAGGAAGGAAAGCAGAACGAGTCAATGAGAATGAAGCAATGCCCAAGATGCAGTCAAAATAATCCATCTACAAATACTAGATGTAGTTCATGCGGCCTTGTGCTTGATATTAACACTGCTCTGCAGGTTGAAGAGGAACTGGAGAGGAGGCTAGCAAGCCTTGAGGAAAAGGTCTCAAGACTGCTGGATAAGTCTACGTAGCTCCTGTATCTCTCTCAGTATCTCTTCCAGATACGACTTGCGCACCACTATTGTTTCTTCCTTACTACTCAAACTTTACAACCACCATCCCATTTTTCTGGACAAAGAGCTCAACTTCGCTACCTGTCTGTATTCTGATCAAGCCCTGAGGTATTCCAATGTAAGTAGTCCCATCCTGGCCCAGCAGCACTTTGCCCCTTGCGTATCTTACGCCATGGTCTTCTTTTTTGGCCATGATTACCAATGCGAACACAACGCTGCTGAGCATCATAGCCGAATATAGTGCAATTGCTTGAGAATAGCTCAGGAAATACCGACCCAAGACATGGTATTCAAAGGATCCTACTGCAGAAGGATACATCAGGCCCAGTACGCTTGTGACATATATGGGGGCAAGAATGACAAGTAGCAACCTCTTGGTTCTCATTATCCCACCTTATGGTTTCTCATGTGCGTCCCGTAGCCTTCAGCAAAATAGTGCAGCGTTTTGCTTTCTCCTCCATTGAAAGAATGGAAATGAAGGGAGGTCCATTCATGCTCTGATTGACATTGCCTGTCGTGCTTTCTGCAGATTTTGTTACACACATATAAGAAAAGGAGAGCAAGTGAAATAATGCCGAAAGCCAGCATAGACAATCTGGCAATGACAATCAATACAACCATAACTGCTACAATGATAAGTATGTGTCCTGGTTTGATTATTCCCAGTTTTGAGTCGGGGTCTGATTCATCGACTGGATGAAGAACCAGGAAGACTATGAAATACAGAAAAAAGAGAGGGATGAAGGCCATTGCGACAATAATTTTGTCCTTGAGATTCATGTATTGATGGCCTTCCTCTTTGTTATCGAGATAACGAAGACCAATGAGGCAACTATCAGCGAGATGATCGTTAGCATAGCCATGAATATAGCAGCGTATACATGTGAAGATATTGTTTCGTATACATACATACTACCGAGGACAACTGGAAACAAAGCGACTGCTAGCAGGTAGAGATCCTTTACCATCGATGAATAAAAGTCGGGTATATCAGTTGCAATCTCCTTTCTACATTTATTATGAGCTGCTTTCTGATTGCAGTGGATATCCTGATTCCTGGGTATCTCATCTTGAATTCCCCGAACTCTGCCTTCAGTAGCTTGTACGCTGATTCGGTAACATTCTCAGGAGGAGATGTGGCCTTAAGGAACTCAAGCAATTCTGACTTTGCCTTCTCAAACTGGTCATCTTTGTACAATGTCTTCATTATCTGCTGCTTAATAATAGTTCTCGAGTTTGAAAGGCCAGGAGGTATTGTAATCGCACTTCCGAGTCCGTTCCCAGGCTGGATTGAGAAAACAGGATTGTAAGATTCAGGGTCATACAACATTGGGGCGACTGATTTTGACAGGTCAACTCCGCATGCATAGCATTGCAGGTCTATCCTTGCAGGTTTGAAGCATTCTGGGCAAAGCCTGTCAATCAGATTGCTCCGCTTGAGCCTGATATGATTCTGCTTGACAGCTGCGTAGCTCATATGCAGCTCTCTGGATGCGTCTTTGAGGCTCGCATCTGGATGATACCAGAGAAACCTGAACAGTCTGAATTTAGGTGACACAGCAACAGTCTTCGTCTCATCATTGGAAGACGTACGGGGAAAAGTGACAGTCATTGTCTTTCTATTTCCTCCCAGAAGTATCTGAAGGCGTTTCGCTTGGCTTTTCTTTCCTCGTGGATGATCCAGATGAAGGAAGCCAGCAGGGCTGCCATCCCATACATTGCAGCTGACAGGCTATAGATCCACGCATAATTCATCTATGCAACCTCCTGAACCTCATGATTGCCCTTTCTATTGCATCTCTGCTATCCCGCGGCCTCTGCCTGATCGGTTTATGACACCGCGGACATGTCAGCGACTTTGTGTAGATCCAGATATCACACTGTCTGCATCTTCTCCAGCCCTTTAGATACGGGAATGGACCTATTTGCGTCCTTTCTATGATTGTTCCTTCTTTTTGAAGCTCAAACAACCGCAATACGTATCACCCTCCCTATGCTCGCAAAAGACATGGTGCTCACTTTCATCATGACCGCACCCACACAGGTTCAAGCAACCCCATCTCCCTTAACTCATTGACCTTCTTCCTGCAATAGACGCAAATCTTCACTTCATCGCCATCAATGGCCTCTCTTTCTATCTGGACCATTGCGTGAGATGCTACGCTACATACCTTTGTATTTCTGATCATTGCGTGCACCGTAAGTTTGTTCAGCGGCATCCTCTGGTATCCAGCCAGGGACACAGCAAGCGTGACATTGGAAGGCAACGAATCTATCCACCTGTTAGGCATGAGACCACCTCAGCAAGGAGGACTACCGCAAACATGAACGACATGATGCTGATAGTCCAGGATGGCACCTGGAAGCCTTTTTCTGCGAAAAGAACAAGGTCCATAGTGCCCGACACAATGAAGAGAAAAGCTGCAACCAGCTTTGCTGTTTGTACGAATTTCAAGTTCAAAGTTCAGATGCCTCCCGTGAAAAGCATTCTTCACAGATAGCATGCCTGTCCTGGCCCTGACCATGCCATCTGCAAGGTCTGACCTGTCCACAACGTATGCAGACTGTCAAGATCATGCCTGGTAGAGGCTTGGGGAAGTCCTTCCTGTCTTGTGTTTCCGGTTCTTCTCCTAATTTACCACTAGCAGTGAGGGGTGTGGCAGGTGTGGCGGGTGTGGCGCTTTTTTGGGCTAATTGTGCAAAATTTTCCTGCTGTTTGTTTTGCGTTTCATTGTTTTGATTATTTGCCATTTTTTCTACCGTATAGGCCTCTAAATCCGCCACATCCGCCACACCCGCCACAAAATTGGGGAAGCCCTTCTTTTTTGGTTCTTCTTCCGATTTACCACTGGCGGTGAGGGGTGTAGCAGGTGTAGCAGGTGTAGCAGCTTTTTGGGCTAATTGTGCAAAATTTTCCTGCTGTTTGTTTTGCGTTTCATTGTTTTGATTATTTGCCATTTTTTCTACCGTATAGGCCTCTAGACCTGCTACATCTGCTACACCTGCTACAAGATCCTTTAGGACATTAATGTCCTCCTTGGACCATTCAAATCCCCTGATCCCAGACTTTTCTCCTTCTCTCCATTTGGTAGGACTTCCAAGCAATTGTTCTCTGACCAACTTTGATATTGAAATTGTTGATACCGTCCTGCCATCAGGAGCCAATGCCTTGTAGCTTGACTGTTCTCCGTTCTTGTCATAGTAAGGCGAACATAATAATTTGAATCTGGCCCATAGCTCTTCTGAAGAAATCCTTAAGTTGTCACCAATGCGATAGATATATTCCCCCTTCTCATCTTTCTCATCATACATGGTCAGTATGAGTTTTCTCAACATGGTGGCAACATTGCCTTCTGATTCCTGTTCCTTACGCTTGAGGTATTCCTTAACGTACTCTGTGATCTCTTGCTCCAAGTCAGCACTAATCATTGAAGCAAGGGTAATAATGCCGCCATAATGCTCCCAGTCCCTTCCATCCTTTATCACTTCATTCGTAGGAGGTATTTCGAGCTTTGCATGATTAGCAATCTTCCACAAGAGCAAGTTGTTTCTAATTCTCTGCATCTTCTTCATCACCTCCTTGTTTCTGTATAACTCTGACCTGGGTCTTACAGGCTTGCCCTTCACTGTTTTCAAGACATGATATCTATCCATGTCTGCCTCATCTCCATGCAGTTTGTTGGATGCAACAACTCTGGAGCCGTATGAGTGATATCCTCTTACAACCAGCTTGCCATCGCTTTCTTTATCAGCTCTGTAAATTGGCGAACCAGGTATATCCCCTTCTCTCGCTATCTCCTTCATAAGGTCAGAAGCCCTTTCAAATTCCTTGATGATAATGAGAGGAGCATATTCAACCTCATATCCAAGAGTCCTGTACAGAGCTGCTTCTGATGTAGCTACGCCAGAGAAGGGTCTATAGCCTATGGCTCCAGCAATAAGCTGCACTGTCGTTTTGCCTGTGCGAGGACCTCCGATCAGCCAGAGGAATATTGTACCCAAGGACTTGGTCAGGATATAAGAGTGCATCAGGTAGAGAGCAAGGAATTTGTGCGTTCTTGAGTCTGGATGTACAAAATAGTCTTTAATCAGCGCAAGCACATCTTTGTATATTTCACCAACTTGGGGTATGTGGTCTGGCACAGAGTCAAACACATACGGAGATGCAAACTGAACAGGCATTATCTGGCAACTATCGGATTCGACAAATTCTGCTACCTGAAAAGAAGAGCCGTCCAAGAACAAGAAACAATCCAAGTTATTAATCTTGACTGCCTCATAGCATGTGCCATTGACAAACCATGCTGGAACATAAATTCTCTGTCTTGGAGTAAGATAGCTTGCTATCTTTGGTACTGTTTCGGCTATTGCCTTCATCACATTCTTCTTTTGAGATTTATCAAGTCCTAATTCTTTCAAGGTTGAATCAACAGAGGCCAGAAACGTCTCAACATTCTTCTCAAACGGAGCTATGAAAGTGATGAGGTCACCGTCAACATTGAGCCTGAAAACGATCCCTTTCTTTGAAGGAGTAGCTGTCCCGTAGCCTGGAACCTCATAACCTTCTTTCGTCTCGTCCGGGTCAATCTTTGTAACCATGCTTCTTCAACCACCTTTCTGCACGCTTTTGCAGGTAAGTTGGACCATCAATGCCCATTCTCTTGCGCTTCTGTCTGTTCCATGGTCTTTCTGGCTCGAAGTGATATTCTTCAATGTGATAAGCAAAGTATCTAGCTTTGACGGCATCATGACAGACGGAACAAACAACGAAATCAGGGTCTACGAAGTTGAGGTAATCAGGATCTACATTCTCTCGCAATTCCTGAATGACCAACTCGCCTGTATAGCTTTCTTGTTTCTGCTCTTCCTCACTCACGGATAATCATCCTCCCACCAGTCGTCGCCGTATTCCTGCTCTTCCTCGAGTTCTTCGTTTTCTTGTTGTTCTGCGCAAGAAACACAAAGCAAGTCTCCATACTGAGTAATCGCAGCATCAGCCCCGATATCATCCCTTGAGGTGCCAAATTTCAGCCAGTTAGCCCCGCACCAGATACAGTATTCGGTATTTAGCATTCCTCCGCAGTCAGGACAGTATGGAACGTTATCGTCTTCATACCAGTGTTCATCCTCGGGATGTAATGCACAAGGGTGAATGAAATCCTTCCCGAAAACAGGCTTCCATTCATCTGTACGGAAATTCTGAATCACAGGCTCCCCTTGATAGCTTTCTTTCTCACTCATTCAGAGCTCTTCTCCTTTGTGGTCATGCTTTCAGCTCAGCCTTTATCGTATGCATCAGATGAAGCAGTTCGGTGTTGGTAAGCTGCTTGTGGTACTTTACAAGATAAAGCAGGACGCAAATTTCCTTGTCGAACAGATAGTTGTCGCCATCCAGCACTAAAACCACTGCACTCCGTCTATCCATCGATTCCAAGCAGTAATCACATGTTAGCAGTGAACTTCACCTCCCACCAGTTGCATGTACTTGAGAAGCCCTCGCTCCTCTCTAACCTGGTACTTAGGATCGAGTTCCAGGAGTAATAGTGCTAGCTGTTGCGCCCTGTGTTCAAGTGCAGCAACCCAATCATTTCTCTCTCTGAGGAGGTCAGGGTCATCCCTCTTATCGCCGGGTAAGCGAATATGCTTCAGAGCTTCAAGAGCAGAAGTGACCCATACATATCTGGCATAGGCTGAATGAAACATTTCAGCGTCAGATCTGTCGTCAGCGATCATTCTTCTTCACTCCTTTTTGCTATTTCTTCGTCTATTCTCTTCCGTAATGCCTTCAGCTCGTTCAGCTTCATCATCTTGATGTGATTGATTATGGAAAATTGCTCCATAAGATGCATGAAATCTTTTTCTGTATAGTTGTCCTCTTCACTCATCTGCTTCACCTCTGGGCCGCTCCCACTCCTGAATACTGTACACCTTTCCCTTCAGTTCGTAGGCTGATAGATGACATTCAAGGTGATGATGGCATATGGGTCCATAGGTTGCTACAAAGTAATCTGCATCGGCATCACAGTTCACGACACAGCACTTGGTCATAGTCTCTCACATGAAAGAAAGTCATCCTCGTAGATCTGGAAACACTCCACTGCACAGTCAGTGCACAGATAGATGTCCTTTGGATACTGCTTTACAATTGCTCCTTTCTCATTATATTCTGTGTAGTATATCCTGCATGTGTATGTTGCAGGTCCCTGCTCATGGACTCTCACCATTTCGCACATCTTCTTTTGCAGGGGCTGCAGAGAAGAATGCCCCGTTTCTTCACTGTGAGCAAGCGCCTTTTCCCATCCCTGAAATCGTTCCAGGCACTCCTGACACTGCACAGTCACGGTCTCTCCCAAAAGCATGGCTCTAGAGTTTCCTCCTGTTTAACCAACCGGATTTCGAATAGCTGTACCTGTAGCCACCTGACGTGAAGCTGCCCCGCTTTTCCATGAAGTCTTTGACCTCTGTGGGCACTCTATCAGGCGGCACTGATTCTGTTTTGCCAGTCTTGTCGAAGGAACTCTGCTTCCATTCCAGCTTATCGAAGTCAGGCAGCTCCTCCTCTTCTTGACTCTCCTTCGCCTTCGCACTGTCCTTGAACCCAAGCACGTAGACAATCCTGTCTTCGCTTTTGCCATCTGCTGAAATCTTTGAGAGCTTCTCTATTTTGAGAAGTTCCCATCCTGCCTTCAACCAGTCGTTTGCGCTTGTTGCATCCTGGGCTTCGGCGATTGTAACTATGTCAGAATAGTATCTCTCTTCTCTATATGTCACATTCTCACCTCCATTTTGTTTTCCTTGACTTTAGGCTTCAGTTCCTTTTCGACGAGGTACTCTACTGCCTCAGCGATGGAATGTAGACCGTTCATGCTCCTTATTTTTTCTAGTTGCTTAATCACTGATTCACGGACAGTTATAACCTTCCAACCTTTTACGGGCATATCCGCAATTACTGTAACATGGCATCTTATAAGCTTTACCGTAATCACTGTAATTAGTTATCTATTTAACGAACAGCAATTACTGTAATGCGTCAGAGACTTGAGACATCCTGATTGGGATACCCTTGATGTTAAGAAGAAAACTAAGGCAAAACTAAAAGAAATATATGAAAGAAAGAAGCACCAACTGCTTGACCGGGACGTAAACACGTTCAACAAGTTCGTACAGGACCTGATTGAATCTATTATAGCACAGGATGAATACCTCAAGATATTTGCTCCAGGACTGGAGTTCAAGGGGTCCGAGGGTGATGAAGTATGGATATACTCTGCAAAAGAACAGAGGACATATACGCTTAGGATACATAACAATACCCTAACTTGCGACCAGGACCAGTCTGATTCATGCATTCATGTCAGGTTTGCCTGGGCAATACCAGAGCTCTATAAGGTCTTGATTGAAAAGAGGGTCAAGAAGCCATAGAGAAGATACTTTCATCTAGGCAGTCTTGAACAAAAAAATTCTTGTGATTCAGGCTGGCTTATGGCAATACTATTGATGCTGGATAGTTGTTGCCAGCTGCTGTTATGATGGTGACCTGTATGGTTTGGCCAGAAGCGAAAGTTACTCCTGACATTGATGGACTGGAACCAGATTCAAGAAGAAGAACTATCGCGAAGGATGAACCAGAATGTACTGGGAGAACGAATGGGCTTGTAGCTTGTGTGGGTTTGAGTGGATTGGGTCCTGAGGTCCAGGCGACGAAGTCCGGTCCTGTGGTGCTCGTACTACTAATAGGATATGGTACACCGTTTATCTGTATCTGCTCAATGGTGGCATCAGAACTTCCTGTATTCTGTCCACCCAAGTTTACTGTCCAGCAGGTATCACCTGTAGCACATTGGTACGTGTCTTGTGATGGCACGCCTAACTGAGCGTACTGTGTGCTTACTCCCAGCTTCTCATACTTCGAGAACGATGATGTCAGCCCTGATGCCCAGAATGCTACGGCGATTCCTAGTGCAACTGCGACAGCGATGAGAATGACTGTGGCTATGACTGGTGAAACGGCTCTTCTTTGTCTTGTTGTCATTTGCTATTATCTTTGTTCTTAGTTTAATAAAGCGATTGACACATGAGACAAAGAGTTTATAAAATTCTTTTACGATTTTGGAATTGCCCAGAACGCACTGCACCGGGCGGAGAGGGGCTGCACGGAGGTTTCGTACTGCCTTCACCTTCATGCGGCCTGCTGAAGACATTCCCGGGCGTGGTAGTCTCCGTATCCACGCT
>Ga0080006_1188405_pt1 | contig 10200 bp, 9 predicted proteins | sample RS3BMetagenome_FD_69209 | JGI IMG/M metagenome (GOLD analysis project Ga0080006, IMG submission 69209) | Ferric oxide microbial mat and aquatic microbial communities from Rainbow Spring, Yellowstone National Park, USA - RS3B (SPADES... ... | reverse complement strand
CCGCGGGGCGGTCGGGGCCCGCCCGCGGCCCGTCGCCCTCCAGCGGCGGCGGCTGGCGAGCGGCGGCGAGGCGAGCCTGCGCGGCCTCCTGCGGGCGCCGGAGCAGCGCGAGTTCGCCGGCGTGCGCCGCTACGAGGCGGGAGACCGCCTCGCGCAGCTACACTGGCCGCAGACGGTCCGGACGGGACATCTGCAGGTGCGCGAGGCCCTGCGCAGCGGCGATCTGCTGCGCGAGATCGTCCTCGACACCGACAGGGCGGACTACCCCGACCCCGGCCTCTTCGAGCTCGCGGTGAGCGTCACGGCGTCGTTCGCCCTGACGCTGGCAAGGCAAGGGCACAAGGTCTCGCTGCTCGCGGGGCGCTGCAGCGTGCGGGCGGCTCAGGGGCACCAGGCGCGCCTCATGGAGGCCCTGACGGCGGTCGAGCTCGAGCAGAGGCCGATGCGGAGGTCCGGGGGCACGCAGCTGCTCTTCATCGGGCCGGCGGAGGCGGTCAGGAGCTTCAAGGGGTCGCACCCCGGCGCGATGGCGGTGATCGTGGGCGATGGGCACGGCGGCGCGGACCTCGTCGTGCCGGGCTACCCGGCGCTTTGGCAGCTCGGCCGCCGTATCAGGGCATGATCCGGCGCGAGGGGTTCGGCGCCGTCTGGTCCATGCCGGTGGCCGTAGCCTTCTACGAGAGCATCGGCGGCGCGACGGCCTTGCTCTGGCTCTACGCCGCCGCGTACGCGCTCCTCGGCTTCGACGGTCTTGTGCTGCGGCGCCGGCTCCTGCGGGGCGGCCTGTGGCTTCTTGCCCTGACCTTCGCGTCTGGGCTCTGGCCGCACGGCCTTGCGGTGCCGGCGCTGCACCACCTCGCCCGGACTCTGGGCAGCTTCGCGCCGCGCAAGGTGGGCACGGGCGACGCGACGCTGCTCCTCGCGCTCCTCGCGCCGCTCCTCGTCGCCGCCTTCGAACTGCCGGGCGGGATCACACTGCGCCTCGGGCAACTGTTGCTCGGCGCGGGGCTCCTGAGCTACGTCGGCGGCCTGCAGGTGGACGTTGCCGTGCATGCCGTGGCGCTTTGCGCCGGCTTCGTGCTGGTGCGCTATTTCGACCTGGCGCGCGAGAGTGCCCACGGCAGGCGTTCCCTGCAGATCTACCTCGCCCTGAGCGCAGCCCTGGTGCTGCTGGTCGGGCAGACGCTGCCGGCCCTGAGACCTCTGTCCGGCAGGGGACAGCACGTGCAGCAGGGCTATCCGCTCGATATCGGCCATCTCGACCACACGCTCAGGCCTGCGGCGAGCGAGGCGTTCCTCGTCCGGTCGCGCGCCGCCCTCTATTGGCAGGTCTTCACCGCCTACGACTACACGGGCCAAGGCTGGCGGCAGTCCGGCGCGTGGCGGCCGCTCGCCCCGGGCGAGGCGGGGCTGCGGCCGGTCCGCGGCACCCGTCTTGTCGTCGAACGGCTCGACGTCGTCGCGAACCTCCCCAGCGACCCCGTGGCGGGCGATGTCGTGGAGGTGCTCTCGCCCCGCGCGCCGTGGCTCTACAACCCGCGGAGCGGCGCGTACGAGGTGCCTGGGCGAGAGATCGACGTCGTGGCGGCTCTGCCGCGGACGACGCTCGCTGAGGCCGACAGGACGCCCGTCGGCGCGCGCGGCGCCCCGCGGGGCTCCCTGCAGCTGTCGAAGGGCCTGCCCAAGGCGGTGCGCAGCCTTGCGCACCGGATCGTGCGGGGCATGCCGCGGACGGTGGGGAGCGAGGTCCGGGCCATCATCGCCTACCTGCGCGCCAGGGAGCGGTATGCGCTGCAGGTGCCATCCGACGGCGGACGCGACTTTGTCTGGGATTTCCTCTTCGTGCACCACGTCGGCGACTGCAACGGATTCTCCACCGCCTTCGTCGTGCTCGCGCGCGCCGACGGCATCGCGGCGCGCTGGGTGGCAGGATATCTCCCCGGCAGCCCTGGGCAGTCCGGCAGGATCGTGACGGCCGCCGACGCACATAGCTGGGCCGAGGTATGGGTGCCGGGCGGCGGCTGGCTGCCGCTCGACCCGACACCGGGATTCAGCCTGCCGTCGCTGCAGCGGGGCGGGGCAGGTGGCACGCCCGCGAGCGCGACGGGGCAGCTGCCCGAGGTGCGGGTCGGGCGGCTCGGGCAGGAGCAGGCCCTGCGCGCGCTTGCCGGCCTGGCCGGGCGGCAGGTTGCCGCTACCGCCGCGGGCGGGGTGCAGGGCGCGTTCGGCTACCTGCTGCCGGCGGTGGCCGTCCTGCTTCTCGCGCTGTTCGCGCTTGCGGCCATCCGCCGCAGGGAACTCGAAATCCTGGCCCTGCGCGGCGCCTCGCACTTCCTTGGTCGGCCGTGGCACAGGCAGGACACGGTGCGGGCATGGCTGGCGGGCCGGGCGCCGGGGCTCTGCACCTACGTCGAATGGCGGCTGTACGGGATCGGCGGCGACTGCCCCGCGACGCGCCAAGAAGCTTGGCGTGAGATAGGGCTCTTGTGCACTTTTGATGTAACGAGCGTATTTCCAGCGAAAAGTGCTCACCAAGGATTGGGTGAGATCAACCAGGTAGGTGGAAGATGACGCGACGACGGAGCAGGTCGTGGCCGCCGCGGCCGTACATGGCCCGCTTGATGAGCTTGAGGCGGTGAATGGAGCCTTCAACGGGCCCCTGGCTCCATTGTAGGGTGATGCCGTTGTGCACGGCCTCGATGTCGTGCCGGAGGCTGTCGGCAAACGCCTTCCAGTCAGGGAGACGCGCATCAGTGGCGGCGCCGAGCCAAACGTCGAACGCGCTGGCGTCGTGCTCGCGGACCGTGCGGGCGAACTCGTGGGCCAGGGAGATGCTCGTGGAGAAAAAGGGGTCGCTGGAGGCGATGCAGGCCAGGAGCGATTCCTCGTCAGGGGTCCGCACCTTCATGAGAACCAGGCGACGGAAGGCACGCGGTGAGACGGTCTGCGGTGCGGAACGCAATGCCGGAGCACGCCTGCTGGCCCCATCGTTCGCCCGCCAGGGGTGAAGAAAGTCGTACAGGATGGTTTGTGAGCCGGCGTAGCCCTTGGCGCGGATTTCTGCGAGGAGGGTGCGGCCGTTGTGCTCCCCTTCTTTCCACCGTCGCTGCAGGAATTCGGCGTATGGGTCTACGATGCGGAGAAGCGCATTGTCTGGGACGCCGCGCAGGTAACGGCGGACGGTCTTGCGGTTGAGATGCAAGGTGGCGGCGATCGATGAGATCGATGCACCCTGCTGCACGAGGTCGCGGATGAGGTCCTGGCGGCTTTGCCGACGCTGGCGCGTGGCCGCCTTTGCCTGCTCGGCGCGGGAGGGCGGTCGGAACGGCGCCGACGGTGGTGGCGGCGGCTCTGACGGCTGTTCCGTGGCTGGGGTGACGGGTTTGAGATTGATACCGTTCTGGGCTAGCCTCTCAAGGCAGTCGCCAAGGTTCTGCATCAGGTGGAAGCGATCAGCCACTTGGATCGCCTGCGGCGCGCCCTCTCTGGCGCCTTGAGCGTAGCTGCCGCCGCGATCGCGGCTGATCACCTTGACGCCAGGATGGGCCCTGAGCCATGTCGCCAGGAACTCGGCCGAGCGCTCCGGTAGGAGGTCGATCACTTTGCGCTCACTGAAGTCGTAGAGCAGGGTGCCGTAATTCACCCCGCGCCGATAGGTGTAGTCGTCGACACCCAGCACCTCGACGGTCTTCGGGCTGTCGGTGACCACCTGTCGTGCCGCACGCAGGAGTGTATGGCGGCTGTAGTTGAGGCCGTAAAGGCGCGCCACGCGCCGGCCAGGCAAGCCACCGACGCCGAGCGCGGTGTAAGCCAGGAGGGTAGTGACCCGATCCGAACGACGCGCCCGGGCCGGTATATCGGGCAGACGTTCGGCAAAGAAGCGCTGCGGGCACCCACGGTCCTCGCAGCGGAAGCGGCGGGCGTAAGCGTGGAGCTCGAGGTGCAGGCCGAAGGCAGTGACGTCGGCGAGGCTACGCCAGTACCGGCTATGGACCCGAGAGCTGACCCGCTTGCAGGCGGGGCATACCGCAGTGTCGTTCCGCACCTGCACGACGATGCGCAGCCGACCATCCACCACCGTCACAAGCTCGATATCGTACCCCTTCAGCACGTCGGCTAGGAGGGAGACAAGGCCCGTCCCCACAATCTTGGCGGCAGCGATATTGCGTGGCACGTAAGGATCCGATAACCTTGAGATTGCGCCCGCATATGCAATAGCCATAGATAGCTATTGGAATATTAATTAGGAATTCCCTTGCGCATATTATTCTTAATATGTCATTTATAGGGTCACCAAATGCGCACAGGAGCCTCCCTGCCCGAGGGCGAATCCCTCGACGTCGAGGGCAGGAAGACGAAGCGGCCCACAGCCCAAGCGGTGTTCGACGTCATTGCCTATGCCAAGGTGCTCCACGTCAACTTCCCGGGGCAGTCCCTCGCACGTGTCTTCCTCACGCCGTCCGCCAAGGCCACGCGCATCATGGAGCTACTGCGTATCCCCGCCGATGCGTTCATCACCGTGCCAGGCGTAAATTCGGCCTGACCACATCTCGGGGCAGGCACTTCGCATGTCGGGAAGGCCATATGATCACATTTTCTGCGGCCTACAGGTCACGTCGGGTGGGGCTGGGTGAGGATCTGCGGGTCAAGGTGCAGGAGTTCGAAGACGCGGCGGATCTCTGGTCGTAGGCGCGAGAACGTACGGTGATGCATGCCGTGTTGGTCGACGGAGAAGCGCACCTCGACGCGGGCAAGCATGTCGAGGAGCTGTTCGGTGGTCGGCGTCGAACGCCAGATTCCGCCTGGTAACAGCATCTTCTTCGGGCTGGACGTCTCGAGTGATGCTCTCGCGCGGTGTTGGATCATCCGGTGGATGATCAGCGCGAACAGCAGGACGTAGGCGAACGCCTCGACGCGCCGGTTCAGCTTGAGGAAGACGGGTGAGAGGTGCCACGGCACCTTGATGAAGCGCCAATTCTGTTCCGCCAGGAACTGGCTGTGGTAGTCGCGCAGCACGTCCTCGGCAGACCGGTCCTTCAGCGGCACATTGGTGATCAACACAAAGGTGGAGAGGCGCTCCTTCTCCTGCTGGATGATGTCCTTCCTCTGGTCCCCAAGCTGGAGTTCGATGGTGTAACGAGTCACGCGCGGGGGCTCCACGCCCTTGCGCGGTCGGCCGCGCTGGGCGCGCTTGAGCAGGACCTCCTCGGCCCGGATCTCGGCCTCGATCCCCCAGAAGCGGGGCACCTTGGCCGCGAAAGCTGCTGCCGCCGCTAAAGCGTCCTCCTGACAGGAGAACGGCTTCTTGCGCCAGGTGGCGGCCTGCTGCAGGATGGCCTCGTTCTCCTTGTCGATGGCGCGCTGCAGCGCCTGCTCCTTGCGCCTCTCCAGGCTCGAACTCTGCGTGACAACCAGGCGGTAAGGGCGATCGTCGATCACGCCGGAACGTTCCTGGACGCGGTAGGAGGCTGCCTGCTTGCCCGGGCTGATCCTGCCCACCTCAAGCCACTCTCCCTCGGCGAAGGCGGCCGCCTTCACCTCGTCCGCCAAGGCGTACATGCTTGGCAGGCGGGAAATGAAGCGCCAGTTTAGACCGGCGATGCGATCGAGGTTCGGGCCTGTGACCATCTGGGCGTCGCCGATGTAGACAAGCTTCTCCATGTCCGCCGCGTCGAGCTGCCGCGACAATGTCTCCAGCGTCTCGAAGTTCCAGGCCTTGTCCGACGAGTTGCCCGAGAGCACCTGGCCGAGCACCGGCATGCCCGGCCCGACGCTCACCCCGCCCAGTTGAAACTGTTTGGAGTGCACCCGGTTGTTCTCCTTGGCGTGCCCAAAGGTGATCTCGATCGCGCCGTCCTCCGGCTCGCGATAATCACCCCAGACCGAGACCGTCGCCGTGTCCGCCCTGAGCGCTCCCTCCAGCGGGATCGCCTCCACCGCAAGCGCTCGCATTGCCAGGGTCGCCATGACGCCCTGGGCACCGGCGGCGTACAGCTTGTCCAGCGCCCGTCCCAAGGCGTCGTCGTTGAAGTCGTCGCTCCGCACCCCAGGCCCGAAGAGCACCTCCAGGTCCTCGTCCTCGAAGTACTCTTGCACCCGCCAAAGCGCCCGGCGATCTCCGAAGATACTCATGATCAAGGCGAGGATCCGCTCGCCCGGCCCCATCTTCGCCTGCGGATGCCACTCCGTAGCCTCGTTGATCACATCGACGAGGCCGATCTGGCGGCACAATGCCCCCACCACACCGAGAACCCCGGACCGGAAGCCGATGTCTTCGCCCATATCCGAATGCTTCGGCGTGACTTATGCCAAATCCTTGCTCAGGACCTGCTTAATCTGCCACTCACTTCCACGCGCTAGACGCTATCCCGAAATCCTGCTACTCGCGGCTCGAGACATGCGGAATGTCTGATTGAGCGAGTGGGTCAGCAATATCATCGGGATTGGGCTGATCTTCCTGGCCGTTACAACGGGTCTCAGTATCGACCAAACGCAGTCCGCCAAAGCAGCCCTATCCAGGATCGCGAGCATCGCCGCGAACGAAATGGCCATCGAGGGCGGTTACACACAGAACGTGCAGCAGACGATCATAGCCGATCTGAAGCAAAACGGCTTCGATCCCACCCAGGCCGAGGTGCAACTTCCTCCGACGGTGCTGGGGGTACGCCAGGACTACGGCAACGTGATGACCATTCAGATCGCCTACCCGGTGCCCATCCACATCGTCGACTTTTCGCCCTTCACCATCGCCACGTCCGACACCGAGGGAGCGACCTCGATGTACGTGCCAGGCTCTCCCGCCGACAACGACCCGATCCTGGCTTATCCGGGGCAGGGCACGAACGACCTGCAGGGCACCGTGCAGACCACCACCGGCACCTTCATCGGCCAGTAAACCACCCCACGGCTGAAGCCGTGGGCTTGCTAAAGCAAGCCCGAGGTTTACCAGCCCCAGCCGGTCGGGATCCCCTGAGCGAACCGGCTACGTTATTCGGGTCACGACACCGGCGGGTGCGCGGCGGAGTCAACCGCCGGCCGCAAGGCGAGCCAGCCTGCTGCTCTGTCGTCCAGGGTCAAACAGGCTTACGGGGTCGAAGCCAGCGTCCTGGACACGACAAGCTCGGATAACATCGGCGAGGCTCACGTCACGGGCGCAAGCCCAGACCGCTCCGTAAGGAGGTCATCCCATGCGTGTATTCGTCTTGGACAAGAACAGGCAGCCCCTCGATCCATGCCACCCGGCGCGGGCGAGGAAGCTACTCAAAGCGGGCAAAGCGGCGGTCTTCCGCCACCAGCCCTTCACGATCATCCTCAAGGACCGTGAGATCGCCAACTCCGTCGTCCACCCGCACCGCGTCAAACTCGATCCAGGCAGCCAGACGACCGGCGTCGCGCTCCTGAATGACGACACCGGATCTGTGGTCTGGGGTGCCGAGGTCGAGCACCGGGGTCTGCTGATCCACCTCCGCCTGACCGCGCGGGCAAGCCTCAGGCGGGCACGGCGCAACCGCAAAACGCGCTATCGTGCGCCGAGGTTCCTGAACCGCCACCCGGCACCCTGCGTCATCTGCGGACAGAATGCTCGGCATGGCCACAAGACCTGCCGACTGCACGCCCGCGTACGCCCCGAGATGGATGCGGCTCCGCGCCGACTGCCGCCGTCACTGGAGAGCCGGGTCGCCAACGTGGAGACCTGGGCGAAGCGGCTACTTCGCCTTGCACCGGTCGCCGCGATCTCGCTGGAGCTCGTACGCTTCGACCTGCAGAAGGTCCAGAACCCGGAGATCGAGGGGGTCGAGTACCAGCAGGGTGAGCTTGCGGGCTATGAGTTGAAGGAGTACCTCCTGCTCAAGTTCGGCCACACCTGCGCCTACTGCGGCGGGCTTTCTAAGGACCCGGTGCTCGAGGTCGAGCACGAGACCCCGAGAAGTCGCGGTGGCGGCGACCGGGTCTCGAACCTGGCCATAGCCTGCCACACCTGCAACCAGGCGAAGGGGAAGAGCACCCCGGAGGAGTGGGCTCAGGCACTCAGGGGTTCCCGGAAGGAGATCGACCTTGCCCGCGTCGCCAACTGCGGCAGGGTGCGGGCGCGGTCGAAGGCTCCGCTCAAGAACGCGGCGGCGGTCAACTCGACGCGCTGGGCGCTTTGGCACCGGCTCTCCGCGCTCGACTTGCCCCTCGAGACAGGCAGCGGCGGGCTCACCAAGTTCAACCGTACCAAGCTCGGCCTACCCAAGGAGCACTGGCTCGATGCGGCCTGCGTCGGGACATCGACTTCCGCGGGTCTGTTCATCGAAGCCGGGTCGGAACTGAGCATCAGGGCCACCGGGCATGGCAAGCGCCAGAGGTGCGGCACGGACAGGTACGGCTTTCCGATCCGGCACGCACCAAGGCAGAAGCGGCTGTTCGGCTTCCAGACGGGCGATATGGTGCGGGCGAATGTGCCGCGCGGGAAGAACGCTGGTGTCCACTTCGGCCGCATCGTGGTGCGGGCGACGGGCTCATTTCGTGTCTGCAACGCGGATGGCATCTCACGTCGGTATTGCAGCTTCATTCAGCGTGCGGACGGTTTCGAATATGCCCCCTCCTCTCCATGGCTAAAGCCAAGATCGTCTGGGGTATGAGAGCCCGTGGCATCCGTTTTTGTGAGAGGGGAAGGAGGGAACGGCGACATGCGCAACCTCTCGGTGCTGCGGCGCGAGGATGGCTTTTCGAATATGGTCTTCTCCATCTTCCTGATGGTCGCGATGATCGTGACCTTCAACGCGGTGACGCTCTACTCGCAGGTACAGACCGAGCGCTCGCAGGTGGCGCAGGCTCTCACCCTCGCGCTCCAGTCGGCCGTGACGGGCGGTGCCTCGATCAGCCCGGACGGGCAGACGATCACCTGGAACACTCCGACCGCGGCAGCGAGAACGATGCTCGGGCTGACCGTGACCTTGCCGATCGAGGTCACGTCGTCGGGCCAGAGCGGCTCGACCTACACCGCCGACTTTGTTCCTCTGTTGCAATACGCCCCGCCCGACTGGACGGGCCAGATCACCATGGCGGACTTCCAGACCTCGACACAGGCAGGCAACGTGACACTACTTGGGCAGACCCAGTTCGAACCGGAGGCGTTCGTGGCCGCCGACCTTACGGTGCCGATCACCGAACACTTCATGCTGATCCCGCTGCAGTTTCAGATCCAGGTCGCCCGCGTGGCCTACGTGAGCGGCTACGACGGCTCGCAGTTCACCATCCCAAACCAGTAGCCAAGATCGGAGGTCGTGCTCTTGCCCAGGAATCTCGTGCGGGCCATGCTCTCTCTCGTTGGAGCGCTGGTGGCTGCTGTCGTTCTGACGATGATGACCCAGAAGCCAACCCTGGTCCCGGTCGCCGTGGTGTCCACGCCGATCTCGCCGGGACAGACCATCCAGGCGACCGACCTGACGACGCATCAGGTGCTCGCCCCGGCGCCCGCCAACGTGTTCTCCTCTCCGTCCGAGGTGGCGGGGCTAATCGCGCAGGTTCCCCTGGAGCCAGGGCAGACCGTCCCGCAGCAGGCTGTCGGCCGCACCTATGAGGACGTGCCGAACGGCATGGTGCGCATCGTGGTGCCCGTGTCAGTCGGTCAGAGCGCGATGGTATCGCAGGGCGAGCGCGTCGACGTCCTCGGCGAGATGAAGGACAGCAAGGGCAATGTGAGCACTGCGGTTCTCGCGAGCCACGTCCTGGTGCTCGCGGCCTACGGCGCGAACGGAGCCGCACCCGCTACGGGCGCTTCCGCCGCAGCTCCGCAGTTCGTCGCGCTTTCGCTCAACGCCAAAGAGGTCGCGACCGTCCTGCCCTATGTGACGCAGAGGAGCTCGTCGTTCTGGCTCGTGTTGGACCCAACTGGAACGCTTTAGATGGGAGGTGTCGGCTTGCAGGACTTCATCCCTTACGCCCGCCTGCTAGCACGCACCGTCGCGCTGCATGAGGATGGGGCAGAGGGGCACCCGCAACGCGTCAATCACCTCACGGCTGAGGCCGTGGGCTTGCCGAGGTAAGCCCGGGGTTGACCAGCCCCAGCCAGGGCCTTCGGGCCATCGGGCTACGTTATCCGGGTCACGACACCGGCGGGGGCGCGGCGGGGACGAACGCCGGGCGCCAGGCGAGCCAGCCCGCCCCCCTGTCGGCCAGGGGCAAAAAGCGCCACGGGGGGGAAGCCGCCGGCCC
>Ga0080006_1157775_pt1 | contig 10201 bp, 9 predicted proteins | sample RS3BMetagenome_FD_69209 | JGI IMG/M metagenome (GOLD analysis project Ga0080006, IMG submission 69209) | Ferric oxide microbial mat and aquatic microbial communities from Rainbow Spring, Yellowstone National Park, USA - RS3B (SPADES... ... | reverse complement strand
TTCCTCCTGATTTCCCTGTATTTATTGTGTATATGCTTAGCCTTCTTGCCGAGTTTCCACACCTCCCCAGTTTGAGGATTGGCTACCACAGCTACATGACCAGTTGCATTTCTATCAATGCCTAACCATGTCCGTGGTTGAATCATTGGTTTATCTGGTACAGATACAGATACATGGGCGTACCTATCGTCTATTTCAATCTGATTTATTTTCTCGAAGTCATTCCTGAAGCTGTATTGAAGCGTTAGCTTCAAAGAAGGTATGTATATTTCTTGCTTCTCTCTATCCACACGAATACCTTGATTAGGTATAGTCAGGTTGACGTGTCCCACTTTCTTTATCTTTTTGTTTCTAGAATACTTTCTCAGTATCTGGTTTGCGATGATGCTCTTCAGACCGAAGTGTTTGACATCCTTAGAGGAAAGTGTGTGAGTTCTGATCGCAAACTCAGCAACCTGTTTTGCCTTCTTCAATTCATCCGAGAAATCCCTGTTGTGTTTTATGTTGAATGTTAATATCATACCCCTTTCTGCTCCTCTATGTATCTCTTTACAACCTTAAATGTTACCGCACCTACAGAAGAAATGAATTTTGAATGTGTCCACAGGGTTGGAAGCTTTCTCTTGAGTTCCGGGAACTCTTCCCTGAGGATACGGGAAGTATAACCCTTAATTCTATTCACAACATAGTACACATCTCTGTTGTGATTCACATCTACGAGGTGATATACTTGGTCTGGCAAAACTTCCATCTCAAGTACCTTATACACATAATCACTCTGTTTTTCAAGAATCAGTTCCTTTAATCTCCCATCGATGGGGGGAACAAGAACCCTTCTTCTATAATTCGGGCAAAATATCACATGATACTGACAGCTGTATACCATGTGGTCTTCATGATGGTACTTTTTCTCTTTGTTAGCTATTTACATCTTCCTAAAATATTATATTATATTATATTATCATAGCTTATATGTCTTTCCGCAATTCCTCTCCTCCCTGAAAGTCGGAGCTTTCTTGCTTATGTATTTGTAATCTAAATTTTTTTTTGATCAATCTTCAAAAGGGATTAATTAATCATTTATTTTCATTCTGAACAAAATTCTCTTTAACAGTTCTTTCAAGTTTCCTTAGTAATTTCAGTCTTTCTTTCAACATTTCCATTTGCTCTATATAATCATCGTTATCCAGATCGTCTAATAGATTTAATATTAGAAGCCTAACAGCCTCATTGATAATTTCAGATTCAATGCTAGCAAGGTTCTCACTTAGGTCGTCTTTATAACGGTTTAAGGCGATCCCGAAAATAGGATTTCCTGATTTTTCATGTGCTTTGGCCATCAGTAAGCCCAATGATATCGGCTTATTTGCAACCTTTGAACTTATCTCTTCTAGATGCATGAGATCTTCATCGTTCAGTGTTTCCAATTTTTCCTTTCTTTTAAGTATGGCCAAGATTTCCCATATTGCATACCTACGATGCATATTAATTTTATCAATTTTTTAACAAATTTAAATAGTTTTAACATATTATTGGGTTAAGATGAGTGAATTGCCTGACTTTTCTTCAATTCGACAAAGCAGAGCTCTAATTATATGGAACAACTCTAAATCTCCCTTCATAATCTACAGGGAAAATCCATTGATTGATTATTTTACAGATGATGAGAGGGCCGAAGCTGTTTTAATTGATTCTGGAAAGATAATGCATGTTGGTAGTAATGAAATAGACCCGGAATTCATTGAAAATGTTAAAGATACGAAATGCTCTTCCATATCATTTAAATACAGAAACTGTAAAGAGGATGATTCAATTCTTTTGAAATCATTTTCCATTCCTCTCGAAGAGGAAATAAAAATATTTATAGAAAACTTTAAAAATTTTCGAAATGTTATAATGGAAACTCTTCAGGCCGAAATAATTGGTTCCAGCGAAAAGAGGCTTGCGGAAAAGATTTCAGCAGCAGCATGGGAGAATGGCTACAAAATTAAAAATACTCCGATTGTGGCTTTTGATGGGTCAACCAACCATATATGGCATAAAAATGATTACAGGAAAATTGAAAAACTAGGTTATATAGAAGCTATTGCATATAAAAATGGAATCCCATACATATTTTCAGAAACAGTATTTATTGAAAATGGTCTATTCGCGCAGGATTATATGGAGTTCATAAAGGCAAGAGAGTTTCTGGTTGAAAATTTTATCTGTGGTGCTAGAACTTCTTATATCTATGAAAAAATTGGTAATTTTAGACACGAAAAATTGTACCTGACCCAACCGTTATTTCCATATACTAATTGGGTTCAAATGCCCGGGGATGATAGATACTTAGAAATGAGAAGTACCGCGGTATTTGATCTCTGGATTAAAAGGGAAAATTACGTGCTAAGGAAGAAATTTACTGCTATATCGGGATATGAAAGTGCTATTGTTCTTTGAATTTATCTATTTTAAATGAAGCATAACCAACCCCTTCATGACCTCCGGCTATTTCTATGGAATTAGAAAGCCTCAATAGCTCAACCCTTCCCGGGAAAGTAAGAAGTATGGTAGCCATCGGACCAAATCCGCATGGAGTAAATTCTTCGGAGTATACATAGCTATACAAAGCTCTGAGATCCCTGTCTAGGATAGTTTTTGCTATTATGTTATCATACCTTTTCAGTTTCTCAAGAGGTAAATAATGGTTAAAATCCGAACTTGCGACTATTGTAAAGTTCCCTTCCAGCTTCTTTAATGCCTCTGATAGTCTTTTTGCTGCTTCCAAGCTCTGATCAAGCATTACTATGGGAAGAATTTTTATCTCCCCGTATAAATATTGGAGGAACGGTACTTCAACTTCAACAGAATGTTCCATTTCATGGCCATAATCGTTAACTTCCAGACCCTGATCGATTAATATGTCTAAAGCATCCTTCTCAATTTTCGCTGTTCCCAGAGGCGTCAGGTAATCTTGACTTCCTAAGGATATATCAGCACCAAGACCTGTATGGTTCGGCCCTATGATCACAAAAAAATCGTATTTACCAGATCTTGCAAGTGCGTCAAATGAATGAGCCGCAATGGGGCCACTGTAATCGTATCCTGCGTGTGGCGAGATAACTCCAATGTTCCCTTGTTCATCAGATACATTTGGAATGTAGCCGGGGCCGAATGGATGGAGGAAACTCCATTCTATTTTTTCTATGAGTTCCTCTTTGGAAGAGGGATAGAAATAACCGGCTACATGAGGCTTTCTCATAATTCTGCCTGGAAGTCCTCCCTCTTTAAGCTGCTAACATCCTTCCCCCAGATTTTGAGAACTTCTCTTGCTAACAGGTAGTAGATAAGTGCCAAGCTTTCCCTTCCTTTATTGTTACCGGGTATAATGAGGTCTACATAGGACGAGCTGTTGTTTGTGTGCAATATCGCAACTATGGGTATTCCGTTTTTAACAGCTTCCATCATCGCCTGATTGTCTACTGCAGGGTCATTTATGAATACCACGTCAGGTTCAACGTATCCTTGAATATTTGGATTTGTAAAAGTTCCAGGTATAAATCTTTCAGTTATTGCTTTTGCTCCAAGAAGTTCAGCTGTCTTCAATGCAGGTTTTTTGGCGTATTCTCTTGAGGCTACAAAAACAATACCCTGAGGTTCATACCTTGATAAAAACTTTGCAGCTAACTTTATTCTCTCATCTATTTTAGAAATATCTATTATGTTCAGCCCTTCCTTAGTAACGCCCGCTATGAATTGGCTCATGTTAGCATTCTTTATCTTTGTCCCTATTTGCACTTGGGATGTTCTGTAAACCTCTTCCGAAACCAGTAGTTCATTATTCATCTAATTCCTCCTATCTCACCCTGAATTCTTACAAGTTCATTTAATTTTGCTATCCTTTCACCACCAACGGTACCGGTTTTTATGTAATCAGTTGAGAGTCCCACTGCTAAATGGGCTATGAATTCATCGTTTGTTTCGCCAGATCTATGAGAAACTATTGTGCCTAAACCATTCTCTTTTGCCAATTTCCATGTCCTTATTAACCTTGAAACCGTTCCAACTTGATTTGGCTTTAGAAGTATTGCATTGGTCGATAGAAGGGAAAGGCCTTTCTGCAGCAGATCTTTGTTGGTGGTATAAATATCATCACCCACAATATAGGCCCTATCTCCAACCTCCTTGGTTATCGCAGCATATCCTTCAAAATCATTTTCTTCCATGGGATCTTCAACATATTTCAACCCGTATTCTTTAATCAGTGAAATCACGAAATCAATCTGCTCTTCTCTAGTAAGTGTTTTATCCTTGTAATGATACTTACCGTTCTTATAAAAATTGGATGCAGCCATATCTATTCCAAAATCTATCTCTAGACCAGTTAGATCTCTGAACTGTTGAACAACTCCACTCAGCAATTCAAAAACTTCCTCATCCTTCAGTGGAACAACCCATGCCTTTTCGTCTCCCATTCCTAAAGGAGTGTTAAGATTCTTTGATAGCTTATCCTTTATGGTTTTGTGTATTTTCGCATTTGTTAAAATGGCTTCATAGACATCTTTTGAATGAGTGGATATAAGGAATTCCTGAATCGTGGTTCCGTTTACTGCATGGACCCCACCACCAATGACATTGCCTAACGGAGCAGGAATGGCATAATTCAAGCCCCCAAGATATCTGTATAGTGGAATACCAAATTCGTCTGATGAAGCCTTGGCTGCCGCAATTGATATGGCCACCGCGAGGTTTCCTCCTATCCTGGAAAAATTACCAGTGCCATCAATTTCTTCAAGCAATGCATCAAAGTTTATCTGATCCGATGCATCAAATCCTATAATTTTTGGGGTAACCTCCTGTTTGAATATCCTTAGGGATTCATTAATGCCTCCCTGTGGATAATCTTTCACCTCATTCTCCCCTTTCGAGGCACCGCTTGGTGCAGATGCTCTTCCGAAGCCATATTTGGTGTAAATATCAACCTCTACGGTTTCATTTCCTCGAGAATCGAGGATTTTTCTAATATCGGCATTAACTATTTCTGACATTCAATCACCTCTGACTTTACCCTTTGAAGCTGCTTGAGCAGCTGCCAATATAGCCAGTGGAATCCTATAGGGGGATGCTGAAACATAATGCAACCCGATCTCATGGCAGAACTTTACTGAATCGGGATCACCACCATGTTCTCCGCATATTCCGACCTCAATTGAAGGATTGGAATTTATGCCTTTATCTCTCCCCATCTTCAATAGTTGACCAACTCCCGATTTATCAAGAGTCTCGAACGGATTCCTATCCAGTATTTTAAGTTCAAGGTATTTCGGGAGGAATGTTGCCTCTACATCATCCCTGGAGAATGCAAAAGTCATCTGAGTAAGATCATTAGTACCAAAACTGAAGAAATCTGAAACTTTAGCGATTTCATCTGCTGTCAATGCAGCCCTTGGGGTTTCAATCATTGTTCCGAATTTATACTTCAAAGATTTATTTCCTATTTCTTCTTTTATTATTTTTTCAAGTCTATCCCTTACAAGTTTTAATTCTTTGGCTTCAACAGTTAGAGGTATCATGATCTCTGGCAGTACTGTTACCCCTTCTTCCTGTACTTTGAGAGCAGCCCTAATAATAGCCCTTACCTGCATTTCATATATCTCAGGATAAAGGATCCCTACCCTGATTCCTCTAAATCCAATCATGGGGTTGAATTCACTTAAGGAATTCACTTTCCTCAGTATATCATTCAATTCGTTCAACTTTTTCCTAAGTTTTGGTTTTGTCTTTTCGTTGGCTGACTTTAATTTGTATTTTAATTCCGTTATTTCTACCATTAAATCTTCCTTTTTAGGTAAGAATTCATGCAATGGCGGATCAAGGAGCCTTATAATCACGGGATATCCATTCATGGTCCTGAAGAATTCGACGAAATCGTTAAATTGCAGTGGCAGAAGTTTATCTAAATACATCTTTCTTTCTTCAGGATTGTCCGACATTATCATTTTTCTCATAATGGGGATTCTATCGGCGCCAAGGAACATTCTTTCAGTCCTAGCCAATCCTATGCCTTCTGCGCCATTCTTTCTTGCCAACACAGCCTCTTCTGGAGTATTGGCATTAGCAAGAACACCTAATTTTTTGACCTTTTTACAGAAATCCATGAATGTCTGGTAGTCACCGCTCAATTCAGGAAGGATTAACGGAACCTTTCCCCTGTATACATTTCCACTAGTTCCATCAACCGTAATTTCATCTCCTTCTTTCAATTCTAGGTCTCTGAACTTAACTGTGCCAGAAGCTTCGTTAATTTTCACATCCTCTGCACCAACTATTGCAGGTTTTCCCATCGCCCTTGCCACTACAGCTGCATGGGAGGTCATGCCACCTCTGGATGTCAGTACAGCTTCAGAGATAGCTATGCCGTGTACATCATCAGCCAATGTCTCAGTTCTAACAAGGACTACCTTTTCACCTTTTTCACTTAGTTTAACTGCCTTATCAGGATCTAGAACTATTTTTCCCGATCCTGCACCCGGGCTTGCCGCAAGACCTTTAGCTATAGGGGCGCCTGCCTTTGATTGGTCAACCTGCGGATGCAGTAATTGATTTATGTGTCCGGGTTCTACCATATTTACGGCTTCTTCCATAGTTACCTTACCTTCTTTGTAAAAGTCTACAGCTATCTTTATGGCAGCTCTGGCACTTCTCTTTGCACTCCTTGTTTGCAACAGATAGAAGACACCATCCTGTATTGTGAATTCAATGTCCTGGACATCCTTATAGTGGTTCTCCAGTATTTCTGCAGATCTAATTAATTCCTCGTATGCTTCTGGGATTTCTTCCTTAAGCTTTTCAACAGGGGATGGAGTCCTTATTCCTGCTACTACATCCTCCCCCTGTGCATTAATAAGATATTCTCCATACAACTTTTTCTCCCCTGTATTTGGGTCTCTGGTGAAGGCAACGCCAGTTGCTGATCTGGACCCGGTATTACCATAAACCATTGTTACCACAGATACCGCCGTACCAAGGCTATCCGGTATTCTATTTATTCTCCTGTAAACAACTGCCCTCTCATTTTTCCAGGAATCAAAAACTGCCTTAATCGCCATTTCCAGTTGTTTATAAGGATCATCAGGGAGCTCTTTCCCATCTTCCTTAATAATGCTCTTGAACTTATTTACCAAAACTTTCCAGTCATCAGCCTGGATTTCATAATCGTTCTTAATATTCTTATTCTTTTTTAAGTCCTCTATTAATGAATCAAATTTTTTCCCGTCCACACCCAATACAATCCTTCCAAACATCTGGACAAATCTCCTATATGCATCCCAAGCAAATCTTTCATTATTTGTTTCATTTGCAAGTATATTCACGTTACTGTCATTTAATCCTAAATTCAGAACAGTATCCATCATTCCAGGCATGCTAACTGGTGCACCTGATCTTACAGAGACCAAGAGAATTTTCGGACCCCCTCCGAATACCCTGTTAGTCCTCTTCTCAAGTTCATGCATTGAATCGACTACATCTTCCCATAGTCCAGGTGGAAGCTGTCCATTATTGAAGTAATAATTACATGCCTCGGTGGTAATTGTAAAACCAGGTGGTGTCCTCAAGCCAATTCTGGTCATTTCAGCCAGTCCAGCCCCTTTTCCACCAAGGAGCATTTTCATATCCTTTGATCCCTCTTCAAAGAAGTAGATGTATTTTTTGTCTGCATAGATCATATTTGTTAATTCTTTCTATATTAAAATATTTGTTCAACCATTTTGCGCTTTGAAATAAAATGAATAATTTATTCAAAGAAACATAATAATTGATGCAATACATGATCAAGTGTATCTAAGTATTGCACCTATACCGCCGAAGGCTTTTAGAAACAATGCACCCTCGTCGGATTCATCAGTTATTAATTCAATTTTTGCACCATTTTCCTGCCCAGCCCTAATATAATCTTCAATTAGATCAGTTTCCTCGATGGGTATCATGGGGTTACCGCATTTTGGGCAATCCTTGATTACCTCCCTCGAGGCTACCTCCTCTATTTCTGTACCATCATTCTCGCATCTATATTTTATTCTGAACTTAACCAGACCTTTTGATATAATTAGTGTATCGACCTTACCCTGCTTCAGTGCTTCCATGACTTCCTTGTCTCCATAAACGGCCTTCCCTGTACCCTTTTTAATTTCCACAAGGAATCTTTCAACTATCTTTTTCTCCCTTGCAATTTCAAGCTGTTCAAGTGTTTGAGATGCTTTGTCAACCAGTTCCTTTAAACCATATTCATTAGTGTATCCTACGTCATAGAGATCAATAACCTTTTGTTGAATTTGATAATGGAGATATCCCTTTTTATAAAAAAACTCTTTAGTTGATCCCGGCCCTCCTATGAGAACACCCTTTAGGTTGGGTTCTTTCAGAAATGCTTGAGATGCTCTTTCTCCGACTTTTGTGAAAAATTCATGTGCTGCTATTTCTATTAACCTTTCATATCTTCTGGAACTCTGACCACCTTGGTGGTGCTTGCTGGGTACCTGACTTTCAAAGTTATCAATTACTTCAATTCTTGATCCCCTAAGTAAGCCTATGGTAGCCTCAGCCCTATCAATTACTATAAGTCCATAGGTATCCTTATGTTCAAGCATAGGAAGTATCGGATCCAGATAGAACTTAGAATCACATCGGTACAGGAAGCTGTTAATCTTTTCTGGGGGTTCTATGAAATAGGAAACCATTTCTGTCTGGTCGCCCTTTGTTGGGACATGGCCCACAAAAACTGCCAAGCCATTTTCTGGAGGCATTTTATAATATTTTAATTTTGACATTATGCTCTCTATGGCAGATGTAACATTTTTGCGAGTAGTTTTACTTTTAATGTTAGTGGATGTTGAGTACTCATCTCTTAAATAAGCTATTACATCGCTTATGGGCCTACCAGGAGGGATATAAACTGATATAAGTTCAGTACCCCTCCCTTGAAGGTTTTTAATTTCTTCTATCTGCTTTTTAAATTGATACTCTTTTAATTCCTTTTCAACATCCTTTTCTTTATTTTCTGGCATTTCTACTCCTAAAATAAATTATTTCAAAAATTTACGTTGGGTTCTTAGGTTTATTCTCCTCTGTTTTTGTCTCCTTAGATTGTTCCTCTTTCTTTTCTTCAGTCCTCTTAAGATAAACCTCTTTCAGGACTATGTCTTTATTCCCAACGTATTCCCTAATCTCACCCACTATGCCAAATTTTGCTATGAGCCAATTTTCATCGATCTTAGCGCTATCTGGGACGGTAATAGTAATAGAATCCCCTACCTCAATAATGAATTTTTCTAAATCCTTATTATAATTTAATTCAATAATTGCCTTTATTTTATCTATCTCGTTATCTATTTTCTCAGCTATTTTGAACTTATATTTAATTGACTTGCCGGCCAATGGATGATTGAAGTCAATTACAACTCGACCTGGACTTATTGCTGTTATTCTACCGTATTTATCTCCTATTTTAATTGTCTTACCAAGTTCTGGCTCAATTTCCCTCCTTTCCAATTCCCTCATGGATAGAACCTTTACATTGTTTGGATCCCTGACTCCGAAGGCTTCTTCAGGAGGGATAGTAATTTCTTTCTCTTCACCTAAATTTGACTTCTTTATTTCTTCCTCTAATGGCTTAAGCAATCTGCCGGAACCCACAATGACCACCATGGGTTTGTAAACATTATGTTCATCATATATTCCTGCAGCCTTGGCCTTTTCAGCATCTGTAGTTTCAATTAACTTACCATCGTCCGTATATGAATCGTACTGCAACCTTAAGATGTCTCCCTTCTCCATTTAAATCACTTCTTTCACCATAATAACCGAAATTATAAAAATGTTGAGTTTCAATAATAAATTCTTACAAGCTTAATGAAAGCCTTTTATGGATTATTGTTTCAATACTTAAGCAATTTCATGTTAGAAGTACAAATTTAATTGAAGGTGAATTAAACCCAAATTTAAAAGTAATGGAGCTTCAGGATGATTAATTTAAGCGAAATGCATACTATAACTAGGATGATTTAGAATTTTGAAGGAAATTCATTCTTTCATTGTTGATTTATAGAAACGTTAGGGATTTGGGGGAAGCAGTAAAACTCCTATCTTTAGAGAGGAGATACACTGACTTTCCCCAAGAGAAAAGTTATTAATTTGCTTTATATTATAATAATAAGTGTTC
>Ga0080006_1157702_pt1 | contig 10202 bp, 8 predicted proteins | sample RS3BMetagenome_FD_69209 | JGI IMG/M metagenome (GOLD analysis project Ga0080006, IMG submission 69209) | Ferric oxide microbial mat and aquatic microbial communities from Rainbow Spring, Yellowstone National Park, USA - RS3B (SPADES... ... | reverse complement strand
GATCGGCGTCCATGAGACCTCCAAGGTCGAAGTGGCTTTGATCAACGCCGATCTTGGACATCTTTTTCGCGCCGGTGGTGGACCGTTGCCGAGCAGCGATCCCTTGGAATCACTCGTCTAGGCGCCGGCCCGCGCCGCGAGCACCGGGTCGTCATACCAGGTCCGCAGGCGGAGCCATGCGGGGGGAAGTCCGCCGTAGACGAGGATCCCCTCACCCGGCGGTACCCGCCGGACCGCATCGGGCGGGACCAGCCGCCGGGTGGTCGGGGTCCGGGTGGTGGACCGCATGCCCGCGCCCCCGAAGGTGAACGCCGGCACCAGCAGCTCCTCGTCGCCGATCAGCGCGCTGGCGTGGTCCAGCGTCGACGGGTCGGAGATCCCCGAGAGGAAGACCTTCGCCCGGTGGTTGTTGACGACGGTCGCCGCCCGAGGGCCGAACCGGGCGGTGATCTGGGCCAGGTCGTGCCAGACGGTGACCAACTGGATCCCGTGCCCGGCTGCGGTGGAGGCCAGCGCGTCGAGGTCCGACAGGGGGGCGATGTTGGCCGCCTCGTCGAGGACGATCAGCAACGGGGGATCGAGCGGCCGGCCGGTCCGGGTCACGCGGTTGTAGACGTGCTCGACCACCTGACGGACCACCGCGGTGAACAGCGGGCTGAGGCGCCGCTGGTCGTGGGCGGGCGCGCACAGGAACAAGGTGTTGTCCCCCGCCAGGAGGTCCGCCGGGTCGATGGCGTCCGGGGTTCCGGGGGCAGCGGTCGACCCGGTATCCCGTGCCGCTCCGGCACCGGGCAAGGTGGGGTCCCACCCCCCGGTGCAGCTGTCGGCGAACGGTTCGAGGAGGGTCTCCAACGTGGTGAGGATCGAGCTGCGTTGGCGGTCCTCCTTGCCGAGCATCGAGCGGGCCGCGTCCACCGCCTCCGGCACACCGGCGATCTCCAGCAGGTCGAGCACCTCGACGTCCGCCTGGGTGTCGACCCAGCGGATCACGTCGGCCATCGACCGGGAACCGGTGGCCGCCGCGAACAGTAGCGGGGCCAGCATCTTCGTGGCCGCCGCATACCAGAAGTCCCCGTCGGCCATCCCGCCCACTGACCCCTTCGCCACGTCGGTGAGCGCCGAAGCCGTCCGCCGGGCGCCGGGCCAGGTCCGTGAGGCGGGCAGCGGCGACCACGCCGCCGACGGCAGGCCGGTCACGCCCGAAGGGTCGAAGCACCACACCCGCCCGCACGTGCGCCTGTAGGCCACGGTGTCCCCGATCAGGTCCGTCTTGACGCTGGTCGCCAGCACCGGACCGCTCCAGCCGAGGATGGCCGGCACCGCGAACCCGGTCGTCTTGCGGGACTGGGTGGGCCCGAACACGATCACCGACTGGGCCCGCTCCGCCGCCACCAGCCGCGGCCCGGCCCACCCGAGCACGAGCCGGCCGGGCGGTGCACCTCCGGCCCCCCCGGCACCACCGCGTCCGACGGCAAGCGGGCGGAGGTCGGACGGTCGGGCCCAGTGGACGGACGAATGCCGTGAGCCCCCCGCCCGGGACCATCGGCCCGGCGTGGCGACCCGGGACCAGCCAGGCGCCGCCGGGCGGGCCGGGCGGGCCGGAGCCCCGGCTGACCGGGTGGGCAGAAGTCGGTGGCCGGGGCCGGAGGACCCCCGTTGACGGAGACCGCGGAGATGGGAGCCCGGGGCGACACCGCGGTTGCCGAAGGCCCCGGAGGCCACCAGCGCCACCAGCCCCACGGCGACCCCAGAGGCGACGAGCGCGTTCACCCGGTCCCTGCCCGACCGTCGTGCCCGCGGCCGTGCGCCTCCGGGCCGTGCCCGCCGCCGTGTGGGGTCGGGCCGTGCCCGCGGCCGTGCGCCTCCGGATCGTCGGGTCCGGGCGGCGGCGCTGCGCCCATGGCGGCGTCGGTATCGACCAGGCCACGCTCGTGGGGTGACAGCTGGTGCTCGACCAGGAAGGACCGGCGACCCACCTTCCACAGCGCCACGCCGCGCCGGAGCTGGGTCACCAGGTCCGCCTCGGTGCTGGTGAGGCCCAGGAGCTCCCCGGCGCGTGCCACCTCGCCCGGCGACTGGGCGTAGACGACCCGCGTCTCCGAATCGGCCAGGAGGCCCTGGGCCAGCCCGACCTGTTCCGAGTCGCCCGCACCCACCGCCCCCAGGTCGGACAACCGGTGGAGCACGGCCATGTTGGCGATGCCGAGGGCACGGGACAGCTTCCACGACGCCTGCATCCAGCGTGCCACTCCCAGATTCCTCAGGATCGCCCAGGCCTCGTCGACCACCACGACCACCTGGTGCCGGTGCTCCGCCCGGACCGCCCCCTGGAGCCACGCGGCCGCACAGGCCATCAGCACGCCGAGGGCGGGCGAGTTGTAGACGGCAGCGAGATCGAGGACGACCAGGGGGGCGTCGAGGCGCAACCCGGGCGTCGTCTGTCCGTCGAACATGCCGGCGAGGTCGCCGTACACGAGACGGCGCAGCTCGAGGGCCACGTCCCGACCATCCTCCATCAGCACCCGCTTGCCGGTGCGCAGCTCGGCGGCGGCCGACGGGGTCGGGTCGAGCAGGGACTCGACCACCTGGGGCAAGGTGGGCGCCGGCTGGCCCTCGGCCCGGGATCGTCGGTCGGCCTCGGCCAGCGCGGCGTCGACCGCCGCACGCTCCCGAGGCACGAGCTCGCGACCCAGGCAGGCGACCGCCAACGAGGAGGTGAGCTCGATCCGGCTCCGGCGCACCGGGTCGGCCGGGTCCGCCGACTCCCCGGCACCCGTCGACAGACCGTCCCCACCGACCGGGCGCTCCGCAACGGGCGAGCCGGTGTCCAACGGGTTGAGGCGGACCGAACCGCCCGGTCGGAGGGCGACCGGCTCGACACCCCATGCCTCGGCCAGCGGCCCGTACTCGCCCTTCGGGTCGACCACCCATGCTTGGCGCCCGAAGACGGCCTGGCGCCAGAGGTACGACTTGACGAACGAGCTCTTCCCACGGCCGATCTGGCCGAAGACCACCATGTTGGGGTTCGTCACGACGCCCTGCCGGTAGAGCGCGAACGGGTCGTACACGAACGAGCCTCCGAGGAGGTCCCGGCCGATCAGCACGCCCACGTCTCCGAGCCCCGCCTCCGTGGCGAGCGGGTAGGCGCCCCCGAGGTGGCGGGTGGTGGCGACATGGGCGGCCACCCTCGGTCCCGGGCCCCTCATCGCCGGCCGCGGACTTCCGGTCGCCGCCGGTTCACGCCAACCCCCGGCCCAGCGGAAAGGTGCACGTCAGCGCCACGTCCTGCTCGCCGTAGAGCCGCCGCAGCTCCAGGCGGGCCTGCCCCGCCGCCTGCTCGACCAACGTGCAGGCCTCGGCGAGCTCGGCGGCGCTGTCCGCCGTCACGGTGACGTACCCCGAGAACCGGTACTGGGCGTGACCGTCGGCGAGCTCCACGTCCCGGTGCTCCACCTCCTCCCGCTCGCGCGTCTGGCGGGCGGTCACCAGGAATCCCCCCCGGCGACGCAGCTCACCGTCCGCGATGTCCGCCGTCCGGGCCTGGGCGACCTGGCGGGCCGCCCGGCTAGGGCTCACCGGCTCCATCACCAGGGTCAGCGAGCGCCGTACCGGTGAGAAGAGGAGCGGCCCGAGGAAGTCGGGGGTGACGTCGACCCGAGGCCATTCCGCGATCCAGTAGGTGACGTGCCAGGTGGCGTCGGTCCGCACGAGCTCCCAGCTCGGGTCCACTGCCATCGGCCAGGGATGGCGCGTTCCCTCCCCCGCCCATGCGCCTGGACCGGGCAGGCCCACGGACGGCGGGTGGCCCCTCGGGTGCGGCTCCGCCGCATCCGGCCCCGGGGACCCGAGTGCCGAGCACGGGGCGGTGGCCTCGCAGATGACCGACGCCAGCGCCGCCGGCCCGAGGATCCCCTCCACGGCGAGATCCGCCTCACGCAACTGGCGCTGGAGGGCCACCGCCTCCCGGAGGACGACCGCCCCTGCTCCCACTTCGCCGCCCCCCGAGGCCCGGATCGCCCGCGCGGCACGACCCCGGTGCACGGACACCCCGATCAGCACCTGATGCCGCCTGGTCACCGGCATCGAATGGTCGAGGAGGGCCTGGTAGGACCGGACGGCACGGTCTCCGGGAGCGAGGACGGCACGGTCCCGCAGATGGGTCCGGACGCCAGCGCCATCGTCGGGGAGGCACGACTCGATCCACTGGACGCGGTGGATGTCGGTCCCCTCCCGCGCCATCGACGAAAGCACGCGGGCCCAGCCGGCGATCCGGCCGTCCTGGTCGGAGGGGCTCGCCAGTGCGAAGCTGTGGCCGCGCACGGCCAGCACCGCGGTGACCGTGCGGGCGCGCTGGTCCAGCACCACGCCGGCAGAGGGATCCCCGGGAGCCGGGCCGGTCGGGACCGTTCCGATCTGCAGACCGGCGAAGGCGCCCGGAGGTCCCGATCCGGGCCGGGGCCGACGCCCCCGGGCGGCCTCGATGACCAGTCTCCGCGGTGCATCCGGTTCCCCCGGGTCCCCGTCCACCCGCGTCGACCGGACCAGGTGGCCGGAGCGCGGCCCGTCGGCCAGTTGGAGCCGGCCTCCCGCCGCGGCCACCACCGCCCACCGGAACACCAGCGGCAGCCACTGCTCCCCGGTGCGCCCGCCGACCGGCCACCACGCCACGACGACGCCGATCGCCGCACAGGTGAAGGCCCCGGCCGCGCCGCCGACCGACGGGGTCGACCGGAGGGCGAAGACCCCGAGGACCAGGCCCGCGGCCACCACGGCGATCTGACCGCCCCGCCACCCGGCGATCAGGCCCCGTTGCTCGAGCGGCCCGAACCGGTAGTGCACCCGCCCGGCTGCCGGTCCGGGGTCCTCAGCCACGGCCGGCACCGGGGACGCGCGGTCCGGGGTCCTCGGGTCCGGCCGCGCCCGGTCCGGAGGTGCCGTCGGTCCCGGAGGCCGGCCGGGACGGACCGGCCGGTGCCTCCCCACCTCGACCGGCCGGCGGCACGGTGGCGAGGGCGGCGCGCATGGCCTCGCTGGCGGCGCGGTGCGGCTCGCGCATCGGGACCCCCGAGCCGGCGACGGCGGTGCTGCCGACACCGGTCGTCGCCCAGGACGAAGGTCCGGCACCGGAGCCGTCGGGGACCCCTCCACCGCCTCCTCCACCACTGCCTTCCGGCCCACCACCGCCTCCTCCACCGCCAGGTGCGGCGGAGCCGGATCCTCCCCGGGCCGCGCCCAGCGCACCAGCGATCTCCCTGCCGCCGGCACCGGAACCGCCGCCGCCGCCGGCAAGCCGCAGGGCGGTCTGGCCCAGGGTCCGGACGGGACCGGCGACGGTGAGGGCGGTGCGTCGACCCTGGCCCTCCAGGTGCCCGACCGCCCCGGCCTCGAGGAACGGGAGCAACCGGAACAGCGCCCAGGGCGAGGCGGCCGCCAGCAGCAGCAGGGCGGCACCCGCCAGCACCCCGGTGAAGCCGGCCGACCCTCCGGCGCCCGACGCCCCGGTGCCGCTCGCCAGGGCCCCAGCCGCCAGGCTCAAGACGGCAACGATCACGAACTTCCCCAGGACGAGCGCCACCAGGGTGTCGACCAACCGGCGACACCAGTGGGAGATGGCCGGCCAGGCCAGGCTGGCCAGGGCGAGCGGGAGGAACAGCACCGCCACATAGACGGCGGCCGCCCGGACCAACAACTCGACCCAGAGCAGGAACGCCCCGAAGACCACGGCCAGCCCGCCCATGAGCAGGATGAAGCTGGGCACCGCCGGTTGGCCCCCGGTGGCAGCGGGTGACAGGGCCCTGACGACGGCTCCGAACACATGGCCGGTGTCGGTCCCTGCCCCTCCCGCCACCGAGGCGCTCATCGCATCGGTCAGGGCCAGGCCCAGCTGGACCAGCTTGACCGCCACCGCGGTGAGCACCAGGGCCAAGGGGACGTTGATGAGGACCGACCTCAGGAGCAGGGAGGCACTCTGGCGGGCGATCGCCTGAATCGCCCCCAGAAGGAGCAGCGGGACCACGACGGCCCCCGCCAGGGCGGCCATCACCCGGTAGTGGGCGGTGAACCACGACGCTCCGAGCTGCACGGACGTGGTGGTGGCGAGGAAGGCGCCGATCTGACCGAGGAGCCAGACGGCGCCGGAGGAGACCCACCCGGCGATCCCGTCGAGCACGGATCCCACGCCGAGGCCGACGACCTGGCCCGCCACCGACCCGACGGCTCCCGAAACCGCCGAGGCGGCGGAGCACGCCGGGGCCAGGCCGGCCTGGCTCAGCGCCCCCACGACCGGCGGGCACGACGCGGCGGGAACTGCGGTCAGGGCGACGGCCGTCAGCATGTCAGTGGATCCCCTGGCCCGCGGCGAAGAAGAAGTTGACGATGGCCGGTCCGGCCCCGATAAGCAGGGCGGCGAGCGCGGAGATCAACACAGCCCGGCGACCGACGAACGTCTGCTGGTAGTTCTGCCCGTGCGAGCCGAGCGCCCAGGCCGCGGCACCGATCACCAGCCCGACCAGCGACAGGGCAAGCGCCCAACCACCGATGCCGTTCATGAGGTTCTGGAGGAGCTGGCCGCCGGGGAGCGCGTTCGCGTTCGGATGCATCGCCACCCCGGTCAGGCGGAAGGACAGCACGGGCATGCGGAGGGGAGTGACTCGGAGGAGCGTCCCGGGCAGCGGGTGGAGAGGCAGCGGGTAGAAGGGAGGAAGGTGCATGTCACTACCTTAGAAACTGTTTCCTGTTGTTTCAATGTATTTCTGTTATTTCCCGCATTTCCCACTGCGGCCTGGGTCCGGTCCCGGCGCCCGGGACGAGGGTGTCATGCTGGGGCGGTGAAGTCCTACGAGATCGGCATCGTCGCCGTCGCCATCGTGGCGGTGGTCGCCGTGCTCATCGCCTACCGGCTGGGCCGGCGGTCGAGCCGCCGGAGCCTCCACCAGCGCCTGACCGCGCTCTCCAACCGGCTCGGCGTCGACCCCCCCGAGGAGGGAGGGCTCGAGTCCGTCCTCAGCCACCTCGAGAAGGTCACCGGCGAGGCCGCCGAGGCGGTCACCGAGGCGAGCTCCGACGCCATCCGGCTCCGGCGGGCCCTCGACACCCTGCCCCAGGGCGTCATCGTCTGCGACGAGAACGGCGCGGTCGCGTTCCGGAACGACCGGGCCGATGCCCTGATGAACAACCGGCACGGCGACGCCCTCGCCGCCCAGGCGGTCACCGGCCTCCTCGAGAACGCCTGGCACGAGGGCTCCGCCGAGCGCACGCTCGACCTCTACGGCCCGCCTCGCCAGACCATCAACGTCCGCACCCGCCTGATCGACGACGGCCGGCGTCCGTTGGGCGTCATCGCCGTCATCGACGACGTCTCCGAGCGCCGGCGGCTCGAGGAGATCCGGCGCGACTTCGTGGCGAACGTGAGCCACGAGCTCAAGACGCCGATGGGGGCGCTCGGCCTGCTCGCCGAGACCCTGACCGTCGAGCCCGACCCCGCAGTGGCCCAGCGGCTCGCGTCGCGCATCCACTCCGAGGCCTTCCGGGTCAGCCGGATCATCGACGACCTGCTCGACCTGAGCCGTATCGAATCGGAGGAGACCCCGCCCCGCGAGCCGATCTACGTCAACCTGGTCATGGCGGAGGCGGTCGAGCGGGTCCGGGCTGCCGCGGAGCAGCGCCGGATCACCATCGAGCTCCTCGAGCCGGATCCCCCCATCCACGTGGTGGGCGACCGGCGCCAGCTGGTCTCAGCCATCCACAGCCTCCTCGAGAACGCGGTGACCTTCTCCTACGAGGACGCGGTCGTCCGGGTCAGCGGGGTGCAGACCGACGACGGCGTCCGGCTGTCGGTGGCGGACACCGGGGTCGGCATCCCGACCCGCGACCTCGACCGCATCTTCGAACGGTTCTACCGGGTCGACCACGGCCGGAGCCGCGAGACGGGCGGCACCGGGCTCGGGCTGTCCATCGTGCGCCACGTCGCCAACAACCACCAGGGTAGGGTCGAGGTCGACTCCCGGGAGGGTGAGGGCTCCACCTTCACCCTGATCCTTCCCAACCCCCCCGAGTACTCCTCCTGATGCCGGGGGCCCCGACCAGCGACCGATGAACCCGACCCCTGCACACCCCGAACCCGCAGCCCCGTTCGCCGCCGACCGCGTCGGGGTCCCGGGGCCCGCGACGTCGGTCGACCGCACCGATCCGGCCCCGGCGGACGGCACGGCCCCGGACCCGTCCCGGACCCGGGTGCTCCTGGCCGAGGACGAGGAGTCCTTCATCGACGCGCTGGTGATCGGCCTGTCCCGGGAGGGATTCGCCGTCACCGTCGCCCGGGACGGGAGCGAGGCGCTCCGCCTCTTCGACGAGGTCGACCCCGACCTCATCCTGCTCGACCTCATGTTGCCCAAGCTGTCGGGGATCGACGTATGCCGCACGATCCGGGCGCGCTCGTCGGTGCCCATCATCATGGTGACCGCCAAGGGGACCGAGATCGACACCGTGGTCGGCCTCGAGGTCGGCGCCGACGACTACGTGGCCAAGCCGTACCGGCTGCGGGAGCTGGTCGCCCGCATGCGGGCCGTGCTCCGGCGGACCCCTCCTCCGGCACCGCCGGCAGGCCCGCAAGGCACCGGGGCGGAGACGGAGGCCCCGGGTGGGGACGCGGGACGGACCGGCGAGACGGCCCACACCCGGACCGCCGAGCGGGGGATCCTCGACGCCGGCGGCGTGCAGGTCGACCTCGACCGGCACCTCGTCTTCGTGCGCGGCGCCGACGTCCACCTCCGGCGGAAGGAGTTCGAGCTGCTCTCCCTCCTCATGGAGAACGCCGGCCGGGTGCTCACCCGGGACGTCCTCATCGACCGGATCTGGGGGTCCGACTACTTCGGCGACACCAAGACGCTCGACGTGCACATCAAGCGGCTCCGCACCCACATCGAGGTGGAGCCTTCCGCTCCGCAGCTGATCACCACCGTGCGGGGCGTCGGCTACCGCTTCGACGCGGCGGGCGCCTGACCCGACACACCCGGCGCGGGGATGACCCCCTCGCCCCGAAGGTACGGGTGGAGCACCTCGGGGAGCTCGACCGAGCCGTCGGCCCGGCGCCCGGTCTCCACCAGCGCCGCCCAGATCCGGGCCCAGGCCAGCGCCGATCCGTTGAGGGTGTGCGCGAAGACCAGGGCGCCGCCCCCCGCCGGACGGATGCGGATGTTGCCCCGCCGGGCCTGGTAGTCCCGGAACCAGCTGACCGACGAGACCTCGAGCCACAGATCGACCCCCGGCGCGTAGACCTCGAGGTCGAAGGTGCGGGCCGACGAGATGCCGAGGTCGCCGGCGCACAGGTCGAGCACCCGGTACCGGAGGCCGAGCTGGCGGAGCATGGACTCCACCCGGGCCACCATCGACTCGAGCAGCTCCGGCGCCTGCTCGGGCGTGGCCACGGCGAACAGCTCCACCTTGTCGAACTCATGGACCCGGAGCAGGCCGCGGGTGTCGCGCCCGGCGGCGCCCGCCTCCCGACGGAAGCAGGCGGTGGCGGCGGTCAGGCGGAGGGGGAGCCGGTCCTCGTCGACGATCTCTCCCCGCATCATCGAGGTGAGCGGGGCTTCGGCGGTCGGGATGGCCCACAGGTCGTCCCGTTCGAGGTGGTAGGCGTCGTCGGCGAACTTGGGGAGCTGGCCGGTGGTGACCATGGTCTCGGTCTTGACCAGCGTCGGCGGGCGGATCTCCTCGAACGCGTCGGCGTGTCGGTCGAGCGCGTACGAGGTGAGCGCCCGAAGCAGACGGGCGCCATAGCCGCGGAACAGCGGGAACATCGAACCGGAGATCTTCGCCCCCCGTTCCATGTCCAGCAGCCCGAGCTCGGTCCCGATGTCCCAGTGCGCCACCCGCTGCGACTCGGCGTAGGTGGGAGCCTCGTCGGGCCACTGCCGGACCACCACGTTGTCCTCGGGGCCGGCACCGTCGGGGGCGTCCTGCGCCGGCAGGTTGGGCAGGTAGAGCAGCGCCTGGCGGACCGCGTCCTGCGCGCGGTCGGCGTCCTCCCCGAGAACCCGCTCCTCCTCACCCAACGACCGGCTTCGGGCGGCCAGCTCGTCGGCCGTGGCGGCGTCTCCAGAGCGGCGGGCCCCGCCGACCCCCCGGGAGAGGGGCCTTCACCCCGCGCGGGCGGCGGCCCCCCGGGCCCCCCAGCCCCCGGCCGCGGGGGCGGGCCCCCC
>Ga0080006_1146469_pt1 | contig 10203 bp, 7 predicted proteins | sample RS3BMetagenome_FD_69209 | JGI IMG/M metagenome (GOLD analysis project Ga0080006, IMG submission 69209) | Ferric oxide microbial mat and aquatic microbial communities from Rainbow Spring, Yellowstone National Park, USA - RS3B (SPADES... ... | reverse complement strand
GGCCGCGCAGCGCGAACTTTGCCGGGCCAAAAGCGGCGGAACGCGCGCCGGCTTTCACCCCGGCCGTTGCTCCGGGGAAAAGTATCGTGCCGCCAGCGCGCTGGGTCATATCGTCGATCGCCGCCTTCACACATAGAAACGCGCCGAGCGCACACACCCGCCAATTCGCCTCGAACTGCTCGGCGGTTATCTCGCGAATTGAGCCGAAAAAGGCGTTGCCCGCGTTGTAGAGCAGGATGTGCACGTTCCCCAGTTCGCGCTTGATGAGTTCGAATGCACCGGCGACTTCGTGCGGCTGGGTGACGTCCGCGGCGACGGGAAGCGCTATGCCTCCGGCCGCCTTGATCTCCGCGGTTAGCTGTTCCACGTAGTGCTGCCCGCGCGCAATTAGAGCAACCGGATAACTCAGCGCAAACCGCCGCGCCAAGGCTGCGCCCAGCCCTGGTCCTACGCCGGCGACCACAGTAACCGGCGCCTTTGAATTCGATGCCATCGAACTTTACCTCCGTCGTCCTAGATGCGTTATCAGTGGCCGCCCCGCAGGCCCTCCGGCGTGCAGCTGCTCAAAGATAGTACCGGGCTGCGGGCTACTTATGTTTGGTGCCAACGGCTCGTCGGATTCGCGCAGCGATCTCCGGCAAATGGCGCGGGATGTTCAGCGTGCCGGCGACGTTCGAATAGGGAAACACGCGCACGTTGATATGCGCGTGAAGGGGAAGGCCCAAGCCTTGATGAATCTCGTAATCCAGCGGCAGCGGGCCCAGAAAGGCAAGCAACCGATAGAACACTGCGGCGAACGAACGCAGTTCGTCTTGCGATAGTTCGCTCAGCAAGCCGAAGCATCTCGGCGCGATGACGTCGTAGCTCTGCGGAAAGGTTCCAGCGGGATTGACGTAGCTGACGACCTCGCCAACGCGTTCGATCGTCAACTCAAGTTCGCTCGCAAGTTCGACCATTTCCTCCCATAGGCGCGGATCTTCGCGGTGCGCCCGCAGCTCCATCTCCAGGGCTGGCAAAACCGAGGGTGCGCCGATTACCTGTTGATGAACATGCGGCTGAGAAGCTCCTGACTCGGGCCCCTGGTTTTTCCTCACGGTCACAGAGCCGACCGCGGTGTTCTCTAATGCGCGCTTTGTCAGCCGCGCAACGACGTCCATGACCGCGAAAAACTGCTCTTCGCCGAGCGCTCCGGTGTACAGCAGGTCGTTCAACGAGCGCGGTTCATCGAGAAAATGACGCGGATCCTCGACGATGACGTACGACTCGTTCCTACCTGCGGTCAGCTCGCCTGGGACACGCGGAAAGAGATTGTTGAAGGCGCGGATGACCCAGGAGGCGTTGGGTAAAGCGCGCGCACCCGACCATCGCGCGATTTGCGCCGGCGCAACGCGAATGATCTCGTTGGGCGATCGATCCTCGTGGCCGGGACAGAACGGGCAATCTTCCAACGCTTGGCGAAGCAGCCGCGGATCGAGACCCGCCGATGGCGCGGGTTCTGTGTGCGAATGACGGCGGCGCAAAGTGTACGCGAAGCTCTTAGCCCGTAGGTCGACCGCGTAAGAGGTCACACCCGTAAACGGGTTGCGCACCCAGAGCAGATGTCCATCGCGAATCTCGTACGCAAGCGCCATCGAATGAGACCCTAGAACGGTTTAGACATTGATTAGGCGATCTGATTGGTCTTTTCAATTAACACGAGCTCGTGGACTTTTGCGAGTCGGGGTGCGCGCCGACCGTCGCCGGGCGCGCGCACGCCAGCGCATCCTACGACGCTTTTGGGCATGTGAGCGCGAGGTGGCAAGCCCCGCTTGCTCAGAAGCGGCGCGACGCAGCCGATGCTGGCTTGACAGGCGGCAAAGGCTCGGCGCACAATAACTCTGTTTGTCGCCACGCGCGAACCTGTTCAGATGCGTTTTTCATCCCATTTTTTCTTGCCAGGAAGCTGGCGCAGGTCTCTGAGTCTGCTGACGTAGGCACATAAAACGGTGCAGCCCATTAAGAAGTATCTATTTACGCCCGGACCGACACAGGTTCCGCCGGACGTGCTGCTGGAAATCGCGCGTCCGATTATTCATCACCGGACGCCTGAGTTTAGCGCCCAACTCGATCTCGCGCGCGAGCGCCTAAAACCGTTGTTCGGAACAAACCAGGAGGTGCTTGTGCTGGCCTCATCCGGCACCGGCGCGATGGAAGCCGCGGTATGCAATTTGCTGGAGCCCGGCGACGAAGCGATATTTATCAACGGCGGGAAATTTGGCGAGCGCTGGGGCAAGCTGCTCACGGCGCACGCGATGGTGGCGCGCGAGGTGAAGGTCGAATGGGGCCGCGCGGTTGACCCCGGCCAGGTTGAAGAGGCGATTCATCGGTATCCGCGCGCCCGAGCAGTGCTCGTGCAGGCCAGCGAAACCTCTACGACCGCGATTCATCCGGTGGAGCAGTTGGGTCAAATAACGCGCAAGCGCGACGTCCTGTTAATCGTCGACGGCGTGACTTCCGTCGGTGTTTATGAACAGAAGATGGACGAGTGGGCGGTTGACGCGTTGGTGACCGGAAGTCAAAAGGCGCTGATGCTGCCGCCGGGGCTCGGTATGATCGCGCTCTCCGAACGCGCATGGGAGCGCGCTCGCGCAGTCAAGACCCCGCGCTACTACTTCGACCTCACGCGCGAGCTTAAGGCGCAGCGCGACGAGCATACCACGGCATACACGCCGGCTGTGGGATTAGTCGGCGGGCTTAATAAGAGCCTCGAATTGATTCACAAGGAAAGTTTACCGGCTGTGTTCGCGCGCCATCGGATGATGGCCGAGGTGGTGCGCGAGGGCGCGCGCGCGCTGGGGCTCAAGCTCTTTGCCGTCGAATCTCCAGCGCCCGGGGTGACCGGAATTTTGGCGCCTGAGGGCGTTGATGCCGCCAAAGTAGTGCGCGCGATGCGCGACGATCTCGGAGTCGGAGTGCAGGCCGGCCAAGACCATATGCGCAGCAAACTGATACGCATAGGACATATGGGATACGTCGCGCCGTTCGACATGCTCGTCGCGCTAAGCGCGCTCGAGCTCGCGCTGCGCCGCCACGGCTGCGCTGTCGCCGTGGGAGCGGGAGTGGCGGCCGCACAGCAGCGCCTGGCGTCGACGGTTTGAAAGCGAAGAGGGATTGATGGCGACCTATCGCGTCTTATTAAGCGATGCGCTTGCCGAAGCGGGGGTGCAGACATTGCGCGCTCATCCGGAGCTCGAAGTCGAGGTCCGCACCGGGCTCGATCCGCGCCAACTCGCCGGCGCAATCGCGCCGTATCATGCTCTGGTGGTTCGTAGCGCGACCAAAGTTACTCGAGAGGTAATCGAGGCCGCAGAGAATTTGCGCGTGATCGGGCGCGCCGGCGTGGGCGTAGACAACGTTGACCTCGAGGCCGCCACGCGGCGCGGGGTGGTTGTGATGAACAGCCCGTCGGGTAACGCTGTCACCACTGCCGAGCATACGATCGCAATGCTGATGGCGCTCGCGCGGCACATCCCGGCCGCTGACCGCGCACTACGCAGCGGGCGCTGGGAGCGCGCCGAGTTCACCGGCGTTGAGATCTGCAACAAGGTCCTGGGCGTGATCGGACTGGGCAATATCGGGCGCATCGTCGCCGACCGCGCTCTTGGTCTCAAGATGAGGGTTATCGCGGTAGATCCGATTGTTACGCAGGAGGCGGCGAACAGGATGGGAGTCGAGCTGGTCGCGCTGGATGAACTTTTGAGCCGCGCCGACTTCATCACCATACACACGCCATTAACTCCGCAGACTCAGGGTTTGATCGGCGCCGCGGCCTTTGCACGGATGAAGCCCGGTGTGCGTCTGATCAATTGTGCGCGCGGCGGGATTGTCGACGAGCAGGAACTGGCGCGGGCCCTTCGCAGCGGCAGGGTAGCGGGCGCCGCGTTGGATGTGTTTGCGCGCGAGCCGCTGCCGGCTGACCATCCGCTGCTGGCCGCCCCCAACGTAGTCGTAACGCCTCATCTCGGCGCCGCGACCGGCGAGGCGCAGACCCAAGTCGCGATAGACATCGCGGAGCAAGTCGCCGACTATTTGTTGCGCGGAATCGTACGCCACGCGGTGAATTTGCCGGCGCTCTCGCCCAAGGAGCTCGAGGCTATTCAACCTCATCTGCGGCTGGCGGAAAAGCTCGGATATCTTGCTGCCCAGCTCATTAAGGAAGCCCCTGAGCAGGTGGCTATCGGCTTCGGCGGCGAAGCCGCGAATCTCAATCCGGAGCCGATCGTCGCCGCGGCCCTCAAAGGGTTGTTAAGCCGCTTTTTAGACCAGGCGCTGAACTATGTGAACGCGCCGTTCATCGCTCGCGAACGGGGAATCAAAGTTATCGAGAGCCGCTCGCGCGAGGCAACCGATTACGTAGATAACCTGACCCTGGAAACACGCAGTGCCAGCGGCACGCTTCGCGTCGCCGGAGCGATTGTCGGCGGGCGGGGCTTGCGCCTTATTGGGATCGACGGCTTTCGTTTTGAAGCTGTTCCGGAGGGCCATTTCCTCGTGCTCCACAACCGAGACGTGCCCGGCGTGGTTGGCGCGATCGGAACCATTCTAGGCAGCGCCGGGATCAATATCGCGGGCCTCGACCTAGGGCGCGACCGAGTGGGGGGGATGGCGATTAGTTTGGTCTCGGTTGACGAGCCGGTATCTCCCGAGATCATCGAACGGCTCAATACTATTCCGGCAATAATTTCGGCTGCAACGATAAGCCTGTAACGATGCAACGGATGCAAGGCCGGCGCAAGTGCGACCGGCGGCGCGGCCGCGTGCGTGGGGTTTTGCGTAAACGTTTATGAACACGGTCGCCGTAATCGGCACCCAATGGGGAGATGAAGGCAAGGGCAAGATCGTTGATCTCCTTGCGCGTCATGCCGACGTAGTGGTTCGATTCCAGGGCGGCAACAACGCTGCGCATACGCTGGTGGTGGACGGCGCTAAATTCATTTTGCGCTTAGTGCCGGCGGGAGCGTTGTACCCGGGGAAGGTGTGCGTGATCGGCGCAGGCATGGCGGTTGATCCGATCGCGCTGCTCGAAGAATTGGCCGAACTTAAGCGCGCGGCCAATTTCGCGCCCGATGGCAGGCTTAAGCTTAGCTACGACGCGCATATGGTGATGCCGTACCATCGAGCGATCGATCGAGCGCGTGAGGCTCGACTGGGCAAGGACGCGATCGGCACTACCGGCTTCGGCATCGGCCCGGCGTATGAAGACAAGGCGGCGCGCTGCGGCCTGCGTTTTTCCGAGCTGGCCGACTTCCCCAGTTTTGAGCGCAAGCTGCGGCGCAACTTGGCCGAGAAAAACCGCTACCTTACCGCGGTGCTCAAGGCCAAACCGGTGCCCGTTGCGGGCCTGGTCGAGCGCATGCGCGACGTGCGCCGCAAGCTTTTACCCCATCTGTGCGACACCGCGGCTTATCTGGCGGAGGCCCTGGAACGCGGCCAGCGCATTCTGTTCGAAGGGGCGCACGGAACGATGCTCGACATTGACTACGGCACCTATCCCTTCGTGACCTCGTCGAGTTGCGTCGCCAGCGCGGTCTTTGCCGGAGGCGGGCTGCCCGGAGGAAGGCTCGATGCCGTGATGGGGATCGCCAAGGCCTACACTACGCGCGTGGGCGCCGGGCCGTTCCCCACGGAGATCAAGACCCGACTGGGCGACCACCTGCGCGAAAAGGGCGCTGAATACGGCAGCGCGACGCAGCGGCCGCGGCGGGTCGGATGGTTCGACGCGGTGCTCACGCGGCGAGCGATGCGGGTCAACGGAGCGGCTATTCTAGCGGTGACGAAGCTTGACGTTTTGACCGGGATCGATCCGGTCCGGATTTGCGTCGCGTACGAATACCGCGGCGCGCGCAGCGCGGAGATACCGGCGAGTCCGGCGCGCCTAGAGCGGGTCAAGCCGGTTTATGAAGAGATGGCGGGCTGGCATGAGAGGCTGAGCGAAAAGCGCGAACTCGGCGAGCTGCCGCCCAACGCGCGGCGCTACCTGGAACGGATCTCCGAGCTATGCAGCGCGCGTCTGGCGATGGTTGGCGTCGGCGCCTCGCGCGAGGAGATTATCGTGCTGGAGGACCCCTTTTTGAATCGGCGCTGAGGCGGCCCGGGCGCCGCTGTCAAAATAATTTTGCCAACGCCTCGTGGTGGTTCTGATGAAGCCCCATGCCTAATCGCCGCCGGTGGAAACGATTCGCGCTCGTGGCGTGCGCCGCGGCCGTGCTGTGTCTGGCTGGCCTCGGACGGCCCGCGTTATGGGAGCCGGACGAGGGCCGCTACGCGGAGATCGCGCGCGAAATGCTGGTCGGCAAAGACTACACAACGCCCCGCGACGACGGGGTGCGATACTTCGAAAAGCCGCCGCTGATGTATTGGCTGACCGCCGTCTCCGTCCGCGCGCTGGGTCCCAGCGAGTTTGCAGCACGTCTGCCCGCAGCGCTTTTCAGTGTCGGCCAGATGCTGCTCACCGCAGCTCTGGCGGAAACGATGTTCGGACCTGAAGCGGCGCTGCCGGCGGCGTTGTGTTTGGGGTTAAGTCCGCTGTTTTTCGGCTTCAGCCGCTTCTTGACTCTGGACCCCGCGCTCGCCTTTTTCGTCTGCGCCGGCCTCGCCGCATTTTATATTGGCGCCCGCCAGGAGCGGCCTGATAGCGGGCGCGCGCGGATGTGGTTTCTTGCCGCCTCAGCGAGCGCTGCGATGGGGACGCTGGCCAAGGGTCCGGTCGCGCTGCTTTTGGTGGCCGGTGTCGCCGCGGTGTTCACGCTGGCGGACGGGCAGGGTTGGCGAAATCTGCGCATCCCTTGGCTTTCATGCGCGCTAGTTTACGGCGCAATCGCGCTCCCCTGGTTTATCGTGGTCGCGCGGCACAATCCGGGGTTTGCGCATTTCTTTTTCGTTCATGAACATGTCCAACGCTATCTGCTCAGCACCGAGCACGCATGGGGAGTCTGGTTTCTTCCACTGGTGGCTCTCGGCGGCGCGTGGCCTTGGGTTTGTTTCGTGCCGTTCGCGCTGAGTGATTTGCGGTCTGACCGGGGGGCGCGGCAGCGCTCGGCGAGGAATTTTCTGGTCACGTGGTTTTGCTGCGTGCTTGTGTTCTTTTCGGCAGCGCGCTCAAAGCTCGGGTCCTACGTGCTGCCGGCGCTTCCGCCGCTGGCGATTGTTGCGGGCTATGGGATGGTCTGCGCGCGCGGGCGGTTGTCGGCAGCCGCGCGACGGACAGCGCGCGCGTTGACAGCGTTGAACGTGGTCGTTTCGCTAGGCGCTTTGACGGCGGCGATTGCTCTGGGACTATGTGCGATTGGCGAGATCCAGGCGCTAAGCGAGATCCAGGCGCTAAGATGGTTGGCGCAGCGAATGCAACCGTTGGCCGCACACGGGAAACTAGGCGCGCTTGCGGCGGCCCTTTGCGCAAATCCCGTGCTCGCTCGATTTGGCCGAGATATCGCTGCAAGCGTTGTTCTGCTCGCGACTGCCGGAGCGCTCGGTATCATCGCGGCGCGCGCGGATGGCCAGCGGGCGATGATGGTCGGCGCGGTCGGCGGTATCGCTGCGATGGTGCTGTTGATTCGAGCACGTGATGACGCCCGCTCGCTAGGCTCCTATCGAGGCCTCGCGCGTGCGATACAGGCGCCTTTGCACAGTGGATGCGCGCTGGTTTCATACCGGCATTTTGTTCAGTCGCTGCCGTTTTACACCGGAGCGCGGGAGGTGCTGGTCGGTTACAGAGGCGAACTTGCCCCCTTTAGCCGCGGCGCGGACGCTAAGGCGACGTTTATCGACGACGACGCCGGCTTGCTCACGCTGTGGCGTTCGCCGCGATGCGTCGTCTTGATTGCCGACCGCCAGTATCTGCCTGCTCTGGCAAAGCTGCTTTCGCCGGCTCCGAGAGCGCTGGCGGCTGAGGGACAGAAGGTCGCGCTTTGCAACCGCGACGTCTTAGCCTCGGGGCTTAAGCCCCAACGCGGCGACACCGGGCTTCTACCGCGCGACTGAGCATCAGTGTAATAAGAAATGTCATAAGGTCTATGCAGTGCGTTCGATGCGATACGATGAGTGGCAATGGTTCGGTCGCCGGGTAGGATAAGCCTCTTGCGCGAGGCGTCATCGCCGGCCGTCGGCTCGGTGTCGATCGTCGCGCCGATCTACAATGAGGCGGCGAATCTGCGGCTGCTTTGGGAAAGATTGAGCGCTGTGCTCGGCACGCTTGGACGCGATTGGGAGGTAATATTCGTTGATGACGGCTCCTCGGATGCGTCGCTGAGCATTTTGCGCGAGCTTGCCGCGCGCGAGCCGCGGGTAAAGGTGGTTGAGTTGGCGCGCAACTTCGGCCAGCACTCCGCGATCCTCGCCGGTTTTCGCGAGAGCCGCGGCGAGGTCGTGGTCACGTTGGACGCCGACCTGCAGAACCCGCCCGAGGAAATTCCCCGTCTGTTGGAGGTGATCGATGCCGGCAACGACGTAGTTGGCGGCTGGCGGGCTAATCGCCAGGACCGCGCCTTTCGGCGCTTAGCCTCGCGCTGGCATAACCGGGTAACCTCGCTGATCGTCGGCGTGCCCATGCACGACTACGGCTGTATGCTGCGCGCGTATCGCCGACATATCGTCGATACCGTCGTGCAATGCGACGAAAAGGCCGCTTTCATACCAGCTCTGGCTGCGAGCTTTGCCAAGCGAGTGGCGGAAATACCTGTAGCGCACGATCAGCGAACCGCCGGCGAATCCAAATATAATTTACTGGGCTTGGCCAAGCTCAGCCTTAACCTTATCACCGGGTTCTCGCTGGCGCCGGTGCAGTTCGTGAGCTTGCTCGGTATCGCCATCGCGCTAATTGACACCGCGTTTGCCGGGTTTCTGCTGCTGCATCGTCTGCTCTATGGGCCGCAGCAGGAGGGCGCATTGTGGACGTTGTTCGCGGTGCTGTTTTTGTTTGTGGGTTTTCTGTTCTTGGCGCTGGGTCTGATCGGCGAGTACGTCGGACGCATCTATCAGGAGGTGCGTCATCGTCCCACTTACGTTGTCAGAACCGTGCATAAAGGCGGCGAAGAAGGCGCCGGCCGAGACTGAGGTCGCGGGAATTTGACTCCGAGCGGGAGCGACAGGTCACAAACAGTCTCAGCGGCGCCGTGTGTCGTATTCGCCTACCATGAGATGGGCTACGCATGCCTTGAGGCACTGATTGAGCTGGGGGCGCCGGTCGCGGCGCTGTTTACGCACGAAGACGACCCGGGTGAACCGGTATGGTGGCGGTCATGCTCGTCGCTCTGCCAGCAGCGCGGAATCCCGGTATATGTTGCGCCCGACAAATTGAGCGAGACATGGGTTGCGCGCATCTCATCGCTCAAGCCGGCGGTGATATACTCCTTTTATTATCGGGCGCTGCTTCCGAGCGCGGTTCTTTGCAGCGCAAGTATCGGCGCTTTTAACCTTCACGGGTCGTTGTTGCCGGCCTATCGAGGCCGCGCGCCGGTCAATTGGGTGCTGATTAACGGGGAACCAACAACCGGCGTTACTCTTCATCATATGGTTGCCAAGGCGGACGCCGGAGACATAGTCGCGCAGTGTGCGACAGATATAAGCGACGACGATACCGCGCTTACCCTCTACCGGCGGCTCGTTGAGATGGGCGCGCGCCTGGTACGCGAGTGGCATCCGCGCATCGTGGCCGGCTCGGCGCCCAGATTTCCCCAGGACCACGCCCGCGCAACCTATTTCGGCCGCCGGCGCCCTGAGGATGGACAGATTCAGTGGGCTTGGCCTGCGCGGCGAATTTTTAACTTCGTCCGCGCGCTGACGCACCCGTATCCGGGCGCCTTTGGTTTCGCCCAGGGACGCAAGCTGTTCATCTGGCAGGCCCAGGTGGCCCGTGCGAGCGGCCGGTGGGGCGACCCCGGTGCGATCCTGGGGCAGAGCCATACGGGAGAGCTTGAGGTCGCCGCGGGCGAGGGCAGCGTGCTTCTTTTGCGCGTCCAAGTCGAGGGCGGCGAAGAAATGACGGGCCATATGGCGCGCGAGCGCGGGCTTGTTGGCGACGGTTTTGCGTTAACGTAGTCTAGCTGGAAATCAACCATGCGAGTGCTTATTACTGGCGGCGCGGGCTTTTTGGGCTCCCATTTGTCCGACGCCTTCATCGCGCGAGGCGACGAGGTCTACGTGCTCGACACCGGCTCGATCGCCAAA
>Ga0080006_1153093_pt1 | contig 10207 bp, 6 predicted proteins | sample RS3BMetagenome_FD_69209 | JGI IMG/M metagenome (GOLD analysis project Ga0080006, IMG submission 69209) | Ferric oxide microbial mat and aquatic microbial communities from Rainbow Spring, Yellowstone National Park, USA - RS3B (SPADES... ... | reverse complement strand
GGGGGGGGCGGGGGCGCCCCCGCCGCACGCCCCATCGTCCGGCCCGTGTCTCCGACCTCCCTCCCCAAAAAGCCGCTCGGCGAGGTCCCCCACGAAGGCGGGCTCCGCTTGCTCCGCAACTCCAAGTCATACGAGTATATCCGCGACTGGATGAAGGAAGGCGCGAAGGATGACCCCGGCGCCCCGGCGGCGACCCGCCTCGAAATCCTGCCGGGTCCTCGGGTCCTGAACGCCCCGGCGAAGACCCAGCAGGTCGCGGTGGTCGCCCACTATGCCGACGGGTCGTCCCGCGACGTGACGCCGACCTGCTACTACAACTCGTCCAACCCCGAAATCGCCGACGTCGACGCCGACGGCTTCATCACCTTCAAGAACCGAGGCGAGGTCGCCGTCATCGCCCATTACCTCGACCTCGTCGCCAACGTCCGCTTGACGCATCTGGTTGAGGTTCCTGGATTCACGGTCACCGAGGTCCCCACCGACAACACGATCGACCGGACCGTCTTCGCCAAGCTGAACCGGATGCGGATCAAGCCGTCGGAGATCTGCACCGACGCCGAGTTCATCCGCCGGGCCTCGCTCGACACGCTGGGGATCTTGCCCTCGCCCGACGAGGTGAAAACCTTCCTGGCCGACCCCAGCCCCGACCGTCGGGTCAAGCTCGCCGACAAGCTCCTGAGCCGCCCCGAGTTCGCCGACTTCTGGACCCTCAAGTTCGCCGACATCCTCCGGGCCAACGGCCGACTCATCGAGTCCAAGGGGACGCACGCCTTCAACCGCTGGATCAAGGCGAACCTCCAGCAGAACCGGCCGCTCGACCAGTTCGTCCGCGAGCTTCTCACCGCCGACGGCTCGACCCTCCGCAACCCCGCGGCCAACTATTATCGGATCAGCCGCGACCCGGAGAACTCGACCGAGACCACGGCCCAGCTTTTCCTGGGCGTCCGGATCCAGTGCGCCAAGTGCCACAACCACCCGTTCGAGCGCTGGACCCAGGATGATTATTACGGCTTCGCCGCCTTCTTCTCGCGGGTCAAGCGGAAGCCGGGAACCCTGCCCGAGGATGAGGTCGTCTACGCCACCAACGCCGGCGAGGTCCGCCAGCCCCGGACCGGCAAGACAATGAAGCCCAAGGCGCTCGGCGGCCCGACCTTCGACGACGCCGGATCGCCCGACCCCAACATGGTCGACCGCCGCCAGAACCTCGCCGAATGGCTGACCGGCCCGAAGAATCCGTTCTTCGCCAAGAGCCTGGCCAACCGGGTCTGGTATCACCTGATGGGCCGGGGGATCGTCGAGCCGGTCGACGACTTCCGCGACTCCAACCCCGCCTCGAACGACGAGCTGCTCGACGGCCTCACAGCTGACTTCGTCCAGAGCGGCTTCGACCTCAGGAAGCTCGTCCGCTCGATCCTCGTGAGCCGGACCTACCAGCTTTCGAGCAAGGCCAACGACCTGAACGCGGCCGACAACCTTTACTTCTCGCACGCGGCGACGAAGCTCCTCCCCGCCGAGGTCTTGCTCGACGCCATCTCGGTCGTGACCGGAACGACCACGCCCTTCGACGGCCTGCCCAAGGGCACCCGGGCCACGCAGATCCCCGACGGCAAGATGGACAACCCGTTCCTCAAGACCTTCGGCCGACCGGCCCGCGAACTCGCCTGCGAATGCGAGCGAGAAAGCGACTCGAACCTCTCGCAAGCCCTCCAGCTCATCGGCGGAGCGACCGTCAACGGCAAGCTCCGCGACGACAAGGGCCGGATGGCCAAGCTGGCCGCCTCGGGCGTCTCGAACGAGGAAGTGGCCCGCGAGCTGTACCTCGTCGCCGTCGCCAGAGAGCCCAACGCCACGGAGACCGCCGCCGCCGTCAAGCACCTCGCCGCGGCCACCGACCGCAGGCAGGCGGTCGAGGATCTGGGGTGGGTCTTGATCAACTCGAAGGAGTTCCTGTTCCGGCATTGATAGAGGGTCCGGTGGATGCCTTCTTCCTTGTCGGGAGTTGAATAGATTCGAATCGGTGGCTTTGAGGGCATTCCGAATGGCGAGGCGTGAGATCGACCCTGCTCCCAATACCCAAGCCCGGGATGAGGATTGGGAGGGAAATAATGCCGCATTTTCTTGCCCACGTTGTGGTAAGGTTTTCGTGGTCACCAACAACCCGATCGTATCGCAATCGCATCAAGCACGCGGTCAGCGTCGATGCCCCTCGTGCCAGGGCTCGACTGGCAATGTCACCGGTGGGCGGAATGATCCAACTTCTTCGGCATACATCGAATGGTAACAATGCGAAGGTAGGCTTCGTCTAAGTCGTTCCTTCCTGGTACAGTAGGACCATGAACTTCGAGGTTGTGGGCGATATCAAGGATGTCGAGACGTTCGCTGTCGGTTCGTCGATCCGTGAGCTGCCGCGCCTGCGACGGGCCTATCTATGGGGATGGTCGATGGCTCAAGCGCAAAGGCATTGCCCGAATCCGTCTTGAGGACGGCTCGACGTTCGGTGCCGAGGTCCATTGGTATGAGGCCCACGGCATCGGCCGGGTTGAGATGAAGATCAAACGGTTCCTGGACGAGTAGCCATGCCCCACACCGAGCAGGCCGACCTCTTTCTTCTCTGCGTGAGCAACAACGACCAGCCCGCCTCGCTGGAGGTCCGCAAGGTCTACCGGGCTCTGCCCGATCCCGTCGCGGCGTCGAGGGGTTTTGTCCGGATCATCGACGAATCGGGCGAAGATTATCTCCATCCGTCGGGATGCTTTGTGCCTGTCGAGTTGCCGCTGGCGGCGGCTCAGGCTTTCGCCGAGGCGTCATGAGAAACGATCTGTGGCCTCGTCGATGAATGAAGCCCGGACCAGACGAGGCTCCGGGCTCGGTCGGACTTCAATGAATGAACCGGTGAATCCCCCGACGCGCCGGCGGAGGCACGCAAGGCGTGGGCATCATCGGCATCGGGTTGGGCAGCATCCGGTTGTATTGCATCATGGTCTGCTGATTCATCGCCATACGCTCGGATTCGATCACCGGGATCAGCTCGCACTGCGAGAGCGGCGTCAGCCGGGCGATTCGCTTGATCTCGCAGTATTCCGAATCGCTGATGGGCTGCCGCTTCCACTCCCAGCCGTTGGCGTGGGCCGAGGTCGCGATCAGGAGCAGGAACCAGGGGGCATATTTCATGGAGGGATCTCCGGGCTTGAGCCAATTCGAGAGGTGAGCGAGGCGGTCACTCCGAATTATGCGCCCTGGAACCGCTCCCGAGGCTCGAATCCGTCAACGCCCCGTCGTGAACCTGGCGTCGCCGATCGGCTCGACCATCTCCCGATCGAGCCCGGGATTCAGACGATCCCGGTGGCTCCTCCACCGAAGGCCGCCGCGGCCATCCCTCCGGCTCGGGCGAGTTCCTCGCGGGTCTCGATCAGGCAACGTACGGGCTCGGCCAGGAGGCGGTCGGGCAGGACGCCGTAATACCGGAGCGACTTCTCGACCTGGGGCCAGCCGACTTTCTCCGCCAGGCCCTGCGCCCTGAGGCCGCGTTCGATCCGCTCATCCTTGTTGGCGAAGTCGCGGAACCAGAGATATTTGAAGCTCGGGAAGTAGGCGAAGCGGACCAGGGGCCTCAGGCAGAGGAAACGCATGATCCGGCACTCGAAGGACCGGACCGCCGCCTCGACGCCGGGGGCGACCGTCACTTCCTGCTCGCAGCGGAACGACTGCTCGAAGACCTGCCGGGCCTCCTCGGCGGGCAAGACCCGGCCGTGGTCCCGGGCGTGGTGGACCCGGTTCAGGGCGTCGAGCAGCGACGGCGTCACGATCTCCCCCGCGCCCGCCTCCCGGCCGTATCGCCGGGTAAACTGGTAATTCGCATAAGTATCGATGCAAACCTGGCGATTGACCACCCGGAAGTCGTCGGCGAACTGACGGAGCAGGCCCAGGCGGTAGGCCCGCTCGTCGGGATTATAAAAATAGCGCCGGGCGATCAGTCGGCCCAGACTCCCGCCCGCCTCGAAATAGCCCGAAGCCCAGAGCGCCCCGTGGGTTGCGATCAACGAGAATTGATGGTTCCGGCCCGAGTCGAGATAGAGGTTGTAGAGCACCAGGGCTCGCCGAGGAATGTCGAGCAGGCCGCCGGCGAGCAAGGTCGCCTCGGCCTTCGCCTCGTGGTACCGATCCTGCAAGCTCGTGAGATCCATGATCCACCTCGATGAAAGGGGGGGACGCACCAGCCGGATGTCGGCAACTTGATAGTATCGGACCCCGGTCCGGGCTGGCATTGCTTTTTTTCGAGATCTCGCCAAAAATGCGGACCGCGCCGGGAGAGGGGCCGGGATGGCCCTCTGGCCGGCGCGCCGTGGAAGCTCGGGGCAAGGCATGACGCCCTGCGAGCCCGATTCGACGGATCGATCGATCCCACCCAAGGCCGGCAAGGAGGCGCACACCGATGGCCCGATGGTTCCTCGACCGTTCCCCGCAACAAGGGATTCCCTCGGTCAGTCTCCGCCGACTCCTGCCGGAGGCCCAGTTCGTCGGCTGCCAGGACTGGCAGGTCTCGGGCTGCTCGTCCGATACCCGCAAGCTCCACCCTGGCCAGGTTTTCGTGGCGGTCTCGGGCGAGAAGCTCGACGGCCATACGTTCGTCGGTCGAGCCCTCGAACAGGGAGCGGCGGGCGTGGTGGTCGAGCGAGCCTGTCCCGAAGCCGGTCGGCTCCAGGTGGTTGTGACCGATAGCCGGGTCGCTCACGCCCGGATCAGCCACGCCCTGGCGGGTGCTCCGGCCGAGAAGGTCCGCGGCCATGCCGTCGCCGGCCGCCGAGGGAAGTCGGCCACCGGCCTCTTTCTCCGCTCGATCTTCGAGGCCAACGGCGAGTCAGTCGGCTCGATCGGCCAGGCGGGCTGGTCCGACGGCGCCTTGACCCGACCGATCGGCCCCGACTCGCCCGGCCCCGAGGGGTTCGCCTCGATGATGGCCGCGATGGTCGACCGAGGCTGCGGCTCGGCCGTCCTCGAACTCGACGAAGGGTCGCTCGAACGTCGCGAGGTCGACGGCGTGCCCTTCGAGTCGGCTGTCTTCACCGCCCTGGGCGGCTCGATGGAGACCGACCGCGAGGCCTTGCTCCGTCGCCGACGCTCGTTCGCCCGGCTGGCCCGGCTGGTCACGCCGGGCGGATCGGTCGTGATCGACGCCGACGACCCGCTGGCCGACCCCCTGGGCGCGGTCAACCTCGAAGCCCGTCGGGTCACCTTCGGCCTCGATCAAGCCGCTCACGTCTCGGCGAGCCTGGATCGAGTCGACTCGTTCGGGGCCCGGTTCCGGCTCCGGGGGTTCGACCGCGAGGCGACCGTGACCCTTCGACTGCCCGGCGAGGAGCACGTCCGCCACGCCCTGGCCGCCTCGGCGATGGCCTGGTCGCGCGGCTTGCCGATCCGCGCGGTCATCGACGGCCTGGAGTCGGTCACTCGGCTTCCCGGTCATCTGGAGTCGGTCGTCGAAGGGCAGGATTACGAGGTCCGGGTCGACCAGGCGAGGACCGCCTCGGAGCTGGTCCGGGCCCTGAACACGCTCCGATCGACCGTGCCTGGCCGCCTGATCTGCGTCCTGGGTGCGCAAGGGGGAAGCCAGAGGCTCCAGCGGGTCGCGCTGGCGAGGGTCGCCGAGGCCGCCGCCGACCGCGTGATCTTGACGACCGATAACCCCCGGCTCGAAGATCCCGACGTCATCCTCGACGACCTCCTGGCCGGTTTCCGCCACTCGGGGCGGGTCCAGATCGAGCCCGACCGACGATCGGCGATCGCCTGCGCCCTGGCCGACGCCCGGCCCGGCGACGCCGTCCTGATCGCCGGCAAAGGTCCCCACACTTACCAGATCCTCGCCGACCGCGTCTTCCCCTTTGACGACGCCGAGGTCGCCGCCGACTGGCTCCGAGCCAACCGGGTCACGGCCCGGCGGCATTCGGCCTGACGGGTGGTAGAGGATATCAAATGATGACGTGATTTTTTTCGTTGCCGCGCTCGTCTTTCTTTAGCCCAGGCGTTCACGCCTGGGATGGTGGGAGCGTCGGTTATCAATAGCCCCCTTCAGAGGGCTTGCCACCGGCTTCAGCCGCATGAGAGGGTTGGCCTGAAGGCGATCGGGGAGAAGCCCCCTGAAGGGGGCTGTTTCGTCGGTCGATCTGTTTCCCGGGCGTGAACGCCCGGGCTAAACAAAAACATGCGTCGGTCGATCTGTTTCCCGGGCGTGAACGCCCGGGCTAAACAAAAACATGCGTCGGTCGATCTGTTTCCCGGGCGTGAACGCCCGGGCTACACAAACAAACCCGCGACAATTCGATAACGTGAACACGTATTCAAAATCTTCATTTATTGCCCGCGATCCGCCATCCGGACCTTCCCCGGCCCCTCGCCATTGCGAAGGCTTTTTTCGGCTCGGCGACTCTCGAAAACCGGATCAGCCGGTCGTTCTGGGAGGCTGGCCGATGCTCAGGGGCTGGCCGTTGCGGTCGGTCGCGGTCGAAAACGGGGTTTCGGGAGCTTCGGGGAAGGTCCGGGCGGGCTCCCGGCGCGGGGGCGGGGGTGTTTCCCGAAACGAAGCCATTCTCGGCGCGGGGGGAGGGGTCGGCGCGGCCTCGGCCTGGGCGAGGTTTTCGGCTTCGACTTGCCGGAACTCCTTGAGGGCTTTGAAGAAGCCTCGTTCCGCCTCGGACTGGTAACGGCGGGCGAGCGTGGCCGGTTTGGATGCGTCGAAGAGGGCGCGCTCGGGGGCTTCCTCGCGGTCGAGGTGGATCGTTTCGAAGTCGAGCGTCTCATAATGGGCTTCAAGACTGGCAATCTCGGCGTCGATCCGCTCGACCATCTGATTTCGAGACCAGGCCCGTCGAACCTCGGCGCCGTGTTCGAGTCCTTTGGCCGGTTCCAGATCCTGGAAGTCGCCCCAGACGGCTCGCGAAAGAGTGCCGACCCACGACCCTCGGGCCTGAACCTCGTTCATCCCGAGCAGGAGGGCCGCCCGGCCCAGGTGGTCGACGGTCCAGGCCATCACCGAGGGCTGGGTCAGGACCGCTCGAAGGTCTTGCCAGGATTCGATCAGGCGTTCGACCCCTTCGGGCATCTTGCGGAGCTTGCGAAGGTTTTTCCGGGGGTCCTCGCCGAGCGCGAGCGCATCGAAGAGGTCGTCGGCCCGGTCGAGTCGCTCCTCGTCGAAGTCATCGACCGCGTGCCGGACGTTCATCCGGATCGCGGCAAGCTCCTGCTCGGCCGCTCGATCGGCGCGGACCGAGAGCGTGGCCATCCGGTCGATCAGGATCGAGCCGGCCATCGACGTCGGTTTCAGGTCGTTCGCCAGAGACTCGGCTCGCTGCTGGATCTCGCCGAGATCTGCTTCGACCACGACGACTCCCTCGCCGCTCAGGCCATGCTTGAGCGAGTTCCGCCGCGAGACCTCCTTGCCACGGTCTGTTTTAGGACCGGTCGACTTCAGGGAGTTCAATCGGTTCGCGGTTCGTCGGGCTTCGGAGACGTCCATGGTTGCGTTCCCTTCGCGGTCAAGGTGTGATGAAGAGGGCCTGATTCCTCGTTCGTCCTTACTTTCCTTAACTTTGAGAAGGCTCAATCACACTTTCTGGTAAAAAATGAGATAAGGGGACCCTTGCCCCTGATTTTGTCGGGTGGGTCGAGCCTCGGGCGAGCCCCACCATGCCTGATTGGTGGGGCCGTCGCGTCACCAGAATGGATCGTCAGACTTCGGGAGAATGACGTTTTGGCCCCTCAGCGGGTTCTTCGGCCGCTGGTGGCGTCGGCCGGGAGGGTCAGGGTGGTGCCGGTCTGGAGCGGTGCGTTGAGGGTTTCGAGCGCTTCGCGGTTGAGGCTGAAGATTTCTTTGTAGCGTGAGGCATCGTTGAGGGTGTCGCGGGCGATGCTCCGCAAGGTCTCGCCGTCCTTGACCTTGTAAGTCGGTCGACGAATCGGGGGAGCGGCTTCGGGGTCGGCCGGGGCGGGGCGTCGACGGCTCGGCATGGCGAGGTCAACGTCCTCGTTGTTGATCCCGGCGAGTTCCGGTCGTTTATTGTGGGAGGAGGTCCGGCTGACTGGGGCGGTCCTGGCGTCGTCGGCGATCGACCGGGTGGTCGGGTCGATCAGCGAGCGGTCGAGGGCCTCGGGCGGGGGGATTCTCAGGACCGTGCCGATGTAGAGCAGGCGGATGTCGGGGACCTGCTTCTTGTTGGCGGCGTGCAGGGCCTTGTAGAACCGGCCCGAACCGTAATAGTCGCGGGCGATCGTGAAGAAGTTCTCGCCGGACTGGACCACATGGACGACCGGCTCGACCTGGTCGACCGTGGTCAAGTCATCGGTGAATTTCGGTCCGTCGGCGATCCGAGGGGTATCGACCGTCGCCTCAGCCGGGGTCGAGACGATCGGCACGGCGCCGATGATCCGACGGCCTCCGCTCGGGATCGAGACCCAGCCCCCAGCCAGGCCCGCCATTCCGGCGATCGAGGCCCGGGTCGTGGCCGACTCGATCCCGCCATTGCCGGCGGGGACCGACTCCAGGGTTGGCGGCTTCTCGGCGGGAACCGGCTCGATGGTCGGCGTCGGCATGGGGGTCTCGACGGGTTGAGCCGGGGGAGCTTGAACCTGGGGAGCGGGCGTCGTCTCGACCGGAGGCGCTACGGGGAGGACCGGAGCGGCCGGCCTGGTCGCGACGGGCGGATTCATCGGGGGCAGATCGACCGGCGCGGAGGCTTCCTTGGCCGGCTCGGGCTTGACCTCGGGCTCCTTCGGCTTCGAATTCGGCGCGGTCGCGGGTGAGTGTGTCGGCGAAGGGATCTCGGGCATGCCGATCGGGTCCGGACCCGGCAAGGGAGAGGGTGTGGCTTCGGGCTTGACCTCGGGAAGCGTGACCGGGACGGCGGGTGGGGGGTCGCCTTGTCCGGGCGTCGAGCCTTCGCCCATCGGGGAAGGCATGGGCAGGGCGGGGGGAGTCGCCGTCGGGGTCTGGCCGAGCGGGGCGTGGTCGGTCTTCTCGCCCAGTGGGGGTGGGAGGACCGCCGGATCGCCGCCGGGAGGTTCGACCTTCGGCGACGGTTTCACCTCGGGCGGGACCACCGGCGCGGGCTCGGCTTCCTTTTTCGGTTCCTGAGACGTGGCGGGGGTCTCCAGCTTCGGTTCGGTCTTTTCGGTCGAGGTGGTGTCCGGGTCGCCCTCGCGGCTGGGCATGGCCAGGACGGTGGGAGTCTTGCCGCCGATCCAGCCTTTTTTCACGACCAGCGAGCCGACCAGCACGACGAACGAGAGCAGGGCGGCGACACCGACCCGGGTCTCGCGTCGCATGTCGAGGAACGCGGAGAGGATCGGGATGCGTCTGGCTCGGGGTGTGGGAGGAGTCGGCCGGCTCGGAGGCGGGGCGGGATCTGTGCCAGGAGACGAGCCGGGCACCGGAACCGGGTCGAGGATCATCTCGTGCCGCTCGGAGCCGAGCGAGGGGAAGGGGATCTTCGACACGATTGCGAGAATCGTCGCGACCAGACCTGGACGAGGGGGAGCTTCGGGCGAGGGCGTCGGAGCCGACGATGGGGCGATCGTGACCGGGACCGTCGCCGGTTCTTCGCGGACCGGAGAGTCGTGGTCAGGGTCCATCGCCGTCTCCGGGTCGAGGTCGGGGTCAGAGTCGGGGATTGATCCGGCCGGATGGTTCATCGGTCGCGCGAGTGACCTGGGCTCGGGCCGGTCGTCGTCGTCGTTCCATTCGGTTCCGGACATCGCTGGGCGACCCTCAGTTTCGCGCTCCGCGCTCGGGGGTTGACGGCCAGTTCCTCGGCGGATGCCGTGACGGGTTTACGGGTCAGGACGGTCAGCTCGGGGTTCTCGCGGAACGAGTGCTTGACCCTTCGATCTTCGAGCGAATGAAAGCTGATGATCGCGACCTTGCCGCCGGGATTGAGGTAACCGGTCACGTCGATCAAAAACTGGTCGAGCCCTTCCAGCTCCTCATTGACGGCGATCCGGAGCGCCTGGAAGGTTCGAGTGGCCGGGTCGATCGGTCCCCACTTGCCGGGAACCCCCTTGCGGACGATCTCGGCGAGTCGGGCGGTCGTGACGATCGGCTCCCCTCGCCGGGGCCCGACGGTCCGCTTGGCGGTCCGGCGGCTGGGCCCTTCTTCTTCCGTTTGTAAGAATAGGGCGGGGGGGTTTTTTTCATTTTTTTTTTACTTTTTTTATTTTT
>Ga0080006_1137732_pt1 | contig 10207 bp, 8 predicted proteins | sample RS3BMetagenome_FD_69209 | JGI IMG/M metagenome (GOLD analysis project Ga0080006, IMG submission 69209) | Ferric oxide microbial mat and aquatic microbial communities from Rainbow Spring, Yellowstone National Park, USA - RS3B (SPADES... ... | reverse complement strand
GTGTAGATCTTGGTCTGGGCGCCGGGAACGGTCAGCCTTCCCTGGAAGATCTCGGCCTTGCCTTCGTGCTTGATCCGGACCTTCCATCGGGTGGCGACCGGGACACCTCGATTGCCGCCGTAATACTTGACGAACCACTTGTATTCGCCGGGCGGGCCGGGGCCGAGGTCCTTCGAGCCGTCGGGGTTCTGCTTGAGCCAGTAGATGTTCTCGGGGCCGTAGCCGTCGGTGTTGTCGACGTCGAGCTCGCCGCCTTGGTTCCCCTTGCGGTCGTTCCAGTAGATCATCTTGCCGCCTGGCTCGATGACGTGGAGGTCGATGTCGGCGACCGAGTCCCAGAGGAGGGTGAACTGAGGGTCGCCCACCTGGACCTTGACCCCTCGGACTTCCTCGCCGCCGTTGCCGAACTTGGCCAGGCCGAAGCCGTCGCCTTGCCCGGCGCCCGGGTTGCCGGTGTTGCCCTGGAAACCCGCCATCGGAGCGGGGGCCAGGTCGGTTGGCTGAGGTCGGAGAAAGGTCGTTTCGGTTGTCGTGGTCGGAGGCGTCAGTTCGGGCATCTGGGTGGGAGTGTCCAGCCCTCCCAGAGCCTTCATCCCCTCGTCGACGCCGAACTCCGAGCCGAGGATCCGGGTGTCGAACTTCTTGACCTGGCTCGGCCTGTTTCCGAAGTACCAGAGGCCGAGGATCAGGAGCACGATTGCGTGGGCCGTGATCGAGTAGGCCCAACCGTGGATTTCCCAGGGAGATCGGGTGTCGATCGGCAGTTCGTCTTCGGGCGCGGCCTTGACCGCGAGGCCCGGCCCCGGCGGCCTGGCGACGGGGATGTTAACGGCCAGTTTCTTGGTTGGAGTCGGAGACTCGGCTGCCATCGCGATCCCTCCGGAAGACGACCGACCCGGGCTTCACCCTGGTTCGACTCCACTCAATCCATCTAGCATAGCACGGGCCAAACCGATCACGAAAGGGCGAAGGTTGCGGACCAGGGGTGAAACGGGTTACAAACGTAGGGCGAATGGGTTGCGATCGGCCGACGTCCGGGGATAGTCATGGATTCTCAAGAGCTGACGCGGTTGTTTGAGTCGGTCCGTCGGGGGGAGATTTCCCCGAGCGAGGCGTCCAAGCGGGTCCAGACCGCCCCGCTCGAAGAAACCGGCGCCTTTGCCACGGTCGACCTGCACCGGGCGATCCGCTGCGGCTCGCCCGAGGTGATTTTTGGTCAGGGGAAGACCGTCGAGCAGATCATCGCCATCCTCCGGACCCTGAACCGCCACGGTCACGCCGGCCTGGTCACCCGGGTCGCCGCCGAGGCCGGCCCGGCGCTGGTCGAGGCTTTCCCCGAGGGGGAGTACAACGTGACCGGCCGGACCTTCCGGATTCCCGGACCCGATCCGGGGCCGAAGCTCGGCAAGGTGATCGTCGTGACGGCCGGGACCAGCGACCTGCCTGTCGCCGAGGAAGCCCGGGTCGCCGCCGAGTCCTGGAACTGCGAGGTCTCGCTGGTCGCCGACGTCGGCGTGGCCGGCATCCATCGCCTCTTCAACCGGCTCAACGAGCTGCATGAAGCCGATGTCCTGGTCGTCGTCGCCGGGATGGAAGGGGCCTTGCCCAGCGTCATCGGCGGCCTGGTCGCCTGCCCGATCATCGCCGTGCCGACCAGCATCGGCTACGGGGCCAACTTCGGCGGCCTCTCGGCCCTGCTGACGATGCTCAATAGCTGCGCCTCGAACGTGCTGGTGGTCAATATCGACGCCGGCTTCAATGGCGGTCACGTCGCTGGTCTGATCGCCCGACGCGCCGGCCAGGCTCGACAGGGTTCGGGCGCGGCCCCGACACTCGCCAAGGGATCGAATTCGGTCGAAGAATCGAAGGGTACTGTTCATCATGTCCATTGAGCGGATCGAGACGCTTCCCCGGCTCCAGCCAAGGCCGAAGGATTCTCACAAGGGGCTGTACGGGACCGTCCTGGCGTTCGCGGGAGGTCGAGGGAGCGCCGGGGCCGCGGCCCTGGTCGGCGCGGCGAGCTTGCGGTCGGGTGCGGGACTGGTCCGGGTGATCTGCCCGAGCGAGGTCCAGGCGACCGTCGCCAGCTTCGAACCGTCGTACATGACCTGGCCGGTCGCCAATGATTCCGACGGCCTGGCCACGCTCGAACTCTCGAAAAAGGCTCTGGACCGATTCTTGCCGACCGCCGACGTCCTGGCGATGGGCCCTGGCCTCGGTCAGTCGTCCGGTCTTCGAGAACTGGTCGCCTGGGTGGTCAAGTCGGTCACGGTCCCCACGGTCCTCGACGCCGACGCGCTGAACAACCTGGCCGGTCAGACCGAGATCCTGGGCAGCTTGAGTCGGCCGGTGATCCTGACGCCGCATCCCGGCGAGTTCTCCCGACTGACCGGCCGGTCCATCAAGGAGATCCAGTCGGACCGCGAAACCCACGCCCTGGCCTTCGCCAGCAGCGCCAAGAATCTGATCCTGGTGCTGAAGGGTTCCGAGACGATCGTCACTGATGGCCAGAGGATTTACGTCAACACCACGGGCAACCCCGGCATGGCGACCGGAGGCGCCGGCGACGTCCTGACCGGCGTCATCGCCGCTCTGATCGCGCAGAAGCTCGACCCCTTCGGAGCCGCCTGCCTCGGCGTCTATGCCCACGGCCTGGCCGGCGACATCGCCCGGGACCAGAACGGCGAGATCGGCCTCATCGCCGGGGATATCGTCGATTCCCTGGCGGACGCCTTCCACCACCTGGCGGGATGATCGAACAGCGGGTCGCAGAAGGATTTTGCGATTTTTTCTGACGACCCATTGTCTGCTAGTCGGGGTGTGACTGGTTCTTCTGTTGGTGCAACGACTTGAACCCCCCACCCCGGCCCTCCCCCGCAAGGGGGGAGGGAGGAAGACGCAAGCGGCTTTGCCTTCTTTTCCCCGTCTTTTCTGGTTCCCTCCCCCCTTGCGGGGGAGGGTTAGAGTGGGGGGTGTCTTCGCACGACCAGAAACCGTGGTCACACTCCGTACCCGCTGTTCTTGGCCTGTCACGCAGGCCCGAATTCGCGTATACTGGAGCGTCCTGGCTTCGAGGAGTCGTCGGTAACGCGCTGAAAGGGAGGTCGGGGTGTCAACACGCGAGAACTCACCGTCATCGTCATGGACGTACCGGATGGAAGTTTCCCCCACCGGACAGTCGCCGACCTCACCGACCCCGGGTAGCCCGAACGGCGACCCGGTCGCCTTGCTCAACATGCTGGTGGGCTTGCAGTCGCAGACCCTGGAAATTCAGCGGCAGATTCTCCAGAATCAGCAACAACAGCTCGAACTGGCCAAGGAAACCGCCCAGATCGCCCGAGAACAGCGCTCCCGGCAGATCGCCGAGCTGGAACGCTGGCAGAATGGACACGAGCAGGTGCTCGACCAGTGCCGCGAGTCGCTCGGACAGCTCGAACAGGTCCACTCCGCTTTGATGGGTGAGCTGGTGAACCACGTGGCCGACAACCACGAAAACCTGCTCGAAGGCGATTTCGCCTTGACGGACTTTGTCGATCGGTTCGGCCCGAGACTGGCCCACCTCAACACGATGCTCGCCGTCCTCCGACCTCTCGCTGCCGCCGCCCGCAAGCCGGAAGCCTGAGCCCATCAAAAATCCCGGATTCTCGATCCGATCGGGTCGAGAATCCGAGGTCACAGAACTTCAAATTGGATCAGGCCGGCGCCATCAGATCTTGTGCGCCATGGCCGGGTTTTTCTCGATGGCATCGGCCTTCGCCTCTTCCTGGGCGGCCTGGGCGGCGTGGACCTTGTGGGCCATGTGGCCGACCACGAAACCGATGACGAGCAGCGCGATGCCCGTGAGCAAAAGCCCGGCGCAGATATAATCGACGCCCCGGGTGGCGTTCTCCCGACTCCGCTCGTAAGCGAACCAGATCCCGCTCCAGACCGTCAGCAAAGCGCCGAGCGTGATGTAGACCAGGGCGGTCCCACCCCCCGCCGGTTTTGAACTCTGAGAATGCAGCATCGCGTCGGACTCCTCGCCTGGTGTTGGAGGAAGGACCCCGCCGAATACGAGTCGGCGCGGGGTCGTGCACGCCAGTCCGATCGAGCAATTGCGATGCCGAAAAGGTTTTCTTGATGATGCCGTTCAGGTCGTGTAATCGGCGTTGAGCCGGATGTACTCGGCCGTCAGGTCGCAGGTCCAGAACCGGACCGAGGCCCCGCCGTGGTTCAGGATAAGGCGGATATGCGTGTCTCGATGGTCGCGAAGGTTCGCCGAGGCCAAGGCGTCGTCGAAGGGCAGGGGAGCGCCGTCGCGATAGAGCGGAATCCCGTTGAGCCAGAGCGAGAGGTCCTCTTCCTCGAACGCGACGCCCGCATAACCGGCGGCCGAGACGATCCGGCCCCAGTTTGGGTCAGCCCCGTGGATCGCGGTCTTGACCAGGGCACTCTCGGCGACCGACTTGGCGATTGCGCGGGCGTCCTCGCGAGTGCTCGCCCCTTCGACGTCGATCGTGATCAGGTGGGTTGCCCCCTCGCCATCCTCGGGGATCATCCGGGCCAGGGTGACGCACGCCTCGTGGATCATCTCGGAGAGAATCGCGTCATCCTCGACCCCGCTCGCCCCGTTGGCCAGCGCGAGCACCGTGTCATTGGTGCTCATGTGACCTTCGACCGAGATGCAGTTGAATGAGTCCTCGACGCTCGACTTGAGCATTGATCGGAGATTCTCCGGGTCAACCTTCGCATCGGTGAGCAAGAATCCGAGCATCGTGGCCATGTTCGGCCCGATCATCGCCGCCCCCTTGGCCAGGCCGAGAAGGGTGACGACCCTCCCGCCGACTTCTCTCCGAAGGCTGACGACCTTGGGCCGGGTGTCGGTGGTCATGATCGCCCGGGAGGCTTCGTGAAAGGCGTCCACCTGATCCGACAGTCCATCGAGGGCCAGGCGAAGTCCGGCCTCGACTTTTGGCATCGGCAGTTGGTGGCCGATGACACCGGTCGAGGCCACGAGGATCTGGTCCGTCCGACAGCCCAGGATCGCCGCCGCGCCGGCGGCCGTGGATCGGGCGTTGTCGAGTCCGACCTGGCCGGTCGCCGCGTTGGCGTTCCCCGAGTTGATCACGACGCCTCGGATCTTCCCCGAAGGCAGGATCGACCGATCCCAGTGGACCGGGGCCGCCGCGACCCGGTTCGTCGTGAACGTCCCGGCGGCCGAGCAATCGCGTTCGGACACCAGGACGGTCAGATCCAGGCCGCCCGAAGGCTTGATCCCCGCCTTGACGGCGGCGGCCCGGAAGCCGGTCGGAAGGAGCAGTTCGGCCGATTCACTCATGGAAGCCTCGACTACTCGGCGATGATGCGTTTACGCATTGGGTTTTTACTGGGCCGTGTAACCGCCATCGACCAGGATCGTGGCTCCGGTGACGAAGCTGGAGGCCTCGGAGGCGAGGAAGACGGCGACCGGGCCGAGTTCCACCGGGTCGGCCCATCGGGCTTGCGGGACCTTCGCAGCCATCGCGGCGCTCAGCTCGGGATTGTCGAGGAGCGGCCGGTTGATCTCGGTGGCGAACGGGCCGGGGCAGAGGGCGTTGACGTTGATGCCGTCCTGGGCCCATTCCAGGGCGAGGGTCCGGGTCATCAGGGTCAGGCCGCCTTTACTCGAACAATAAGGCGTGCGGTCGGCCAGGCCGACTTGCCCGAGGGTGCTGGAGACGTTGATCACCCGGCCCCACTTCTGCTTCCGCATCGGCGCGGCGGCGGCCCGGCAGCAGAGCCAGGGGCCGGTCAGGTTGGTGGCGATCACCCGATCCCACTCGGATTCTTCGAGCTGCTCGATCGGTCGGCGGATGTTGATCCCCGCGTTGTTGACCAGGATGTCGAGCCGCCCGAACGTGTCGAGGACGCGGTCGACCATGGCCTTGACCTCGCTCGAAACCGCCACGTCGGCGGCGAGGCCCAAGGTCTTGACCCCCTCGGCCTCGGCCAGTTCCTTCGCGACGGCCTCGGCCGAATCGATCGACCGGCCGGTCAGGACGATCGAAGCCCCGGCCGAGGCCAGGGCATCGGCCATCGCCCGGCCCAGCCCCTTCGTCCCGCCCGTCACCAGGGCCACCTTGCCATCCAGCCGGAACCGATCGAGAACGTTGACACCCATGATGATGCTCTCGCAAATGAAACTAGTTTACATCTCTTCGACGACGCCGATCCCGAGCAATTCCAGGCCCGCCCGGAGCGTCCGGGCCGTCAGGTCGATCAGGGCCAGTCGGCTGTCGCGACGTTCGGGCGACTCGGCCTTGAGGACCGGGCATTCCTGGTAAAACGTGCTGTAGGCGTTGGCCAGGTCAAACAGGTAGTCGGCCAGGATGTTCGGCTTCAGCTCGTCGGCGGCGAATTCGAGGGTCTCGGGATACCGCAAGATCCGGACTGCCAGAGCCCGCTCGGCCGGGTTGGACAGGGCGATGGCCGGTCGGGCGGATCGGATCGCTTCGGGAGTCGTCTCGGCCTTGCGGAAGATGCTCTGAATCCGGGCGTAGGCATACTGAAGATAGGTGGCCGTGTTGCCGTTGAGGGCGACCATCCGGGCCATGTCGAAGACGTAGTCGCTCAAGCGGTTTTGCGAGAGGTCGGCGTACTTGATCGCGCCCAGGCCGACGACCTCGGCGACGTGCTGCCGTTGCTCCTCGCTGAGGTGGGCGCTACTTTCATCGACGACCTTGCGAGCCTCGGCGACCGCCTCATCGAGCAGGGATTCGAGGCCGATCACGTCGCCGTCGCGGGTCTTGTACGGCCGCTTGTCCTTGCCGAGCACGGTGCCGAACGCGACGTGCTCGTATTCGATCCGGTCGTAGCCCCACTTCTTGGCCACGGCGAAAAGCTGCTGGAAGTGATCTCCCTGGCGGTGGTCGACCACGTAGAGGAAGAGAAGGTTGTCAGGCCCCCAGGTCTGGTGGCGATACTTGACCGTGGCGAGGTCGGTGGTCGCGTAGTTATAGGCCCCGTCGCGCTTCCGGACCAGGAACGGGGCGTTGAACCCCTCGGTGAAGACGACGGTCGCGCCCTCGCTGGGCACGGCCATCCCTTTCGCTTCGAGATCCTGGACGACTCCGGCGAGCATCGGGTCGTAGAAGCTCTCGCCAAGATGGACGTCGTGCTTGATTCCGAGCCGGTCGTAGATGACCTGAAGCGCCTGGAGGCAGTGCGGCATGAACTGGTCCCAGAGGACCCGGTTCTCGAAGTCGCCGGCGTGGAGCTTGACGGTTTCCTGACGGGTCGCGTCGGCGATGTCGCGAGCCTCGGCGATCCGCCGGGCGACGTCCTCGAAGGTGTCACCGGTCCCTTCGGCCAGCTTGGCGAAAAGAGCCTGAGCCTCGGCCGACTTTCCCGCCTCGTCGAGCGCGATCGCCTTGCCGTACTTTTCGCGCAAGACCTCGCCCGGCTTGATTTTAGACTGGGCGAGCCGGTAGAGCCGGGAAAGCTCGAGGACCGGGTCCCTGGCGTAAGCGGCTTCGTCCCGGTGGTTCTTCCAGCCCCAGAGGATCATGCCGAACTGCGAGCCCCAGTCGCCCAGGTGGTTGTCGCGGATGACCTTGTGCCCGAGCGCGGTGTAGATTCGGGCCAGGCTCTCGCCGATCACGGTCGACCGGAGGTGGCCGACGTGCATCGGCTTGGCGACGTTGGGCGACGAGTAGTCGATGATGACCGTCCTGGGCTTCGCTTGCAAAGACGAACCCATTTTTTCGGAGGTCAGGATCTCGCCCAGTTGTCCGGAGAGCCAGTCTTCCTGGAGCCTGACGTTCAAGAATCCCGGCCCGGCGATCTCGGGCGCGCCGGCCATCGGGGCGAGGTCGACGATCTTCGCCACCTCGGAGGCCAGCTCGCGAGGGTTCTTTCCGACCGACTTGGCGACCGCCATGCAGCCGTTGGCCTGGTAGTCGCCAAATTTGGGATCGGTGCTCGACCGGACCGCCGAGGCGAAGACCTTGGGGTCACCTCCGGCGGGGGTCGCGGCGGCAAATCGGGCTCGAAGAGCTTCCAGGACGTTCATGAGCGTGGCACCCGACCCTCTGGCAAAAACGAACCCATTATCTTCGGGATCAATTCACGATCCCGTCGGGATATTATCGCGAAATCGGAGGCGGTCTAGCACAAAACATGGGGCGAGCCCGACCACGCAATCGTGGTGGGGCTCGCCTTCGGCTCGACCCACTCTACGGGGTCATTCGTCGACGGCGTCGGGTTCGACGGCGGCGGGCGCGGGCTTGATCCGGGCGGGGTCGCGCCACTCGACCCGGAGCGCATCGCCCCAGATTTCCTCGAGCGAGTAATAGACCCGCGCGTCCTCGGAGAAGATATGGACAACAAAGTCGCCGTAGTCGACCAGAATCCAGCGACCTTCCTCAGCCCCCTCCATGCCGAGCTTGATCTCGCCGAGCTTTTTCAGCTCCTGATCGATCTCGGAGGCGATGGCGTAGGCCTGGCGTCGCGAGTTGGCCGAGGCGATCACGAAGAAGTCGACCAGCGGGGTCGCCGATCGGAGGTCGAGCAGGAGGATTTCCTTGGCCCGGTTGTCGTCGGCGATCCGGGCGGCGATCCGGGCATGTTCGAGAGCCCGGAGTGCGCGTTCGTCGCTGATCCGGCTGGCGGCCGAGTGGGCGACATCATCCTGGGGCAGGGGGGGCGTGGGGCGTCGGCGACGAGGCGTGGGCTCGGTCTGGCGATCGCGAGGGTTCTGGAGCGAGGCGGTCTTCATCTTGTTGTTATGGAAATCGGCCATCAGGTTCGGTCCGAAGGGCATCGTCAAGGCCAGGAGTCGGCCACCAACCGGTGGCCATCCGAAGGACACAAGGACGAGTCGGCGGGTTCAATCGCGCAATCCGTCAATCTCTCAGTGTACACGACGGCAGTCTCGGTGCCTACGGCCCACCGAATCGGTCAGCGTTCCATCTCGCCGGACCCAGGTGGATCAGCCGGTCGCTTCGGGCCTCCGTCACTGCTTCGAGGAATCGGCCGATCCGAATTCCAGGCCATCCAGCGAGAGTTCCCGGCGCGCCTCGAACGGTACCATTCCCGATTCGTCCCAGTCTCGCCCTTGGTAATAGGACGCGATCATCGCATCAAGTCGCTCCTTCGACAGTCCCGATTCCTCCGACAGAAATCGAGCCGGGAGGGTGTCCTCGGCCCGGGTCCAGCCTTCGCGGAGGTTCAAGCACTTCCGGGCGTTGACGACCCGTCGGGCGGTGGTCCGCAACTCGTCGCCATCGAGATCCCAGCCGGTCACGGCCCGGAGAAGCTCGGCCGACTCGTCGAAGAGGTCGGTGAAGACCCCTCGAAGGAACTTGCAGAGAATCAACGAGTCGATCAGGGCCGAGCGATCCTCGGTCTCGATCGCGGCCAGGGCCGAAGCGACGCCGCCCTGTTTGCGGTCGACCTTCCCCGAAAAATCGGCCTCGTAAGCTCCCGATCGATTGTGGTCGGCCCCCCGGGTCCCGACGGCCAGGCCGAGCGCCATCGCGTGCAGGACCCTCGGGTCATAGCCGGGCAGTTCGAGCCCCTTGACGTGCGGGGCGAGATCCCCTGAGCCCTGGCCGATCACCTGGGCGGCCCGGCGACTTCCCATCGCCAGGATCTCGCCGAGGCCCCGGCGGTCGAGCAGGTCGGCGATCGCTTCGAGAACTGATTCCCCATCGCCAAATCGCAAGAGTCGAGCCGAAGGACCCACCCTCGGGTCGATCCAGCCGCGCTCGCCGCACTCCATCGCGAAGGCGATCGTGCCGCCGGTGGAGATCGTGTCGAGCCCCGCGTCGTCGCAGGCGCGGGCGGCTTCCAGAACGAGGTCCGGGTCGTCGACCCCGCAGAGTGGCCCGAGCGCGAAGAGGGATTCGTACTCCATCCGCGCGCCTCCTTTCGATCCGAGAGCATAGATATGCTCGCAGCCGATCGTACATGAGGCACACGACTTCCGGGCGACCTTGGGAGTCGGTCCGAGGTCGTGACTCGCGAGCTTCTCGGCCCCTTCGAAGTGGCCTGACTGGAAGTTGCGGGTTGGCAAGGCATCAAAGCGGTTGAAGGCGAGGAGGTTGGCCACGGTGCCCAGCTCTCGATATTTCTCGGTCGCCGGGCCGATCGAGCGCTTCGAGAGGTCGCGGGCCAGCTCGACGGTTCGCCTCGGGTCGGCCAGGGGGGTCCGACGATCTCCTTTGACGGCGATGGCCTTGATTCTTTT
>Ga0080006_1157656_pt1 | contig 10213 bp, 10 predicted proteins | sample RS3BMetagenome_FD_69209 | JGI IMG/M metagenome (GOLD analysis project Ga0080006, IMG submission 69209) | Ferric oxide microbial mat and aquatic microbial communities from Rainbow Spring, Yellowstone National Park, USA - RS3B (SPADES... ... | reverse complement strand
GGCAACTTTGCAGAATACGCAGCGGGCATAGGCATATTTATAGTGTTTGTAATAGCAACAAGAGAATTTTTCTTCGTGCCTTTTGAAAAATATGTAAACAGATACAACCAGGCAACTGGCGTGCCTATTATTTTAAAGGCTAGCAGCAGGATAAGAAAGCTCAAAGTAGTGCACAGGCTTTTCCAGCACATCAGCACATTACATAATATATTGCCAAAGCATAAGCCACATATTTTCCACTATACTGCAAGCGCATACACTCCTCCGGCGGCGCAGAAAAACACAAAAATTGCAAACGCGGCGTATATTGCTATCTTTCTTGCTATTGCATTGATTATAATAACAAATTTCACTCTTGCAAAAGACGAGGCGGCTGTGCTATATGCGCTACTTGCATCTTTTGCTAGAGTTTGGCTGGCTTTTCTAGTAATAGTTTTAATAGCAATTCCCTTGGGCGTATATTTAATATTTTTGACAAAGCACACAGGCAAGTACATGCTCATATTTCAAGTAGTGGCGTCGATACCCGCTACAATTCTGCTTCCGATAATAGTTATTGCGGTAAAAGGTTTGCCTGCAGGAAGTGAGCTCACAGCGTTTATAGTATACTTTCTTAGTGGCATATGGTATGTTGTATTCAGCATAATGGCTCAAAGGCCATATATAAGCCAAAGCGTGTTCGAGCTGAAAAAACTCTTTGAAGTAAAAGGAATAAAGGCTTGGAAGAAGATTTATATTTACGCAATACTTCCTGGATTAGTAACAGGCGCAGTTACAGGCATAGCGGCAGAATGGAATGCAAGCATTGTTGCAGAATACTTCACAACTACTGCAATAGGAAATGGGCAGGTAATAACTTCTGTAGGCATAGGAATAGGCAAATTGCTTGACATTTCTCTCTCTAATGGCGATATGACATTAATGCTTCTAGGGTTAATCAATTTAACGATAATGATAATATTAGTAAACAGGTTCGTTTGGAAAAAGTTCTATGACAAAGTAGAAAATGTTTATAAGTAAGGCGAGGATACGGCACTGATGTCTATAAGAGAAATTGCATATGCAATAGGCGGGCTTAGTATTATAGATAGCATAAGCTTTGATGTTGAAGATGAAGAGTTTATATCACTCATAGGCCCTTCTGGATGTGGCAAGAGCACAGCACTTAGAATAATTGCTGGTTTGATTAAACCGTTGCGTGGCACTGTAATGTATAATGACAAGGAAATTACAGGACCTATTAAAGAGATTTCTTTTGTCTTCCAAGATTTTGGACTGTTGCCATGGCTTACAAACATCGAAAATGTAAAACTTGGCCTTTCGAGATTTAACCTTTCAGACGAAGAAAAAACTAGAAGAGCGAAAGAACTTTTCAAAAAATTTGGCTTAGAAGGGTTTGAAAATACATACCCCAATATGCTAAGCGGGGGCATGAAGCAGCGGGTTGGAGTGGCAAGGGCTGTGATATCGCAGCCCAAGGTGCTGCTCATGGATGAACCGTTTAGTTCGCTTGATGAACTCACTGCTGACACTTTGAGAAAAGACCTACTCAGAATGCTTAAAGACAAAAGCTCTCCTGTAAGCTCTGTAATTATGGTAACGCACAATGTCGAAGAAGCAGTAGAGCTCTCTGACAAAGTGGTGGTGCTGTCAGATAGACCTTCTAGGGTAAAAGAAATAAAGAAAATAGACTTAAAATATCCGCGTGACAGGCACACTAAGGAGTTTATGAGTATGGTAGACTACATCTACAGGGCGCTTACTGGCTAAATTTTTTTGAAACATACCAGTTGCCTGATTTGCTTTCATAATTAAGAAGCCCTGACCTTATTCCCCACTTTATCAGCATGCTTTTAAGCAGCTCAACATTAGTAGCGGGCTCGGCATAAAGCACAACACCCTGCACCTCCAAAGCCTGCGCCAGCTCTATGATATTTAGAGGATTTTTCTTTAGTACCTGCAAAACCGACTTAAAAGGCTCTACATCTTTAAGGGATTCTGCAACAAGCTTGGCAAAATTTTTGCTATTTACTTTTCTACCTTTTTCAGTCAATACTACACGACCATTCTTAATTTCGCAAAAACCCAACAAGTCAGCAGCATCAAGTAGTGGAAAGAGCACATCGATTGTTTTTCTTGTTTCCCTTGAAAGCTCAGAAATGCTAACTATACCGTCATTATACTTCAAAATATCTATTAGACCTCTAAGCTGGCTCATGCCTGCGCTGGCTGGAAATAATCTCATGCTTTCGTTATTAATCGACTTAATATCTTTTTAAATATTGTGTATAGATAACTAAACGATATGGAGCATAGCCTCATTGTTTTGGCGCTCGCTGTCATTATTCTGCTTACCGTGGCTTTTGCTTTGTATATCATTCATAATCATGCGTATGCCAAGCAACCAATTACGCATTATTCTCTTATTATAGGCATAGGCACACACGGCAACGAAAGCTCTGAGCTCAAAGCACTTGAAAGCAAGGTAAAGTATTACAGAACAGATATAATGCTTACGAAAAGTCAAGAGCAGTGGCTTGCTTATGAGCACAGCAAATATGGTGCAAACTATCTAGGCATATTAGATTATGCGACTGTGCCAAACGGCTATGCTAATAAGAACTGGAATCTTAGTGTGTGGAACGAAAGCGTAAGCAACGCTGTTAACAGCTATCCTTACATTACAACTTGGGAAATCTGGAATGAACCATGGGTAAGCCAATTCCAAACAGGCTATATGAACGGCAGTGCCTATAATTACTTCATGGTAATAAAAAGTGCTGCAACAATAATAAGAGAGAAGGAGCCAAATGCCACAATAGTCTGCTTTGGAGGTGCACCGATGGACAATTATCAAATTTACGAATGGTATGCAGATGTATGGCATTATGGTGCAGCGAATTACTGCAATGCGGTATCATTGCACGCATATATTCCATTACCTACGTCGCTTTCTAGTGCGCTGGCAGAATCGTGGAATCAGACTATCAATGCATATGCACAGCTTACACACAAGCCCATATGGATTACTGAATTTGGCATGCCTGCAAGTTCTGTTATTCCTGGCTATTCTCCCGCACTTCAAAAGGAGTTTCTACTTGAGTCATTAAACCTGTTTAGCAAAAACGGCAATGTGACAAGAGCATACTGGTACGACCTTTGGGGGCTATCAGACGGCACGCTCGATAACAATTATGGCCTTCTCAACCTTACAGATCCATACAACGGCACGCCAGAGCCTGCCTGGTACTCTTTCCTGCAAGCATATAATTCTAGCGAGAGCTCGTTGGCATCGTGACATCCTCCCACCGCTAAAGCGTGTGGGCTTCCCAAGTGAAACACGGTATGATATTGAAATATTGAACAACAAGGTATATATATGTTTGTAACAAAATTGTATTATACGGCGGGACACGCCGGAATTCACGCCTTCGGAGATATTGACCTCTGCATTCCGATATGGAACGCAAGCCGTGTCGATGAACTAGGAACATACCAAGTGAAACACGGTATGATGCCACAAACGCATTATGCGTTCCCAACCGAGCCCAACAGGACGATGAAGGTTGGGGGTTCTGTTTCTGCGGTTCGCTTTCATCCCACCTCTGAAGAGTGTGGGTTTTTCCCGCTCACGTTTGATAATAAGTCAAGGAGGTGAAGCGAGATGCATATATATGCCAGTACTACCGATAAGTATTGCAAAGAAAGCAGCCAAAATAAGCAGGCCTGCTAATAGGTAATATGCAGACTTGTGGTTCTTAGGGCTAAAATATACTAATGGAGAGAGCAGTGCAGAAAGCGCCGAGAAACCATAGAGGCCTAAGGCAGTATATAGGTCAATGCCCTTTTCAAGCTGCAATGTAATTATCGCAATGGTTTCAACAGCAAGGTATATGCCAATCAAAAAGCCAAGCCATGAAAGAACGCGCACATCTAAGGTTTCGTAAAGCATATAGCCTCCAGAAAGCAAAATTATGCCTAGAAAGAGCATAGGGTCGCCGAAAAGCATGTTGTACGAGGCTAAAGGCGCTGGGAAGGGCCATGCAAATGACATGTAAAAGCCACTAATAAAGTCAAACAAGCCGAGCACAAACATGGGCACTGCAAGATTAGATAGGTTGCGCTTCCCTTTTGCCGTTCCTAGCAGATACCAGGCAATAAGAGATAGGCTTGCTGCAACAGCAACAAGCATTATAGTCAGCGGATCTACAAATACCATGCCACCACAATTTTAAGAATAAGAACAGTAAAACTTATAAAATAGAGCTAAGAGGCAAAGCGCAGTAGCAAACTTATTTTCTCAAAGATGCGTGTGCTGAAGAAAGCTCCTGACCTGCTTCTGCCGCAAGAAGATTAAGCTCTCCAGCAAGTACTCCTGCTGCTATTAGCTCTGCAAGCCCGTATTTTGTAACACCTTTCTCGTCTCCTTCGCCATAAACACCGCTTGCTATAAGAAGCTCCTTTGCAGTTTCTCTGTGCGTGCCGCCACCGTAAGTGCCTACTTCAAGCGAAGGAATATAAACCGAAATATACAGATCATTGCCAAGCGCACGCACATCATCAATTGCATTAACGCCATCAACTATCTGTGCGACGTCTTGGCCATAAGCTATAAACGTTGCTGCAAGTATGTTTGCTATGTGTGCATTGTGCGCAAGCGATCCGGCAAGGCTAGAGCCTATATAGTTCTTTGCATAGTTTACTTCTTCTATCTTTTTAGCGTCGACATTAAAGTACTCTTGCAAAACCTCTTTTTTCACCACCGCTTCTGCCACTACTGATATGCCGCGTCCTTTTATTACATTAATTGCTGATGGCTTTTTATCTGCGCACATATTCCCGCTCTCGCTTAGAAATACTGCATTTATTCCTTTTTTGGCAAGCGCCTCTATAACTTTTTTTGTTACATTTGTAGAGGCAATAGTTACCATATTCATTCCCATTGCTGCTTCAGTATTGGCAGAATATCTTAGAAACAGAAGCCTGCCAGTAGTGAACGTGTCTATGCCTGCCAACGAGAGCCTTTTACTGCTTTCTTTAAAAGCATTGCCAATTAGCTCCCTACCTTCTTCTGAATTTATGTATTCTAGCGCCTTAACCGAATCGGCTATTGAATGAAATTCGAGTATTACGCTCCTTGTCATGCCTGTATTTATTATTCTTGTCGTTACTCCGCCGCTTTTGTTGAGCACAGCTACACCTCTATTAACACCAGCTACAAGCTTACCTTCGGTTGTGGCGAGGAAGATAGGAGTAGTGCCGCTTAAATATGTGCCATTGACTAGTATCTCGGCATAGCCTACAGGAACCTGCACAGCACCTATTGCATTTTCTATATTCCTGTTAGTAGCATCGTTGAAATCTATGCTGCTTCTAGAAACATGAACAAGCTTCACATTTCTTTTTCTTTCTATATATCTTCTCCTTGCTTCTGTGGCAAGGCCTTCGTCGTGAGTAACTTCTTCAAGCCTGTATGGTTTTATTTCGCCTTTCTCAAGCATGCTGAGTGCCTTCGCTATAATAGCCTCTTTATCTTGCTCTTTGGGCATTGCAAAACCCAATACATAGTTCGCCTGCTTTCTTAAAAAGATATATGCAGGCGTATGCTAAAAGACGAACATGAACAAAAGCCAGATAGGCAATAAAAATATAAGAGTATAAGCGTAGCAATATATTGCAATTTGAACAAAAGTGGATTTATGGAAACATATTTCCTGAAACTCGGTGGAAGTGTAATAACAGATACTACCAAACCCTATACTGCAAAAATATATACAATAAGAAGAGTATTAAGAGAGATAAAGGAAGCAAGGGCAGAAAAAGAGTTCAATATTATAATAGGTCATGGAGGCGGATCTTTCCCACATATACCGGCGCATAAGTATAAGGTTAATGAAGGCCTTGTTTACAATTTTAGCAGAAAGGGCACTACTATAACACACCTCGTCGCCCAAGAGCTAAACAGAATAGTCGTAAATGAAGGAATAAAGCTTGGCTTGGACCTCTTCCCTTTCGCTCCTTCAAGTTTTTTACTATGGAATGGCGACGGTGCAAAGGACGGCTATGCAGCAAATATAAAAGAAGCAATGAGCAGGGGCTTTATACCTGTTGTATACGGCGACGCAGTAATCGATGCAAAAAAAGGAGTAGCTATCGCATCAACAGAGGGCGTGTTTGAAGAGCTTAGCAGGGAGATAATGGCAAAGAAGGTTGTGCTTGCAACCGATGTTGACGGTGTGTTTGATAAAGACCCCAAGACAAATAATGATGCTAAGCTAATAAAAGAAGTAAGTTCAAAAAACATACGCGAAGTAATAAAAGGCGCGGGCGGCTCACATAAAATAGATGTTACGGGAGGCATGTACTCAAAGCTCTTAACGCTACATGAGATAGTAAAAAGGACAAAGGGCATTGGCATAATTACAAACGGAAACAGAAAAGGGGCTGTAAAAGAGGCGCTACTTTATAACAGAGGCAATTTCACAATAATAAGGCCTTAGGCTGCTTGCAAAACCCTAAAAATCAGCGGAAATCCCGTGCGCCTTTATTAGAAACATGCAAAGTCATGCACTCTAAGCCGCTTTTCTCAAGCTGTTCCTTTACACCTTTGGAATTTATTGCTATAGCTATGCCTCCGCCACCGCCTCCGCTAAGCTTTGCACCGGGAGAGCCATACTTCTTTGCAAGCATCACTGCCTCGTCTAATTTTTCACTAGAAACGCCCAAAGCTTTAAGTAGCTCGTGGTCTTTAAACATTTCTTCACCAAAAGCAGCTATATCGCCCTTTTTCAACGCATCAATGCCATTAAGCGTGCACTTTTCAATTTCATCTAGTATTTTTGAAGTGCCTTTTTTATCTTTTTCAAAGAGATGTGCAACGTGACCTACTGTCTCTGCAGTGCTAAGCTTTGGCCCGGTATCTATTGCAACAAGGTCTAGAGGGGTGTCTACTTTTAGCCTTACAGCATTTCCATTTTTATATTCAACAAATCCGCCAAAATAAGAAGCATTTATGTCTATTTTTCCAGCCCCTTCATTTTTATGAACTACAGTTTCACCAATCCTTGCCAATTCTATAACCTCTTTTTCGCTTATTTTCATGTTTTGGGTAAGTGCAACTGCAAATGCGGCAGAAAGTGCTGCACTGCTTGCAAGGCCTTTCTGCATTGGTATTTCTGAATGAAGATTTATTTGCATGGCTTTTGCTCCGTATTCTGCATAAGCTACTGCAAGTATTGTCATAAAAGGAAGCAATTCTGCTGCTTCGTAGTTATTGCTTATATTGCTTATATAGTCATTTATGCTCTTTCTAGACATATATTCCCTATACAGCGATTCGAGTTTATTTGTGCTAAGCCGCGCTTCCTTGCCTATATCTTCAAGCACTATGTAATAGGAATCGCTTGACGGTGAAGAAACTGCAGTGGCGTAAAGGTCTATAGCAGCAGCAAGAGCTGGCTTGCCATAAACTACTGCGTGCTCGCCCAATAGCTTAATAACTGCTGGAGATTTTACTATCAAAAAGACACCTATGAAAAAATGAAAAGATAAAACAATAAAAGAGTTTTCAGTACCTTCGCTTTTAGCTGTATAACTGGGTTATACAAAGGGAAACAAGGCACTTGACTATACTTATATACTTTACTACTTATTTTATAGCAAGCAGTTAAGGCGTAGTGGTAATATGAAGAAGGTTATAATTTTAGGCGCGGCAGGAAGAGATTTCCATGATTTCAATGTACTTTTTAGAAACAACAAAGAATACAAAGTAGTCGCATTTACAGCCAACCAAATACCATTCATTGCCGATAGAAAATACCCTTATGCACTTGCTGGAGAGCCATACAGACAGGGAATAAACATCTATGATGAATCAAAGCTTGGAGAGCTCGTAGACAAATTCAACGTTGATATATGTGTACAAGCATACAGCGATTTGCCATATACAGAGGTAATGCACAAGGCAAGCATTGCAAATGCACATGGTGCCGACTTCTGGCTTGTTGCACCTGAAAAGGTAATGTTGAAAAGCAAAAAGCCAGTTATAGCAGTATGCGCAGTAAGAACAGGTAGCGGGAAGAGCCAGACCTCAAGGTACATTGCACAACTGATAAAAAGCCAGGGCTTGAAGCCGGTAGTAATAAGGCATCCAATGCCATACGGCGATCTAGCAGAGCAAGCAGTGCAAAGATTTGGCACGCTTGAGGATTTAGACGCACAAAAATGCACGATAGAGGAGAGGGAAGATTACGAGCCACATATAAGAGAAGGCACAGTAGTATATGCTGGAGTCGATTATGAAAAAATCCTTAGAAAGGCAGAAAAAGAAGCAGACATTATAATCTGGGATGGCGGCAACAACGACGCACCATTTATAAAGCCTGATCTTATGATCACTGTTGCAGACCCGCTTAGGGCAGGTAACGAGCTTACCTATTATCCTGGAGAGACTGTTGCAAGAATGGCTGACATTTTGTTAGTAAACAAAGTAAACTCTGCAACAAAGGAAGAGCTAAGCACGCTAAACAAGAACCTGAGAGCAATAAACAACAAAGCACGCATATTTTATGCTGACTCGGAGATAAACGCAGAAGGGAAAGAAGCAATAAAGGGTAAACGCGTACTTGTAATAGAAGATGGTCCTACAGTAACCCATGGCGGTATGAAGTTTGGCGCAGCAACGCTCGCTGCTAAAAAATACGGGGCAAAAGAGATAATAGATGCAAGCAAGTACGCAATAGGAACTATAAAGGCAGCAATGGAAAAGTATAATGTTGGCACGGTTTTGCCTGCAGTAGGCTATAGCAAAAAACAAATTCAAGAGCTTAAGCAAGTTATAGATAATGCTGACTGCGATTTAGTTGTATCTGGAACACCAACCGATATTAGGAGGATAATAAAAGTCAATAAGCCGATAATACAAGTAACTTATAAGCTTGCACCAAAGGATAAGTCTTTTGAAAGAGCAGTTTTGGCTTTTATAAACAGCACAAAGACAAAACAAAATAAAAATAAAAATAAAAAGTGAAATAAACCTTTACAATATAATAACTTAACAGTAAAATATCAGATTTAGAATTTAGAATTAAATAGTGACTCTATGCAAGACAATAGTAAGCGCTTGCTTATTTTGGTAGATGAGCACGACAACCCAATAGGCACAGCAGAAAAAATGGAAGCGCACATGAACGGCGGCAAGCTCCACAGGGCTTTTTCAATATTTGTCTTTAACGATAAAGGCGAAACGCTGCTGCAGAAAAGAGCAATGACAAAATACCACAGCCAAGGAAAATGGAGCAATACGTGCTGCTCGCACCCTTATGTTGGCGACACTCTGCTAGGGGCTGCGCATAGAAGACTTAAGGAAGAAATGGGCTTTGATTGCGACTTATCAGAGGTTTTTTCTTTTACATATACCGCAGACGTTGGGAACGGGCTTACTGAAAAAGAATATGACCATATAATCTTTGGCAAGTACAACGGCGAACCGCACATAAACAAGGAAGAAGCCAGCGATTATAAATGGGTGAGCCTTGACGAGCTAAAAAAAGACATAGAAAAGAACCCAGACAATTACACGGCTTGGCTGAGAATATGCATAGACAAAGTAATAAATGCTTATGAAAAATGGAAAAAGAAAGAAGAAAAATAAGAAGGCGTGTAGCATGCCAGAAAAGAGACAAAGTGGCAAAGGCTTATTAGGCAAAGAAGTTGTTGATGTAAAATTGAAAAAAGGAATGAAGGTAAAAGAGCTAATAGAAGCTATGAGGTATATTGGGGGCTTTTCAGCACAGCACATGATAACTGGAATAGACATATTAGGCAACATGCTAAACGATGAGCGATCATTCAACTTTCTTTCTTTTCCGGCAGATATTATAGCAACAGGCATGCGTGGAGTTATTGCCAGTGCAGTAAAATATTTCGATGCGATAATAACCACTGGCGGCACTGTAGACCACGACCTTGCAAGGTCTTTCAATGGCAAATATAGGCTTGGTTCATTCTATGCTGACGACGCGATGCTGCACAGGGCTAATATTTACAGGCTTGGCAATGTTTTCATAGGCCAAAAGGATTACGGGCTTGAGGTTGAAAAAAGATTCTATGAAATAATGAATGACATTTATGCTTCCAAGGACTACAAAAAAGAATATAGCGCAAGCGAATTGCTATACGAGTTTGGAAAAAGAATAAAAGATGAAGGCTCGAT
>Ga0080006_1154779_pt1 | contig 10213 bp, 15 predicted proteins | sample RS3BMetagenome_FD_69209 | JGI IMG/M metagenome (GOLD analysis project Ga0080006, IMG submission 69209) | Ferric oxide microbial mat and aquatic microbial communities from Rainbow Spring, Yellowstone National Park, USA - RS3B (SPADES... ... | reverse complement strand
GCCGGTTGATTTTTCCCCAAAAACGGCGGAATAAAATTCCCCACTTGTATTTAAGATTTCACTCATCCTTTTTCACCTCCTTGAATGTTGGAAGAGAATTCTTCTTCCTGTCCTTCAATCTATAGGATTCTCCCCTTATATTGACAACTGTGCAATGATGGAGAATCCTGTCGAGAACTGCGGAAGCCATAACATGGTCTCCTAATACTTCTCCCCACTCAGAGAATGATTTGTTGCTTGTGAATATTGTTGATCTATTCTCATACCTTGATGAGACGAACTGGAAGAAGAGATTTGATTCCTCCCTTGTCAATGGTAAGTATCCAATCTCATCCGCTGTCATCTTTTCGGTAACGCTTGCTGCCTGGGCCTACTGGGATGAGCAATTTTCTTCATTTCCGTTTTCAAAATAAAAAAAACTTCAATGTGAAATATAACGATACCACGCCGAAAAACAGCAAGAGCATGATGTATATGCGGAATGCTGCAGGTATTTCCTTCGTAAGTTTGAACGCTTTCAATAAAGTGCGCCCGGTCCATGCTCCGGCAGAAGCATAAACAAGCAGCATCCAGGGAAAGGACGCAATACCGAACTTCTGAAGGGCTATGAATGTGTCCAGAGCAGCTGAAGAGGAAGTTAACAAGAACAGACTTCTGAAGCTGCCGGTGATTTCAGACGCTTTTTGAGTGATTACAATTTCCCTACTTCTAAATAGCATCAATGAAGGGAGGCTAAAGGAAGTTGCAGATATCAGAAATGTAGAGGCTGCAAGAAAAATATCTCTGATAGTGGATTTTTTCCCGAGTTCCATTATTCCCTTTCTCCCGGAGAAGAGAAGATTTGAAGCAATGACTGAAACCGGAAATGTCAGGGTAGTAACGGTGAAGACAAGGAAACCCGCTACGCAGCCCCACACGTACAGTATACCGGCACCGGCCGCAATTGCTGTGGCCATGATCGCCATGAGCCTGCCTTCAGTCCTAGTGTGGTCTTCAGGCAAGGGTTTGGATCCAGCACTTTTCCCTCCTCCTCTCATATTCACCGAGATAAGCTGTACATCAACAAGCAAGGTTATTACGATGGCGAATATACCATGGTAGCTTGGCGGTCTGAGATACGGGACAGCCAGGAGAAGAGTGATGCAGGTCATGGGCGCCCATTTATACTTTGTAAGAGGCGCAAAGAAAGCATATGAAGCTGTGATCAATGCGACATACCAGTATTGCGCGAAGTAATAGGAATAAAACTGATACAACGGCTCACCTGATCTATCGACATGGCTCCGTCCTGATGATTTGACTATTCAGCACGCACTTTCACATTCTTGATGCGGCATCCATGGCTATCATCATACGTGTTCTTTTTTCAGGAGGCAGTTCAGACAGTACCTCCATCTGCGTCTCCATCAATGCTGCCCTCTCTTCGGGCGGCATTTTAAGCAGTGTTGACAGATGGAATCTCACTATTTTCTCCATGCTCTTTTCAGGAAGGGAGGTAATGCCATCTACAATTTTTCCCATTACCCTCTTTCTCTCCTCTCTCTTCAGCGCAGGCAGCACAACAGTCATCATCTGTTCCATTATGCCGAATTTCGCATTCCTGCGCCCCCAAGCCCGCAGGGGAACAAGAAGCGCCACGCCCCACAGATAAAGTGTGATTCCAATCAGCGTAAGATAGGTGGAATCACCAACATTTGGAATGCGCGGAAAGTGTCCCACCATAACATTGATGAACCCGTAAAAGTAGAATGTCATGAATATGACCAGGATCAGATCCTTCAGAATGGATTGGCCGAATCTCTCTCTGATGAAAGGATCGCCGATATGCCTCTTGTAGAGCGATCTTATTACGACGCACAGCGTGCCCGAAATTATCATAATGACAAGGCCCGGGATGCTCCCTGCAAGTACATTTTTTGAAAAAGGCGTAACACCTCCAAAAAAGTTATGGGCGCCAAAGAGCATCAGTGATATGGCGACAACGAAATATACCTCTTTGAGTAGTGTGGTCACATAGGATCCGCCCCTGCCGTATATCATCCTGTTCACCATCGTTTTCATTTTCAGCAGCCCTCTGAGCGGTATGATCTGGTAAAGGCCAAGGACTATTATGAAAAAGAAGGCGTACCAGTTTCCAATGGGCGTGTCTCCAGGAGGACCGTTGGAGAATATGAATTTCATGCCTATTGCCATTGCTGCAAGGCCTCCGGCGAGCATTCTGTTTGATCCCATTATCAGATCCGGTCTGAAAAACATGTTCAGCGGTTTACCGTAAGTACGACGGGAGGATGCTTCCACACCAAAGAAACCTATCACCAAGACTATTAAGAGAAAAAGGGCAGCGTATTTTGCAATCACATCCGAAAACGGTGTCGTAATTATCCAGAAGACGGTGATCGGAACCCCTGCCATGGAGACGACCGAGGCAATGAACCATGGTGTCCGGTAATCTTTGTATGCCAGACCATAACGCCTTCCCACCGGCCACAGCATTATTGTTGTTGGAGTCAGCCACCCTGCCAGGACAAGCGGTATACCCGTCTTGAAGAGGACAGCAGAGACAGATCCAACAATCCAATAAATTGCGAGGAGGGGGAGTATCCTGGTCGTAAACTGAGGAAAGAGAGGAATTGATTTAAGAGAAGTTTCGCTTTTATTCGCTTCTGCGGACATTCAGACCCTCCGATTGAAACTGCTGTTCCATCCACCAGCGTCCGGTTTACCGCAGATCATAGCGGAATGAAAGCATGAACCGAAAACGTCGTCTTCATCCTCTTTCTCATCTTTCTCGTCACCGGTGTTCGCTGTAGAGCATTTAAATCTTGAAGATGAGAACATCTTCACACCTCAGGATGCCAGCATCTTGCTTATTTCAGGAGGCATCATTTTCATAATCATTCCCCTCCTGTCCTCTGGCATCGACATCGTTATTTCCTTCATCGTCGATATATCCTTCATTCTGCATTCTTCATGACACTGCCCCATAACAGAAAACATAGCCTTCATCTCCTCATTCATATTTTCACTTGGCAGTGACATTAAGACAGACATGTAGGTTGCCATCAGTTTCTTGCGCGTATCCGAGTCGAAATCCTCAGCAAGAGACTCCATTCTCGTGAGCGTGAGACGTTTCATGGAGTCTGTGTCAAGCTTCTGAAGCGCGAGGAGCATCGCCTTCATACCGCTCGCTCTGTCTATTTCTGACTGCTGCGCAAATGAGGAGAGCCTCGATTTTATCATGGTACGGCGCTGATCCTCGGGTGCCTTTGCAAGCATCTGAACCATGGCGAGTGCTGTATCAGCACCCTGTACGCTCTCCTGATGCTGAACTGAAGCAGTGGAGGCCTGAGGAACTGCAGTATTTCCAGCCATCGCAGCTTTCTTGATGCTAGGCCTGAGCGCGGCCCCTATGCCTGCTACAATTATGCCAAAGATCAGTATGGCGATACCACCGATGAGTATTCCCTGTGAGGTATGTCCAACTCCAGCAGTAATTCCTCCTATTATGAGGATCACAATTCCTGCTATCAAAACAGAAGTTCTCATATTCGATCAGTATCTAGGATTTCTAACTGCAATAAATATCAAAAAGTAAACAATTATTTACTTGCACCCTTATTAAACAGATTCAGTTTTATTTCCACAAGTGATGTCTAGAATGCCCATTATCCGTCCCAGCCCTCGGTTTTGGAAAAGGCTAGTACTTTTATCGGCTGGATTTGTTTACTGGGTGCTGTTTGCTTTCTCCTCAGGAATATTAACATTTTACAGTCAACCCGCAACTTGGCTTTTCACGTACGGTGTTGGTTCAAGACCTGTCCTTTTCCTATACACAAACAACATCCATAATTTCCTTGATTATTCTGGAATTTACTGGTTCCCAGATGAACACGTCGGGGTTTCTCTTCTACTGCTCCCGACGCTTGTCTCAATTGTTATGGCTGTGTTATTCTACGTCATTTTAGGTGACCTGTTATTACTGCATTCATTGCGCCGGAAGAAAGCAGTGCTTACAATCGCCACTTTTCCTTCGGTTGTAACAACAGGCGCATGCTGCTCCGTACCCTTTATGTATCTTCTTATCGTGCTACTGTCCCAGCAGGCTGCCACTTGGTTTTACCTTATCATGTCCGCTTTCTCATACCCACTTGATCTTTTTCTGATCGTACTGATGGTTTACGTTCATCATTCTGTCAAGATGTCAAGATGAATTTACAGGTCTACAAATCATCTGGAAATAACAGAAATGATAATGTCAGTAACGGTTCAATACAGCATTAAATGACCTGCCCCTGCGGCAACAACTATGTTTTACATCACATAATTCTTACGAGGAATGGCCATATACGGGTTCAGGAGTAATTCGGAATCCTCATGTTTCTGTGGATATAGAGATATAGCCAATAATTTAAGTAGCGTATAAAACATAGGTAAAATTCGGGTAACTAATATACTTTTGCAGAGATGTCTCCGATAGTATACCCGGGTCATGAGGGTGTTAACTAGCTCTCGCTTAAACTGGAATCTTCCATCATTTAGGGGGATGGGGATAACAGTATGACAGGGTCCGCCAGGCTCCTCTGTGTTGCTATCCACATTACTGGAAGCATCACAAGCCAGAGGACGAGGGCAAGTTCGATCTGCTGTGAAAGTGACCAGAACTTCCATATCTTGTCTGCCAGGAAGAATGTGTAGTAGTATATTACAAGAGGTACGAGACCTACGGCCACAACAAATATCTCTGTCAGGTTTATCCCATATGAATCAAGGGAATTGAAGTACACAGTGCCGATAATCAATCCGGAGAGGGTCATGGAATACGACATTGCTTCGAAATACAACGCACTGTGGATTGACAGGGATGTGATTGATGGAATGAACCATATAAGGGCTAGCAGAATGGACAGCGACGTGAGCACAATAGAGATAGATCTTCTGAGGCGATGCATTGAAACAAATGGTTCTACAAGGTAGAAAAGGAGGAATCCATCGAGCAACATTGACATCCCTATTCCGAAGAGGAAGAAGGGTGAACTCTCGAGAGTTAATGCTACCCCCACTATCACCAGAAATTGAGTGGCGATGATAATCGGAATAAATACAGCGTACCTGAACGAAACACGGATATTCCTTCTTCTGAATAGCACAGGCAGTTTCCCTGCAGAATAGAATTTCGTTATCAGCAAGAATGTCAGAAGGAGAAATGAAACGCTCATAATGAAGAATGGGAGTTCCAGAAGGCTGACCACAAGTATAGTGAGGGAAGGAAGCAGAGCTATTGCACTTTCACACTGGCAACTGAATGTTGCTACTATAGCATTGCCATACCCCGACGAAATATGGCCATACCCCGCCGAAATCAAACCTGAGTTACTCTTTCCGGGCCTTTTTCCCGACCCGTACGTATGGAATAGGAGACCGAATATCTTGTGGTAATTTTCAACGAGAAGGGCGGCTACGACAAATTGCAAAAAGAACTGCAGGGGACTCAGAAATATGTCTGCAAACCTTGTGCTAACATAGAGACCAAATGATTCTGTAATAGGAGTCGGAAGCCCTATGATGCTTATTTTATCCTGTAGATTCTGGAATATTATTAAGGCGGGTAAAGGTTGGATTGTAAGAAGAAACACCTTGCCTATGTAAAGCATGAAGAGGACCACTGATATGAATGATATGTACCTGGTCAGTTTTCCTGATATTTTAATGGAATATATGGAGTATAAAGACAGGAAAGACAGGCTGAGATACGGGAGTGTGAAAGCAAGTACAAAAACATCCCTTGTTATGAAAATCAATCCAAGGACGTACAGGGATAGATATGATGAAACGTAAAATACCATTGCATCATTTTTGAGCACAATAGAAGCAATGACTATCGCATTGATGCTTGCCACTGCTGCTGCATAGATTGTGAGCGCATCGCTTGTTACAATCACATATGCACTCCAGTATCCAATGAGGAAGAAGAGGTCTATGAATAGGAGTGAAATGAATTGAGGAACGAATACTTGCCTACTCTTTGAATACATATGACCTGTAGAGCTTTATAAACGCGGCCGAAAGAATCAGTATGATCCCCATTCCAATACCGTAGAGTGCCTGGTATTTTATCACCGTGGGAGGGAAGGATGAAATGATTGATATTATGAATACTGCGATGAAGGCATAAATGCTGCCAAATATTACATGCCATTTTCCCGACATCATTTCAACTTTCTCTATTTTCAAATGGTGTTAAGTTTCTTTGCCACTGGAACACTCGTGCCAAGCCTCCGAAGAGATTGCCCTATTTCAAGCCCTATGAAACTCCCACCAATAATTGCCAAAGTTTTGGGAAGGTTGTTAAGATCTAAAACCGTTCTGCTTGTTATATACCCGGTTTCTTTCAGACCATCTATTCTTGGAATTTTTGGGGAGGAACCTGTTGCAATTATGAAGTTATACCCTTTCAGTTTTTTATTATTCGAATCGGTTTTTACAATTATTGTGTCTCTTTCTAGAAATTGGGCCTTGCCATCATACACATCAAAATCATGGTAAGAATTCAGGATGTTCTCATACTTGGAAACCCTCTCATCTCTTACACCCTTACCGAGAGATTCCATAAGTTCTCAGGAATTTATTGAATTCCGCCGTGGATCAATTCCCGGATACCTTGGATGGAATGCACCCAACATTAACACAGGTTCCTCCAAGTGGTCCAAACCCGATCATCGCTATCTTCATCTCTCCGCCACTCAATTCGGAAGCTTTTATGGCAGAGGAGAATGCAGCGGTACCCCACCCGAGGATGATAAGATCGTACTCCTCACTGCCTTCCAAATGAATCACTCCACAACCATTGCCCTGTAGTTATATGGTTTTGAAAAAACCCTGCTCTGCAGGAGATCCTCTGGATTTATTTTATCAGCGTCTATTTTCACCTTTGCTATCCCTTCTCTCAGTGAAACGCTGGCTTCAAGCACTCCCCTTTGCTCCGTCAGACCTTTTGTAACTGTCGCCACACAGTCATCACAGGTCATCCCGTATATTCTAAGTTTTACTTCCTTCTCTTGCATAAAGCGAAATAAATCTTCACTATTTATACAGAAAAGTAAATTTTTGTTTACCTTTCACTATTTATATTTTTTATTTATAATACCAAGGAGGTGAATCATGTCTGAAAAAGAGAATTTAGAGTGCTGCGGGATAAAATTCAAGAGCAAAAAAGAGTTCGAAGAGCACGAGAAAACCCATCACCATCATGAGAATTTCTAATAACTCCAATATTTTACCAGATCTGGTAAGAATAAACTTCATTCATGCGCGGGCCACGGAACAGCATAGCAAACCTTCTTGATGAGGCTCTCAAGGAAATATACAAGGAAAGAATGGGTCGTGATCCTCTAGCATTTATGAAGGATGCAATGTCTTGAATGCATTCCCGTATTTGCTGAAGGACATATATCACGACGATACTGAAGAGGGACGGCTTTGCGCGAATAATCAATTCCATACAAAAAAGCATCTATTTGTTTGATTTCATGTGCAAGGCCGGTAGCGTTATGATGCTCTACCCATGTTACGTTATGCCCAAAACATATGTATTCCCACGTACTGATACCCATTATCTCCTCGAATATCGAGATGTTCCTGACTAAAATACATACGTTTCAGCACCATAAACGTATGTGTTCTTGAATAGTCAGCTACAGAGATAAAGCGTATTTCAGAATAGAAGGGAAAATATTTGCAACTGTGCGAATACAACAAACAGGTTCAAGCTTAGCTAGGCAGCACCATGCGCAATATGGAGATTTCGAGGAAGAGAGCCGTGGTATAGTATTCATTTGCAATAATGAAAAGGGTATTTCGCTTTTCACACCCATTGATCACATCATCGGGCAGGATTGAAGTGAAGTTCATGTTAAGCAGCTTTGCTTACGATCTGTTCATATTGCGTGCTAGCTCAAACAGACAGTAATCAATTTCAACAAAAGGTCAGGGAGAAATTGAAACTGAGTATGAACAATGGCCGTCTAGAGAAGGTTATCCCCGTAAAGGAACTTAGAAAATATATTGAGGAAGATTGGACATATATCAGAGATTTAGGAGATAAAGAGGCAATAGTAAGATTGCCTAGTAATCAATGAAAAGAGCTTCAAATTGCTCATTTCAATATTAGTTGCTTCTCTCTGCTTTAGACTAGCAAAATAAAGTCTTAATGATGAATTATTTTAATACGAAGGCAAAGACAGAAAAGGATTACAGAAATTATAAAATAGCAGAAAAGTGCATTCAGTCTTGGGTAAATTAATGACTTGTCATAATATTCGCATGGTCTCTCGCAAAGACATGGAACCTTTAGTTATTATATGTCCTTCAAGTCCAAGTGGTGGAGGAGATTATGGTGTCGATTTCTTGATGAATAACTACTTTTGGAAATCTGTGAGGATCAACGACGCGTGGATTCCAAGAATAAAGTACTTTGCACTTTATGTAACTGAGCCGGAGTCTAAAGTAAAGTATTTTGCAGAAGTATCTAGGATTGTGGATATGTCCGATCCTGAATTCATGGCTGTTCACGAAATATCCGAAATAAAGCCTGAAGATAAGGGGAAAAAGGCAATAGAAATAAAGAATTATAGTTTAGTCGAACTTAAAGACCCGATTCCTGCAGTCCCCGGAAGGGGAGGGGGAATTCAGAACATAAAATATTCCAAAATTAACAAATTTATAAATGCCGGAAACGTACAAGATCTTGATTGGTTTGATTAATAATTATACTTTATTTTATATAATGTGTTGTAATAAAGAATGATTGCATCTTGCTAGTTATGGTCCTTAAGTCCAATTACCCACAGAGGAACTGAAAAGTTTATCTCTTTTTCAAATTCTCTAAAAAATATATCTAGAATCTGAATAGATGCGTTCATCCCATGTTTAATTTTATGTTGGCGGGCGTCAAAGGTTATTATTATGCCAGCTGTTATTTTACCTTCGTTGAATGCGTGCTGTAAGCTCAAAATGTTATATAACAAGTTGGTTTCTTGCCTGAATTGGGCCTCAATTGCGATATGGTCTTTTATAAAATCTGGTATAGTATTCTTAAAATTACCTAGGTTTTCTCCTTTTCCCCAACCTTTATTTCTTAGTTCTCCTTCGAGACTTGAATTTATAGTTCTATTATTGGAAGTCTTTATGTCAACATATTTAATTTCATGTATCTCGCCCTGAATATTCTTAGGAATCTTAATTTCTGCAGAGTTGTAAAATTTTTCACAGAAAAAATCCGTATCCCTGAGGCCCTCAATCTTCCACGCCTTCGGCTTTGGATTATACACAAAATATCAATAAAATCATTTATATAAAATTTACCATTGGCAATAGAGGATTTCCAATAACTCCTGTATTTTACCAGACGTGGTAAGTATAAAGTTTATCATGCGGTGGCCATAGAACAGCATGGCAAACCTGTAGGATAAGAATATCAACGGAGTACACGAGGAGACGTTAGGATACGACGCGTTCTTTTTCACACAGGGCGAAGTGATCATGAACTTAGACAAAGAAAAGGATGATTGAGTTACACACCGTAATATGAGATATATACCTGTGCTTTATGGTTCTGAGCCTTCTTTCTTATCAGAGGGGAGAGAACAACCCCATAATATATCTGTTTACATTAATAGGAAAGTTCCGTTCGAGGAAAAGTTTGCTTCAGGTAATGCACACCGGCGACCCCTTCGCATTTTCATTATCCAATGTGTATAGAACTAATTCCCCATGGATACCATGTTCAGAAATCGGACGATTTATGGATACTACCCCGTCTAATATCGAGGGGTTTTTCCCCTCGTATAATACAGGATGGACAAAATATGCTATTTATCTGGAACTCGCCGAATAAAGATAAAGGCCACGTAAAGTACAGGTTTACGATACACACAGTTCAAAAATTACGTTCTGTCAATTTGCTTCTGGAGCCTTGTCCATTGAGCGTGGACAAATACGGACTCAGATCGAAATTATAGTGATATCAAAGGGCGAAGTCAGGTATTATTCCTGCAGTATAAAAAAAGAAAAATTAGGGATCTGTTCTTATAGGTTGGATTAGGTTAAGGGGTGCCCAAAAAAAGCATGAAAATAGAGGATAAATGGTCTTACTCTGTAATTATATCCGCATGAACATCCGATGATTCATTTATTTTTTTCCACCCATGGCATCAGA
>Ga0080006_1193268_pt1 | contig 10214 bp, 6 predicted proteins | sample RS3BMetagenome_FD_69209 | JGI IMG/M metagenome (GOLD analysis project Ga0080006, IMG submission 69209) | Ferric oxide microbial mat and aquatic microbial communities from Rainbow Spring, Yellowstone National Park, USA - RS3B (SPADES... ... | reverse complement strand
GGAACTATCGGGCCATTCCCGAGCCCATGTGAAATCGGGAAGTTATTCCCGGCCTATTCCTAAGAGGCCGCCCGACTCCGGGCCAGGGGCCTCGATCGGCCCGCGTCGGAATGCGGTTCCTGATCGACGAGAATCCGAGCAACCCGCGTCTCGGCTCCCGACTCCAGGCCCAGGGGCACGACTCCGCGATCACATTCACGTCCTGAACCAGTGGAGATGAGTGACGCCATCGCAACCGTAGACGCCCCCGAGCGAATAGACCGGCCGATGTGTGGGCAGGGCGACGTAGGGAAACCTCACAAAACCACCGAGCCGAGCCACGAGCCGCCGATCACCGCGTCGGTGTCGGGGATGCCCTCGACCACGCATCGCTCCGGGTCTTCTCCGGCGGCGGTGATCCGATCGTCGAGATCCTCCGGATTGTCGGAATCGGCCACGATCCGCGCCCCGTCAGGACTCCAGGCAATCCATCGGCCCCGATAAGGGACCAGATCCTCGACCGGGAACGCGGCGCGATTCTTCACGAACAACCGGCGGCATTCCCACTCGCTCATCACGTCAACAGACATGGGATTCTCCGCTCCGGCCAGGTCATCGCATTGGGCCTCGACACACGTCAAGATAGCCCGAACTCACCGGCCCGGGTAGACGAGTTGGCCCGACGCGACGCAGACCGGAGCCTTCCCGTAGGGCAGGGCTTGCCCTGCCGTTCGACCCGTGACGCGGCAGGGCGAGCCCTGCCCTACGGGGATCTACTTGCCGGACGAAACTCGGGCGAGCCGCAAGCCCAGGTTGTAGTCCGAATTCGTCGGCGTGGACCAGCCCTGAAACGCCGCGCGACAGTTCTCGGCAGAGTTGGTCCAGCTACCGCCCCGGAACACTCGATTCGAGTCATCATACGCATCTTCACACAATTCCCAGACATTTCCATGCATGTCAAAGAGGCCGAGAGTATTGGGCTGATATGATCCCACTTTGGTCGTGCGGCTCAGCGCCGATTCGGCGAAGTTCGCCTGCTGGGCCGACAGGATGTTCGTCGGGGTCTTGAAGTAGAAGTTCCAGCCGCAAAGGTCCTGCGTCTCGGCCGCGCCCCGGCAAGCATACTCCCATTCAGCTTCGCGCGGTAAGCGGTAGAGGAAACCCGTTTCCTTCAGGCTCTCGTTCAACTTCTTGAGGAAGACCTGGCAGTCGTTCCAGGAGACGTTTTCGACCGGGAACCGCTTGAGGTCGGCATCCGACACGCCCGAGAGCTTGTCGGCACCGCCGCCCCCCTTACGAGACCAACTGGGGTTGGTGCCCATCACCTTCTGCCATTCCTCCTGCGTGACCGGATAGACGCCGATCGAGAAATCTTGATCGATCGTCACCTGCTTGTCGCCGCAGTTCCCATCCTGACCGCCCATCCAGAACGTGCCGGCGGGGACGAGGGCGAACTCCATGCCCAGGGCGTTGATGAACCGCTTGCCCTTATGGAACTGGTCGGCTCGGGCGTAAAGTTCCGGGTCTCGCATCACGGGATGGAAGATGGAATCGAGCGTGGCGACCGCCTCGCCATACTTGCGCTCGAGCACCTGTTGCCGGGCCGTCTCGTTCTTGACCTTGGCGTCTTCGTTGAGGCGATCGATCTCGTCGTAGAGCTGCTTTCGTTGATCGACCACCGAGACCACGACCTTCTCGACGACGAGATTTTGCGGGAGCCCGGCGAGGGCCTCGGCGAACTCGGCGCCGGTCTGGTATCGGCGTTCGACCCGGCTGGCGACGCTCCGGGACAGGACGTTGCGCAGCTCCTTGCAGACGTCCTTCTCTTCCAGGTCGTCCCACATGTCGACGCCGAGCGGCAGGTTGAGGTTCTTCAGGAGCATCTGGTAGAGCATCACGCCGAGGGCGTAGACGTCGTCGGCGGGGTGGGGGTCGTCGCCCAGGAATTGCTGGGGCGAGGCGTACATGGGCGTCAGGGCGCCATTGATCCAGGAATGATCCGAGCCCATCGCCCCGCCCGTCGCCGAGACGAGCCGGGCGTCCTCGATCGCCTTGTGCGCCTGGGTGTTGCCGATGCCGAAGTCGGTGATCTTGAGCAGGCCATCCTCGTCGACCAGCACGTTGTCGAACTTCATGTCGCGATGGATCACCGCCTTCGAGAGCTTGGTGTGGCAATAGCCCAGCGTGCTGGCCAGGACGCCGATGTCACGGACCGCCAGCGCGGCCCTCGGGGCGAGCTGATCCGGCCAGGTGTCGACGAGCTTGCCGAGGGTCCCGCCGGGGATGTATTCGTAGCGGAGCCAGGGAGTCTCGCCGTCGAGGTGGGCGTCGATCAGCTTGACGATGTGGGGCTGGTTGCGCAACTCGTTTTGCACGAGCTGGATATTCTTCAGCTCCCATTCGAGGATGCGCTTCTGTGAGATCGGGTCGAGGCAGAACTTGAAGGCGGACTCGGTGTCCTGCAACCACTTGCTCCGGGCCTTCCAGACCTCGCCGAAGCCGCCGATCCCGATCCGGTCGCTGAGGGTCCAGCCCGACGCCTCGGGGGGCTTGTCCCCCTTCGTGAACATCGGCGGCCGGGGGGGCAGGAACGGCACCAGGTCCTCGGCGCGACTGGTCGACCACCGGGCCGGGACGGTGGTCCCGGCCGGGTCGTCGCGTCGGGAGAAAGTGGAGTTCACCCGGGGCTTGACCAGCTTGATGTACTCGGCCACCCGGCTGCGATACTCGGGCGGCTTGTCGACGAGTTCGACGTCGACGATCTCCTCGACCTTGCGGTCGAACTCGGCCTGGGGGATCGCGGCGACTTCCGCCAGGGCCACCCGCAAGTCGGCCGGGACCTGCTCGCCCGGGCGATTCCGGGCGAACCTCGCGAAGATCTGGTCCGCGAACCCGAGCATCTGCCGGCCGCCCTGGGCGATGTCGCCCAGGTTCTTCACGACGGGGGCCACCACCCCGACGACGGCGGCAAAAGCGGCGAGGAATTCCAGCATCGGCGGGTGTCCCGGGCGAGGTCGAAGGGGGTCGTCTCCGAGAACAATTCGTCTCCGATCCGGAAATCTTGGACCGTCGGCGAATTTTTCCTCGAAGAGATTCTTCGATTCGTTCCCGATCAGGATCAGCCTTATCGAACGGTCCGGCCCGGCTCTCTGGCGACCGCCTGCGTGTCGTCCTTCGGGGGGCCAAAGACCACCTTCAACGACTCGGGAGCCACCGGCTTTTCCAGGGTTTCGAGCGAGTAGATCGCCCAGTCACTTCCCGACTTGAGGGTCTGGAGGTGCTGGCGAGGGACCGGACCTCCCACGCCCTCGACCTGGAACGGCACCGGGATGGTGGCCTTTCGGGCGAGGTCGGGGTGCTGGACGTAGAGCCGGAACCCGCCCGATGCCGGCTGAGTCTCGGGAAGCTCCGGCCCCCGGACCCCTCGGGCCAGGACCACGTAGCCGGAGGCTCCGGGGCCTTCCTGGACGTCGCGGACCCGGTACCCTTCGGAGACCGGCATCCCGGTCCCGGCCCAGGGGGGCAGCGTCTGGAACGACTTGCCGGCGTGGGCGGCGTAGAAGAACCGGCTGAAGGTCGTGTCGTACCAGAACGGATAAAGGTGGGCGCACTGGACGACGGCGCCCTCGGGGACGTCGTCCATCAGCCCGGCGGCCAGCGCCGATTCGAGCAAGAGCCGCTGCTCGTCGTGCGCCCCGCCCGACTGGCCGACCGTGTCCCGATAGAGGCTCGACCCGTATTGAGCGTTGAAGCAGCGGACCACGTCGAGGTTGGCCCGATATGTCATCCCGACCAGCGACCCGACCAGCGCCGAGGCTGCGAGGCACTTCCACCGCGCCCTCGGGCCGCCGCCGGCCGCCGCGGCGACGAGGTTCCAGAGCCCCGCCGAGAGGATCAGGCCGACCCCGTAATACTCGATCAGGGCGGCGATCCAGCCCACCCCCGGCGAGATCCTGGCCCGGTGGTAAGGGCTGATCGCCGTCGCCAGCGTGGGAAGAATCAGCAGGATCAGGCCCAAAGCGGTCAGCGTCCCCCAGGCGATCTCGCCCGAGGCGTGGTCGGCCGGCGCCTCGCCGCCAGCCCCCCGTTTCCGCAGGCAGACGAAGCTCAGCCCGAAGGCGGGCAGCGCGACCAGGGCCGCCCGACCATCGAGGATCCAGCCGAGCAGGCCGCCCCGCCCCGGGCCGGGGAAGATCTTCAAGGGGTCGAACGCGAAGTAGCTCAGGGGCAGCCCGGCCGAGGCCTGATGCGCGATCGCCAGGGCGACCGCGCCGGGGTCGAAGCTCGGCTTCTGCCAGTAGGCGTCGCTCGGGAACAGCCAGCGGACCAGGAACGTCTCGATCGCGCAGGTGCCCGCCACGGCGAAGTACGGCAGGGCCGTCCACGCCCGACGGGCCCAAGGGTCGCGGGCCCGGAGGATCAGCACGAGCGGCAGGAGGACCAGCAGGTAGGTCGTCTCATAGAGCAACGCGCAGGCCAGATAGAGCAGGCAGCTCGCCAGCAGCCACGCCAGGGCCCGGGTCTTGAGGTGCCGTTGCAGGGCCAGGAGGCAGAGGAACAGGCCGGCGATCAGCAGCTGGATCTGCCCGGAGAAGCCGAGGCTGGGGTCGACGGCGACCCGGTACTGGATCAGGCCGATCGTCAGGCAGGCCGCGAAGCACGCGTAATCGCGACGCCCGCCGAGCTTCCGGGCCAGACAATAAAAGAGGAAGACATCGAGGACTCCGGTGGCGACGATATACGCTTTATAAGACCAGGCCCCATGAAAGACATAATGGACGGTGGTCATCAGGGCCGGAGTGAGCGGGAAGAACCGGCCGATGGTCAGAGTGAGTTTGATATGAGCGAGGACCTCGCCGAGCAAGGAGGTCCGGTGGATCACCTCGCCGCCCCGGGGCATGATCGCCTGGTAAAGATCTTCCGACCAGTAGCCGGTCCGGACCGCCGGCGCGAGGAAGACCGCGGCCAGGGCCAGGAGCCAGGCCACTCTCACGGCTGATCGGAGCCGCGATCCCTTCTCCTCGATCCTGTCAGCCATTGACCGCCTCCGTGCCGTGCCGACCAGGGACATCCTTGCCCGAGCCGGATTCGCAAAGCGGGTCCGGCTCGGGACATTAGCACGACCCGGCGGGGTCATCAATCCGAAACCCTCGGTTGGCCTTGTCCAATCGGGCTCGGGGCGGTCTAATCATCTAGGAAAGGCACCTTGAGTCGGCCCGACGCGTCAAAGACGGATCTTTCCCCACGTCGTCGCGGCCTCGGAGGCTTTTCCCGTGCAGGATCGCATTGCTTATCAGGGGATCACGTTCGACGACGTCCTGCTCGAGCCGGCGTACTCCGAACTCCTTCCCAAGCAGGTCGACACCAAGACCCATCTCACCGCCAAGATCCCGCTGAACATCCCGATCCTGTCGAGCCCGATGGACACCGTCACCGAGGCGGACCTGGCCATTGCCCTGGCTCAGGAAGGCGGGCTCGGCGTCATCCACAAGAACATGACCATCGCCGAGCAGGCCCGCGAGGTCGAAAAGGTCAAGCGGTCCGAGAACGGCGTGATCGTCGACCCGATCACCTTGCCGCCCCACGCCACCGTCGGCGAGGCCCGCGAAATCATGAGCGGGCACAACATCTCGGGCGTGCCGATCACCGTCAACGGTCGACTCCGGGGCATTTTGACCCGCCGCGACCTTCGATTCCTGGAGGAAAACGACCTCCGGATCGAGGACGTGATGACCAAGGACAACCTGGTCACCGCCCCCGCCGATACCAGCCTGGAAGAGGCGGATCGGATTTTGACGAAAAATAAGGTCGAGAAGCTTTTGCTGGTTGACGATGAATATCGACTGAAAGGGCTCATCACGATCAAGGATATCGACAAGCTCCACCGCTACCCGAATGCCTGCAAGGACGCCCGAGGGCGTCTGAGGGCCGGCGCGGCGGTTGGAGTCCACGATTACGAGCGGATCCAGGCGCTCATCGAGGCCGACGTGGATGTCCTGATCGTCGACTCGGCCCACGGGCACAGCAAGAACGTGATCGAGACCGTCCGACGACTCAAACACGACTTCACGATCGAGGTGGTGGCCGGTAACGTGGCGACTTCCGAGGGGACGAGAGACCTGATCGCAGCGGGAGCCGACGCCATCAAGGTGGGGATCGGGCCGGGCTCGATCTGTACCACCCGGGTTGTCTCGGGCGTCGGCGTCCCTCAGATCACCGCGGTCTATAACGCGGCCAAGGCCGCCAACGGCGCCGTGCCGGTGATCGCCGACGGTGGCATCCGCTACTCGGGCGACATCACCAAGGCCATCGCCGCCGGGGCCTCCTCGGTGATGATCGGCGGCCTCTTTGCCGGTCTGGCCGAAAGCCCCGGCGACACGATCATTTATCGAGGTCGAAGCTTCAAGTCGTATCGAGGAATGGGCTCGCTGGGAGCGATGGCCAAGGGGTCGCACGAACGCTACCGCCAGGACAGCTTGCCGCGATCGTCCGAATCCAAAGGGTCGACCAGTCAGAAGCTCGTTCCCGAAGGTGTCGAAGGGCGGGTGCCCTACAAGGGGCCGCTCGCCGAATACGTCTTCCAGCTCGTTGGTGGAATCCGGGCCGGGATGGGCTACTGCGGGACCCGGACGATCGAGGAACTCCGGACCAGGTCCCGGTTCATCCAGGTCACCGGCGCCTCGATCCAGGAAGGCCACCCGCACGACATCGTGATCACCCATGAAGCTCCCAATTACTCCAGCTTCTCCGGAGAAAACGAGAACGGTCGAGGGCCGGTCTGATTGGGAAGTTGTCGGTTGTCAGTTGTCAGTTGTCGGTTGTCAGTGAAGAGTGGATAAGTCCCCGTGATCCGTCTGTCTTCACTGACAACCGACAACTGACAACTCGCCCGGTGGGAACTTCCCCCCGCGAGCTGTCCGTTATTCGAGTCAACGGTTTGATCGTTGGTCAGAGAGAGATGAGATCAAGGAAACGCACCCTTTGGGCCTTCCGCTTCGGTCGGGCCGGGGTCAGCCAAGCAAGGAGGCGTGGCTTGCGTCGCTCCACATTGGGCTTGAGTTCATCGCTGGTTGCGATCGGCCTCTCGGCGTCGATCGCCCTGGCGCAGCAATCGCCCCGGCCCGCCGCGCCGGGGGCTATCCCGCCGCCATCCTCGGATGACTCCATCGACCCGTCGATGGCGAGCCGGCCGACCCGGTACCTGCTTCGCAATGGCCTGGATTACCTGGCCTACCGTGAGTACAACCGAGCTTTGAGCTTCTTTCGGGTCGCCGAGAATCGTCAGGCGGAACTGAACGAGCTGGAGCTCAAGCAGCTCAGGAACGGGATCGCCCGGGCCCAGCAGGGGCTCCGCGAGGCCGTCAACGGCACCAAGGTCGTCTCGGCGACCAAGGGTCGTGCCAACGTCCAGCCCGGCGCCTTCGCCCTGGCCAAGCCCCCCGCATCGGCGACGTCGGCCCAGCCGGCTCTGACCGATCCGATCCAGCTGGCCAGCGCCGAGATGCCCGCGCCGCCCGCGATGACGCCGGCCGAACTGCCCCAGCTCCCGCCGACGATGCCCGCGCCGGAGGGTCTGATCGACCCGAACCAGGCTCCCGCAGCCCCGGCTCGACCGGTCTTCGGCGTCGGTGCCACCCGGACCGTTCCGGCACCCGCTCCGGCACCCGCTCCGGCTCCCGAGCCGATGCCCGAACCCCCGGCTCCCCCGGCCGATCCCTTGACCCTCCCCGCGCAGGCGTCGACGGGCTCGCCCGTCGAGATGCCGCCGACCCTCCCTTCGCCCGGCCCGGCCGTCGAGCTTCCCCCGGCTTTGCCCCCGAGTGTCGAGCCGGCCCGGACGACTCCGACGCCCTCGACCCCCGTCGAGATGCCGCCAACCCTCCCCTCGGGGACTGACCTGCCGCCGACGATCTCCCCGCCGGTACCGATGACCCTGGAAGTGACCCCGACCCCGGTCGAATCAACCCCGACCGAGCCGGTGGTCCAGCCCCGAGCGGCGGTCGCCAGCCGCCCGGAAGAGCCAGCCGCCGAGGCTCCGCAGTCGACCCGCCCCGAGCCGCTCCCGGCGCCCGAGGCCCCGCCCTTGCCCGAGGCCCCGCCCTTGCCCGAGGCCGATCCGAAGCCCTCGACGCCTGTCGACATGACGTCCGAGGGGATTCTTCATCCCCGGCTCAGGCGGGAGGTCGAGATGATCGCCCAGCGGCCGACCCCCGACCAGGCCCCGCCCACCGCGGCGCCGAACTCGTTTGACTCGCCGCCGCCGAGCCAGGGCTCGACCCGCCTGGAGCTTCCCCGAGCCCCGAGCCCGACCGAGGCCCGGCCGCTCCGCCAGATCCGGGTTCCCGAGGAATACGTCAATCTGGGCAAACGCGAGTGGGAACCGAACCGGAAGTACTGGGCTGCCGCCGGGACCTGCCACATGATCCTCTACTTCCAGGACCCCGTTCTCGAACGCTACGGTCAGAGCGTCGAGCAGGCCCTCGGGCCGATGGGCCGGTATTTCTCCTACCCCCTCGACGACCCCAAGCAGTCGAACCAGCGGAACCAGATCCTTCAGCCGTTCTACTCGATCGGCAAGTACTGCTTCCAGGTCGGTACGCTTCCTTACAAGCTCGTGGTCGATCCCCCATGGGAGGCCGAGTACGACCTCGGCTACTACCGGCCGGGCGACCGGATTCCGCCCGACACGATCATGATCACCCCCTACGGCGTCGGCCCGCCCCTCAAGGGTCGGCAGTATTGAACTGAGCAAAATCGGTCTGACCGGATCGAAAGACGGATTCCCGAAACTCTCCAGGGCCCCCGGATTGACCTCCGGGGGCCGCTGGCGTCGACGTTTGATGATGAAGATACGATTCAAATCCTCAAGAAATCGAACATTTCCTCGAACTTGACCTTATACCGGCTGTCTGCCAGTGCTAGGATGGATAGGTTCGGAGATAGCGGCCTCACCGGCGGATAACCGAGGACGATCGTCATCCAAGAAAAAGCCGATGCTTCCGGGAGGGTGTGCGGATGTTTGATCAAGAGGGCGCGGCCTGGGGCGCGGAGTGGCAGGCGGACAGGGTGACCCTGGGCCGGCACTTCCTCAGGGATATGGAAGGTCTCTGGCGCCAGGTCCTCAAGCTGGCGGCGGTGGTCGAGACGACGCTCAACTCCAGCGTCCGGGCCCTCTGTGACGGCCGGGTCGACCTGGCCGCCGAGGTCAAGTTCGACGAGGAGTCGATCGACCGCTGGGAAGTCCAGATCGAGCGCGATTGCCTCAAGGTCCTGGCCCTGCACCAACCGGTGGCGTCGGACTTGAGGCGGGTGGCCGCGATTCTCCGGATCAATGGCGACCTCGAACGGATGGCCGACCTCGCCCGACACATCGCCAAGCGAGCCCGCAAGCTCGTCGAAGAACCGATCGGCCGGGCCTTGCCCCGAGGCCTCGAAGTCATGGCCGCCGAGGCGCTCGACCAGGTTCGCGAGAGCCTCGACGCCCTCACCCAGGGGAACGTCGACCAGGCCCGGGCCGTGATCGCCGGCGACCGTAAGGTCGACCGCCACCGCCGGACCGTCATCGAGGAACTCAAGCAGGCCATCCGCGACGACCCCGATCGGCTCGATTCCTGGCTCCGCCTGATCAACGCCGCGAGGAACCTCGAACGAATCGCCGACCACGCCACTAACATCGCCGAGGCCGTCGTCTACCTCAAGGAAGGCGACATCATCCGCCACGACGCCACCACCGGCCGCTTCGCCAAGCCCAACAAGGGTTGAGCCAACGAGCGGGAGCCCGCAGCTTGCCCTACCCTTGGTCCTTGGTGGTAATGGCTCTATCCCGAGTCAAGGTGGCCCGGAGCCCAGACCAACGTGTCATTTTCGCCTGAGAGGACTACGCTGGTCTGGGCACCGTGATCGGCTGTGGGGCGGCGATCCTCACCTGGGTCGTCCCGCTGCCTGTGGCCTTGATCGCATGGCTATTCGACGTGCAAGGCCCTTTCCGGGACGTGATGCTCATGGCGGTCCCCTTCCTCGTGGCTCTGCCGATCATCGGGGCAGCGGTCGGCGCATACTTCCGTCGAGGAGATGGCTTGGGGCTTAACCTCTGAACTCGTGTTCCGGAGTCCTCCCTGGGTATGCTTCTTCAAAGCACGGTCGGGTGGCAGGGGGTACGGTACTCCGCAACCCCGGTCTTCGGGGGACAACCTGGCTCACTGACCGGGGGTGCCGAGTACCGTAAACCCTGCCAC
>Ga0080006_1272599_pt1 | contig 10216 bp, 5 predicted proteins | sample RS3BMetagenome_FD_69209 | JGI IMG/M metagenome (GOLD analysis project Ga0080006, IMG submission 69209) | Ferric oxide microbial mat and aquatic microbial communities from Rainbow Spring, Yellowstone National Park, USA - RS3B (SPADES... ... | reverse complement strand
CCACTGGGGTACTGGGGGCACTGGGGTACAGGGGCCACAGGGGCCCAGTACCCCCAGAACTCTTTTTATGCATATTCTTCTAACCTGTGGTTTCCGTAGCCGAACCTGTTCCTGAGCACCCTGAGGGAAATGCCATTCGGGAGGAGTGTGAACTTCGGGAACTGCTGGCTGTTCTCTTCCAGCCTAATTGCCCTTTCGTACAGTTCTGGGTAATGCAGGTACAGGAACCTCAGCTGTACAGAAGACTGGAACGGGCAGAAGAAACAGCCCGACCTGGGCGGGACGGACCAGCCATAAGACCTGATGATCCTAATGCTATCCTGCCTTGTAAGCTTTCTCTGGACCAGCGGGTATTCATTGACTTGCCACAGGTAAGGGGATTCTTTTATTCTGTCCTTTTCCTCGTATGTAATGCCAAGAAGGGCAATAATAGGGTATTCATCACCCTTTTTTGTTTTCTTGAGATATTTTGCAATTGGATCAAGCTTGAACTTCTCAGTGCACCACCTCACCTGCATGCTTGGGACTATTTTATAATATATGCAATATTCCTCAAGTGAACTCATTCCCTTCTCATTCCCCCTCACAACAGTGAATTTAATCCCAATATCCTTCAAAAACGGCTTAACATATTCGTCAATGTATTCATAAGTTTTGGGTAGCTCTGCACCCGTGTCCGCAAATATGACCTCGTCATAATACACTTCAGGATATAGGAGCAGGAGGGCAGTGGTATTTACGCCAGCACCAAAGGATAAGTATCTCATACTCTAATCAAAACCACTCAACTTTTTCCCTCTTTTTTCCCTGTACCTTCTTCTTTTGTATTCCCTGTTCTTTTCCAAATATTTCCTGTATTTTTCTGGGTCTTTTTTCAGCCTCTCATAACGTGCCCTATTATATTCTTCCGTCTTCCTGATATATTCCTTATATTTCTCAGGGTCTTTTTTCAACCTCTCATAACAAATCTTATTATACTCTTTCCTCTTCCTGATAAACTCCTTGTATTTCTCAGGATCACTTTTTATTTTCTGATAATACATTTTACTGTTTTCCCTGGTTTTTTTATAATAATTTTCCCTTGCAACTGGGTCTGAGAGAATCCTATCAAAATATTGTTTTCGATTCTGCTTATATTCTTCATACTTTACTGGGTCGGACTTCAGCTTCCTCCAATATTTCTTTATGTATTCTTTCCTATATTCATTCAACTTATCCTTGTTCTTCTGAACATACCTTCTTTGAGCCTCTTTTAGTTCTTCCGCCTCCCGGCGTGCCTTTTCTTTTTCTTCTTCACTCCACGGGGAAAAAAGGTATTCAATGAATTCTTCAGAAAAACCCAGGTCTTTTGCCAACTTTTCTAACTTCTTCAAGGTATCCCACCCCTGACAGCCTCTTTCATGAACAGTATCTTTCCGTCCCTGTTCCGCCCCGCCTCACGCCAGCCAGCCTTGATAAACGTCCAGCCAGGCCTCCTGCTCCTCACCTTTGCCGGATCCACATAAGTGAAAAACACCTTTGCATCCCGCCACTTCTCCAGTGCCAGCTTTTCTGCCTCCAGAACCAGCCTGCTGGACAGCACAGGGCCCTCGTTCCTGAAAATTACACAGTAAACCCCGTCAATGCCATCAGCCCTGTACCGTTGCCTGAGCCAGCCAAACAGTGCATCCCTGTCTGGGGTAATGAGGACCAGGTGCTCCCCCGGGCCCATGAAACCCTTCTTACTGCCTGGGGTCTTTCTGGAGTAGTGCCTGTCTGCAAGGGCGAGGGCCCTCGGGTCCTTATCATTCGTAATTATCCAGAATCCTTGTCTGTAGAATTGCGTTCTGACCACACCTCCTCTGGCAGTGCTTTATATATTTCAATTGGGTCATTGCTTGCGGAGTCTTCAATATTTTCCGTATTTTCATCAGCCAGCCAGAGTATCTCTGGCAGGTTCAGTTTTACCATGACAACTCTCCATTTGGTCATTGAAGTGAAAAACTTATATATATTGTATTCATCTATTTCAAACTCTATTAGCCCGTAATCTTCCAGCATGTAAAGTATCCTATGCATTTCTTGGTCCATGAAATTCTCTATTATTCCCCCATCAAAGCCCAGAAAATTCAGGATGCTCCACGCTAGATCTAATGCGTCTTCATCCTTCATGTTTTCCCCTGACGGGTCCAGGGCTTTCTTTATCGCCTTTGCAAATGTTTTTACGGTAATAATAGGATAACTGCTCCAGTCCCTCTCCACCCTTTTCTTTTTATTTTTTTGTGCCTGAATTATAACAGGATCGTCCTTTACTATCCACCTCAAATCATAAAACTCCATTTTCTAACCCCCAACCCAAAGGACTCCAAAAAAATAAAAAAAATAAAAGATCATTTTATTTTTTGTTGCCAAGATTTCCTTCCTGATCCTTGTTTGTTTCGCCCTCTTTCTTTTCCTGCCCCTCTGTACCTTCCTTGCCCTTTGACTTATTCCTTCTCAAGAGGAATACTGCACCCAGAATTACTGCAATTGCCAAAACACCTATTAGTGCATAGAGAAGCGTGCTGGAGATACCGCCCTGGGTTGATGGCACTGGTGGGGACGTCTTTGTTGCATTTATGTAAATGGTCATTGTGGGCTGAGTGGTAGTGATATGGCCAGAGGAGATTGATATATTGTAGCCAGAGGGGAGGGATACTGACCAGGAGTATGTGCCGTATGGGACTGAGAATGAGATTGTGCTGTTGGTTGAGGATTTTGTCTGGTTGCCCAGGGTGGCTGACCAGGACTGGCCCGAAGGCAGGCCTGAAAACACGAACAGTACTCTATACATTACCCTGGAGAAGGTTATCTGCTCTGAAACCGCCTTGCCGTTCACGGTGATCTGCCCTGAGGAGGGGGAGGAGGTGTAGTTTGAAACAGTGACCACAACGAAATTATATGTGCCATTCGGGGCATTGAATATAATTGTGCTGTTCTTTGAAGATATGGTCTGGTTATTGAATGTTATGGACCATACAGTATTGGAAGGGAGACCTGTCTCAGTGAAGGTCACTGTATATGTTACCATGTGGAATTCTACTGAAATGGACATTGACCTGTTGAGGTAGAAGGAACCACTGGCCCCAGAATATATGGGGTTTGAACTCTTTGCAGTATACGAATAATTGCCCTGGGGCAGGTTGACTGTTATATTATTCCCACTGGTAGCATAGGTCTGGTTATTGGAGAGGGTAATGGACCATTCAGTCCCCGCAGGCAGGCCAGATTCAATGAACGTTACATTATAGTAAGCCTGGAAGTCTGCTGTTTCAGTTATCGGAGCTGTCATGACTATGCTGGCTGGGTTATTCGTGCCTGAATAACTGCCCGTGCCACTGCCAGACCAGGAAATGAACCTGTAATCATTATTCGGCACTGCGGTGAGGGTGACTGAGGAGCCGGAATTGAACCAGCCACTGCCGGGGGTGACAGTGCCACCGCCCTGGGGACTTATTATTACCGTCAAATAGTACTGGGTAATGAAGGCAACATTGACTTTAACAGACGAGCCAGAGACTACTACTGTGCCTGTGGAGTTTTTCGGGACATACTGTATGCCAGTGCCACCTGAGGCATTGTTTATCTTGTATGAATAAGTGCCGTTAAATTCATTGAATACTATTGTGCTGTTAGAGGAGCTCAGGGTAGTCCCGTTCAGGGTGACAGACCAGACCGTGCCCGCTGGAAAGCCCACCTCTGTGAAAGTTATCGGGTATTTCTCTGTGGACTTGAAGAATATGTTTACAGTGACATTACTGCCGTCCACAACAACACTGCCCGAGGACGGGGTGACATTGAAGTTTTCCACTGGCGGGACTGTGAAGTTGTAGGTGCCGTTGCCCCTCAGGAATGTGATCGTGCTGGTATTTGATGATTCTGTGGTGCCGTTCAGGGCCACTGACCAGGTCGTGCTGGCTGGGAGACCAGACTCCTTAAATGTTATATTATAAAGTGGAGTATGAATGATATATAATGTGCCCTCATTATTGAATGGAATATAAATGAACCCGTTAGACGATGCAACAAAATTATATACATCATTATAAGGAGCACCCTGCTTATATGGGAGGCTTATATTGCCAATGCCCTCATTGTTTACAGAATTAATTACATATAAATAATTGCCTCCACTTATATAAAATAAATAGATATAATTGTTCAGTTCATCATATATTAATGATTCTAATTGATAACCTAATGGAAAGCTAATGTTATAAATTACTTTATTTTTTGATGTATCTATCACTGCAAAACCAGTACCATTCTTATAGAAATAACTTTCATAAGATACGTAAAGATTGTAGGTATATGGATTCAATGCCAAACCCTCTATACTATTTACACCCCAACCAAGAGTTATATTACACACAAAATTATAATTGCTGGCATTTATCACTGTAATGTTTCTTGTGTCATAACCTAAATATAGCATATTATTCAATGAATCATATATAATAGACGTAACACTATAATAATATCCTTTCCAAAATGGAATTGACCCTATAACAGTATTGCTCGTGCCTATTACCGAAATATTATGGGTATTGACAACATAAACATAGCCGTTTTTCGTATTATATGCCATGCTTGAAGGACTTGATCCTACTTTTATACTTGCTATTACTTTGCCAGTAACAGGGTTAATTACAGAAACATTATTTGACCCAGAGTTTGAAACATAAATATAATGAGTTACAGAATTATACAATATACCTGTAGGAACCGAACCCACAGAAATGTTTGCAATTATGTGATCGGTTGAAGAATCTATCACCCCTACCCTATTTAAATTGGTCTCAGCAACATATAAACAATTATTATCGGGGTCAAATGCAATACCACTGAGATTTATCACAAAAGGATTTGAGGTATACACTACAGTGTTTGTATTACTGTCTATAACTGAAATTGAAATTCCTGAAATTACATAAACATAATTATTTGAATAATCAAATATATAGGGGGAAGTTACTGTTATATTAGCAACTATTTTATTATTTAAGGCATTTAGAACATATACAGAATTATTACCTGAAACATAAATATTTTTGTTATATGAATCATATATTATCGAAAAATAAAATTCTGAATTCGAATACATAATCTCTGAATCTACCTTGTTTGTAGTTGTATTAATCAATAATATTTTTGAATTATATGGTGATATATTGAATGCTGTTGCATATATATATTTATTTAATGGATTGTAACACAACTGTACCACAGTACTATTAACTGTTATATTAGACTCTAACTTATTTGTTGTGCCATTAATTATATCTATTATTGTTTTATTTCGAATAGGTTGTCCTGTAGAAGCATTTGCTGGTAAATAATCTGTTACATATATTTTATCATTTACCACAGCACCGCTTGGCGGAAAAAGGAAACCTGGCCAACAAAACGTTGTATGTATTTTTGTAACTAATACATCAGAACTGTTTATAACATATACCTCATCCCATGGAGTACCTGTTTGTGTAAATACATAAATATTATTGTTATATGGGTCATACAATAACGCATAACTAACGAATACATAAATACCACTTATTTTTTTGACTATTTCCAAACCATTTATTTTATATAATATGCCTGAATTTCCATCTAATAAGTAAACCATGCCATTATAAGGATCATATACGCCACTTGAAGAAGAAGAAATAGGCAATTCTGCAATTGATTTAAATGTGGTAGCATTTAAGACAATCACACCATTGCCGACAGAAACATATAGATAATTCCAGACAGGACTGTAAACGATACCTACAACGGCCTGACCCTGAGTTATTGAAGAATTGCTTGAAAGAGTGTTGTTCCAGAGAATTAGGTCTTTATAATAATGGCCTATGCTATTTGGCGGTGCGGAAAGGGGCTGGGCCCCGCCAGAGACAGGAACAGGTTCATACTTTCCGACAAAGGAAGGCACAGCCCTGGAACTCTGGGGCTGGCTGGCAGGCTGGGCATGGGACATTAAGGCAACTGCACTGGAGCCTGAGGCCACTAACAACAAGACCAAAAATACAGCCGAGATCTTATCCATTCTTAACATTTTTCCACCTCTAATTAATAAAATGATAAAAAAGGGTATATTAAAGGTTTCGATTGTTAAAAAATTTAAAAAATTAAAAAAATGTTTTATGATACTAAGGTATACTGCACTGGCAGTGTTGCTGAAAATATAAGAACATTGTTAGTGTTATACACAGATAATTTTATATTGACAACACCTGATGAGCTGGGTATGTATGGAAGGTATACATAGCAATACCAAGTATAACCGTTTGACCCTGGAAGTGTGTTCATTTTTACAATTCCCGCATTGAACACGCTGAGGTCAAGCTGAACTGTGTAATTTGACGGGATAGATTTGGTGAATGAGACAGTAAATTCAACTGGGTTTATGTAAACTGTTGTCTTGCTTGCATATATTTGCAATGACAATGCAGGATATACCATAATCTTATATGTATATAAGAGATATGAAGAACCTCCATTGCTACCATACAGAACTATAGTAACAGTATAATTTACAGGGGAATCCCAGGGGGTGAAGTTATAAAACGGGGACTGGGTATTTATCTGGGTGGTATTATCAATAATCCATGTATATGCCTGAAAACCACCTGATGGATATACTAAAGTCGGATATGAAGGCATATAATTATATTCAGAATATCCATACGCAATCCCATTTGCCGTATTAGTATAATTAGTATATATTGCTTTTATCTCTACCGGTCCTGCTAAATTGATGATACTGGTATCTGGTGTATTATAATTGGAAAGAGTAGCGGATGAGAAATTTAGAAGAGGTATTACGGTCCAATTCTGGAACTTACCAAGACCTGTAAATACTATTTCGGAGGACTGCTGGGAATTGTTCTGATAATAATATTCTTCATTGCTATAATATATATAGTAGTTAGTAGAACTATAAATATTATTAACAGTTGGATCCGGAGAAACCATTCCAGATGGCTCTACAATGACCTGATAATATCCAAGGAAGTATACGTTTATTGTTTCACTGCCATGAATATTTGATACTGTTATCTGGAGTTTATAATAATTTGTGCTATAAGTAACCCCCTGGCCTGAGGCACTCTGGGGAATAAAGACTGAATATGTATAGTTCACAGGATATACAGTAAACTGAGCTGAAGTGGTAGTTGAGGATATGGCTATAGATATAATATTATTTCCTGAACCCGTGCTTGTATATGTAAAACCGTTATAACCTATAGACCAAGAAGTTAGGACCAAATTATGTGGAACAAAAGTTAGGACATTATTGCTCCGGAAATACGCTATAAATTTGACTGGGAACATTATGTTTGGCTGATACTGGGTATTCGTGCTCGCCGAATAATAATAAACACCTGTTGAAAGATCTTCATAGCTCCAGTTAAGGAACACTGCACCTGGATCTGGAGTTGCAATTAGCGTTGGTGCAACTCCTGAATTTCTTGATGATAATGGTACATCAGGATTAAATTCTGATAATACTAGTACATAATAATTATTGTTATTAAATATATAATCAGATTCTGGTAAGTTCCATGGAGGTGAATTAACCGATCCTGGGCCATTGGCTACTACCTGAACTAGAACATATTGATTGAAACGCACCTGCACATTACCGTCCCCGCTGACCGTGGCGGTTATTTCCAATGTATAGTTTGTATAAGGCATTGCTCCTAGATTTTTAATTGTAGAAGGAGTTAAACTGGAAGCGGATACGGGATTATATAAGTAAAGGGGAGATGTTGCTAAATAAACCCAAAATGTATGACTCCCAGGACCAACCGTTATTTTTATTGTATTATTTCCATTATCCGAAGTATAATTAGTGTTATTATAATTTATTTTCCAAAGGGCTGTAATTGATGGTGAATTATAAATCATATAACCTAAATTATATGAAATAAACCAGATATTATATTTTGATGAATTGAAATATGCTGTATATGTGCCTGCCCCCTTTACTGTTATTGTATATGTTGTACTAGTGCTAACACTCCATGCAGTTGCACCACCTCTGGGAGTATAGCTCCAGTTAAGGAAAGAATAACCTGAATTTGGTGTAGCAGTAAGTGTCATTATGCTGTTATATTCATAATAATAATTTTTATAGCCAAAAGATACATAGTTATTATCGGAAATAGAAACACTACCAGTCCCAGCAGGAGAAACAGATACACCCACATAGAAATATGGATCAAAGTTTACAGTAAATACTGCACTTCCCTTCCCCTGAATAGTAACGTTGAAATACAAGCAATGATAATGTGTATAATGATTAGTGATTGTAGCTATAGTTGATGAAGTAGTAATATTCTCAGGAAAATAGTAATAATACTGGAAAACACCACCATATCCAATTAACATTGAATAATTACCAGGTCTAAGAGATGTTATTTCAACAGTATTATTGGAAAGTGGATAGTGGGGGGTGAAATCACCATATTTATCATAAATAACACCAACAAACCAAGTAAAACCAGATGGAAATCCTGCAGGACTGTAAGGTTTAAACCATAATATTAAATCATTACCAAAACTGGCTGTAACATTGAGCGATGTTTTCAAAGTAAAATTATAATATACTGCATTTGCAGGATTGGGCTGATAATTAGAATTATTGGTAGACCACCCAGTAAAGTTATTGCCAGAATCAGGGGATTCCTTCAGACTAATGGCAGGGTAGTTATGTTTGTCAGTAATATTCAAATTTTTAAAAAGATAATATCCTGGAATTAGGTAGGAATATGTCATGGAAGATTTTGTGCTTATATGGCCATCAGTGCTGTTGACCCAGCCTGCAGAACTCGGGCTGACCACAGCGGTCAGGTTGATGTACATCTGGTAGTTTGCAATTATGATTTTTGGAGAATACGAAGAACTTGTAAATTGAATAGTAAATTGTGCATTACTTGCCTCGAAATATATTCCAGAGGAATAATATACAGTGGAAAGTGTAAAAATTAAAGGGTTATTTAAAGGCAGATTACTAAATGTAATATTACCCCAGCCACCAGCAGATTGTGTGCCTATTAACTCTCCCTGTGCTACATCATAAACACTGGCAGACCATGTAGCACCAGATGGAAGATAAAAATTATAATTTCCAGACTGTATTTTGAACGGGGATATTATTACAGTTGGACTAACATGAACTGAAACTTTAAAATTAAGTGTCATTAATCTATTTGAATAAATATCATAATTATCACTGATATATTCATTTAATTTAATATTTAATGTATTAGAGGTAAAAGGCAATGTTAAATTATATATTCCTTTATATGCTACTATTGGGACAGTTGTATAAGTATAAGAATTAGTAGTTGCAGATGCATTCTCTATAGGATATATATATGGAGAAATATGTTTATTTGGTAATGATGTATTTATTGCACTATTATTCTGACCATTAATTATGACCCATCCGTTTGTATGGTGAACAGGATTATAAACCTCAGTGAAATATAAAACTTCAATGGTAACATTGGTTGAAGTAAGAGTTATGCTTGTTGAACTATAATTATAATCATAAACAATATTGTTGTAATTTAAGTTATTTGTATTGAATAAAGGACCAAAAAATGTTAAATTATATGGACCTATGTTAAAAGTACCCATAGATGTTATTAGAGAAGTACCAATGCTTGGAAGAGGGAATGAATATGCTTCATAAGGGGTTCTTATTATTACTTGTCCACCTACAAAGTTGGGATTGTCAAAAGGCAAATTCATAATAAATGGAACAATAGTAGTTTTGCCCGGATATACAACAAACCAACCATAATAAGGATCTGGCTCATAAGGATATGTAGTATTATATCCATCACTTATATAATATTTATATACTCCTGGTGGAAGTGGTGAGTCAGTATAATTTCCTTTTTCAGAGAAAGATGTCCAAGTATTAGAGATAGGATCATATATTCCTCCAGTCCATGCATCCCAAGTATCTAATTCTAAAATTCTAGTCCAACCTGAATTCTGAATATAAGTAAAATTAAATCTATAAGGGACAAAGATAACAGTACCTTGATTATTAGTAGCATATGAATGGATGGAGTTTGACACCTGAGCCTGGGACATATTGCTTAAGGGCAGTGGGGCAACAGCTCCCCCCGAGGGGTTGGTAACATTTAGGGCATTGGACACAGGCGAGGAGGTGGGGGAG
>Ga0080006_1185888_pt1 | contig 10217 bp, 4 predicted proteins | sample RS3BMetagenome_FD_69209 | JGI IMG/M metagenome (GOLD analysis project Ga0080006, IMG submission 69209) | Ferric oxide microbial mat and aquatic microbial communities from Rainbow Spring, Yellowstone National Park, USA - RS3B (SPADES... ... | reverse complement strand
CTCTTTCCCCCATTGAATGAATAGAAAAACTCCCCAGGTCCGTAAGCCCATACGATGCTCTCGTTCTTTGGATCAAAAATTACATCCTTAACAGGTACTAGGCTCGAATTTGTTACATTTAAACCGCCATTTTCTGAAAAAAGCGTATACTTATCTCCGGCATAACTTAAATATACCACAGAAGAATTAAACGGCGAGGCCGATATGAACACTGGATAATTCCCGATAAATGTATTGAGAGTTTTCCATGTCGTGCCCAAGTCATTGGACTTTATTACATAGATGTAACTCTCTCCGATACCCGGAGCCCCCGGACCCCACACCAAAGCATATATATCGCTGCCCGAGGTCGAAATCGGCCCAACCGGGTGTTGTGAATTGTACACTATAGTCCAAGTCAATCCATCATCATCGCTCTCTATAACTCCTACGTTACTCCCCGCGAATATCTCCTGTCCGCTGCTTTGGAAACTGTTGGCACCCGTTATGTTGGCCACCTGGTACCACCAAAGGCCTCCATCATCGGTTCTGTAAATCCCATTATTCGTAAAGGAGACCAATAGTACGTTTGGGTTATTTGGATCCATATAAAGCCCGCAAACAGGACCATACGGAAGCCCAAAGTCTCTAGGAAGCCAATTTCTGCCATCATTGTATGTCACATAAACCCCACCATCCCCAATCGGGCCCCCTTCATCCTGCGCCGTCCCAGAAGCTATATATATTATATCGGGGTTCTTTGGATCTATTTGGATAAGGCCTATGTGCCCTGAAGCATTGAGGTATATTGTGTTTTCAGAATTAAACGGATTTGAAATAAAAGCGGGTCCTACCTGAACCCAAGGGTACTGCTCGCCTTCGCCCTGGTATTCGCAAGCCGGCTTCAAATCTATATTTACATAGTAGTTCCCCGAAACGACCGAGTAGTTGCTGAAGTACCACCTGTAATAGGGGTTCTCGGCCAGTATCGAATAAGTTCCTGGTCTAACGTCCTTTAACTCTAAATAGCCACTCGAGTTTACCTGCATATACTGACCGTTAACAATTACAGAAGAAGGATAAGCAGGGGTTACTTTGATTATCAAATTGACCGTTAGACCAGCTGTGTTCTCGTTATTACTTTCCAACCAGCTGGGTATCACCGTTCCATTTGCGTAGAAGAACTCCACGTTGTTCAGGTTAGGCGCCTCATACTTCGAGTAAGCGGATGAGTTCACCAGGACGAGCTGTTGGTACTCGTCCGGCGTCGCAACTGGCTGATCGTTTGCAATCTCTATAGGAACGTAATAAATCACCCCGCTGGGTACTGTAACGCCTGGCTCTGAGGCCGCAGGATAAACCCGGCCAGATACGCTGAACGAGGGCATGATGCCGTTTGGCGGCATATTTAAAACTGCGGCCCACTGAACTGATATAGGAGTATATACCCCATCAAAGCCTACATGAGCCGGATACTTCGGATAATCATTATTTATAGCTCTGCTGAATTTCCCATTTAAGAATTGAATAGAAGAAGTTTTATTCAGTACTTCCACTAAATACGTTCCTGAAACCCCTTCCTTGTTCACGAAATAACCGTATGGAGAACCGCACGTATTAGCCTCTCCCGACGCGTTCCACTGATCTGGATAGGTATTTCCGCAGGCCAGCCTTATAAATGCGCCAGCCCATCCTTGACCGTTGTTCACGGGCTCACTCAAGTTGAAGTATCCAACGTCATCCACGTCGGCTATGGAAGTTACCCCAGCCATGAACGCCGTTCCGGGACCGTACGTTGAGTCAGTTACTACATATCCCGGCCCGTTGAATACAACGTGAAGACCATCGTTCACAGAATAACTGCCCTTTGACACGTTAGCCTGCCACCCCTTCAAGTTGGTGAAGTTCGTGTAGTACAAAAACACGTTTTTCCCATCGTCGTATTCGCCGTATTTACCGCTTAGCTGAGGTGCCTCACCCACCGAAACGCCGTTGAACAAATTCGTTTTATTTGACGCGAAGCCCATATATATCGTTAGGTTTGAGTCCGCGTTTATCTTCGAAAGCTTAAGCCAATAGCTGGTTAGAGCCGAAAAATTGGCGTAATTCCCGTCAAGGTTTGAAGACATGATGTAGGGAAGAGCCGACTGCCCCGATGCCAACGGAAAAGGGAAGTATAGGGGCGAAAACGTCGGCAACATCAGGAGCGCCACTACGAGTAAAGTCGGAAAATACTTAGCCACGTACGAAAAAAGCGTGGAAATAAAAAGCTTGCTATTAATTTGCCTCATTTTCATCTAAACCTGAACCCCAACAAACGACACCAGCGTGTAAATCTGCACTTCCACGAAAATCGCTGTCTGGTGATTCAAGCCCTCCCTGCTACTGCTCGCGATTGAAGCCCGATATGCGGAGTCAGCGCTAGAAAGCGTCTTCGCGCGCACTCTCGGTCTCGGCTTTAGCTCCGCGCCACTATCCCGAGCGCCTCCGGGGGCCGCGCGCAAAGCACCGTAAAATCTAGACGTTGGACGGCCGAAATGGCCTGCAAATAACCGATTTGGAGACCCTCATGTAAGCGTCACCAACACTTCCCCCCATTTCCAAAGGTGCTTCTGATGAACTCGGGACAAAGTCCGACGCAGTCCCGATGCGTTTGGGATAACCCTTACGTAAGGTCGTGGGGCTTAGCTCCATGCCTGATAGAGGCTTTACCCAGCGTTATCTATAGTGGTACCACTTCGAGCCCCGGGGGTCACCGCCCCTTAAGCGGGAAGCTAGGAGGCGTCCGCCTTCCCTGTTAGATAGGCCGGCTTGCGAACAGAAAATCCGAAAATCTACGTCCTTATTTTGCCCGCGCTAGCCCTCAGCACAGTAGTTAGCAAGATACTTCCCTCACGGCATCTTCGCGCCCTTTACCCCGGGCGTCACAGGGTTTTCCGTAACCACCTTCTCCCCTTCCCGCCACCGAGTCTTCCGCCTTCCCTTTCGCCGCCATTTCGGTAATCCTCCGCGTAGACCACCCTCGCTCCCGAAGGGGTCGACCTTCACCTCCTCGACCCGGTAATCGGATAGGGCCTTCATAACCCCGGCCCTCTTATCCGGCGGGATCACGAATAGCATGAGACCTCCCCCTCCCGCGACGACGGCGCTCCCTGGCCCGTTTTTAGTCCCACCTTTCCGGTCGCTTTTCACCCGACGACGACGGCGCGGAGCTGGACAAGCGTTTCGCGCGGCGCGAAGGAAGGCAACGCGCGCCCGCGGGGATACGCGTGTTCACGGGCCGCCATGAGCTGGCCCCTCGAGGTTCTCCCTGGTTCTTGCTCTAGTTTCTAGTACTATATGCAAGCACTACCCACTCATTGATCCAATATCGCCCCGCACATCGATCCGCAACCGCTTTCCTCATCGATCCATTTCTTTCAACCCTCGCCCCCTCATTGATCCAATTCCTCGATCGCTCTGGCCCCACATCGATCCAATATCCCTCATTGATCCATCCCACATCGATCCAATATCCCTCATTGATCCATCCCACATCGATCCAATATACCTCATTGAACCAACACTCATCGATACATTTCCCCTCCCCGATTTACTTCACTCATCGATCCACCGCCCTCTAAATGCTCATTGGTTCATCTCGCTATATCGTCCGAGAAGAAGGAATTCGATGAGAAGCTCTTCAAGAAGCTCGCCGAAGAGGGGCGCACAGGGGGGAAGATCGCCGAGATAGCCGAGGTGTCCCCGGCGACGGCCTCGCGCAAAAGGGCGATTCTCGTTAAGGTTGCGATGATTGAGGCAACACCTCCCTGAGTCTTGGGACCAAGAGCAGCAGGCCGTTTAACACCTTTTGCGGGCCCCAAGCGGAAACGGAGAGAAAGGGAAGGAATCTGGTACCCAAGCGGAGCGCGAGGGCGCGGCGGAGAAAGGCGAAGAAAAGGCAGGAAATCGCGACTGTCCCTTCCTCTCCGGGGGCTTTCAGGCTTTCACCATAAAAAGGCGTTGGATCGCTAAAACCGGCAGGAAGAGTTGGTCCCCGTATACCGCATACCTTAGGGGTACGTAGAGGGGGGCTGTTTTTATTAGACCGTAAGACAGCGTAAGTTACAGCAAAGCGCTGTAAACCACCGCAAAAGACCGTAAATACCGTGAGATGATTAGTAGGGTGAAATTATCTCGGTCCTACCATCGGTTAATCGGTCATGCCCCTTCGGATGGAGCGGGAGAGCGGGGAAGGATACGAGGGGCGCCTCGGGCCACTCCTTAATACGGGCGAAAGACCCAGCTACCTCTTACCCTGACGCCCAGAAAGCGGGAAACGCAGGGGGCGATGGCTCGCTCGCTAGCTCGCTCGCAAGCTACGCCTCATTACAAGCGATCCATAGAAATCATCGCCGCTACGGCCCGCTTCACCGCAATGTATCTCTCCGCGAAGCCCCTCAGCCCCGCATTTTTCACGAGCCGCGGGCTCCAAAACAACCAACGATCCAGGACCTCATCACGGCACTTCGAATCATTCGCCACCTTCTTACGGCGCCCGTCTTGGGGTTCCCGCAGTAGTACCCTGCCCAAACACTCGATTGATTCGGTAGAAGACCTGGGTCCCACCTGATTCCTATCGCCTTTTCTTTCAGGGGCCCCACGTCCTCCTCCTCTTTGCGAGAACTTTGGGGCCACCAGGTAAAAGCGGGGGCTCGAAAGGACAGAAAAACAAAGAAAGCTCATTCAATCACAACCTCAACCTGGAGATGGTACCGACGCGCGGAAAGCGAAATAAAAAATCATCTCATATATGTGTGATGCCCCACGTAAGTCATCCCGTAGCCTCCTTTTTCGCTCGAAACGAACTCCAAGGTTACTAGGTACTCCCTGGCACGGCCTGATATAGGGCTCTGCACCGAGCATGACTTGCAACCTACGTGGTGGTGCGGGCCACTGACGGTCTTCACGTAGTAAGTTACGGTCATGGTACCGTTCACGGGGACGTACGAGGTCGTTGAAGCCGCCGATCTTTCGGCGTGGTGACTCCCTCCACCTCCTCCCCCGAAGCTTGGGGGCACCGATTGTACCACAACCGTGAGGGTTACGTTGCTTGTGTCCGATGGGCTGGAAGACATCTTAACATAGGCGGCACCGTATTGATTGGTACTGGCGAGCCCGTAATTGCTTAGCGTGAACCCGTCGTAGCTGGTCGAAAGGCCGTTGGGCGTGACTATCCAAAACTGCAGGGTCTCGTTCTGTACGTATTCCGCGACTGTCCCCTGTCCGTTAGGGGCCTCAACGTTATCCGTTAGGAAGGCGGAAATCGTTGAATCGTTAACCCACCCCTTTGGATCTATGGTAAGCCTACCGAAAGGATTGGGGGAAGCCGATAGCTCAAGTCTGGGGCCCGTTACCTGAGACGGGTAATAGTAAACCGTAACGTCAGAAATGATCGGCGGCCAGGCGTTGTATTTGGTGCCGTTTTTCAGGTAAGGTGTCGATTCCGCCACCAAGGTCAACTTCGTTGGGTTACTAGGAGGAGATATAACGCTAAGTGTGCAGGTCGCGATCCCTGCGCTGTTCGTGTAGACGGCCGACGGGGAGGCCGTAAAGCCATCGTAGGATGTGAGAAGCTTTCTGGACGCGTTTATGTAGAAGTAAACCTCTTGACCCAACAAAGGAGAGGAGCCGGAGTAAGTCCCGTTCAGCATCTGGGCCTTCAAGGTAGCGTTCTGAACCCACATACCGGAGTAGTTTCCTATCATCGCCGGAGAGGATGAAAGCGTCAACCCCGGGCCGAGTTGCCTTACGTCAACATCGTAAACGGTCTGAGTCGAACCCGTCAGCAGCAATGCCACGGGCTTATTGCTGGTGCCGAAGGGATAGATCGGCAAACCGGAGTAAATCGCCCTAATCGTGTAGTTCCCGGCACGCTCGGGCGTCCAGGTAGCTTGAGCCCGGAATGCCGTGTAATTCATGGAGTTGTAGTCATTGAGCGACACGTTAGCTATGAGCTGGCCACCCTCAATACTAGAGGGTGAGCTGCTGCTCTGGGGCGTGGCGTAGAAGTAAACGGTACCGCCTGGAAGCACGTCTAGGGGCGGGCCTCCGTCGACGGAGTAATCTTCGGTCACGATCGCCGTTAGGTTGACGGGCTTCCCAGTCCATATCCCGCCGTGCTGGCCCTTTATCAAAAGGCTCGTCTCGGTCGGCAAAGGCATAACGGTTATGTTAATCGAACGACTCATGTTAGGAGGGATGCCACCGTTGGGGTTGATGCTACTGTAGTATTTGACCCACGGACTTTCGTCACCGTCGGCAAGAGCAAATACTGCGGATATGCTGTAATTGCCCGGCGGGAGGAACGCCGGTGACTGCGAACTAAGCCCTGTAGCTTCGGTGGCGTTCAGCGGCACAGCAACCGTCGCGCTAGTGGAGCTACCGAAATAAATTCTGGGGCTAAAACTCGAAACCAAATACCCCGATTGATGTACGAAACTGTAGGGCCAGCCCGCCGACTCGTAAGCGTAGGGGTACCGCACGGCTTCTCTAAAGTAAGCGTTGTATACAAGAAAAGGCTTATCATAATTTGATGTATTGTAATTCGTACCGTTAATCCACATGTTACTGAAAGTTAGTTTGGCCGTCGGGTATTGGTTGACGTATATTTTATTGCTCGGGTAGAGGCTGAAACCGCTTAGGTAGGGGCCGCTTGGAGGAGGAGGCTGCAAGACGTCGCCGGGGTAAACGTTTATCTGAACGAAGGTGACCGCGTAGATATCCGTGGTGCCCAAACCCGCGTTGCCCGCTATAATCTTAACCCCTGCAGAGATCGGAAACGCGTGCCCCGGCTGCGTCACGATCGTGTTCGCGTAGCTGTCCGTGTAGATCTGTATGAACGGGTTTGTCAGCCCCCACCTTAGGTAGGACTCCAGGTTCGGCGGCGAGTTCGCGCTAGCCCCTAGCGCGCTCTTCCCTTTGTTTATGGCTTGGGTCAAATTCGTGCTCACGTCGGCATCCAATTGCCAGAAGTTCTTCTCCAGCTCTGGTATCAGCTTGTAGCTTTCCCAGAGAAACTGCACCGCCTCGGCCGCTTCCTGTGCCGTTTCCTCGTCGTCCACTGGATTATTCTCCGGACTGAACGGGTTGCCGATCGTAGCCGAAGTATCCAGGGACATCGTATGCATGACCGTGCCCAGGGTCGGTGGCATGTACATGGCCTGTATTGAGGTGAGGCCGACGTTGCTGAAAATGCCCGCCGTGGCGTCCTCAAAAACCACGGTGGTAATCGTTATGTTGTAGGTCATCTCGTCCGAGTAGCTGCCCGCAGCAGCATTCGGATTTTCTGGGGCTTGCACCTCAGCCGTGAGCCAGTCTTGAGCGCTCGCGCTGGCGATTCCGGTCGCGGATATCGCGATGCCTATCGTCCCGTTATTTAAGTTATCCGTGACGTAAGCTGGGGCGATCCCCGTTGGTACTGAAGGCAAAAGTGACTGCTTGTTAAGCATCGACGCGTACAGGTAAAGCTCTGGATTGTAAACGTAAGGAGGTATCGATGGGACGTTCTGCTCCGTGGAAGGGTTGTGTGTAGCGAACGATGACTCGTTGTAACCGAAGTACTGCGCACGAAAACCAGTGTAGTATTGCCCGGATTGAGACGAAAAGCGCTCTGGGTTCGAAGCGAAAAACGCCCTCGCGTAAGAAGACGCCTTGACCGCGTGACTCAGCGGGAAATCGATGTCCAACGAGAGGGGACCAGTTACTTGTAGCGTCCCAGAAGAAGGTGAGGCGTACCTCCCCCAAGGGGCTTCCACCGAGTAGGAGTAGGTGCCGGCGGGGACGAAGAAGGTGGCGTTGCGCCCCGTAGAATACACGGTCGTCCCGTTGAGGTTAACCGCCCACTGGCTATACGGCAAGAGGTCATCCTGGAAGAAGTTAACCTGGTAGAGGACGGGGCCGAACTCGGGGGAGGCGGAGCCCGTGCCGTTAACCCTGAGGTGCGTGGTGCTCTGGTTAGCTACCGCCGAAACCGATCCCTTGGTCAGCCAATACCTGAAGGAGTAACCCTGCGAGGGCTGCGCGGTCACGGTGAGCGCGGAATTGACCGGCGCGCTCAGCACAATGGAGGAACCGAACGGGACGGCCCCTTCCTCCCCGGGGTAGCCCTCAAGGGAGTAAATCACTGAGCCGCCGGCCGGGGCGGTCAGGGTAACCTCGACCAGGGAGGAGTCTTGGACGAACTTCACGGGCACCGAAGAAGCGGCGCTGATCAACAACTTGCCGGAAGAGGGAAATGCCGCGTAACCGCTTGAAGAAAGCGAGTAGGAATAAGCGCCGGCGGGGACGTAGAAGGTCGCCTGGTCCGAATGGCTTACCTCGTGTTGAACGAGGCCGGATGCGGGCGCAGTGCCCTCAGGTGAAGCTGAAGCGGGGTACAGAGTGACGGTCCATGCCCCGTTCGACGGGAGTCCGGACTCGTCAAAGGTCAAAGCGTAGGTAGGTCCTGAAACCACGTCAATCGAGATGCTCGCCGAACCCACCGTAGCGCCGTTGACCGATCCCCAAATTTGCAACGGGTATGTCCCGGTTGCCAGTGATGAAGCGGCGGAGACGGTGATCTCCGACGAAAAGGGAGGCTCGCCACTACTCGGATTAATGGTCACCGACAGACCTTTTGAAGTGTAATACTTGAGCTGGACACTTTTCGGAAGGCCCGACGTCAAATTGACCAGGAGCTCGCCGGATGCGGACTTCCCCTGAGTGACGTACAGCCCGTTGGGGTTCGGGAGGAGTGAGACCGAAAAAGTTGTCGACGCGAACTCAATCGCCTGGGAAACGCCTGGCCCTTCAACGGTTACCGAACCACTACTAGGGGAGGCGAAGTACCCCGGGGGAGGCGATATCGAATACGAGTAGGTACCGACGACTTCAGAGAAAACGACCTCGTCGGTCGTGCTATACTGGGTAATACCGTTGAAGGTGACCGACCAAGAAGAGCCCGAGGGAAGGCCGGATTCTGTAAAAGTAACTGAGTAAGCCTGCTGCGAAAACGAGATGGGTTCGGTGACGTTGGTCGTGCTAACCTTCACAGAGCCGGTGCTCGGGGAGGCAGAATACCCGCTGGGCGCTGTAATCGAGAAAGGATAGGTACCTGGCGGGGTGGAAGAGAATTTGACGGAAGAACCAGAGGAAGACCGGGTAATACCGTTGAAGGTGACCGACCAAGAAGAGCCCGAGGGAAGGCCAGACTCCTCGAAGGTAACGGTATAATATTGCGTCGGCGTGGAAACCGGCGAAAACTTTATTTGCTCGCTCAGGTTCGCGTTTTGAACGGTAAACGTACCGGAGCTCGGTGATGAGGAATAACCCGCCACGGGCACCACCGAAAAATCGTACTGACCATTCGGTAGCGCCAAGATGATCGACGATGAAGTGCTGTAAAGCGTGACGCCCGAGGACGCCGAAGTCCCCGAGGTGGCCGTGCCGCTGGCCGACGGGCTAACGGTAACGGCCCACTGCGTCCCAGAGGTGAGACCAACCTCATTGAAAGTGACCGCGTAAAGCTGCGCAAAGGTTCCCGCGAAGTTTGCCCTTAAAGACAGGCTGGAGGATTGACCGGATGATAGAATCGTGGTAGAAACCGAAAAGGAACCCTCGGACCCAGATAACGCGCCAGAGATCTCCCCACACTCCAGCTGAGAGACGAGGTTCGTCAGCGTCCCGTTGAAGCTACCCGAACTTATCGAACCGCCCGTCCCCTGTGCCGTTCCCTTCCCGCTGACATCATAGACCTTGCTCGGCGCGTTGAAAGTCCCTCTGTAAGAGAAGCTTACCGAATAAGAAGATTCGCCCTGTGTGAGCGTCCCATCCACCTTTCCCGTGAGCGTTCCCGCGATCGAACCCGTGAAAGTCCCATTTATGTTTCCGGTGAAGGTGCTCCCAGCAAGGTTAGCGACTAAGTAAATTTCGCCATTTTCGCTGCCTGAGTTTGCGCTCGTGGTACCGGTGCCCGACGCGGAGGTTTGCCCCAAAACCAAGGGAGAAGGGAAAACGTTACCAATCATGAACAAAATGAGGATCATGGCCGCGAAAGCCCTATTTCCCAACCAATTTTTCACAATTATTTTGTCCCGTAATTTTTAAGCTTACTTATACTTTGTAAAATAATATATAAGATTAGACAGGTTTCAGAAAGCGTGATCCGCAGAGGCCGCTGGCCAGCATTTCAGGTACCAAGAAAGCCGCAATGCAATCGG
>Ga0080006_1078470_pt1 | contig 10218 bp, 10 predicted proteins | sample RS3BMetagenome_FD_69209 | JGI IMG/M metagenome (GOLD analysis project Ga0080006, IMG submission 69209) | Ferric oxide microbial mat and aquatic microbial communities from Rainbow Spring, Yellowstone National Park, USA - RS3B (SPADES... ... | reverse complement strand
TTCCCAGGGAAAACCTGCTCGGCAAACCCGAAATCGAGGTTGGCAAGGGCTTTTCCGGGGTGATGGAAACCTTCGACAACACCCGGCCGCTCGTCGCCGCCATGGCTGTCGGGCTCGGCCGCGCCGCACTCGAGGAGATCCGCAAGATCCTCGCCGGGGCCGGCGTGGAGATCTCCTACGACAAGCCGTCACACGCCCAGAGCGCGGCAGCGGCCGAGTTCCTGCGGATGGAGGCCGACTGGGAGGCCGCCTACCTGCTGTCGCTGCGCGCGGCCTGGCAGGCCGACAACAAGATCCCCAACTCCAAAGAAGCGTCGATGAGCAAGGCCAAGGCCGGCCGGATGGCCAGCGACGTCACCCTTAAGACCGTCGAATTGGCAGGGACCGCGGGCTATTCCGAGCAGTCACTGCTGGAGAAGTGGGCCCGCGACTCGAAGATTCTGGACATCTTCGAGGGTACTCAGCAGATCCAGCAATTGGTGGTCGCGCGCCGACTGCTGGGCCTGTCGTCGGCCGAGCTGAAATAGCCTGTGCGCCGAGCGTGCAACCACTGCGAAGTTCCCGCAATTTTTTCGCAGTGAGTGCACGTTCGCCGCGGCGGTCGATCACCGCCGTCTGATCGCCGCGGGTTCTCCGCGCTGGAACGCCGCGCCGGCAGTAGGCTGATCGAGCGCTTTGGGGGCGCATTTCGGATGGCACGGACGAGAGGTGGCATGCATGCGCGCGGCACGGGTGACTCGGCTCGACGGTCCCGATGCGGTCGAGTTGGCCGATATCGACGAACCCGCGGGCGACGGCGTGGTCGTCGAGGTGCACGCGGCCGGGGTGGCGTTCCCGGACGTTCTGCTCACCCGGGGCCTGTATCAGTACCGTCCGGAGCCTCCGTTCGTACTCGGCGCGGAGATCGCGGGCGTGGTCCGGTCGACACCGGAGGGTGCCCACGTCCGTCCCGGCGACCGGGTGGTGGGCCTGACCATGCTCACCGGTGGCATGGCCGAGGTCGCGGTGCTCTCCCCCGACCGAACGTTCTCCCTGCCGGACAACGTGAGCTTCGAGGCGGGCGCCGGCCTGCTCTTCAACGACCTGACCATGTACTTCGCGCTGACGGTGCGTGGCAGACTGCGCGAGGGCGAGACGATGCTGGTGCACGGTGCCGCCGGCGGGATCGGCACGTCGACGCTGCGGCTGGCATCGGTACTCGGGGCGTCCCGCGTGATCGCGGTGGTCGGCACGCAGGAGAAGACTGAGATCGCCACGGCGGCCGGTGCGACGGATGTGGTGCTGGCCGACGGGTTCAAAGACGCGGTAAAGGAATTGACCCACGGCCGCGGCGTCGACATGGTCGTCGATCCCGTCGGCGGCGACCGGTTCACCGATTCCCTGCGCTCACTCGCACCGGGCGGACGGCTGCTGGTGATCGGGTTCACCGGCGGCGAGATTCCGACGGTGAAGGTGAACCGGTTGCTGCTCAACAACATTGACGTGGTCGGTGTCGGCTGGGGCGCGTGGACCGCAACGCATCCGGGTGCGCTGGCCGAGCAGTGGGCCGGACTCGAGCAGTTGCTCAGCTCCGGTCGGCTCGCCCCTCCCGACCCGATGGTCTACCCGCTGGACGAGGCCGCCGCCGCGGTCGCATCCCTCGAAAACCGCACCGCCAGAGGGAAGGTCGTGCTGCGTGTGCGCGACTGACGCCTCGACCCCGACCGACGGTTGATCGGCGACACATAAACGTCAGCGAAGACGCCGAAGCGGTTCGCAACGGATTATGTCTCGTGGACAGGCTGGCGAGGCCTTGTGCGCCCGCAAAAGAAAAAGTAATGTCACTTTCATTTCCACCTCACCCGCGACCGCACACAGCCCGGGAGTGACCCATGGAATCCTTCGTCCATCTGCGAAAAGGCAGGACACCACGCCGCCTGCACGCCGACCTCGACGGTCTCAAAGACGACGAACTGGGGCGGGGCGGATTCACCGGCCGGACCGCCAACATGTACCGCCGCCACGACCCCACCGCCTACCGAGCGGTCGGCCCGCTACGACCGATCGATGTCCTGTCCGGCGAGCTCAAGCCCAGTGACGCCACCGACGCCTACGGCGGACCACTGCTGCTGTTCAGCAATGACGACTGCCGCATCTCGCTGAGCCGCCGGACCGAGCCGATGCCGTTCTTCACCCGCCATGTCGACGGGGACCTGCTGTGCTTCGTGCACCGGGGCAGCGGTCTGGCCGAAACCGAGTTCGGGCCGCTGCGCTATCGCGAGGGCGACTGGCTCTACATCCCGAAGGCATGCACCTGGCGCGAAGTCCCGGACCCGTCTCCAACAGGGGCGACGACCTTGTTGATGGTGGAGACCGCCGAAGAACTTCGCGTCCCGCCGGCCGGAGTGTTGGGCCGCCACTTCCCCTTCGACCCGTCGCAGGCCACCATCCCGGAACCGGCCCCACATGAAGATGACGGGCGCGACGAATACGAGGTCCGGCTCATCCACCGACCTATTCAGGATGGCGGACCCACCACGCTGTTCTACCAACATCATCCGCTCGACGTCGAAGGCTGGCGTGGCGACAACTTCCCCTTCATCTACAACATCGGCGACTACAACGTGATCACCTCCGACAGCGTCCACCTGCCGCCGACGGTGCATCTGTTCATGCAGGCCACCGGTGTCTACGTGATGAACTTCCTGCCCCGGCCCGCCGAAACCGTGTCCGGCACCGAGCGCACACCCTGGTATCACCGCAACGTCGACCTCGACGAGATCGCCTTCTTCCACGGCGGCTCGCTGTACGGCATCCCGATGCCACCCGGCCTGATTTCGCATGCGCCGCAAGGGGTGCACCACGGCGCGCCCGAAAAGGCACGCGAACGCGCGCGACGCAAGTTCGACGATTACTCCCGGGTCGACTGGCAGGTGATCGCCGTCGACACCCGCCGGCGACTGACCCCGTCGGCCGAGGTGCTGGCCCATGACCTTGGGCAGCACTGACCATGGCCCCCCGCCACGAATACGAGCGCATCCCCTATCTCATCGCCTTCCAGAACAACTCCGGTGTCCGCGACGTCTACGGCGGTCTGGCCGAAATCACCGTTCTGGAGAGCCACCTGCTCAAGCCGAAGGACAAGCCGTCGGACACCGTCCTGGTGTTCATGCACCCGATCGGCGGCGGCGCCTACCTACCGGTGACGGGCGCCCTGGCCCGCGCCGGCCACCACGTCATCTACTGCAACAGCCGGTTCCGCGGCACGGATTCGGCGCTGCTGATGGAGAAGGTGGTCGAGGACCTCGGCGAGTGCATCAAGGACGCCAAAAAACGGCTGGGCTACACCAAGGTGGTGCTGGCCGGATGGAGCGGCGGCGGCTCGCTGTCGCTGTTGTACCAGCAGCAAGCGCAGCACCCGACCATCACGTCCAGCCCGTCCGGCCCCGCACCGCAGCACGGTCCCGACCTGACCGCGCTGGACCTGATCCCCGCCGACGGCATCATGCTGCTGGCCGCGCACATAAGCCGGCACGGCACGCTGACCGAATGGCTGGACGCGTCGATCCTCGACGAGTCCGACGCAGGCAAGCGCGATCCCGAGCTGGACCTGTACAACCCCGACAACCCCAATCAGCCGCCCTACACCGAGCAATTCCTGGCCGGTTACCGGCAGGCCCAGATCGACCGCAACCGCCGGATCACCGCGTGGGTCAAAGCAAAGTTGGCCGAACTCTCCGCTCAAGGCCGCCCGGACGACGAATTCTGCTTCGTCGTGCACGGCACCATGGCCGACCCGCGCTGGCTGGATCCCGCCGTCGATCCCAACGAACGCACCCCGGGGACCTGCTATCTGGGCGATCCTCGAGTGGTGAACATGAGCCCGGTCGGATTGGCGCGATACTGCACGCTGCGCAGCTGGCTCTCGCAGTGGAGCTACGACGACGCCCGGGGTGACGGGGTGGCCTGCGGGCGCGACATCGCCGTGCCAGCGCTGGTGATCGGTAACCTGGCCGACGACGCCTGCACGCCCAGCCATACCCGCCGGCTCTTCGAGGCGATCGGGCACCTGGATAAGGAGATGCACGAAATTCCTGGCGCGACACACTATTACGCCGGGCCCGACCAGCGCGACAAGCTGCGGCAGGCCGTCGACATCGCCACCGACTGGCTGGTCCGCCACGATTTCGCGGCACCCTGATGGCACCCGCCGCGGGAGCCTTGGACGGCATCCGAGTGCTCGAGCTGGGCACCCTGATCGCCGGGCCCTTTGCCGGCCGGCTTCTCGCCGACATGGGCGCCGATGTCATCAAAGCGGAGCCCCCCGGAGCGCCCGACCCGTTACGGACGTGGGGGCAAGCCGAACTGCACGGGCACCACGTCTTCTGGACGGTGCACGCGCGCAACAAAAGGGCCATCACGCTCGACCTGCGCCGCCCGCGTGGCCGCGAACTCTTCCTCGACCTCGTCGAGAAATCCGACATCGTGGTGGAGAACTTCCGTCCGGGGACCCTGGAGAAATGGGATCTGGGTTACGACGTGCTCAGTACCCGCAACCCGGGCATCATCCTGGTGCGGGTGTCCGGTTACGGCCAGACCGGGCCTGAGGCGGGCAAAGCGGGGTACGCCTCGGTGGCGGAGGCCACCAGCGGGCTGCGGCACCTCAACGGCTTCCCCGACGGGCCGCCGCCGCGGCTCGCGCTCTCCCTCGGCGACAGCCTGGCCGGCATGTTCGGCGCTCAGGGCGCGCTCGCCGCGCTGTACCGTCGCGGCATCACCGGGCGCGGGCAGGTGGTCGACGTCGCGCTGACGGAATCCTGCCTGGCCATCCAGGAATCCACGATCCCCGACTACGACGTCGGCGGCGTGGTGCGCGGACCGTCGGGCACCCGGCTGGAGGGCATCGCGCCGTCGAACATCTACCGCAGCGCCGACGGCTCGTGGGTGGTCATTGCGGCCAACCAGGACACCGTGTTCGCCCGGCTGTGCAAGGCGATGGGCCGCCCGGAACTGTCCAGCGACGAAAGGTTCGCCACGCACGGCGCCCGCGGGCGCAACCAGGACGAACTCGACCGGATCATCGGCGCGTGGGCCGAGCAGCGCCACCCCGGCGACATTATCGAAACGCTCAGCGCCGCGGGGGTGATCGCAGGGCCGATCAACACGGTCGCCGAGGTGGTCGAGGACCCCCAGCTGCAGGCCCGCGGCATGCTGGTCGAGCACTACGACGAACGGCTGCAGCGCGCCGTGCTGGGGCCGGGGATCGTGCCGGTGCTGTCGGAATCGCCGGGCAGTGTCCGCAGCGCCGGCCCGGCCAGGCCGGGGCAGCACAACGACGACGTGTACGTCGGGCTGCTCGGCAAGACCGCCGCCGACCTCCGAGCGCTGCGTGCCGAGGGGGTGCTGTGACGCCCCACGTCGACATTCGTGAGGTCGCGCTGCGCGACGGCCTGCAGATCGAGACACCCATTCCATTGTCGGCCAAGCTCGAACTGCTGGATGCGGTGGCCGCTACCGGGGTCCGCGAGGTGGAGGCCACGGCCTTCGTCTCGCCCACCAAGGTGCCGTCGATGGCCGACGCCGCAGAACTGGCCGCCGAGTTGCACAACTACCCGGACATCGAGTTCTCCGCGCTGGTCGCCAGCCCGAACGGCGCCAAACGGGCCGTCGCCGCCCGGCTGCGCTCGATCGAGTACGTGGTGGCGGCCAGCGACGCGTTCAGCATGGCCAACGTGGGGCGGCCGGTGGCCGAGGCCACCGACCAGATCGGCGACATCGTCGCCATCGCGCACGACGGGGGTGTCACCGTGGAGGTCGTCGTGGCCACCGCGTGGGACTGCCCGTTCGCCGGACCCACCCCACCGCAGCGGGTGCTCGACATCGCCGCGGCGGCCCGCGACCGGGGCGTCGACCGGTTCTCGATCGCCGACACCATCGGCACCGCTACGCCGGGACGGGTGACGTCGCTGATCGCACAACTGCGCCCGGTGATCGGCGACCTGCCGCTGGGCGGACACTTCCACAACACCCGTGGTGCCGGCCTGGCCAGCGCCTACGCCGCGGTTAGCGCCGGGGTCAGCCGGCTGGACGCCTCGGTCGGCGGGCTCGGGGGTTGCCCGTTCGCACCGGGGGCGACCGGCAACATCGCCACCGAGGACTTGGTGTACCTGCTGCGCGACAGCGACATCGACGTCGACGTCGACCTGACGGCCGCCATCGCCGCGGCTGAAGTCGCGCAATCCCTCGTCGGACACGACCTGCCCGGCGCCTTGTTGCGCACCGGCGACCGAATCCGCAGCCAATGCCCACCGATACCCTGACCGCCAAGGGTCGCCAGACCAGGGCAGCCATCGAGCAGGCCGCACGGAAGCTGTTTGCCGAACGCGGTTTTCACGGCACCACGTTGGCCGACATCACGGCGGCCGCCGGTAAGTCGCCAGCGGTCTTCTACCGTTACTTCGACGACAAAGAGGATCTGCTGGCGGCGCTCGCGGAGTCCTTCTTCCACGACGTTGTGGAGCCGTCCGGACTCAGCGTGCAGCTGCCGGACTCTCCCCCACCGGACGATGACTTTTTCACCACTGTGGTCACCGGATACTGGAACATATTCAAACAGAACATCGGGATCATGATCGCCGTCGCGCAACTCGCCGCCACCCAGCAGCGCTTCGCTGCGGTGCAGAACGAATTTCGCCGCTTCGGCATGGACATCGTGGCGGCGTCGGTGCGCCGCGCCCAGGAGCAGGGCTACGGAACCGAGCTCAACGCCGAACACGTCGCGGCGGCCATCGCGCTGCTGTTCGAGAACTTCACTACCGTCTTCGTCGGAAACTCCGGTCTTGGTTTGGAGATCGGGGACGACGATGCCGTCGCAACGTTGTCGACGGTCTGGAAGAAAACCCTGTACGGCGGCCTAGCGGGATCTTGAGGAGAGAAACTGTGGATTTCACACTGCCAGAACATCTTCCCGGCCTGCTCGCCGAGATGGATGCGTTCATCGAGGCGGAGATCAAGCCGCTGGAACGCGAGCACATGCAATACTTCGACAAGCGTCGCGAGCACGCCCGCACCGATTGGGACAACGACGGCGTGCCGACGCGGCAGTGGGAGGATCTGCTCGCCGAGATGCGCCGGCGAGCCGACAAAGCGGGCTGGCTGCGCTACGGATTGCCGTCGTCGCTCGGCGGCCGCGACGGCACCAACCTCGACATGGCCGTCATCCGGGAGCACCTGGCGCACAAGGGGCTTGGCCTGCACAACGACCTGCAGAACGAGTCGTCGATCGTCGGGAACTTTCCCCAGGTGATCATGATGGAGCGGTTCGGCACCGCCGACCAGCGCCGCGAATGGTCTGAGGCGCTGATCACCGGGGAACGGTCCATGGCGTTCGGCCTGACCGAACCACTGCACGGCTCGGACGCGACCTGGCTGGAAACACGCGCCGAACCCGACGGCGACGCCTGGGTGATCAACGGCGCCAAGCGGTTCAACACCGGCGTGCACCGCGCAACACATGACCTGATCTTCGCCCGCACCTCCGGTGAGCAGGGGCAAGCCCGCGGCATCACCGCATTTCTGGTCTCGACCGATGCGCCCGGCTTCACCATCCCGTACTACTGGTGGTCGTTCAACATGCCCACCGACCACGCCGAAGTCCGGCTGACCGATGTGCGGGTGCCCGCCGAATCGGTGCTCGGCGAGGTGGACCGCGGCTTGGAGGTCGCGCAGACGTTCTTGCACGAGAACCGGATTCGGCAGGCAGCCAGCAGCCTGGGCGCCGCTCAATACTGCATCGACCGGGCCGCCGAGTACGCGGGCGAACGAGTGGTGTTCGGCAAGCCGCTGTCGGTCAACCAGGCCGTGCAATGGCCGCTGGCCGAATTGCAGACCGAGGCCCAGATGGTAAGACTGCTGGTGCAGTACGCGTCCTGGCATCTGGATCGCAACCACCACATGGAAGTCTCGGACAAGGTGTCGATGGCCAACTACCGGGCGAACCGTCTGGTCTGCGACGCTGCCGACCGGGCCATGCAGGTCTTCGGCGGCGTAGGTTACAGCCGCCACGAGCCGTTCGAGCACATCTACCGCCACCACCGCCGCTACCGGATCACCGAGGGCGCCGAGGAGATCCAGATCCGCCGGGTGGCACAGCGGCTGTTCAAGTTCGGCAAGAAATGACGGTGCAGGCAGACCCGGCGGATCCGCAGGCCGACCTGGCGGCCGAATTGGCCCCGAGACTGGCCCCTGTGGTCGCTTCCGCTCTCGGGACCGAGGGCGTGGGTATCGAGAACCTTCGCGTACTCACCGGTGGCGCCAGCCGGACCACATGGGCGTTCGACGCCGTCGCCGGCGGGCAACGCCGACCGCTGATCCTGCGCATCGGCCCACCCGACGACGAGCACGCCGGCATGGAACTGGAGGCGCGCGCCCAAGCCGCCGCCGCGGCGGCCGGGGCGCCGGTCCCCCACGTCCTGGTCGCCACCGACTCGCCTGCCGCGCTGGGCAATCCGTTTCTCATCTGCGATGAGATCAAGGGCGAGACGATCGTGCGACGCATCCAGCGCCAGCTCGACGCCGCCGGCGGGCAATCGGCCCGCGCGAACCTGCTGAGGCGGTGCGCTCAGGCGCTGGCGGCCATCCACCGGGCCGACGCCCGCGACCCCGCCCTGACGAACGAGGACCCACTCGCCCAGTGGCGCGGGCGGCTGGACGCCATCGGCGACACCACCGCCACCTTCGAATGGGCGTTTCGCTGGCTCGAGGCCAACCGGCCTCGAAAATCCCAGCCGGCAGCGACCGTTCTGGTGCACGGCGACTTCCGGATGGGCAACCTCATCGTCGACGGATCCGACCTCGCCGCGGTCCTCGACTGGGAACTGGTGCATGCTGGGGAGCCGACCGAGGATTTGGCCTGGTTCTGCATCCGGGCCTGGCGGTTCGGCGCTCCGGCCAGCCTGGGCGCGGGAGGCCTCGGCAGCATCGAAAGCTTCCTCGGGGCCTACGAGGAGGCGGCCGCGACCAGCGTCGACCGCGCTGCGTTTCACTGGTGGATGGTTCTGGCCACGCTGCGCTGGGGCGTCATCTGCCGCTATCAGGCCGAGCGGCATCTGAGCGGCCAGTTCCGCTCCGTGGAGCTGGCGACGATCGGCCGGCGGGTCAGCGAGACCGAATGGGACCTGCTCGACCTGCTCGAGGCGGTCCGGTCGTGATCGGCACCTACGGCCGTCCGCTGGCGGCCGAGCTGGTGGCCGCGGTGGCCGAGTTCTTGGAGACCGAGGTCCGATGGGCGACGAGCGGGCAGGTCAACTTCCACGCCCGAGTGGCCGCCAACGCGCTGCGCATCGTCGAGCGTGAGCTGCTCGACGAGAGCGAGGCGGAATGCGGGGCCGTGCTGGCCGGCCTGGGCTTCGCTGACGAGGAAGAGCTGGCCGCCGCGATCCGCGCCGGCAAGCTGGACGGGCGCGGCGACGAGGTCACCGCCTGCTTGCGCACATTGGTACGACGCCCGTTGGCCGTCGCCCACCCGGGGTACGACACCGAAGACACCCAAGACTCCGAATAGGGGCACGCGAGCGGCTTCGTCCGGCAGCGGCTCGATCACGCGGATCGACGAATATTTCGATCCGAACGCGGTGATCCGTGCCGGGCAACCGTTACCCCGGCTATGGCTAACAACGGCCAACATCAGTAGTACCGGTCCGGCCCCAGTACGATCTGCACCGTGTCCGACTCGAGCCCCGAATCCAGCGCTGCCCTGCGAATCCTCGTCTACAGCGACAATGCCCGAACCCGCGAGGAAGTGATGCGGGCTCTGGGCACGCACCTGCATCCCGATCTCCCCGAACTGACCTACGTCGAGGTGGCGACCGGGCCGATGGTGATCCGCCGGATGGACGAAGGCGGCATCGACTTGGCGGTCCTCGACGGGGAGGCCACGCCGACCGGCGGCATGGGAATCGCCAAACAACTCAAAGACGAACTCGCCACCTGCCCACCCATCGTGGTGCTCACCGGACGCCCCGACGACGCCTGGCTGGCCAGTTGGTCACACGCCGAGGCCGCGGTGCCGCATCCGATCGACCCCATCGTGTTGGGCCGCACGGTGCTGGGACTGCTGCGCACTCCAACCCGCTAGGCGCGGGGTTAAGCGTTGCCAACGCCGGGAATTTAACCTCCCACCTGCGTTGATAAGTATCCATTGGGCACCGCTGCGCGCCTGTCCGCGCCGCACCACTGTCT
>Ga0080006_1141981_pt1 | contig 10230 bp, 12 predicted proteins | sample RS3BMetagenome_FD_69209 | JGI IMG/M metagenome (GOLD analysis project Ga0080006, IMG submission 69209) | Ferric oxide microbial mat and aquatic microbial communities from Rainbow Spring, Yellowstone National Park, USA - RS3B (SPADES... ... | reverse complement strand
ATGGCGCCCCCGGCCCCGTCCGATAGCCAAAACAGATGCCGCGTCATTCGCTTCCCTACCGCAAACCCATTCACGGCGAGAAAACGCATGTGAACGCAGCAAGTTGTATGGGTTCTCTACATAGAGCCCCGGCCCGGGGTCCCAGTCTGGGGTCCCAGTCTGGAGTCCCAGTCTGGGGTCCGAGCCTGGGGTCCGAGCCTGGGGTCCGGTTCCGGGGCCGTTATGGGCAGCCTCGCCCGCTAGGTGAGCCCGGCGCGCCCTGCTGACAAGGGCGCTGAACTGGCGCAGCCTGCGCCACGCATGCGCTGGCGAGCGCGTGACCAGCGGGAGGGATGCGCGCGATGAACGATTTCCGAGAAGAGCTCGACTCCGCCTCGGGGCTGCCGCAGGCCGCCGATCTCAGCCGTGCGGACCCCGCCGAAGTCGCCACCGCCGACTACGACGCGCGGCACTGGCAGAGCCCCGACAGCGGGCCGCTTGCCGCCGGGTCGGAGGCGCACAAGCGGGCGATGTGCGCCATGTTCCAGCAGACCTTCAACCCGTACAAGCCCTCGGTCATCGACTGGCCGGTGCTCGACGCGGACACCCTGCAGCGCATCACCAGCCTGCCGATCTGGGACATCGCGGTGCAGACCGAGGGCAAGGCGCGGCTGCGCATGCAGGCCTATGCCGACCTGTTGGGCGACCCCGAGCTGAAGCGGGCGATCGCGCTCAATGCCTGGGAGGAGAACCGCCACAAGGAGGTGCTGTCGCGCATGGTCGCCTTCTACGGCATCAGGCTGGCACCCGAGCCGCCCTACCAGACGCCGCGCGATGCCGAGTGGGCCTATCTGGTGACGGGATTTTCCGAGTGCATCGACAGCTTCTTCGCCTTCGGCCTGTTCGAAACGGCGCGGCGCTCGGGCTTCTTCCCGCAGCCTCTGATCGAAACGTTCGAGCCGGTGATGCAGGAGGAATGCCGCCATATCCTGCTGTTCGCCAACTGGCTCGCCTGGCATCGCCGCACGATGCCGCTCTGGCGCCGCCCCTGGTTCGAGCTGCGCGTGGCCGCCGTCTGGGCGTTCCTCGGCTGGGAACGGATCGGCATCGCGCGCGGGCTGGACGCGGAAGGCAACGAGACCGAGCAGGACAACAACTTCACCGTCACGGGTGCCAAGTCGGTGAGCAGCGAGGAGATCAGCGTCTTCGAGCTGATGGGCGTGTGTCTAGCCGAGAACGACCGGAGGTTCAGCGGCTACGACCCGCGGCTGCGCCGCCCGACCACCATGCCCAACCTCACCCGCGCCGCACGCCAGGCCATGACTTTGGCGCGACGGCTCCGGGCACGCGGGAAGCGCCCGGCCGCGGCGGCGGCATGAACCGGCGCTCGCTGCAGCGGGCGCTGCTCGTCGGCGGGGTGGCCTGCGGAATGCTCGATGCCGGCAACGGGGCCGCGCAGGCGGCTGGGCTGTCGGTCAGCGATGCCTGGATCCGCTTCCTCACCCCCGAGGTGCCGGCGGGTGGCTATTTCCGCCTGCGCAACACCGGCGACAAGCCGGCGGTGCTGACCGGTGCGCGATCGACCGCCTGCGGCAGCCTCAGCCTGCACCAGACGATCCTGAAGCGGCCGATGAATGCCCGGGCGGAAGGCAGCATGGCGGGGGGCAGCATGGGGGGCGACGGCATGGCGATGGATGCGCCGACCATGCAGATGCGCCCCGTCACCAGCGTGGCGGTGCCCGCCGGCGGCCAGGTCTCCTTCATGCCCGGCGGCTACCACCTGATGTGCGAGCATCCGTCGGCCACGCTGCATCCCGGCGGCAAGGTCACGATCACTCTGCGCTTCGCCGGCGGGGAGGCGATCGCGGTCACCTTCGCCGTGCGCGGCCCGCGCGGCTAGCGCCGGGCTTGCCAGCCGCAGCCCCGGCGGCGGCCCTGGCCGCCGCCGGGACCGGCCGCCCGCGCGTGGTTGCCCTGCGACGCGATCTGCACCGCCATCCGGAACTTGCCTTTCTCGAATACCGGACGGCGTCGCTGGTCGCGGCCGAACTCTCCTCGCTCGGTTTCACGGTCCGCGCAGGTCCGGAGGTCATGGCGCGGTCGGCCATGCTGGCGCCCCCCACGCCCGAGCTGGTGGCGCGCGCCCGCAGCGCGGCCGCCCGGGACGGTGCGGACCCGGCGTGGCTCGCGCGCATGCCCGACGGCCAGACGGGCGTGGTGGGCGAGCTCAAGCGCGGCGCGGGTCCGGTACTGGTGCTGCGCTTCGACATGGACGCGCTGCCGGTCGCCGAGTCCCTCGACCCGGCACATGCGCCCAACGCCTGCGGCTTCCGCTCGCAGCAGGCGGGCCGGATGCACGCCTGCGGCCATGACGGGCACGTGGCGATCGGGCTGTGCGTCGCCGAGGCCATGGCGAAAAGCGTGCGGCCCTGGCACGGGACGCTGCGCCTCGTGTTCCAGCCGGCCGAGGAAGGCGGCCGCGGTGCCGCGCCGATGGCGGCGGCCGGGATCGTGGACGATGCCGACCTGCTGTTCGCCGCCCATCTCGGCTGCGGCCTGCCCACCGGCTGCGTGGCGGTCACGGCCACCGATTTCCTGTTCTCGCAGAAGATTGACGTGCGCTTCACCGGGCGCTCGGCCCATGCCGCCATGGCACCGCAGGACGGCGCCAACGCCCTGCTCGCGGCGGCCGTGGCAACGATCGGGTTGTACGGGCTGGCACGGCACGGCAGTGCCGCGACCCATGTCAATGTCGGCCGGCTTTCGACCGGCAGCGCACGCAATGCCATCGCCTCGGACGCCCTGATGAAGATCGAGCTGCGCGGCGGCGACAGCGCGGCCTACGAACACATGCTGTCGGGCGCCGAGCGGGTCCTGCGGGGTGCTGCCCTGGCGCACGGGGTCGCCGTCGAGACCAGCCGGGTCGGCAGCACGGTCGGCATGACCAGCGACCCGGAAGCCTGCCGTTTCGTCGAGGAGGCGGCGCGGTCGCTCGGCCTGCGCACCGTGCCGGGCTGGCCGATCGGCGGCGGCGACGACGCGGCCCTGCTGGTTCGCCGCGTCCAGGAGCGTGGCGGACGGGCCTGCTATTTCCTGATCGGCAGCACCCTGGCCGCCGGCCACCACGCCAGCGCGTTCGACATCGACGAGGACGCGCTGGGGGACGGGGTTGCGGTGTTCACGCACATCGCCCACGCGGTGCTCCGGCCACCCGCCAGCTAGGGCACTCCGCGCTCCGGTCTGGTCGCACCCGGTGGCGTGGTCCCGCAACACGGGTCGGCACGGCGGTCCCGCCCTGCGCCACCGGGAGCGAGATCCTCGCAGGCTGGCAGCTCCGGGATTCCAGGCACGCAATCGGCCCGGTGCAGCCATTGCCCGCCGCAGCCCGGCATGCGCTGCTGAGGGATGGCCGCACAAGCGGCCGCCCAAGCGTCCCCCTTGGAAGCAGGATGGTGCCGATGACGGCAGGCCAGTGACGGTCGGGGGAGATGAGGCTCGCCCCATGCCGGGGGAGGTCGGGATCGTGCTTCTCGGCACGCTGCTCTGTGTCGCCGGCCAGGAGCTGATCTATGCCGCACCGGCCTTCCTCGACGCCATGGCCTCGCGCCTGCGCCTGACCGCCTCGCAGGTCGGCCTGCTGAGCGGCCTGCAGATGCTGGCGATCACCGGCGCCGCCATCCTGACCGGCCTGGGCCTGCACCGGGTGCGGGCACCCGCCGTGTGCCTGGTGCTGCTCACCTGCCTGCTCGGCAACCTCGCCTTGACCCTGCCACGGCATTTCGGCGGCGCGGTCACGCTCGTGACCCTCACCGCGCTGCTGGGCGAGGGACCGGCCTTCGCGCTCGGCTTCGTGGTGCTCGCGAAATCGGCGCGGCCGGAGCGGGCGTTCGGAATCGCCTATACCGGGCTCGCCGTCACCGGCGCGGCCGCACTGCAATTCCAGCCCGAACTCGACCGCGTGCTGCCGGTGGCCGGCACCCTGCTGCCGATCGGGGTCGCCGCCCTTGTCCTGCTCTGTCTGCTGCCACGGCTGCTGATCCTCACCGTCGCCCCCCGGGGCGCAGCGCCGCGGGCGGGAGAGCCGCGCGTCGGCTGGCGGATCTGGACATTGCTGTTCTCGGTCGCGATCTGGACGTCGGCTCCGGTCACCATGTGGTCGTTCGCAGCGCTCGCGGCCGCGGCGCGGTCGCTGTCCGGACCCGCTGTCAGCCACGCTTTGTCGGTCGCGACCCTCAGCGGGGTCATCGGCTCGGTCCTGCCGGCGCTGCTCGGCAAGCGGCGGCCAGGCGACATGGTGATGATCGCACTCGGCACGGCCGGCCTGATCGCCGGCACGCTCCTCGCCTTTGCCTCGTCCACGACCGCGCTGCTCGCAGGCGGCCTGGCACTCGCCTGCATCTGCTGGAACGTGACCAACGTCTACCAGCTCACCCTGCTGTCGGTGCTCGACGGATCGGGCCGGGCGCCGGCGCTGTGCGCCCCGGCCCAACTCCTCGGCTCGGCGGCCGGACCGCCGCTCGGCGGGGTTCTGATCACGTCGTTCGGCTATGGCGCGCTGGCACCCTTGGTGGCCATGCTCGCCTCCGTCGGGGTCGCGATCACCCTGTTCGGGCTGCGACAGCCGGCGCGCGGCTCCGGCCTCGTGCCGCGAGGCGGGACGCAGCCGGACGCCTCGTCGTGAAGCGGCTGCGGCTGGTCTGCCGGGATCCTGGACACGACTTGCCTGAGCGGAGCCATGTCGTCGCGGCCGGCGCCCGGGCAGGCTTGGTCGCGCACCGACCCGTATCCCTTGCCGCCGGAGGCGATGATGATCCCCCTGATCGATATCGGCCCGCTGAGATCGCCCGACATCGCCACCCGCCGCGCCGTGGCCCAGGCCATGGGAGAGGCCTGTCGCGGGGTCGGATTCTTCTACGTCACCGGACACGGCATCGCGCAGGCGGAGCTCGACCAGGTCTTCGCCGGCGCGCGCGTGTTCTTCGCCCTGCCGCGCGACGAGAAGCTCGATCTGTCCTTCCGCAGATCCTCCGACTATCGCGGCTATGTCGAGATCGGCGGCGAGCAGCTCAACCCAGACGATCCGCCCGACCGCAAGGAGACGTTCAGCATCGGCCTCGAGCTGGCGCCTGACGACCCGCGCCTCGGCGAGCGCTACCGGGACGTCAATCTGTGGCCGTCGATCGCCGGCTGGCGCGAGCTCATGCTCGGCTATTTCGATCGGTGCTGGGAGCTGGGGCGCGTGCTGCATCAGGGCTTCAGCCTCGATCTCGGCATCGCGGAGGATTTCTTCGATTCCCGGCTCGACGCGCCGCTGGCCGGGCTGCGGCTGCTGCACTATCCGGCGGCAAGCGAGCCGGTGCCGGGCCACGCCACGGTCGGCGCCGGGGCGCACACCGACTACGGCAACATCACCATCCTGGCCACCGACGGCGAACCCGGCCTGCAGGTCCGCGCGAGACAGGGCGACTGGCTGGACGCGCCGGCGATCGACGGCGCCCTGCTGTGCAACATCGGCGACTGCCTGATGCGGTGGAGCAACGACACCTACGTCTCGACACCGCACCGGGTCGTCATCCCGAGGCACGACCGCTACTCGGTGGCCTTCTTCCTCGACCCCAATCCAGAGGCGATCGTGCTGCCGCTGCTCGGCGGCGAGGCGGCAGCGCGACGCTACCCGCCGATCACCGCCGGGGACTACCTGCACCAGCGGCTGTCGGCCACCCACGTCGCCGAGGCTGTCGCGTCCTGAGCCGGGAGGAGAGGCCGGACCGGAGGCGGGACCGGCGTCGAGGCGGGGACCTGCCTCGCTGCGGCCAGCGCGGGATCGTTCGCCCAACGGTCGCGGCGCAGGGCGCTCGGCGATGAGCCGTAGTGCCGGCTCAGCAGCCGGGCGAAATGATGGGGGCATTTGAAACCGGAGCGGAACGCGATCACACCCACCGGCAAGTCGGTGGTGAGCAGCAGCTTGACGCCGCGTGCCAGCCGCAGGCCCCAGAGATACTGCCTGGGCGTCTTGCCCAGGTGGTGGCGGAAGCTTTCGAGAAGATGGTTCGGCGACAGCGCCGACAGTCGGGCCAGGTGGGCGAGCGAGAAGTCGGCCTCGCCAGTGAACTCGGCATCGATGTAGGCCTTCACCCGGTCGAGCCGTCCCGGCAGCGGGGCACGATCGCCGCCAACCCCGGCCAGGCGCAGATATTCGAGCACCGCGGAGGCACCGAGCGTGTTGCGCACGCGGTTCGTCGCCGGGTCGCGCGCGCAGCCGAGACCGTGGCCGGCGTCAAGCAGGGTCAGCAGCAATGCGGACGGCCGGACCCTTCCGGCAACAGTGCGCAGTTGCGCAATCGACTGGCGCGGTGCCAGCACCAAGCCGGTGTGGCACCACATGACCTCCTGCACGGAGCCGGCGGGGAAGGCGACCTCGAGCGAGCGCTCGGTGTAGATGAGCGTCGCGTAGCCTGCCTCGGCCTCGAACTGCACGCCGTCGGCGCTGACCTGCGCGGTGCCGCTCGCCAGGTAGCCGACGTCGAGGTGCGGGTGACGCACGGGGCCATAGCGACCGCCGCCCTCGTAGCGCGCCGCGCCGAACATGAAAGGCTGCTCGATCGTGAACAGGTCCATCACCGCCCTCCTGCCGCCGGGTTGCGGAACCGCCAGCGAGGGTGTGCAAGGCTGATGCCGTCGGCAGTTCGATCCGAAATATAGATCGGAATTATGCATCCAAGCTTGTAGAAAGATCGTTGATGATCCTCTAGATCGAGGGGCGAAAGGAACGTCCCCATGGTCAGCTCCGCTTTCCTCCGCTCCGGCACCCCGCGATCCGCAATCGCGCCCTTTGCCCCGGCTCGCTCCGCCCGGCCTGGCATCTCCCGGTCCGGCACTCCCCAGCATCGCTCAACCCGGCTTCATTCGGCCGGATTGCGCTCGCTCGGACTTCGCTCGCTTGGGCCGATCCTGCCGGGCCTGGCTCTATGCCTGGCCGTGACAGCGGCCGCCTACGGGCTGCAGGGGGCGGAACAGGCGCTGTACGGCAAGGCGTGGCTGGAAGCGCTCGTGCTGGCCATCCTGCTCGGCACGGCGATCCGCAGCCTGTGGACGCCCGCCGAGCGCTGGCACCGCGGCATCGCCTTCAGCGCCAGGTATCTCCTCGAGGTGGCGGTGCTCCTGCTCGGCGCCTCGGTCAGCGCCGCCACGCTGCTCGCCGCCGGGCCGCGCCTGCTGGCCGGGATCGCCGCGGTGGTGACGGCGGCGATCCTGCTCAGCCTGGCCATCGGCAAGGCGCTGCGCCTGCCGACCCGTATGGCGCTGCTCGTCGCCTGCGGCAACTCGATCTGCGGCAACTCGGCGATCGCCGCGGTGGCGCCGGTGATCGGCGCGGACGGCGAGGACGTGGCCGCATCCATCGCCTTCACCGCCGTGTTCGGCGTGGGCGTCGTGCTCGGCCTGCCGGCCCTGGGGGTGGCGCTGCACATGAGCGGCCTGGCCTACGGCGCTTTTGCCGGACTCACGGTCTACGCGGTGCCGCAGGTGATCGCCGCGACGGCTCCGCTCGGCACGGCCGCGGTGCAGATGGGCACGCTGGTCAAGCTGGTGCGCGTGCTGATGCTCGGGCCGGTGTGCCTCGTCCTGTCGCTCCTCGCCCCCCGGCTTGCACCCCAGCACCAGGAGCCGGCGGGTGCCGTGGTGGCCGGCGACCGCCCGGGCCGCCCAGGCCTCGCTCATCTCGTGCCCTGGTTCATCCTGGGCTTCCTCGCCCTGGTCGCCTGCCGCTCGGCCGGGCTGGTGCCCCACGGCCTCATCGCCCCGCTCGGCCGGGTCGCCACCGTGCTGACGGTGGTCTCGATGGCAGCACTCGGGCTCGGGGTGGATGTGCGGTCCGTCGCCCGGGCCGGCGGGCGGGTCACCGCCAGCGTCGTCCTGTCACTGGCCGCGCTGGGCGCCCTCAGCCTGGCACTGCTCAGGGTCCTGCATCTGTTCGGCTGAGCGGGTAGCGCGGCGAAAGTGCGATCAGGAGAGGGCGACCAGGTCGGCGCGTAGCCGGCCAGGGTCGCCGAGCAGCGCTTCCAGCCGCTCGTGCTCGCGCCGCCAGATCGGCACCGCGGCGGCCAGGCTCGCCCGCCCCTGCCCCGTCAGGCACAGCCGCCTGACCCGCCGGTCGCCGGCATCGACCTCCACCCTGACCAGCCCGCGCCGTTCGAGCGGCTTGAGCGCCGCGGTCAGGGTGGTGCGGTCCATGACCAGCAGCGAGGCCACCGACGCGAGCGACGGGGGCTGCGGCCGGTTGAGCGACATGAGCAGCGAGAACTGGCCATTGGTCAGGCCCGCCGGCATCAGGGCCTGGTCGAATAGCCGGGCCAGAGCCCGGGCGGCGCGCTGCGCGTGCAGGCACAGGCACTGGTCGCGAACCTGCAGCGTGGTCGAGAACGGAACGGCAGCGTCGTTTGACATCCACCCTCATATGTTGATATCAACGTTCCCGGTCAACGGGAGAACCTCCGTGCCCGAGATCACGCCCTTCCTCTGGTTCGACGACCGGGCTCATGAGGCGGCCCGCTTCTACGTGTCGGTGTTCCCCAACTCGCGCATTCTCCGCACCGCACCCCGCAACAGCGCCATCCCGGTCGAGGCCGGTCCGGTGCTGACGGTCGAGTTCGAGCTCGACGGGCGGCGCTTCATCGGCTTCAACGGCGGGCCGGCGTTGCGCTTCACCGAGGCGGTGTCGATCTGGGTCGCCTGCCGCACCCAGGACGAGATCGACCGCTACTGGGAGGCGCTCAGCGAGGGTGGCGCGCCGAGCCGATGCGGTTGGCTGAAGGACAGGTTCGGCCTGTCGTGGCAGATCACGCCGCACGACCTGCTGGCCCTGCTCCGCGGCCCGAACGCCGAACGCGTGACCGCAGCGGTGATGGGGATGACCAGGCTCGACGGCGATGCACTGCGCGCCGCCGCAGGCGATCGGACTGGCGAAAGGAACGAGCCATGAAGATAAGCCCCTACGTGACCTTCGACGGCTGCTGCGAGGAGGCGTTTGCCGCCTACGCGGCCCTGCTGGGCGGCGAGGTCAGCTCCCTGATGCGCTGGTCGGAAGCGCCGGGCGGCGGCCCGCCCGACATGGCCGGCAAGGTCATGCACGCCAATCTCAGGCTCGACCGCGACGACCTGCTGGGCTGCGACCAGTCCGGCACCGCAAACCCGGCGCCGGCCGGGTTCAGCGTGACGCTCGAGGTGGAGACCAACGCGGAGGCCGAACGCATCTATGCCGGTCTGGCCGAGGGCGGATCGGTGAGGATGGCGATCGGCGAGACCTTCTTCGCCCAGCGCTTCGCCTCGCTGATCGACCGTTTCGGCATCCCCTGGCTGATCATCAGCGGCGCCCACTGACGGACCCGCGCTACTTCAGCTGGCTATCCTTGCTGCCGCGCCGGTTGAACAGGCTGGGCGGCGGCCGGCGGTCCTGTTCGGACTGGCAGTCGATGCAGGTCCGCGCGCCCGGCAAGGCCCGCCTGCGCGCCGCCGGGATCTCCTCGCCGCATTCGGCGCAATGGGTGCGCGCCTCGCCGCTCGGCAGGCGCGAACGCGCGCGCATGACCTCGTCCTTGACGCTGTCGTCGATCTGATCCTGCACGGCTCCGTCCGGAGCCCAGCCATTCGCCACCACGCCCTCCTCGTCGCACGTCGGGTCCGGGTGACTAGATGGGTCGGCAGCGTCCCGCCTTCCAGGCTAGCCCGTCCCGCGCCCGCCGTCCGGCAGCCGGCATTTGCGGATGGCCTGGCTGCCGTCGCGCGCGCCCGTCGTCGCGCCCAGAGCGCCCGCGAACATCGGCAGGGCGGTCGTGGCCAGCGCCAGTGCGGCCTCTCTGTCGCGTCCGGCCCTCAGCACGAGGCCCGGATCCTTGACGACGATGCCCGCCGCACTCGTCACCTCCGGCCCGGCTTGCAGCATGCACGAGCCGCGACCGACGACCATCCGCTTGCCGCCGCCGAGCCGCGTATGATGTCGGGCACTCCCCCCGTCTATGCTCATGCCAACTAGGCCGGCTTGGGCAAAGCCGGTCTGGCAAGTGTGACCACCACCACCTTCTTTGGTGCTTTGAGTCGCGGTCTCACGGAATCACATTTCATAGTCAGAACAGTAAGCGGAACGTCTGACTGACCCTGCCCCCTACGTGCCCTCACTCATAAGCAGAATCCTGTTTCCGTATGCCGCGTGTTGGGGCGGTCTGCAAAGGCTGCTGGGGTGAGCCCGTTCAAGCT
>Ga0080006_1122766_pt1 | contig 10230 bp, 7 predicted proteins | sample RS3BMetagenome_FD_69209 | JGI IMG/M metagenome (GOLD analysis project Ga0080006, IMG submission 69209) | Ferric oxide microbial mat and aquatic microbial communities from Rainbow Spring, Yellowstone National Park, USA - RS3B (SPADES... ... | reverse complement strand
CGGGGCCCCTATCCGTGAGCAGGGTCTCCGAGACACCTTCTTCTCAGCCTGCGCAGGAATCTGAGGGCGTTCTCCATGGTCCGGGTTAATGAGACGCCGAACCAGACGGGCTGCCTCGTACAGGCGTCCACAGCCACCCAAACGTTGATTGGTCTGCCACCGCACTTCACCACACTCTCATCCACAGCGATCACAGGGTGCCAGCCTGGCTTCGCCTCGAAGCCTCAACCTTCTTTGCCCAACCCTGCACGCTCGACTTCGAGAGGGGTTCAGAGAGCACCCAGAAGAAGCTTGAGGTCTTCCCTCACTGAGGCTTAATCCAAAGGTGTAGAGTAGCACGGCGACCACCTTGAGTTCAGCTCAGAAGAACCTCTTCTTATTCCTCTTAAAAACGCTTAAATCCCTGAAGAATTCGAATCCGTGGTGGACTCCACGGTGGCTCACCGATTCCGAACCGTGGCGCCCACCACGTTTAAGCCTTATCCGGACACCATCCACTGTTACTAACTCCATAGTGTTAAACCTATATCAGTTCGTGTACGAAATTTGGGAAAAGTATATATAATGGGTTAACTGGTATGTCAAACATGCTTGTACTAGGGGGTTGTGTATATTCCCATGGATTCTCGTAATCAGAGTTTAGCTGGGCGGGGTAAGCTTCTATTTATTGTATTGGTAGTCGTAATCATCGGCGGTGTAGTCGGTGTGTCGCTTTCATGGAGCACTAATCATAACTTTGTTGCGCAACAGGTTCCTTTGAACTCACCGAGTTATACTCAGAGTCTCGATGGGCAGGTTATGATGCAGGTCGCTGGTTCCCCCGGCGTTGAGATACCGATTATGAAGGAGATGGGTGTGACGACGGCCATGATTGTCACGGGGGCAGCCGACCCAGCCTACAGTAATGCTACAAGGGTTATTGAATCCATCTTACCGTATAGGCAGGCGGGTTTGCAGGTAGCATACGAGTACGAGATGCAGGGTTTCTGGGGTAGGCTTGTCGATATGAATTTTCCAGCGTTCGAGTACGCTCAGAATCATCCAGCTCAAGCTATGGCATCATTTATGAGCACGGTTATAAATACCTCGAGCCCCCCGAGTGGGGCGCAGATTTTGCCGAACGGTTCCATGATTATACCACTTGAAGTAAATGCCCAGTACTACGTTTACGAGTTTTACTCACCTGCCCAGTTCACCTGGTTCTATAATGAGACCCACTACTTTTTGGGAACGGAGGATAGGTCCCTCTGTTTCGGCAGCGCCTTCTGCTATGCTAATCCCTTTGAGAGTAACTCGACGTATTTGCTTAGGTATGGTTCAGAGTACACCCTATTTTATAATACCACTGGCCTCTACTTGTCTTTCTACTCGCATAGGAACCCCAAGATAATCTATAATCTGCACTGGATCAGTTTTGATCTTTCCTCGACGACAGGTTACTGGGATGGGAAGTATTATGGTTCGGGCTTGGTGTCATGGCCTTCGCTCTTCTTTAGCGGCGGGTTTAACTCGTATATGACAGCGTGGATAAAGTTCTGCCAGGAGTATCAGGGATATGTTAATGTGATTTGGGAGGATAGTGGTGGCTTCCCATCACTCGATGCTAACCCCGCGATTATACAGTATCTTGAGGCTAAATATCATTTTAACTTTACTTTTAATAACTGGGCGTGGACGCCCAATACTCCCAATGGGAACATAACCCAGTCTGAGTTCCTGTGGCATTATGAGAACTATTTGCTCATAAGTAGCTTCGCTAAGGAGAAGGCCACGATTGCACATGAATATGGTATGATGTGGATATTTGATACAAGCGACCAGAAAGCTGGCGACTCCTTTGAGTACGGCTACCTTGACGGCTTAGGCGTGTGGGCGGGGAACCCCTCCTTGAGGGAATATGTCGCAACTTTCGGAGCCCTCTATACTTGGGCTGGGTACGCGTGGTACTCTAACTCTTCGCTTGCATTGGGTGTGGTCGATTGGGAGGGTGGCCCCGGTGAGAGTGTTTCGACGCTCAACACATATTTCCATACAGCTGAGCTTCTTGGGTCAATGGATAGGCCTCAGGCTACGTATATTGCGTTTGAATGGCAGTTTCCTCTTTCAGATGTGTCCCAACAGATTATTCAGGCCTTCCGCACCGATGTAGTGGCGTATGAGTCGGCTCTCTCATATGGCAGGTTTGTGTCCTCCTCAGGGGGTGTAAAGTACTCTGTGGGTACACTCTACCTTACCGGTCCAACTCACAACATTCAAAACGTGTTCCCCTCAACGTTCTACCAGCACAACGTGGTCCAGTTGCCCCTACAGTTTAACACCTACTTTATCGGCGTGGGCTGGACAAAATACTTGGGTTCACCGATAGGTCTCAACCCTCAGGGGAATGAGGTAAGCCCCTATACATGTAACTTGGTAAACTATTTTGAGCCACCGTGGGGGACTCTGGGTGCCACTGGTTATGCGAACACGCCGGCTGGGTGTTACCTGAACCTTTCAGGCTCAGTGATGCCATACGTTGGTGGGTTGCTGAATCGCTCCAATGCTTTCTACGTGAATGATGTCTACTTCACCTATGTCTACCAACGCGGCTCCCTTTACTACGTTCTTCTGAGTAATTGGCTTAATACAACGAGGAGTGTGGTCTTCAGCTACCACAACTTGGAGAACTACTATGCTATAAACCTCAACAATGGTTCTGTCACACCCAACAACACGCAGCTGGTTCTGCCATCCTTGGGGCAGCTAATGCTAGTTCTTGAACCAGAATCATTTATGAGCTCATCGCTTTTATACACCAATGCGACCTTTTATGCTTCAAATGATGGGGGGATATTCATTAGTAACAACTTTGCTTCGAACACGGTGTTGGTTTTGCAATCGAACACTAGCCTCTCCTCTTTCCTTGTTAACGAGGGTAATGGTGCCACCGAGACAATTACTCCTTACGCTTCTAGTATTATTGATCTAGCGAACACTGGGCACCGCTATATTTATAGTCTTTTGCTTAAAGGTGTTTCTACCGCCACGGTTTACGGTTTAACATCACAGGAGACAAGTGCTTTAACCTCTTCAACCGTACAGGGCTCTTCATCCCCATCCATGAATACCTCAACGATAACTCAGCCGTCGACATCATCGTCTTCGCCATCCACATCGAACGCCTCTACCCCTACAACTACAACTGGAACCTCAACCTCATACACTACTTCCTCAATGACTCAGAATACTACATCCTCTACACAGAGCGAAACAGCAACCTCTTCAACCACGGATACAACATCCCAAACCTCAAACACCACTACCACTCCAATCTCAATCACTTCAACATCCTCATTATCTACATCGACAACCCAGAGTGCTGGTTTTACGTCTCCATCCACTTTTCAGAGCTCCTCTACGTCTCTATCTCAAAATGGTCAGTCATCTTCATTTAACTACTCAAATGCTTCCCAACCGCAACCAACAAACCTAAATGAGTTCTCAAGCGTGGTTTCTACGTCCAGCTTACACAACTCAACACAGCTGGGGCTTAATAAAGCATTGGGAAGTTCTACTGTTTCTGGTTCAGTTCTATTTAAGTCACCGGGCTTAGTGGTTGGCTTACCGCTGATGTTTATCATTGTGACTATCGGCATATATGCCGTTAGGTCTAAATCGCGCATGTGAGATGTGTATAAACATAATATACTACTTTTTAGTTTACTATTTACATTCATATGTTAACCTTGCTTACCTTTAAGTATCCTTGTAGCTACATTTCTAAGATGATTTTAGGTGTAAGGTATTGACTCGAGAAACAACCAAGATAGCTAGGGGTGCGACTGCAATATTCTCGGGGTCGATGTTCTCCAATTTCTTATTGTTTGGTTTCTATGTTGTAATAACACATCTCTTACCTCTGAACACTCTTGGTGTGCTTTACTCGCTTAATGTTGTGAGTTCCTTTGCTGCTAATATTTTGCTTTTACAGCTCCCTGGAGGGTTTTCACGTTTTGTAGTTGGATATTACCAGATCAAGAAGTTTGATGAAGCACGGTATCTCTTCAGGAGGGGTATTATGTTTGCGAGCATCATTTCTGCGTCATCTGCACCAGCGCTAATCTTGCTTTCTCCCCTTATAACTAAATGGCTTTTCGGGTCTCCAAGCCATCTTACGTTGTTCTATTTGGTTGTATTGGATTTCGTTTTCACAACTTATAACAGTTTTCTGGGTATCGTGGTGAGTGCTAAAAGGATTTTCGGTTTCGGAAGCGTTATAGGTGTTGTTTCAACAAGTGTAAGGGTTGGGTTGGGGATTGGCTTAATTTTCCTTGGCTATGGGCTAATAAGCGTTCTTTACGGATGGATTGCTTCAGATATTATTGGTATGGCTGCGTATCTCTATTTTTCGCGTTCACTACTTGTGGGTGCTGAAACTAGAAGCAGCCTTAGAAAGGTCGTTTTCTACTCTCTCCCTTTTTTCATTTCTAGTGGATTGATCGTTGTGCTTCAGAATGTTGATAGACTGTTTGTTCTAAGGTTTTTGGGGACAGTTAGCCTCGGTGTTTATGGAACATTACTCATCGCTTCGAACATTCCGAAGATTCTTCCAAACTCTCTGAGTGGAACCCTGTTTCCCGTCATGGTTAAATTCGAAGAGGAAAATCAGCTTACACGTGGAGTGGTCTCAAAGGCTGTTAGATATATGGCTATGATTAACCTACCCGTGTTGGGGTTGGTAGCCGCTGTTGGGGCGCCTCTTCTTGAGTTGTTTTTGGGTCATTCCTTCTATGTTGCTTGGACTTCTTTCTCTATTCTTGTGTTCGGGGGTGGGGCTATGAGTCTTGATATACCCATCACACAGGTTCTACTTGCTAAGAAGGTTACAAAGGTGCTGGCTGTTCAGCAGCTTGTGAGTAGCTTCACTCTCGCAAGCCTAGCCGTTTTGCTGATACCGAGGCTTTACTTGGATGGTGCGGCTCTTGCTTACGTGTTGGCGAGGATTGCCGGCTTCGTGGTTGTTGGGTTTAGTGTTTATCGTTTGGGGCTCTTTAGTGTGAAATGGAGGGATTATTTGGAAACTCTGAGTGTGACGGGTGTGATCATATTTACCACACTAGTTGTGGAACATTTTACGGGTTTCTCACCGCTTCTTCTTCCGTTCTATTTAGGTGTGGGTGCGGTGGTGGGTTTGGGTGGCTGGCTTGACTGAGCCTGATGGTTCCGCGCCCCTGATTTCTGTGGTTGTCACCGCGTACAACCGTAGAGAGTATCTTAAGAGGGCGGTTGACTCTGTGCTGTGTCAGACTCTTCCGAGGGATAGGTATGAGGTTGTTGTCTCGAAGAATTTTCAAACAGAGTTCGACGCGCAGTGGCTGAGTGAAGGCGTTAAGATCCTGAGCTTTCAAGGCAGCCGGTGGGGTGAGCGAGTAGCCCACGCTCTACGTTATTGTCGGGGTGAGGTTGTGTGTTTCCTCGACGATGATGACCTATTCATGCCGCATAAGCTTAAAATCGTAGCCAAAGAATTCACAGAGAATCCCAGGCTGGCGTTCATGCACCACCTTCAGGAGGCGATGAATCGTAGCGGCCGGCCGCTAAATGCTGTCCCCTTCGGTGTGAACCCAAAGGGTAGGGTTTCTGTTTCGGGAGGCAACCACGACCACCACCTACCCGTGTTGCTTGACCCCTTCTATTTTGGCAACGCGAGCTCGATCTGTGTGCGCAGGAGCCTAGCATATGGCTATCTAGAGGTTTTAAGAGGCTTGAATAGTTCCGCCGATGAGTTCTGGGTTGTGGCTTCCCTGAATTCAGGTTTACCCATGCTGTTTACGTCTGAGCGTTTGACGCGCTATCGCGTTCACCCAAGCTCCTCCAATATACCATTAAGCGATTTTGAGGAGTATTTTATCACTCTGTCTAGCTACTTTGAGCGTCGGATACGCGACTACAACCTGTTTCTCTCAATGACCGAGAACTCACGGTTGCGGCGAGCTATTCTTTTCAAAAGGAGTCTACTATCCTTGCAGCTGTGTTATGTTTCGGATTTGCCAGCTTCTCAAAAACTCCTATACCTCCTTAGGTATTATATGTATTTATTTTCGGTTAATCTTGATCTTGGGGAGCATGCTAGGGAGTATGCTCTTTCCCCTGTTGTTAGATCGGCCATCGCCGGCCTGATTTTTCCTAAATATGTTAGAAAGAGGATTTACAACATAAGGACTAACTTTGGTGTGCGTTGAGTGTCTGGCGTTAAGGGCTGCTTGCGATCTTGATAGACCGAGTGTGACCTGTAGAGACTTGTTGACGCTAGGAGTAATCAACGTCACATAATAGGGATGGTACCGACACTGAGTTTGCGTTCAGGGACACAAGTTCGATTGATTATCAATATCCGCTGTAAACAGAATTATCTAACGCGCTGAGTAAACAATGGACTTAGAGCCAAATCAGCTGATTTATGCATCGAACACGCGACTTAGTATATCGTATAGGCGGAATGACTAAACCTATCACTATCTTTGTGTTAATTAGATCTTCGTTCGGTTGATCTTTTTGGGTAAAGTTGCGAAACCCCTACTCACAAGGCTTCTTACGAAGCCCATTAATTATCTGTACAAGAAGTTCTCTTTCGAGTCTGAGCTCATCGACGAGCTAAACATGATAGATGATCTCCCCTCTCTTAGTGGCTACGAATCCGTTCAAACCGATGGTCAACGTATAGCCTCGTCGGCCTGGATTGTCCCATCCTACGCGTTTGACCGCGTGTATGGGGGCGCCTACGTCGTGGCCAGATTCATGTGCGAACTGATGAAGAGGGGGGTTGAAACCAAACTCATACTCTACTCCGATCCAAACGTTGATACTAAAGGCGTTGAGGAGTATTTTGTGAAGACTTTCGGAGTCTCCCCGGGGATACTAGTGTACGGCAGACACGACCTACCCGCGGTGGACGCCGTGTTCGCGATGAACTGGGAGTCAGCCTACATGGCTCTCCGATACAGGAATACCCGGCGGCGAATATACTTTGTCCTCGAATATGATCCTGGCTTCTACCAGGCAGGCGCGATCTCAGCCATCGCGCACGAGTCGTACAGGCTACCCCTAGAGCTTGTTGTGTATGGGATAGGCTTGGCGCGATACATTGAGCGGGAGTTCGCGGTGAAGTGCCACGTGATGCCCATAACCGTTGACTCATCCGTGTTCCACCCGCCAAGCCACGAGTTGAAGTCACCCCCATTCAACGTTTTCTTCTATGCTAGGCCGCGCAGAGCGAGAAACGGCTTCTCGCTGGGCGTCGCCGCCCTCAGGCTCGCCAAACAACTCATACCCGAACTTCACGTTTACTCGGCGGGGGAAGAATTCAACCCGAAGATGTTCGGCTTAGACACCTCATGGTGGCACAATCTGGGCTACTTGGGCAGGGAGAAAACTGCCGAAGTGTACAAGAGCTGTCACGCCTCCCTCGTGTTCTGCTTCACACGCGCCACATCGATAGTGGCTCTCGAAGCCATGGCCTGTGGATCCCTACTCGTGACCAACCGAAGCGAACTAGACTCATGGCTCACCAATGACGGCGCAACGGCGATAAGCCTACCACCACACCCCAACACTGTGGCAGAGAAGCTCCACGAAATCTGGGAGAACTACCCCACATACCGCGAGGTGGCCCGCCGCGGCCAGAAGCATGCGTCCCACTGGGAGTGGAACACCGAGGTTGACCGTGTGCTCAGAGAGCTCGGGGTAAGCTAGACGGCCAGTATGGATAAGGCGACCAGGACACTCGTGATAAAGCATTGGGTTGTGAGATCCCTAACCAATCTAATGGATTATTCAAGCGCTATATAAAAAACCCTGAGTTGGTTTTAAGCGTGAGCCGTTATTGTATGTAGAGCTTTCCTCCTACATTCCGTGTAAATATATTTGGGCTTATGCTCTACGGTAGAGGAGTTCTGAATTTGGCTCCCAAGTCTCTGCCGGGATATGTTTTCCCTAAGGATGATCTGTCCCGCCTCCTGCTCTTGAGGCGCACACTTAATAACTGGGTCAGCGTTGCGAGGAAACTTAAGTTTGAGGGAGGACGCGCACAACCACTCACCCTTATATTCAAAAACGGCGAGGAGTTTAATGCGAGAAACCCGCGGAAGGCGTACCTAATGGTAAACTATTATGCAATGGCGCGGCTTTGGGGGGTGAGCCCAGAGATAGGGGTGATAAGCCGAATCTCCCAAGATATCGAAAGCAAACTAAACAAGGCAGTGTCGGATGGTCTTCTTACCACCAACACGGGGGAGGGTAGCCTGTTCTCGGTTTTAGCTGCCTTCCTGGTGATAAGGGTTCTGAAGCCTAGGCTGGTGGTTGAGACGGGGGTGGCGCAGGGGATATCCACATACTACTTCTTAAAGGCGCTCGAGCTCAACGGGGCAGGCAGGCTTGTCAGCGTTGATCACCCCAACCGTGACCCCGCTGGGCGCAGCTATGATGGGAAGGTCGACAAGGTCTATGTGCCTGAGAAGCTATCTCCGGGCTGGCTTGTGCCGGACTCTCTGAGGGGTAGATGGGAGCTCAGGCTTGGGTGGAGCAGCGAGATCCTTCCAACACTCAATTTCGAGGTGGACATGTTCCACCACGACTCGGAGCACTCGTATCAAAACATGATGTTCGAGTACGAGTGGGCCCTACAACACCTCGTGGGTGGGGGGGTGCTCAGCTCGGACGACGTAACCTGGAATGGTGCCTTCACAGATTTCGTGGGAAGACATCATGGTGAGCTTAGAGTGCTCATCAACGATTGGTCTACGGGTATGATCCAGAAAGCACCAGGCAAATAACCACGTAGTGAACCAATCATTTAGGTATCGGTGGGCTGACACCTTAACGAGTCTCATCTATGAAAGTAAACGTTTTTCTCCTAATATGGGGGCAGGGTGGGTACGTATCGGTGAAACCCTACGAGTTTGAGTCTGGCTCCACGGGGTCTTCCGAATAGTGGGCGCATTCTTAGCCGATATGCGGAGATCTAACACTAGGATGTGAATTAGACTGGAAGTGTATGGGTGTACAGCGCAAATGTCAGAGTGTTCCCCCATAAATGGCTTAATCCCGTGGTTAGCCGCCGAACACCGTGTTATAAGGTGATGGTGCTGAACGCCTCGCTGTTCTCTAGGAGTCACGCATCCATCATCCGCTGGTCTGGGTGAGTGTGGGTTTGAGGATATCGTTTATGAGTGTGTATAACGTTGATAGCGGTGGGGGAATCAACTCCTGGCTTGAAGAGGTCGCTCCAAGGCTGGGTGCGAACAACCGCGTAACCCTTCTGACCACGAATCGTGGAACAAGGTGGGCGTCTGTAAGCCGGAATCTCCCAAACGTCACACTCTTGGAGTATCCATTACTCGGCTGGGGTCGCGGCGGATTTCTACGGGGGCTCCTCGAGGTCTTCCAAGAGAGTGATGTGGTTTACCTCTGCAGCAATTCCTCTCTCTTCGCGAGAACCATGAGTCTGCTGGGCTCCAGAAGCGCTGGGAAGCCTTTGATCGCGGGGCACCATAACGAGATGGGCCAACACAGGCATGAGTATTCGCCCACCATGCTCAAACTCGGCGGCCCACTGCTCGACACCCTTATGAACGCTCATCACGCCCTAAACGAAGGCACCGTCGCTTGGCTCAGAGAGATAAAGGCTAGAAGGATATACAAGATTCCGAACGGAGTGAACACGGGAAGCTTCCGAACGGGGGATAAACGGGCGCGGTTCACACTCCTCTTCGTGGGAAGGCTCACACCCCAGAAGGGTGTAGACCTTATCCCAGCCATTATTTCAGAGCTTATAAAGCACGACTTGGATTTCGAGTTTCATGTTGGGGGTGATGGGCCTCTGCGTGGGCTTGTGTCCTCGTTGGCGGAGGGGGGGTGTGGCCGGGTGGTTTGGCATGGGTATGTGTCTGAGGATGAGAAGAGGGAGCTCTACGCCTCCTCCCACGTGCTCGTGGCCCCCAGCCGAATGGAGGCCTTCCATCTCGTGGGTCTTGAGGCTATGGCTTCTGGTACGCCTGTGGTGGCGAGTGATATTCCTGGTCCGCGTGAGTATATCAAAAATGGGTTTAATGGGTATCTTGTCAGGGATGTGAAGGAGATGGTTGAGCGTGTGTGTGAAGTTTACACTGCGTGGAGGAGGGGTGACCCATCTTATTATGAGCTGTGTAGGAATGCTAGGCGCACAGCCGAGGAGTACGATTGGGGTAGGGTTGT
>Ga0080006_1162830_pt1 | contig 10232 bp, 8 predicted proteins | sample RS3BMetagenome_FD_69209 | JGI IMG/M metagenome (GOLD analysis project Ga0080006, IMG submission 69209) | Ferric oxide microbial mat and aquatic microbial communities from Rainbow Spring, Yellowstone National Park, USA - RS3B (SPADES... ... | reverse complement strand
TCGGCAGTTCTTTCAACCGATCAACTCCATCACGCAGCAGTGGAACACCTTGCAGTCGTCGATGGTGGCCGCGGAGAGAATCAGTCGTGTGTTGTCGGAACAACCCGCGATTGAGGATACCGCGACCCCGCTTGGCCCGGACGTACTGGCGCGGATCGCGGGTCGCGTGACGTTTGAGAGCGTCACGTTCGCCTACAAGCCAGGGGAACCGGTACTGACCGACCTCTCTTTTGAGATCGAGCCGGGCGCCTTGATTGGGTTTGTTGGGCCGACCGGCGCAGGAAAGAGCTCACTCGTGAGTCTGCTTACGCGCTTTTACGAGCCCCAAGAAGGGGCGATCACCCTCGACGGGCATCCTCTGTGGCACTTTTCGCAAGCGGATCTGCACGCTCTCGTGGGGCTGCTTCAGCAGGATGTACACCTCTTCACAGGCACGGTCCTGGATAACATTCGTCTGTTCCGGCCTGATATCAGCGAACGAGCCGTGCTCGATGCGGCCCAGGCAGTGGGTGCGCACGATCTGATCATGAGATTGCCGGATGGCTATCACACGCGCTTGTACGGCAAAGGCGCCAACCTCTCGATGGGCGAACGGCAGATGCTCTCGTTTGCACGAGTCGTGGCGCTGAATCCGCGCATCCTGATCCTGGATGAGGCGACTGCGAGTCTTGACAGCCAGACAGAAGAACTCGTCTCGCGCGGGCTCGCAGCCGTATCAGCGAACCGGACAACGCTGGTGATTGCACACCGTCTGTCGACGGTGCGACACGCGGACCAGATTTTCGTCCTGGAGCGCGGTCGGATCATAGAACGCGGAAGCCACGACCAACTCGTACAACAGGGTGGACTGTATGCCGGACTTGTGGCTCAGTCGGGTATCGAGGCGTCGCCGGGCGAGCCATCCGGCCCGGCACGGGGGCCCGGCAAAGGAGCCGCAACGCTGGCGGTCATGTAAGGCGGTCGCGAGCGGCATGGGCGCAATCTAAAGGGGGCTGGATCATGGAACTGTTGAATGCAAACCGCGTGTTGGCGATCTTGTCGGATTGGGTTGGGCAACCCGTCTGGCTCCACGTGGAGGTCAATCCCGGTGCCTACTGGCGCGGAGCGGCGGGTACGCTCGCGGCGGTGCACGTCAAAGGGGATGGGCCTTTTCGCCTGTACGTGGAGGTCTCTGACGGGCTGATTCAGGTCGACGAGTTGACTCATATGGACCTGACCGAGGGGTTGGTCGTCGTCATTGGCTTTGGCGACTCGGACAGACTCGCCAGGACGCTTGAGATCTCCAAACAGCCACTTCTACTGCAGACCGAAGAGAGCGTTGTCGACTTTTAGTGCGTGCATGGAAGGGAGTGGGTATTGAATGAAGATGAAGCGGATTGTGGTGGTCTTGGCGCATCCTGATGATGAGACGTTTATCTGTGGCGGGACGATCGCACGGTATGCGAGCGAGGGTCATCGGGTCACGCTCGTTTGCGCGACCAAGGGGGAACAAGGAAGACGACTCGGCATCCCACCGGTGGCAACGCGTGAGTCTTTGCCGTTGCTGCGCGAGGTGGAACTGAAGGAGGCTTGTCAATCCCTGGGGATCTCCAGACTCGTGTTGCTCGGACTGCGCGACAAGACGCTGGAGATCCAACCAGAAGGCGCCCTGGCCGGGCGTGTCCTGACGTGGCTGCGAACTGAGGATGCCGATGAGGTGTTGACCTTTCACGAAAAGCTCGGTGGTCATCCCGACCACAATGCGATCGGCGCGGCTGCGACAGCGGCATTTTTGGTGTGGCAGGGGGAGAAACCGTCAGCCAGGTTGCATTTTATTACTTGGGAACACATCGCACAGCGACATGCCCAGTACGGATTTCACAAGACACAGGTGGGGCGCATCGAGATCACGGCGCACGCGCGTGCCAAACTCCTCGCCTACCGAGCCCACCGGACGCAATCAGGCCTGAATGACTGGGTCTGGCGTAATGAGAAAGAGGGCATCTCGCGCCTGACGGGCGTCGAGTATCTGTTGCATCACGGTCGCGACTGAACGCAGCGGGCGTGGACCGGACTGCACCTAGCAACCGCAGTCTCTTTTTGCATGTTCCAGACTCCTGTTTTGTGATATGATAGTCTCGAAGCCACGGGGGTGACTCCTTGACGCAACTGTGGCGGCTCACTTGAAGGGGGACCGGTCTGCTCCACGGTGTAAGGCGCGTACGTCACGCTGAATTCTTGATCGACGAGAGAAGCGGAGAACCCAAGTAGATGGGGTGAATCGTTGCCGAGGCGAAAGCTTGGCAACGCAGGGTGAGCATTCCACCCGAACCCGACAGCTAACTTCGCAAGCGTTGAAAGCGCAGATCAGGACGTGCACGGCAAGTCTGCTTCACCGAGCGTTTCGGGGTGGGGGACTTCCGTGAGAGTGAATGTTCGGATCCCGCTGTTTTTCCCGGCAAATTTGGCTGACGCGCGCATACGCTGTAAGTGTGCCAAGGAAGTTTGCCATTTCGTTGACATCGCCGATTGACGGTGCGGTGCGCAAGAGGGAAACGGGTGAGCTAACGTGTTGACCTATGAGATTGTCGAGGCAAAGGGACTGCGATCGGCTGTCGAGAGCAAGTCATCGTATGTCAAGGAACGGCTGGAAGAGATGATTGCGCAGTTTGGACTGACGGTGTTTCAAGTGACGACGCTCACGGGTCTAGCCGATTCTGTTCGCTACAGGATGCGAATGGAACCATCGGAGTGTTTCTTGGAAGTGTTGTATTGGCCAGTCAAGCATCGACTTTGGGTATGCGCTGGTCCGCACGGCGATGAAGCGATTCAGGAGATTGCGCTGGCGCTTGCACAGGGATTGGCCCAGGTGTTCGGCGGTCGGTTGGAGACAGTCGTCCAACCGGTCGTACGAGATCCGTCGGGCGAGCCCCGAGGGATCGCAGTTCATGTGACCGCTTGACGGGAGCTTGCGCGCGTGCTATGATTCGTAAAATTGTAGCGACAGACAACGCGGCGAACGGAAGTAGTACGAGTGCAAGGCGTGGCACAGAGAGCTGCTGAACTGGTGCAAGGCAGCCCCGCAAGCCTCCGAACTCGTCCGGGAGCGGCACGGCGCGCCAGGTTAGTGAATCGGTGTTGCCTTGACGGTACCCTACCGTTATCGGGGTGACGAACTCCGGGAGTGCGGCCGGACATCGTCGCAGAGTGGGTTGGCGTGAGTCGACCAACGAGAGTGGTACCGCGAGGGCGCAAGCCATCGTCTCTTGATATCAAGAGGCGGTGGCTTGCGCATTTTCGTTGCGCCGCAGACATTGATAAAGAGAAAGAGGAGTGGATGACGATGAAACGGATTACCATCTTTGACACAACATTGCGGGATGGGGAGCAGTCTCCCGGAGCTTCTCTGTATCCGGCCGAAAAAGTCAGGGCAGCACTGCAGCTTGAGCGGCTCGGCGTCGATGTGATCGAACCCGGCTTTCCGGCGTCTAGCCCTGGGGACTTCGCAGCCGTCCAGGAGATTTCGAGAACTGTCCAAGGCGTCGAGATCTGTGGCTTTGCCAGGGCCATGCGCGGAGATATTGATGCCGCCGTCGAAGCGACGAAGGACGCGGCGCGAAGAAGGTTGCATCTGTTCATCTCTTCATCGCAGATCCATCTGGATTTCCAGTTGCGCAAGGGCCGCGACGAGGTGCTCAAGATGGCGACAGACATGGTAGCCTATGCGCGGCAGTTTTCCGAGCGCATCGAGTTCTCCCCGATGGATGCCACGCGCACAGGTGATGAGTTCTTGATCGAAATGGTCGAGGCTGTCATTGCGGCCGGCGCGACGATTATCAATATCCCGGATACGGTTGGCTACGCCCTGCCGCAAGAATACGGAGACATGTTCCGACGCGTTCGCACGCAAGCGCGCGGAGGCGAGACGGTGGAGTACAGTGCACATTGTCACAACGACTTGGGCCTGGCGGTGGCCAACAGTATGGCGGCGATTGATAATGGTGCCACACATGTCGAGGCGACGATCAACGGGATCGGTGAACGAGCGGGCAACTGCTCGTTGGAGGAGTTGGTCATGGCGATCGAGACGCGCAAAGAAACGTTGCAGTGGGAAACTGGGATTCAATTTGGTCAGATCTACGGGACCTCGCGTCTCATCAGTCGGCTGATGAACTTTCCGATCGCCTACAACAAGGCCGTGGTCGGACGCAATGCCTTCTCCCACGAGGCCGGGATTCACCAGGACGGTTTGCTCAAGAACCGCAACACCTATGAGATCATGGACCCGGAGGCGCTCGGCATCCCGCGCAACATGATTATCCTCGGCAAGCATTCGGGGCGCCATGCGCTGAAAAATAGAGTGGGTGAGTTTGGGGTTCAAGTGTCGGATGATCAGCTTGACGCCCTGTTTGTGAACTTCAAAAAGATGGCCGATGATCAAAAACGCGTGTCGGACGATCAGTTGATCTCCCTAGTCGGGGAAACCGTCGATGTCATGATTGACCCGTATACTTTGCTGGACATTCAGGTGGTGACAAGCAATCAGATGTCGCGCATGGCATCAGTCACCGTTCGGGACAACGTGACGGGTAAGGAAGCGTCGTATTCGGGCACGGGTGAGGGGCCGATAGAGGCCCTGATTCACTGCATCAAGCAGGCGATTCCACTTGACGTGGAATTCGCGGATCTCGAGTTGCACTCGATCGCGTCTGGCGAGACGGCGAGCGGTGAGGCGGCGGTGATGATCACTGTCGATGGCGAGCCCTATCGTGGGGTCGGAATTGATCGAGACGTGATCATGGCGGTCTCCCGCGCGTTCATGTCCGCTTGCAACCACGCTGTGCGCGCGCACGTCAAGGAAGTGGCTCCGTCCGTGACGGTGTAGTCTTGGGGATTGACAGAAGATTGTTTGTTTGTCCAACGTCTGTCATCTGGTTTCATCTGGCGCGCTTCAGTACAATGGACGCACAGTGGAGAAAGTGCCTTGCCACTCGAGAGTGAGTGATGCCTTGTGGCGATGATGAAAGGCATGAAGATCGACTCGGATTCGGACTTGCGTTCGCCGGTAGCGCGCGTGATGGGGTCACTTGGTGCCCAAGGGACCCCTTACGTCAGACTGTCCCGGATGGGGCAGTCTGACGTGTTCCGGATCTGGCGTGGCACGCCTTCTGAACGGCAGTCCTTTATCCTGAAGCTAAGTGACGATGTGGAAACCTTGGCGCGTGAATATCGCATGTCGCACGCCCTTGTGGAATCCGTGCCGGTTCTAAGTCCGCGGCCTCTGGAGTGGGGTGAGACAGACGGACAAGCCTGGATCCTCTTTGAGGACCTGGGCTTGTCTGACGTTCGTTGGTCGAGTGATCGCGACCTGGCGATCGCTGATTTGATGGTGGCGGTGCATTCCGTTAGGCTGGACGAACTTGATGGCGCGGGAGGGGTATCCCATACGCCCCTGGTGACTGTCTTGTTGCAAGAAGTCAGGCAGCGTTCGTGGTCCGAACTTTCTTCGATTCTTAGGCAGGCAGGCATGTCTTCGCATGGGTTCGCGGCCGCCAAGAGACTTTTCCAGCAGATCGAGTCATCAGATTGCGGAGTTGGTGACGGGCCTCAAGTTCTAAGTCACGGCGATCTGCACCGAGGCAATGTGTTGTGGAGACCAGTTACCGATGTGGCAGTTCCGTCTCCGATGGCGGCCAAACGGTTGATGCAAGCACCCGATGTCGCGGCTGAACGCCCCGTGCGACAACTTGCTTTGATTGACTGGGAATACGCGCATTGGGACGTTGTGTGGTTCGATCTCTTTCAGTGGCTGGATGCGACCAGTCCGACGCAGCCGTTGCGGCGCTACGTTCGTCGACTGCAGGGGCTGCAGAGATATCGCAATTTGTCTGTCATCGCGCAAACCATGACAGAGCCTGACTTTTTGCGGGGTTACATGCTGTACGCCGCAGTCCATCTGTTCTGGATTTTTCTGCGTGTTCAAGATGATCTATTCAACAGTCGCTTCGATCCGGAACAACTGCGACGTCAGCAAAGGGAGACGACAAAGGGGTTGCTTTCGCTTGACCGCGACCTGCGAGCTGTGGTTGAGTAGAGTGGTGGCGCGGTCTGCGGTATGCGGTCCACAGGAACCCTGGCTGGCTGGTTGTGCGGCGTCAAGGGGAGGGAATCATGGGACAAGTGCTGGTTGCACTGGATGTCGGAACATCTGCCGTCAAGGCTTTGGCGTTTTCCAGGGATGGCGAGGTGATTCTGCAGGAACGTGTCGCCTATGCACTGACCAGTCTACCGGGGGATCGTGTAGAGCAGGACCCCAGGGAGATTTTAGAGGGGATTCGGCGAGTGATCGCTTCACTTTGTCGGGGACTCTTGGCGCGTTCGCACCAGGTCATGGGCTTGAGTCTGTCGGGGACGATGCATACGCTGCTGGCCATCGATGAGAGGGGCGAACCGTTGACTCCGGTGATGACCTGGGCGGATAATCGGGCGCGCAGCGACGCGCAGGAACTGTCACGGGTGTTTGGAGCCGCCTTGTACGAGCGTACGGGTGTGCCGACGCACGCCATGCTGCCGCTTTGCAAGCTGCGTTGGTTAGCCCGTGAGGCGCCGGACGTGTGGAAACAAGCCGCGCACTTCTGTTCATTCAAAGAATGGTTGACGTGGAATCTGACGGGGTCCTGGGTTGTGGACGAGGCAACGGCCGCGGCGAGCGGCCTCTGGAACCTCCACTCGAGGACGTGGGATAAAAGCCTGCTCGCGCACATCGATGTAGGGCCTGAACGTCTGAGTGCGATCGTGGCGACCGACCACGTGCTGCCTCTATCCGGGCCGTTTGCGGTACGATGCGAGCTTCCGGCTTCGGCGCTCATCGTCGTGGGTGCGACGGATGGGGTTTTGGCCAACCTGGGGACGATTGGGTCTGATGGCCACTGGCTGGCTATGACCGTCGGGACAAGCTGCGCTGTGCGCCGTGGGGTGCGCGAACCGGTGTTGGACGCAGATGCACGCAGCTTTTGCTATCCTCTGGACAGGGAGCACTGGGTCATGGGTGGCGCGAGTAACAGCGGGGGAATGATTTGGTCGCGTGTGGCACAGTGGCTGGGACAAGGTGGAGGAGATCAGGCCAGCCAGCTTGTGGAGGAGCTGTTCACACTGGCGGCCACAGCGTCGCCTGGGAGTGGTGGTCTTCAGTTTTTGCCCTTTTTGGCCGGCGAGAGAGCACCGCTTTACGATGATGGAGCCACGGGTGCCTGGGTCCGCCTGACGCTTACGCACGAACGCGCGCAACTGGCGCGTTCGGCGATCGAAGGGGTGGCCTATGTGCTGCGGTGGATCGCGTCCGCCTTTGCATCGGATGTGGAGGGGATTGTCCTGTCAGGCGGTGTGGCCAATGCACCGCTTTGGCGCCAGACCGTTGCCGATGTCCTGGACCTTCCGGTCGTGCGGTCGTCTGTGGCAGAGTCTGTGTGTTATGGCGCATGGCGCCTCGGGACGAGGGCGCTCGGGATCCTCTCTTCGTCCGAGTTTGCGATCGCACCTCTTCGTCAGGAGGAGGAAGTCTACCCTGACCCCGCGGTGCGAGGGTTGCACGACGAAAGATTCGCTGAATTCGTCCAATTGACGGCCATGGCAAAGGGGACTCAGAAGCGGTGACCACCAGAACCTGGATGGCTGTATTGGTGACCCTGCTGTTCTGGTCGTCCGCTTTTGCCGGGATTCGTGCGGGTCTGGACGGCGGTTACGGCCCTGGGGAAGTCGTGCTGTTGCGATTCCTGACGGCCTCCGTCGTCTTCGCTCTCTACGCGCTGAGCGGGCGCCTGCGGCTTCCCGCACGCCGCGATCTTCCTGTCATCGTGGGACTGGCGCTTGTCGGAATTACGGTTTACCACATCGCCCTGACGTTTGGCGAACAGACGGTTGAGCCCGGAACGGCCAGTCTGATTGTCGCATCGGCTCCTATCTTTACCTCTTTGCTGGCGTTGGCCGCGCTGCGCGAGCGATTGACTGGCACGGGTTGGTTGGGTATGGCTCTTGGCTTTCTTGGTGTAGCCATCATCGCTCTCGCCGGAGGACGCGCACCGGGCTTCACACGCGGTGCCCTCTTGTTGCTGGTCTGCGCACTGGCCACGGCCATATTCTTTGTCTATCAGAAGCCTCTGTTCGCCCGTTACAAGGCGATCGACTTGACGGCCTACTTTACGTGGATCGGCGTGATTCCGATGCTCGTCTTCTTGCCCGGCCTGATTCGCGAGGCACCCCATGCCACCGTCAGCGCGACCTTGGCCTGTGTTTACATCGGCATCTTTCCGGCGGCCATCGCGTATGCTCTGTGGGCCTATGCGTTGTCCAAGGGGCGCGCCACCACGGTGTCCAGCACACTGTACATCAACCCTATCCTGGCTATCTTCATCGCGTGGATCTGGCTTGGTGAGACGCCAACCGGCACGGCGCTGATCGGCGGTACGATCTCGCTTTGCGGTGTGTTACTTGTGGCCTGGCGCGGGCGCCGCCTGCGCCCGGTTTGACGGTAGGAAGGCCTATCTAAAGAGAATGAGGTGGTCGATTTGAACGAGGGCGGGATCGTATTTGGCTGTATCGTGCCGCACGGACTTGAAGTCGTGCCGGATATTGCAGGCCCCGAGCGGGACCGGTTTGCGGACGTGAGCGCGGGCGTGGCAGCGGTATCGCGTCGACTGGCGGAGACGTCGCCGGACTTGATCGTGCTGGCCACCCCACATGGCTTTCGCTGTGACGGCAAGATCACAGTGATGACAAACTCGCTTGTGGAGGGGCGTCTGGAAAAATGGGGTCTCTCTGCCCATGTCGAGGGCAACTGTGATCGCGACTTTGCCTTGGCGTTGGTGGCGGAAGGAACGGCACAGCACTTGCCGATCACGGGTGCCTTTTTTGGCTCGTCGCACGGCGCATGGTCCGTGCTTCCGCTGGACTGGGGCGCGTTTGTCCCGCTCTGGTTCTTCTTGCGCGACGCCGTGCCCCGACCCGACGTCGTCGTGCTCACGCCGACTCGGGAGGCGGGGTTGGAACCTTTGGTTGAGCTGGGTCGAACCATTGCCCGGCTGGCGCAAAAGCGGGGCCGTCGCGTCGCGTTCGTAGCAAGTGCGGATCAGGGGCATGCACATGATGAACAAGGTCCTTATGGTTTTCATGAGGCGTCCGGGGTATACGATCAAGCGGTCTGCAAGGCGATTGAGGAGCAGGACATTGCCCGTCTCTTGAAACTGGATCCGGCATTCGTCGAGGCCGCGAAACCGGACAGCCTTTGGCAGATTGCCATTTTGCGCGGGGTTCAGGAAGAAGTTCCGCTTCGCGGGGAGCTGCACGCGTATCATGTCCCCACCTACTACGGCATGTTAAGCGCCAGTTTCGTACCGACCCGATGAGGGCGACCGTGTCACCTTAGTACCAGGTGTTAAGATGGGGTCTTGTCAACAGGGCCTCATCGCTTTATACTGGAATCATACGGGAACTGTCGCGACCACAAGCGTCTCGCCACAGTGCTATAGCAGAGAGAGGCCGTCAGGAGATGGCCGTTGGGAGATCAAAGGAGAGAATCACATGGACACGTCTGTCGTGATCTACGATACCACGTTACGCGATGGCGCACAGGGTGAAGGCGTCAGTTTCTCAGTGGCCGACAAGCTCGAGTTCGTGCGGCTCCTGGACGATCTCAAGGTGGATTACATCGAAGGGGGCTGGCCGGGGTCCAATGGCAAGGATCTGGCTTTTTTCTACGCCCTGCGCGACGTTTCACTGACCCACAGCAAGGTCGTTGCGTTTACCAGCACGCGTCGCAAGGGTGCGAGGATCGCGGACGACGCGCACATGCAGTCAGTGCTCGGGACGGGTATGAGACATTGCGCTGTGGTTGGAAAAACATGGGACTTTCAGGTGTTTGAGGCCCTGCGCACCGACCTAGCGGAAAATTTGTCGATGATATCTGACACGATCGCTTTTCTCAAAGAGAAACAGATCGAAGCCATCTTTGATGCTGAGCACTTCTTTGACGGCTATAAATCCAACCCGGACTATGCGTTGCAAGCCTTGTCGGCGGCACAAGCGGCGGGTGCGGACTGGCTGGTGTTATGCGACACCAATGGCGGAGCGTTACCCGGCGAAGTCGCAGAGATCGTGGCCGCTGTCCGCAAGGCTGGGTTTGTAAAACTCGGGGTACACGCGCACAACGACGGCGGGCTGGCGGTGGCGAACTCGATCGCTGCGGTCGGTGAAGGCGG
>Ga0080006_1157621_pt1 | contig 10233 bp, 9 predicted proteins | sample RS3BMetagenome_FD_69209 | JGI IMG/M metagenome (GOLD analysis project Ga0080006, IMG submission 69209) | Ferric oxide microbial mat and aquatic microbial communities from Rainbow Spring, Yellowstone National Park, USA - RS3B (SPADES... ... | reverse complement strand
CGAACGAGGCCGAGCGCCTCGAGGGTGGTGCCCGCCGCCTGGGCGATCTCGGCGGCCAGCGCCTCGTCGCGAGCGTGCACCACGCGAGCGAGAGCGGCGAGGCTGTGGCCCGGGACGCCGTCGTTCGACCATCGCTGCGCGGTCCGGCGCGAGACGCCGAGCATCTCGCCGAGCTCGACCTGCGTCGTCCCGAGCGCGGCGCGCGTCAGCTCGAAGAAGGCGACGGGGTTGCGAGGCATGGCGCAGGCATCATGAACGAGAGGCGCCGCCTTGTCAGCCACGAAGCGTCACGCGCGAGCCCCGTACGGCGCTCGACACGGCTCGCCGGGCGCCATGTGACGCGAAGCGGGCGCTGGAGCTGGCACATGTGGCGCCTTCTTGCCCGACGACGGCGCCCGGTTGATGGGAGACGACGCCCGCTCCGCTGGAGCGGGCGTCAGGCGAAAGAGAGCCGGCGCCCGGCGAGCCGAAGGGGGCGTCGACAAGGGGAGGTTTGGCGCCCACTGGCCGAAGGATGGCGCCCGCTGAGCAAAGGCCGGCGTCAGCCAGACGACAGACGGCGCCCGCCGCGCCACGCCGGGCGTCAGCCGCGCCCGAGCCGACGCTCGCCGACCCGAAGCCGGCGCCGGCCAAGCCACGTCCGGCGCCCGGCCAACCGCGCCCGCGAGGCGCTCGACGTCGGCGGGCGCCAGTCGTGCTGCACGGCCGAGGGGAATGCTGACGAGCAAGGACCCATGCGCAAAGGCGGATGGCTCGCCGAACGCCGTGTCGAGCAGCACGGATCGACGCTTCCGTCGCTGGTACGACCTCGACGTCCCCGAGCGGCGGGAACAGAAAGTCACCGTGTTCGACGACCGGTTCGACGTCTATCGCGACGAGGATCTGAACCGGCTTCGCGACCTCTCCGACGTCGTGGCGCTCTCGGATCGGCAGACGCTCCGCGATCTGCTCGCCACGTAGGCGGATAGCGCCTGCAAAGAGGGCGCAGCGGGGCGCAATGAGCAAGGGGGAGCCGCCGAGGTCCCGGAACGCCCATTGGGCGATGTCTCATACAGCCAGGGCGGAACGTGGACCAAGGTGACCCCGTGCAAGGCAGTCGTCGGCGTCCACCAGCGGATCAGTTCCGCTCGTCCCGCGCCCCCGGTCAATGATCCGCGTCGGGGTTGCTGAGCAGCTCGGTGGGATCGCGAGCCCGCCGCAAGCGGTCGAGCGCGAGCGGGGGGGGGGCGCGCGCCCTGACGGCACAAGCGCTCCCGTCCGAGATCGTCGTCGGCGGCGATGGCAACGCTCGCGCGCAGGTTGAAGCCGTCGTGCGCGACGGCGCCTTCGTTCGGGGGAGGCTCGGGCAGGGCGACGCTCTCCTGCTCGGGTGCGTGTCCGTCGTCGCGCAGGGTGCGTATCGAGCCGCGCTGCATGGCGATCGCCGCGCAGGCATCGCCCTCCGCAAAAAATAATTCAGAAGTCAATCCAGGCACTTGGCTCGCGCCGGTACGATTTTTCGCTCGCCGATGGCGAATGGGAAATCGAGGTCGGACTGTCTCTTTAGAGGGAGGTCAGGCACCCCCGTCGCGAAGGTCCCGCGCTCGCGGGACGTCCGCCGCGGGTCGCCATGGTGGCGACGTGCGCCCTCTAGAAAGGAGACGAGTGTCCAATGCCGACGACGAAGAGTAGTGAGGCCACCCTCGCGGTGAAGCTTGCCGCAGGGTCGCAGAAGCATCTCTCGACGATCGGGCAACTGATCCTCGAGAGCGGCACGTACACGCCGGCGCAAGTGGAAGCGGAGCTCCAAGCCTTCGCCAAGCTGCGCGCCGCCGTGGACGCTGCGAAGGCCGCCGTGAAGGCAGCCCTGGCGGACGAGAAGTCCAAGGGGCCGGCGATGCGCGCGCTGTACATGGCGTTCATCGCGTACGTCCGGGCGGCGTTCGGGAACTCCCCGGACGTCCTCGCCGACTTCGGTCTCGCACCGAAGAAGGCACCGAAGCCGCTCACGGCGGAGCAAAAGGCCGCCGCGGCCGCCAAGCGCAAGAGCACGCGCAAGGCCCGCGGGACCAAGGGGAAGCGGCAAAAGAGCCGTATCCACGGCGACGTGACCGGGGTGGTCGTGACCCCGGTGACGACCGCTTCCCCCGCGCCTGCTGCACCGGCGGCGCCGAATGCTTCGGGACAGAACCCGAAGTAGGCCGGCGCCACGTGGGGTCCAGCCAGCCCTGACAACCAGAGGCCGGGAGCCGCCTTCGGAAGAGGGCGCCTCCCGGCCTCGCCTATGTCGTCGTCGAGCCGAGGCCGGCGCCGACCGAGTCACGTCCGGCGCCCGGCGAACCGTGCCTGCGAGGCGCTCGACGTGGGCGGGCGCCAGTCGTGCGGCGGAGGATTGCCGGCGCTCGGCCGCGAGCACATAGAGAATGATGTGAAACGGGTGCTCGTCGAGATCGACGATCGCAGCGCGCGATCTCGAGCGCGTCGCGCCGACGCGCGAACGCAAGCGGGCCGAGTTCATCCGGCTCGCCATTCGCGCCGCGATTGACCGGGCGCTCGACCGCACGACACGGGATGCGTATCGTCGTGTCCCCCAGAGCGACGAGCTGGTCACAGCGGACGTCGAAAGCTCGCAGGCGGCGTTGCCCGGGCGCTCGCGTCGCGTGAGCGCCATCGGGCCGGCGGTCGCCCCGAGGCAGTACGAGGTCGGGTGGGTGACGCTTCCGGAGCCCGCGGGACGAAGGCCTGTCTTGTTCGTGGGGCGGAGGCCCTCGCTCGAGTACGCGGGACGCGTGCTCGTGGCGGAGGTGACGACGACCGTCCGCGGCATCCCTCAGGAGGTGCGCCTGGGCAAGCGTGAGGGGTTGCCCAGATCGTGCGTCGCCAACCTCGATGCGCTGAGGACGCTGCCGACGACGTGCTTCGCCACGCGCATCGGTCGCCTGGCCGCCGGCAGACACGTCGAGGTGAAGCGAGCCCTCGGCCATGTTCTGCACTGGCCGGAGCTCACCGCCTTGCCATGAAGGCGGCGCGGTGATCGCCAATGTGTGGGAGCGCGCGAAGACGGCCGAGCTGGGCCGTCACTACGACCTCGCCGCGAGCGCGGCGTCCAAACTCGGCGAACAGTGCTTGCAAAGGGGGCGCAACGAGCAAGGGGGGCGCCGCCGAGGTCCCGGTCGTCTCGTAGACATCGATCGTCGGCAGCAGGCGCTCCCGCGAATCCCACCCCGGAAATCGCCATGGTGATCGGGCCCGCACTGGGGCTCAATCGGCACCATGCGCCTCGGGGCCGGTGAGACGAACCGCCGTGTGCAGCGTCTACGACAGCAGGAGGACCCTACGATGCTACGACGTCGTGTGCTTGGGGCCAGCGTCACGCTGGCGGCAGCAGCTGTGTTTGCGGCGGCGGGATGCGCGAGCGCGAGCGCGGGTGCAGGTGCGGACGCCGGCGGCGACACCGCGACACCCGTCGAGTCGGGGCCCGGCGACGCTCTCGCGACCGACGGCTCGGACGCGGGCGGGTGCGCGCAGCACCTGCCGGCCGGCTTCAGCCAGGTGGTGGCCTCGCAGACCGTCGCCAACGCATCCACCGGCGACTCGAACGGGCGGAGCGTAGCGATGGCGCTCGACGAGAACGACGACCCGATGGTCGCCTACGTCGACACCGGGGACGGCACGAACGAATCCATCATGTTCGTGCGCTGGGATCCGTGCGCCGGGACGTTCGCGACGCCCATCAAGGTCGACGGCGATCACGCCTTCGGCGGCTCGATCGACGTGGCGCTGGCCTACGACCCGAGCACCAAAGAGGTGGGCATCGCGTACGTGAGGGGCGACACCTACAACAACTGGGCAGACGGGTTCGCGGAGGTCTTCCTGGCCACCATGAAGGCCCCGGCGACGACCTTCACGACCCAGATGCTGAGCCTCGCCTACGTGGACGCGTGCCCTGGCACCGTCGGCCCGGTCGCCTGGTCCGCGGCTTCTCCCGCGATCGCGATGCAGGGCGGAAAGATCTTCGTCGCCTACGCGCAGTCGAAGGCGGCCGGTTACTCCGCGCCCCTTGCTTGGTTCCTCTCGAGTACCTCCGCCGGATCGTCGCCCGAAGAGCCCGAGCCGAGCGCCGATGGCGGCTTCGGAGGTTTCGGCGGCGTGATGGAGGCCGGTGTGCCCGACGCCGGTGCTGGCGGCCCGCACGCCTTCTCCTACACCGCCGTGCCGTTCGACGGGACTCCGCCGAACAACGTGATGGTCTGCGGCAGTCCTTTCGCCGGCTACGCTTGGCCCCACTGGGGATCGCCTTCGATGAGCCTCGCGGTCGACGCCACCGGCGCGCCGGGCCTCGCGATGTACGAGGAGACCGGGAATGGGTACGGCAACTACCGCGCGCTCTTCTGGCGTCCGGGGATGGCGGAGGCGTCGGTCGCCTACGATTTCAACGTCGACGCCTCGCCCGACCTGACCCTGGTCTTCGACGGGACCAAGCCGCGCATCGCGGGCCACATGGACGCGGGGGACGCCGGCGCCGACACGCTGACCTTCCTCTCGTCCAGCGACGGCATGACCTGGAGCGCGCCGCTGCACCTGCCCCCCAGCGGCAGCTCGTTCGACAGTGCGCTGGCGACCGACGGCATGGGCCACCTGCTGATCGCCGCCGACCGCAACGCGACGAACCCCAACTGCCCGGCCAATCCGGTCGTCGCGACCTCGAGTGACGACGGGATGACCTGGACGGTCGCGTGTCCCGACACGGCGGACGCGTACGGCTTCAGCGCGTACTCCATCACGGCGGCCTACGGCGCGTCGCGCCTGAAGGGCACCCCCGCCGTCGCGTTCCTGAACACGAACACGAACACGGTCGACGCGGGGCCGAGCTCGCCGGGCATCGTGTACTGGCAGCATCCATGAGGGCCGTCCTCGCCGTCACATCCGCGTTCTGCATCCGCTGTCCGTCACGCGCGTGCCTCCTCGTCGTCGGCGCGCGCCGCCGTCGGCGGGCACCCGACCTGACGAAACACGGAGAGGAAGAGGAGCAGCGATGAAGGCCGTCTGGAGTGCGGTGGGAGTGGCGTGCGCGGCGCTCGTGGCGTTCGCGTGCTCGAGCAGCAGCGGCAGCGGAGGCAGCGCCTCGTCTTGCGCCCAGAGCGCAGCAGGCCAGGGCAACACGAACGGCGCGTGCTCGTCGTGCGCCGAGAGCAATTGCGGGTCGCAGATCAGCGGTTACGAGAGCGGTTGCAGCGATTACCTGAGCTGCATCTGCCCGGGCGGCAGCTACAACGGCAGCCTCGCCCAGCAGTGCGTGTCGAAGGCGCAGGAATCGAGCTGCACGCCCGCCGCCGAGAGCGTCGGCACGTGCGTGCAGCAGCACTGCGCGAGCCAGTGCGGCGCGAGTGGAAGCAGCTCGGGTGGCAGCGGCAGTGGAAGCGGCAGCAGCAGCGGCGGGAGCACCGGCAACGTCCACTGCATGTTCGCAGGGGTCGACTGCATCAATGACGTCACGGCGCAGGCCTGCATGAGCGGCGGCGGCATGGTGCTCGATGCGTGTCCGACCGCGAACCTGGAAGGCTGCTGCACGAAGCCCGGGGTGGAAGCCTGCTACTACAACGGCGTCGCCAACGCGCAGCAGGACTGCGCGCAGCAAGGCGGCACATGGTCGACGACGCCCTGAAGGACCACTGCGCTCGCGGCGCCCAGACGGCGAGACGACCTGACTTCGAGAAGCTCGGCGTGGCTAGCCGCTCGCAGCTCGCTCGGGCGCTGACCGCCGGACACGCGTCGTGATTCCAGGAAAGCCCAATGCGGCCTTGGAAATCGCCATTGCGTGCGAGCGCCGCATCGGACTCAATCAGGCGAACAGTCGACGCATGCCATCGCTTCGCGCCCTCAGTCCGTTCTTGGTGGTCTCCGCTCTCGCCGGACTCGCGTCCCACACCTCTCCGGCCTCCGCCGCGGGTGAAGACCTTCATCCGCTCGCTCGTCCTGGTTCTGGGAGGTACGGCGCTCGTGAGCGCCGGCATCGTCGGCCATTCGATCCTCTGGCCGAGCGAAGCTCGAGCGCAGGTGCCGACCAAGACGATGATCCTCTACGGTTCGCAAGGCTCGACGCGCGGGGCCATCAAGCCGGCCGTCGTTCACTGCGTGCATCCCACCTCCGCGAACGTCATCGAGTGCCGCGTCACCGTTGCGTACGCGTCGGTCACGATGGCCCCGTCGAACGTGAGCCCTGCGGGATGCATGGTCATGACCCACTCGTTCTCGGAAGCGCGCCGAGCAAGTCTCCGACTCGAGCGCGCCGTCCACGATCTACTGCGGGGACAGGACGCAAGGGCTCCAGAACCCGATCGTCATCGACTCGACCAACCTGACGGGCGGGCAAATCCTCGACATGTGACCGCCGCGCCCAGCCGTCCGCGCGAACCGTTGACGCGGGTCGGCGGGCCTTGTTTGCATGGGGGACGATGGGCTCCGCTCTCGTACATCGGGGAGGCGCCGCGCAGGCGCTCGCGGTCGTCGAAGCCAGCTACCGGCTCGATGGGTCGGACGCTGACTGGCTACGCGGCGTGCTCGACGCCGCCCACGCAGACATCGAGCACGGATGCGGGAGCTACGCCTTCATCTGCTACCTGGGACAGAAGGGTGTCTTCGAGAACATGGAGGCGGCGCTCTCCGAGCGCGTCGGCCTGTCCGGACAGGACGCCGACGGACTCGCCGGCGAAGTCGAGCTGGGGCCCGCCTACGTCGAGCGCGCCCTCGATCCCCGCTTCTCCGCGATCATCTCGGACCTCAATCGCACCGTGCCGCGCGCCTTCTTCGATCTGCTCATGAAGTCGGCCGTGCACGTCGGTGGCTTCACGCAGACCGCACCGCCGCAGCTAATCGAGCATTTCACGCGGTTCGGGCCCCCGCGGGGAATCCACGACTCCTTCTCCGTGTTCGTGCAGGACGGTGAGGGCTGGGGGCTTGACATCACGGCGCCCACCGAGATGCGCGTCGAGGTCGTGCCGCGCGTACGCGGAATCTGGAAGCGCGTCGGCGTGCACCTCGCTTCCGGGATGCGCCTGCGCCGGCGCTTGCGGCGGGCTCGCGCCGTGCGCGACGCCGTGCTGTCTCCGAGCGGCACGATCACCCACGCCGAGGGGGATCTGCGCCGCAACCGATCGGCGCGAGAAGCGTTGGTCGCGGCGGTGCGCGACGTCGAGCGCGCGAGGACCGCGCGCGAGCGCGCCGACCCCGAGCGTGCCCTCGAGCTCTGGAAAGGGCTCGTCGCGGGCGAGTGGTCGCTGGTGGATCAATGGGAGAGCGACGGTCGCCGCTACCTCGCGGCTTATCGCAATCGCCCGGAGCTGCGCGATCCGCGCGGGCTCACGCCGCTCGAGAGCCTCGTGCTGCGCTACGCCTCGCTGGCCTGCTCCAACAAGGAGATCGCGTTCACGCTCGGTATTTCGCTGGCGTCGGTCGAGTCGGCGGTGCGGCAGCTCCTGCGCAAGCTCCGTTGTCGCCGGCGGAGCGACCTCGTGACGTTCGCCGACCCCGCGCAGGCGCGTCACCTGCAGCTGGATCTCGAGGGCGAGTCCATCGGCGTGCTCTCGTTGCCGCGCGTGCGCAACCAGGCGGCGCTCGCGCGCCTGTCCCCCTCGGAGCGTGCCGTCGTCGAAGGGATCATCGACGGCCGGACCAGCGCCGAGATCGCGCGCAGCCGCGGGACGTCTGCGCTGACCGTGGCCAACCAGGTCCGCAGCGTGTTCGACAAGCTCGGCGTGGGCAGCCGCGCGCAGCTCGTCCGTGTCCTCACGCGCGCGACATGACGGAGGTCGCCGTGCAGCGGGCGCGTCCGACTTCGCGGACGGCTCGGCGCGACGAGGTGGCGGTCAGCCAGGCAGCCAGGGCGGAACGTGGACCAAGGTGGCGCAGGGAACTGGTTCTCGTCGTAGGAAACGTCTGCCGCATAGTCCTCCCAGACCTTCAACTTCTCCTCGCAACACTTGCCGAGCAGGTAGTCCGCAAGCTGCTTGCTCTTGAACATCGCGAGCGAATGGGTGTTCCTTGGTGCCTGCGGCGCGCAAGGGCGGGCGGAGCTCACATAATCGTGGGACTGCGCCCTCTTCGGCGTTCGCTCACAATGGAACGCCGAGCAAGTTGGCTCGTGCTCGCACCCGCGGGCATGACGGACCTGTTCGGTGCCGTCGTCGACGGTGTCGTCTCACGAACCATGAAGCTCGCAGGCAAGCCGGCGCCGCACACGTATCTCGCTGCGGCCGGCATGCTCGGGGTCGGCGCTGCGCAGGTAGCCGTCTTCGAGGATGCCCTGTCCGGCGTGGAGGCCGGGCGTGCAGGCAGGTTGCGAGCGGGCATTGGTAGCCCTTTCCTGCTCTGATGAGGGCCTCCGGGGACAGGGGGGCGCCAACGGCGGGACCCCCGCTGTTTAGACCGTGGCTGGACTGGCCCACCCAATTGGTCGCAGACGTCGGCGCCCCAGCGCCAGCAATCACTGCGCAAAGAAGATCATGTCGAGCCCCGCCTCCGAGAGCGCATCGGTCCACTTGACCAGATCCGCGATCAGCAGCCGCTCGCCGGCGGACACGGGCTGACGCGCGGCCCACGCTCTCTCCTTCTTGTAGTACATCGAGAGCGCAGGACTTTTCGCGTTGAGGCAGCCCTCCACGCGCGCGACCGCGGACATGGCGAGGGACGACGCGTCGCGCGCGCCGAGCCTGTCGCGCAGCGCGACGACGCGGTCGAGGAAGGCGACGAGCGCGGCAGCGTCGCCCGATGCTGGCAGCGCCTGGCGTAGCTCTGCCGCGAGCTGCTTCGACGCCGAATTGGCGGCGATGACAGCCTCTGCCGACGGCGTCACGGGGGGTGAGCGGTCGAGAACTCGGCGCGCGCCTTCGCCGATCCGCAGCAACTCCGCCGCACCGACCACGCCATAGTAGATGCCCAGCAGCGGATTGAAGCGCTGACCGAACCAGGGTCGCCCCGATGCGAGAATTTCGAACCCTGGCTCGCGTAGCTCCGGACACTTGTCCCGGAGCGCAGAGAACGAAAGGGCCGAGTACCAGTCCGTGTCGAGCGAGACGAGCGGTTGACTAGACGTCGCCATCGCCTTCGCCGCGTCGAAATGCCCGGACTGCTCGCGATCGAGTCCCTGAAACGGCAACCCTTCACGGCGCGCGCGCGCGACGATGGCAACGACTTCCGGGGAAGCGCCGTTCGCCAGAGGCTTCGCCGTCGCGAGCCACTCGCGCATCGACTCTCGTCTGAAGCCGTAGGCGTTGAAGCGGAGCATCGGCCGCGTCTCGCATAGCACGGGGAGGGCGTGCGCATTGCGCGGTAGCCCTCTGCGGCCTCGCGCCGCGATATGGGACCCTCCCTGCCATGCCGGCACCGACGTCGAGGAACCCCCCGCGTTCGGTCGGCATGACGACGCCGATGCGCCCGCGGGACTCGAGCCGATCGCGCGAAAACGCGGCTGCCTCGTCGAGGATGTCTTTGGCGTGACGGCCTCGCGCGTCGTTCACGCGGTCTTCTAGCGCCCGACGCCCGGGACGTCCGCCGGCGAGACGACGGCACGCGCCGCTGTAAGCGCCACCGTGCGTGAACCTGGCGAAGCGACCGGCAGGAAGGGTGACTTCCGCGAGCCCGGCGGGCAACGCCACGTCATCGCGGACAACGAGGGCCGCGTCCGAGCGAAGGTCGGCAGCCGCGGCGGTTTCGGGGTCATCGTGGTAGAGCGCGAGCATCGGCGGGTCGACGTGCGCGTAAAGACCACTCGCTGCCGCGAGCCCACCGAGGCGGTGGAATGCCTCGGCGATCTGCGGGTACGGGCCGATGTGGTGGACCGTGGCGAGGCCCGCTAATCGCGAGGGACGGCCTCGCCGAAGCCAAATCCGTTCTCGCGCCGTGACCGCGGCTCGTTTGTTCCGAAGTCGGCGGCGTAACCGTCGCACCGCATCCGCCGGCCGGCGCAGCTCGGGCACAAGTAGGCCGGCGCCACGTGGGGTCTAGCCAGCCCTGACGACCAGAGGCCGGGAGCCGCCTTCGGAAGGGGGGCGCCTCCCGGCCTCGCCCATTTCGTTCCTCTTCACGGACACGGCGACGAGGCGCCGGGCGCGTCGTACGGATCGGCGGGCGTGAAGGGCGGCGAGGCGGCGCCGTCGACGGCGACCGTGTACGAGAACGCGGTGCCGCAGCCCTGCGCCAGCTCGTACGACTCGCCGGGCGCGTCGAAGCGCGTCACCTGCATGCTCGTCCAGAGCA
>Ga0080006_1136694_pt1 | contig 10236 bp, 8 predicted proteins | sample RS3BMetagenome_FD_69209 | JGI IMG/M metagenome (GOLD analysis project Ga0080006, IMG submission 69209) | Ferric oxide microbial mat and aquatic microbial communities from Rainbow Spring, Yellowstone National Park, USA - RS3B (SPADES... ... | reverse complement strand
CGGCGGCCGGCCCCCCCCGGGGGGTCGGCGTCGGCCAGGTGGGCGGCGAGGTCGCCCCCGCCGGCTGCCACCGCCTCGAAGGCCAGGTCGGCGCACCGGTCGTCACCGACGCTGGCGACCGCCGTGAGGCCGAGGCCCCCGGCACCGACCGGCACGGCGAGGACGGGCGAGGGATGTCCCGGCTCGTCGGGCAGCGCCACCACCAGCAGCCGGTCGGCCCCGGCGGCGAAGGGGACGAGCGGGGCCCGGCCGTCGAGGACCCAGCCGCCCGCCCGGCGCACGGCGGTCACCGGGGCGCCGGTCACCAGGGCCGCCCGGGCCGTGCCGGCCGCCACCGCCTCGGCCAGGTCGCCGGTGCCAGCGCCGCGCGAGAGGACGAGGGCGGGGCCGACCAGCCACGACTGGTAGGGGAGCGGCTCGGGGTGCTGGCCGACGGCGCCGGCGACGGCCGCCACCTGCGCCATCGAGCCCTCGACGCCGCAGAGCGGGAGGCCGGACGCCAGCCCGCCGCAGGCCACCTGCTCGGCCCAGTCGGCCCCCGGGCGCTCGAGGGCCCGGCGAACCAGGTCGACCGTCACCTCAGCCTCCCCCGGGGCGGGCGAGCCCCAGGCCCTGGAGGGCGAGCAGGGTCCGCTTCGTCTCGTTGGTGCCGCCGCCGATCGTCCCGTGCACCCGCTCGAGCAGCTCGTAGCCGAGCCGGCCCCCCGGCTGCCCGCCGCCGCCGAAGAGCGGGGCCCACCGGCCGGCGGCCGCCCCGACGAGGTCGGCGGCGGCGGCGGTCATCGCCTGGTGGAGCTCGGTGGCGTAGATCTTCGCCATGGCGGCCGGGACCGCCCCCTGGCCGCTTCGGGCGGTGGCCGCCCGTATGCCGAGCCGCCGGGCGGCGTCGAGGCGGGCCCGGAGGTCGCCGAGGCGGTCGCGCGCCACCGGGTCGTCCTGGCGCCCCTCGGCTCGCAGCCCGTCGACGAGCGTGCGGAACAACCGCTCGGCGAAGCCGACGTGGAAGAGCGAGGCCGTCTCGTCGGCCATCGCCGTCATCAGCTGGCCCCAGCCGCCGTGGAGCGTCCCGAGCAACCCCTCGTCGGGGACCACCGTGCCGTCGAAGGTGACGTCGCAGAGCGTCCAGCCGTTCATCGTCGGGTGCCGGCGCACCGAGACCCCCGGGGAGCGCATGTCGACCAGGAGCATGCTGAGCCCCTCACGGGCCGGCACGGCTGGCCGGGTGCGGGCGATCGTGAGGCACCAGTCGGCCTTGTGGGCACCGGTCACCAGCACCTTGGTGCCGCGAAGCTCGAACCCCCCGCCCCAACGCGCGGTGGCGTCGGTCGAGACCGCGCCGAGGTCGCTGCCGGCGTCGGCCTCGGTGTAGGCGATGCAGGCGGTGATCTCGCCGGCGACGGCCTGCCGGAGGAGCCCGTCGTGCTGGGCCTGCGAGCCGAACCGCAGCAGCGGACCGCCGAGCAGGGTGACGGCGGTGTCGATCAGCGGGGCGTCGTGGAAGGCGGCCTCCAGCTCGAAGGCGGCCCGGAAGGCCGGCGGCCGGCCGCCGCCGCCGACCGCCGTCGGCAGGCTCACCCCGAGGAACCCCCGGGCCCCGGCCTGGCGGAGGACCGCCCGCTCGAAACCCTCGTCGAGCCCGGTGAGGTCGGACGGATCGCTGTGACCGGCGGCGCCCTCCATCGCGCCGGTGAGGAAGTCGCAGACCTCGCGCCGGAAGCCCTCTGCGTCGCTGCCGAGCTCGACGCCCCCCAGCTCGCCGACCGGCGGTGCGGTCAGGACCGCCCCTGGTCGGTGCGGTTCCGTACCAGCTCGGCCACCACGTCGTGGTTCCCGTCGAGCTCCATCGTGAACGTCTGGGTCGCCTCGAGGTGGCTGCGGGCCAGCGCCACCGCCGCCGACTCGTCGCCGGCTTCGATGGCGTCGATCAGCTTCTCGTGCGCCCGCAGGGCGGCGCGGCGGACGGCCATCGTCGGCTCGGGCCCGACCTCGTAGACGTGGTGCTCGTGGCTCCCCCAGACGGTCTCGAGGGCGCCGACGACCACCCCGAGGGTGTCGCTCCCGCAGTGCGAGACCAGCGCTTCGTGGAAGCGCCGGCTCGCCTGGTTGAAGGCGATCGTGTCGTCGATCTGCCGGGTCTGCTCCTCGACGATCTCCCGCAGCACCGGGACCACCGTCTCGTAGCGGTCCTTGCGGCGGGCGCACAGTGCGGTGCAGACCGGCTCCATCTCGCGCAGGGCCACGCCGACGTCGGCCAGCGCCGTGTGCCACGACTGGAGCACCAGGCCCACCATGTAGGCGACACCCTCGGCGCTGGGGGCCCGCACGATCGCGCCGCCGATGTTGCCGCGCCGGACCCTGATCAGGCCCTCGGTCTCCAAGATCCGGAGGGCCTCCCGCACCGCCGGGGGGCTGACCCGGAAGTTCTCGAGCAGGTCCTCCTGGCGGGGGAGCGTGTCCCCCTCCGCCAGGTTGCCCGAGAGGATCTCGTTGCGCAGCGAGCCCGCCACCAGCTCGGCGAGCCGAGGCTGGCGCAGCTGATCACCCCGTCGGAGCCGGTCGCTGCCGAACGTCCTGGTGGCCGTCGGCTGGTTGTCGGCTGCCCTGTCCGTGCTCGCCACCGTCGCTCCCTCGCCGCGGGCCGCTCGTCCTTGCAATCACTTATGGTAAACGCCCGACCTGCCGGTGCGTGACATCGGTGGCGGCCAGCGACGCCCGGAGCGCCTTCTTGTCGACCTTGCCGGCGGCGTTGTGGGGGAGCGCCGCCGCCTCGACCATCCGGCGCGGGACCTTGAACGGCGCCAGCCGGCGGCGGCAGTGCTCGAGCAGCTCGTCTTCTTCGAGCGCCATCCCGGTCGCCGGCACGACGAAGGCCACCGGCACCTCGCCCATCGTCGGGTGGGGCTCGCCGACCACCGCCGCCTGGGCCACCGCCGGGTGGCTGCCGAGCACCTGCTCGACCTCGGCCGGGTAGACGTTGAGCCCGCCGACGACCACCATGTCCTTCAGGCGGTCGACGATCGACAGGTTGCCGGCGTCGTCGAGGGTGCCGACGTCACCGGTGCGGAGCCAGCCGGCGGCCAGCACCTCGGCGGTGGCCGCCGGATCGTCGAGGTACCCGGCCATCACGCCGTCGCCGCGGACCTCGACCTCGCCGGCCTGGCCCGGCGCCACGGCCAGGCCGCCGGGGTCGACCACCCGGACCTCGACGCCGTCGATCGGCCGGCCGCAGGTGGTGGCGACCGTGGGCACCGGGTCACCCCGCCGGGTCATCGTGCAGACGCCGGTCGCCTCGGTGAGCCCGTAGGCGGTGACCACGTCGGCCACCCCGAGCACCCGGCGCAGCCGGTGGACGAGGTCGGGCGGGACGGCGGCGGCGCCGGTGACCACCACCCGGACGCTCGAGGTGTCGATCCCGCCCTCCTCCACCCGGTCGAGCAGGGGCAGCAGCATCGCCGGCGGCCCCTGGAGGACCGAGACGGCGCCGGCCGCGACGAGCTCGGCCATCCGGTCGAGGTCGAGCGCCGGCATCGGCCGGAGGGTGGCGCCGGCGAGCAGGCAGGCGACGATGCCGGTCTTGTGCCCACCGATATGCGAGAAGGGGGCGACCACCGGGTAGCGGTCGCCGGGCCGCAGTCCCACCACGTCGATCCATCGAGCGGTGGTCACCACAATGGCGCGGTGGACGAGCAGCGCGCCCTTGGGCCGGCCGGTGGTGCCCGAGGTGAACTGGATGTGGCTGACGTCGTCGGGCCGGACCGGCGGATCCTGCAGTCGAGGTGCCGTCGCTACCGCCCGCAGGTCGGCGAAGCGAGGCACGGCCGGCGGCGTGCCGCCGGTCAGGCGGAGCACCCGCCGGCGGTCGAGCGTCGCCGCCTCCTCGGCCGGCGACCCGCCGTCGGCCAGCACGATCCCGCAGTCGGCCCGCTCGACGATGTCGGCCACCTCGGCCAGCCGGTAGCGGTGGTTGAGCGGGACCACCACCCCGCCGGCCGCCAGCACCGCCAGGTCGGCCACCACCCACTCGGGCGAGTTGGCACCCCACAGCGCAACCCGATCGCCGGGGCGCAGGCCGAGCTCGCAAAGCGCCGCCGCTCCGGCCGCCGCCTCGGCGGCCAGGGCGTCGAAGGACAGCGCGCCGCCGTCCCACTCGAGTGCCGGGCGTCCGGCGTGGCGCTCGGCCGCCGCGGCGAGGACGCCGGGGACGCTGTCCCCGGGGTCCGGGCGGGCGCTCAGCGGACCGGGTCGACCACCGTCAGCTGCTCCATCTCGCCTCCGGCTCGACCGACGCCAACCTGAATATCTTATACATTGCAGGGGTCGCAGCTCGGAGGAGGCGAATGGGGGAGCAGCTCGAGACGATCCCGGCGGTCCTGCACCGGGCGGCCGAGCGCTTCGGCGACCTCGAGGCGGTGGTCGATCCGCCCGAGCGGCCGACGTTCGCCGAGATCGAACGCGAGGTGGTCGACCGTGCCCGCTCGCTGGTGGCGGCCGGCGTCGTCCCCGGCGACCGGGTGGCGATCTGGGCACCGAACAGCCTCGAGTGGATCCGCTGGTCGTTCGCCGTCTACTCGGCCGGGGCGGTCCTCGTCCCGGTCAACACGAGGTTCAAGGGCGAGGAGGCGGCGCAGGTCCTGACGACGGCCGGCGTCCGGCTCCTGCTGGCGGTGACCGACTTCCTCGACACCGACCACGTCGCCATGCTCCGGGCGGTCCGCGGCTTCGAGGTCCCCGAGACCGTCGTGCTCTCCGGACCGGTGCCCGCCGGGGCGCTCGGCCGGGACGAGGTGCTCGCCCGCTCGGCCTCGGTGGCCCCCGACGAGGTGGCAGCCCGGGAGGGGTCCCTCGTGGCGGCGAGCCCGAGCGACATCGTCTTCACCTCGGGCACCACCGGCCGGCCGAAGGGCGTGGTGCTCACCCACGGCGCCAGCATCGAGACCTACCTGCAGTGGTCGGAGCGGGTCGGGCTGCGCCAGGGCGACCGCGAGCTGCTCGTCTACCCGCTCTTCCACACCGCCGGGCTGAAGTCGGGGGTGCTGGCGGCGTTCCTGCGGGGTGCCACCCTGGTGCCCCATGCCGTGTTCGACGTCGTCCCGGTCATGGAGCGGGTGGCGGCCGAGCGGATCACCTTCCTGCCCGGGCCGCCGTCGGTCTTCCAGTCGATCCTCAACCACCCCGACCTCGACCGCTTCGACGTCTCGTCCCTCCGACTGTCGGTGACCGGGGCGGCCACGGTGCCGGTGGAGCTGATCGAGCGGATGCGGCTCGAGCTCGGACTCGAGTCGGTGGTGACCGCCTACGGGCTCACCGAGACCCACGGCACCGTCACCGCCTGCCTCGGCACCGACCCGGCCGAGACGATCGCCACCACCGTCGGCCGCCCGCTCGACGGGCTCGAGCTGCGCGTCGTCGACGACGGTGGACGCGACGTCGGGGCCGGTGCCACCGGAGAGGTCTGGGTGCGCGGCTTCAACGTCACCGAGGGCTACTTCTCCGACCCCGAGGCCACCGCCGAAGCCCTCACCGACGGCTGGCTGCACACCGGCGACGTCGGCTTCGTCGGCGACGACGGCTACCTCCGCCTGGTCGACCGGAAGAAGGACCTGGTGATCGTCGGCGGCTTCAACGTCGCCCCGGCCGAGGTCGAGCGGGTGCTGCTCCGGCGCGACGACGTGGCCCAGGTGGCGGTGGTGGCCGCCCCCGACCAGCGGCTGGGCGAGGTCTGCGCAGCGTTCGTCGTCGCCCGGCCGGGGACCGAGCCGGAGCCCGACGAGCTGCGAGCCTGGTGCCGCGACCGCCTCGCCAATTACAAGGTGCCGCGCCACGTGGTGATCGTCGGCTCTCTGCCGGTCAACGCCAGCGGCAAGGTGCAGAAGACCGCCCTGCGCGAGCAGGCCCGCCGGCTCGCCTGAGGCCGGCGGGCACCCGCTCAACCCGGGAGCGGGGCGGCCTCGAGTCCGTGGGGGGTGGGCCAGACGAACAGCCCGGACGCCCGGACGCCGACCGCCGGGACGGCCCGCTGGGGCAGCGCGTCGACCGGCGAGCCATCGGCCGAGCAGGCGTCGAACACCGGGGTGGCCGCTCGCTGGCCATCGGCCGAGCCGCCAGGGGCGGCGCTGACCCGGTACAGCTGGTCGTGCTCGCACCAGAACACCTGGCCGGCGGCCACCGGCGACGTCGTCCCCCGCCGGGCGTCGAGCACGACCCGGCGCCTCGACGCCAGCTCCACCACCACGTGGTCGGCGTCGACGAACGCCACGTCGGTGCCGGCGGTCAGGGCTTTGGCCCCGAGGACCGGTACCGACCAGGTCACCCGCCCCGACCGGGCATCGACCCCCTCGAGGGTGAGGCCCACCCCGGCCATGGTGGCCGAGCGGCCGATCCGCCGCACCTCTCCCGAGTAGCGGCACACGACGTCGGCGGTGAGGAAGAAGAGGCCGCCGCCGCAGCCGTAGAACCCCTTCGTCCTCCACCGCAGCGCACCGTCGCCGGCGGCGATCGCCACCGTCTCGATGTCGCCGAGCGGGAGGACGTCGCCGTGGGGCGCGAGGCCGACGCTGCCGATGTCGAGGCCGTGCTCGGCGACGAAGTACCAGCCCTCGTCGGGGTTGTAGCCGCTGCCGCCGAACAGGGTCGCCACCGTCCTCGTCCAGGCCGTCGCGCCGTTGGCCGACACCTCGCTGAGAGTGGGCGCCGGGTCGCTCGTCTCCCAGAGCGAGCCGGCGGTGGCGGCGCTGCCCGGGGACACCGCCAGGGCCCGCTCCGGCCCGGGCACGACGGCCGACACGGCACCGTCGCCTGGGTCGACCCGCACGAGGGCGGTGGCGGTCGACGACGTCCACGCCGCCATGCAGACGTCGCGGACCTGCGTGCAGATGGTCGGGGCGTCGCTCAGGACCAGCGGCTGACGGAACGTCCAATCGGGCCTGCCGGTGCGCACCGCCAGTCCCTCGACTCGCACCGCCGGGTCCCGCAGCCCGCCGGCCGGCGCGGCGTCGAGCACCGTCCCGTCGAGCACCACCGGGCCGAAGCCGACGCCCGGGGTCACCTCCGACGCCGAGTAGGGACGGTGCCAGAGGGTCGAGCCGTCGGTCGCTCGCACGCCGGTCAGCTCGAGGTGGTGGGTGGCCGTCACGTCCAGGACGACCACGACCCCGTCGTCGCTGACCGGGCTCCCGACGACGTGCAGCGACTGGTCGTCCCATCCCGGCGCACCGGCCGATGCAATGAGCACCGCCCCGGCCACGGCCGCGGCGAGTGCCACCGCCGCCACTGCGGCCACGGCGAGCCGCCTGGATCCGGCCCGGGCCGGCCGGTCGCCGGCCGCCGGCGACTCGAGACCGGTCCTCGTCGTCGCAGCGACCGGTCGTCGCACCGACGCCGACGGGTGGAGCTCGGGCGGGTACCACCGCCCGTCGGAGGCGACCCACCATCCCGACGGGTGACGTCGAGCGGTCGGCGTGTCGATCCGCCATGCGACGCCCGCCCCACCGCCGTCTGCCCCCTGCGCCCGGTGGCGGCCGGTCTCCTGGCGCTCCTGGTCGTCCAAGCTCCCTGGTCCCCACGCTCGAGGGCCGCTACGGCGACCGGTCGCCCGCCGAGGGCAGCCGTCGCCGTTCGTGCCTGCCCATCGTGGCACCCCGGGAGCCGTGATCGGCGGATGCTGTGCGCTCAGGCCGGCCGGAAGACCGGCACCAGCGCGGTGCCGTCGACACCAGCGGAAGCGAAGTCGACGGCCACCGGCATCTCGATCCAGACCTCTGCGGGGTCGACGTCGACCACGTTGGTCATCACCCGGGGCCCTTCCTCGAGCTCGACGACGGCCGCCACGTACGGCAGCCGCTCGGCGAAGCCCGGGAGGTCGTTCCGGTGCACCACCGAGAACGTGTAGACCGATCCCCGCCCGCTGGCCGCCTCCCATCGGACCTCGCGGCTCCAGCAGTACGGGCTCCACCACCAGGCCACCGCCCGCGCCCTGGAGGATGCCGGCCTCGACCGGACCGAGGTCGACGGCTTCATGTCGACCGGCACCGGCCTGCTGGCGCCGATCGAGGTGGCCGACTACCTGCACCTGCGCCCGCAGTGGGTCGACGGGACGAACGTCGGTGGCAGCGCCTGGGAGCTGATGGTCGGGCACGCCGCGGCCGCCATCGGGGCGGGGATGGCCGACGTGGTGGTCATCACCTACGGCTCGACCACCCGGGCGGACCTCAAACGCGGCCTCCGGCGGGCCGACCTCACCTTCGGGGGTCGCGGGGCCGAGCAGTACGAGCTCCCGTACGGGCACACCTTGATCGCCCGTTACGCCATGGCCGCCCGACGGCACATGCACCAGTACGGCACGACGATCGAGCAGCTGGCCGAGATCGCCGTGTCGACCCGCTACAACGCCTCCTTCAACCCCGACGCCCTTCACCAGGAGCCGATCACCGTCGACGACGTGCAGACGTCGCCGATGATCGCCGACCCGCTCACCAAGCTCCACTGCTGCATCCGCTCCGACGGCGGTGGCTCGGTCGTGGTCGTCGGCGAGGACCGGGTGCCCGACTGCCGGCGGCCCCCGGTCTGGGTGCTCGGGACCGGCGAGGCGATCTCGCACACGACGATGAGCGAGTGGGAGGACTTCACCGAGTCACCGTGCGTCCGCTCGGGCAGCCTCGCTTTCGAGCGGGCCGGGGTGGGGCCGGCCGAGATCGACGTCTGCCAGCTCTACGACTCGTTCACCCCGACGGTGCTGCTCACCCTCGAAGGGCTGGGTTTCTGCGAGAAGGGCGAAGGCGGCCCGTTCGTGGCCGACGGCCGTCTCCGCCTCGGGGGATCGCTGCCGACCAACACCGACGGCGGCGGCCTCTCGTGCTGCCACCCCGGAATGCGCGGGATCTTCCTGCTCGTCGAGGCGGTGCGCCAGCTACGGGGGGAGTGCGGGCGGCGGCAGGTCCCCGGCGCCGAGCTGGCGTGCGTCAACGGGACCGGCGGCCGGTTCTCGTCGGCCGGCACCGTGATCCTCGGGCGGGGCTGGCGCCGGGCGCCGGGCGTCGGGCGGAGCCCCGGGCGATTGACGCCCATGGCTTCACATATATAGATTATCAGTTTGCGGACCCGGCGGCCGGCCCGCCACCAGGCCGGGCCTTCGCGGTGGCCGCCCCGGCCCCGCGGCATCCGCCGGCCGCCGGCTGCGAGCGGCCCCGACCCTGGGAGCGACGGTTGGCTGGATTGTTGGAAGGGAAGGTGGCGATCGTCACCGGCGCCGGGCACGGGATCGGCCGGGGGCACGCCCTCGAGCTCGCGCGGCACGGCGCATCGGTGGTGGTCAACGACCTCGGCACGTCGGTCGAGGGCACCGGACGGGGTAACGACGCCGACGAGACGGTCCGCCTGATCACCGAGCGAGGCGGCACGGCGGTGGCCGACTACGGCGACGTCGGCGACGAGTCCGACACGGCGGCGATGGTCGGGACGGCGGTCGAGCGCTTCGGCCGTCTCGACGTGGTCGTCAACAATGCCGGCATCGTCCGCGACAAGGTGATCTGGAACATGACGCCGGAGGACTTCGACCTCGTGCTCCGGGTCCACCTCCGCGGCTCGTGGCTGCTGTCGCACCACGCAGCGGTCCAGTGGCGGGCCCGGGCCAAGGCCGGCGAGACCCCGGTACGGGGCCGGATCATCAACACCACCTCGGGCGCCGGCCTGGTCGGCAACTTCGGCCAGAGCAACTACGCCACCGCCAAGGCCGCCGTTGCCGGGCTCACGCTCACCACGAGCCTCGAGCTCTACAGCATCGGCGTCACGGTCAACGCCATCGGTCCGGGTGGGCTCACCCGGCTCTCGGCGACGATCCCCGGCTTCGACGGGCCGATCGAGGCCGACGAGGTCGGTGCCGACGAGTACCACCCGATGGACCCGGCCGGCAGCTCGCCGGTGGTCGCCTGGCTGGCGAGCGACGAGGCCCAGCACGTGACCGGCCAGGTGATCCGGGTGATCCACGACAAGATCTACCTGATGAAGGGCTGGACCGAGGCGGCGGTGGTGGCGAGCGGCGAGAAGCGCTGGGACGCCACCACGCTCGGCGCCGTCTTCGCCACCGACCTCTTCGGGACCCGGGCGCCGGGGCTCCGGGCGTGAGACACCCTTTGTCAACCCCGAACGTCAGTTCGACGTCAGGCGGCCTTGCTGGTCAAGCCGAGGGCCCGGTTCCGGTTGGCAACGTGGACGTTCTCGTCGTAGGCGACGTTGCGGGTG
>Ga0080006_1157590_pt1 | contig 10242 bp, 10 predicted proteins | sample RS3BMetagenome_FD_69209 | JGI IMG/M metagenome (GOLD analysis project Ga0080006, IMG submission 69209) | Ferric oxide microbial mat and aquatic microbial communities from Rainbow Spring, Yellowstone National Park, USA - RS3B (SPADES... ... | reverse complement strand
CAGCGAGGTAGTCTGGATCCGGATGATGAAGCCATGCAACCGCTAGATCGACGCCGTATGCAGCCGCGGATTTCACCGAAGCCCACTCGTATTCGGATGGCGTCAGAGCGCAGTGGTAGGGGTCTTGCTGTATGCGACGCACGATACGCCTTGCATGCGCGTCCAAATCCGCGCGCGCACTCTCCACCAGCCAATCCCCGGAACCATCCGTGGACCCAGCCGTCGAGCCCCACTTCAGACGATCCGTGGAACCATCCGTAGACCCAGGCGTGGAGCCCTCACCGAGTGCCGTCCCCTCCCGTTCGTTCCGCGCCAGTGCCAAAACGGCGAGCGCGGTCACATCTTCCCAGTTTGCCGGACCAAACGAGCCTTCAGTAGGCACCACCGCCGCGTAGTCGCGTGCCACGCCGGCGCCAATTCCCTCGTCTCCCGTGAGCAGCCACATCTCAACACCTGCCCACAACCGCTCATCCGCGTCAGTGCTTGTACGATAGGCACCCGTGCCATCATTCGGTGGATCCAGGAACGGCGGTGCCCCTTGCAAATACACCCACGCCCGCCTCGCCGCCTGCCCACAGCGTTCGGCAAATCCGCCGTCGAATGCCTCGTACACCCGGGCCGCTCGCGCCATCGCCGCGCAAAATACCGCCGTGTCCGGTGTCGCAACGTCGTAGACAAGAAGTGTCTCCGCATCGGCCTCCGGCAACACCATGCCACAGAAGCGGGCGGTGTTCACCTTGTGATAGACACCGCCATCCTCCCTTTGCATCTTGAGGAGCCACTCCAGTTCGTAGCGGATCTCCGACCAGAAGGCGTCGTCAGCGCTTAGCGTTCTCGGCGCCAGGGTCCATAACATCAGCAACTGCCCGACCGTGACCGCCGCCGTCTGCGTGTAGCGACCGTAGTCTCCCGCATCGTGCCAGCCCCCCGAGACGTCGATCGGCTCTCCGGTCTCGCGGATGAAGGCCAGCCGTGTGTGGCACGCGGCATGTGCCAGACCCGTTTCCGCATCGTCCAAGGCGATGCCACAGCGCTGCAGGCGGTACGAGCGCATGGCCAGCCTCCAGATCGGCCTGTACACGTCCTCATGGACAGCGAAAAGCGAGCTGACCGCGTGGCCGCCCGCCTCGTGAATCCGATACAGACCCGGCTCAGCTAAAGCTGTGAAGTCAAGCTGACGAACCTGCTCGGCCAACTGAGGATGAACCGTGTCACAGCCTACCGAGCAATTCATCACGACATGCCCGCTTTCGATGTCGGTCACCTGGTACTGATGATCGACATTGGCGCCACGCACATACGCGATCTTCTCGCCACCACGGGGATACCCCGCCTGATTTACCGCAATCTTCCCCAACACGGTCTACACTCTCCTCGCATCACACCGTCGCGGCGATACGAGCGAGCAGCACACGCATCATTTTCCAGGACGGGCGATCAGACTATACGACGGACGGGTCACCTTGCGGTCGAGGACTTGCGCCGGCACCTCGCCCAATTGGCAGAGGGCCTCCAGCTTCTCTTTGTCAATCACCTCGACGACGCACTTCTTGCGCGTAGACGGCGTCAGCCAGCCCGCCACATCTTCCATCGCATAGGACGTATAGCGCGCATTCATCACCGGCCGCTCGACGAGCGAGAGATCGATGCGCCCCGAACCATCGCTACAAGCGAGGCTGGTCAATTCGAATTCCTTCATATAAGGCTCGATGACCTTACGCAGTTCCGCCAGCGCGTCTTCCATCGCCTTGTACTGCCGATAGAGCGCCATGTACTGATCCACCGCCGCCTGCACGTCCGCCTGGACTGTCTCCTGCATTGACCCACACCCCCGCCGCCATGTGTAATTGCTACACTGTATGGCGGCGGGAGCCTGTCTATGCCACTACAGGTGTGCGCCGTGCGTCTCGACGGTCGTCAATTTTTCGTAAAAGGCCAAGTACTCATCTTTCTCGTCGCTGGCTCGCAGCGCCATCGCCGTACGCGGGTGCTCATCCAGCAGCCCGGTGATCGCGTAAGGAATCGTGTACCCCCACTCCACCTTGTCGCGCAGCGGAATGAACTGGCGCGAGATGATGTCGAGCAACGGTCGTACGTCATACCGCGCGCTATGGAGGTGTCCGACGAGCAACTCCGTTGGGCAGTTGCCGGCGGCGCGTCCCATGCCATACACGGAGGAATCCAGATAGGCGACGCCCATGTCGATGCCCGTCAAGGTGTTGGCGAAGGCAAGCTGCAGGTTATTGTGCGTGTGAATGCCGAGCGTCTTCTTAGGCGCAAACTTTTGGAACTTCGCGACCAGGTACTCGATGTCACGCTGAAACAGACTCCCAAACGAATCGACGACGTACACAACATCGATCGAGCTTCCATTGAGAATCTCGAGCGCCTCGTTCAAGTCATTTTCCCGGGCATGCGAGACGGCCATGATATTGAGACTCGTCTCGTAGCCAAGATCATGAAATGTCTGCGCCAATTCAATTCCCTTGTCGACATCCTTGATATAACACGCCACGCGAATAAGGTCCAGATAGCTCTCCGAGCGCGGAGCGATGTCTTGCTCGTCGACCCGGCCAATGTCCACGAGAGCGGACAGTTTCGTCGCCGTCTTCTCGCCGATCGTGCTGCGAATCAATTCTTCGGTCAGATAGGCCCAGGGACCAGCGTTTGGCACATGGTGCAGCTTGGGCGAGTTCTTATACCCGATCTCCATGTAGTCGACGCCAGCGCGACTGAGCGACTGATACAACTCGCGCACAAACTCTGTAGAAAAGTCCCATCCATTGACCAGACCGCCATCGCGGATCGTGCAGTCCAGAATCTTCGCATCCCTCTGCTTGCCCACCATCTCGATCCCTCCGCTTTCTCTCCTCTATAAATACAAAAAGCCCCATCCCTATCAGGGACGAGACACGCTCGCGGTACCACCCTGACAGAGAACAGCGCGTTCTCCACCTTCGTTGCGATAACGGCGGCGCCTTCGCGCAACCGGCTCCGATTAGTGACCTGCACCAACATGCAAGCGTTCACCGAAGCAGCTCCGGAGTGTACTTCACCTGTTCGCTCCAGTCCGGTTCGCAGCGTCCCCCGGCTCTCTGTGCTGTCGCGTACGGCTACTCTCTCCATCACGGCTCATTGGGTGTAAAATTGTCAGAATCGTAGCACATCCAGACCTCGCAGTCAAGAGCGCGCAATCACTCAGCCAACATCGCACCGAAAGGGTTTAGGGCAAACGTAACCGTCACCGAGTGAGCCTCGTCTAGCTTGTCGAACGATACGACAAACGGGCTCACCTATCGTCGCATACTTATAGAAGGCGGGATCTCTATGCATTCCTTGGCTCGGCACACGGTTGCCGCGATCGCCCTGGCAAGCTTCACTCTGGCAGCCGCCGGTCTGCCTCCTTCGGCGTTGGCCGCATCATCGGCGCGAACGGGAACGGCGCCGGCGCCGGCGCCGGCGCCGGCATCGGCATCGGCATCGGCATCGGCATCGGCATCGGCATCGGCATCGGCATCGGCATCGGCTCCGACATTTTACCCGAGCCACTTTCGCGGGATGGGTGACCTCGCCGTCATATATGGGAACAATGGACTGAACGGAGGAGACCTGTTCACCGTCGTGAACCGTACAGTACGCGGCCGGCCAGTCGTGACGGCACAACGAGTCGCAGGCGGCGCCAGTGCGGCGGCGTTCTCCCCTGACGGGCAGTGGCTCGCCGTGACAACCGAGGCGCCGCAAGGCCAGACACTGTGGCTCATGTCGGCGACCGGCGGACACCGCCGAAAAGTCGCCTCGGGCGTGTGGGATCCCATCTGGCTCCCAACCGGTGACCAACTCCTGTACAGTAGGGGTGCTCGCCTCTATGAAGTCACGCCCGACAGCCACCCCCGTCAACTCAGGCTGCAGCTTCCACCCAACTCATCCGTTCGCGGAATCAGCGTAGACGTCCACGGTGACCGCATCGCGCTCGATGTCACGCGAAATCAGAGTGACTACAACACGTGGTACGACGAGGTCGGCCTGTGGGATGCTCACAATGGAACGTTCACGCCACTCGTAACGGCGCGGCCGCCAAACGGTCTGGTGGTCGGGCCCTTTACGAACGACGGACAGTCCCTGCTGTACTGGCAAGACCCTGTACACAGCGCGTCACTGTTGTCAGATGGTGCGACACTCGACGCGGTGTCCCTCAAGGGGCAGCTGCATACGCTTGGGCACACGTTTGCGAGTGACGTCGGAGCCCAACCTTTCGGCACCGATCAAGTACTCCTTTGGCAGACGCACTCGCGTTACCTTTTTGACGGCCCAAAGTCGATCGCGCTCTGGCATGGTCCGCCAGTACCGCCGATCGCGGGCCAAGTGGAGCTGTATCCCAGCGTCTCTCCGAACGGTCGCTTGTTGACCTTTGTCTACGGGCTGTCGCAACCGGACATGGTGCAAGGACCTGCCATCTTGCGTTGGATGCATACGCTGAGACTCGCCCTGTTTTCCTTGACGACGGGGCGCTTGAGGACGCTTTCGGCGGCTGGCTCCGGCGTCTCCACCCCGCTCTTCGACGCCTCGGGAGCCCGAATCCTGTTTACGCGTCACAATGACGTGATGTGGACGCCTGCAAACCACCGCGGGCCCGTGGTTCCGGTGGTCACGCTTCCGGGATCGATCTTGCAAGGCTACCCGCAGTACGGAACGATCCTGTACTCGGTGCAGATCGCGGACTACTTGCCTGAAGAGTTGAAGCGGTAGAGGAAAAGGACGATCAACAGGAAAATGATTTGCGGGATTGTCATGCTGATGACGCCGACCCACCCGCCGAGGGAGATCACCAGCGCCACCGCCCCAAAGGCGAGGGCCACCGTCGGTCCAATGCGAAGGGCCGAAGTTCGGCTTTTCGCGCCGTTGGGCCTGCCATCCAGACCCCAGTGCGTCGTCATCTGTTCCGGTAACCGGCGAGCATAAGCGCGTGCCATGAAAAGTTGTGCCAGGACGGCGAGGATCGTCACGCCCATCGACGTGACCACTGGCGCCGCTTGCAACGCGCCTTCACCACCACCGCCTTGATTCGCGCCAAACACGATGAGCCAGACGGCGACGAGAATGGGCAGCACGGGAAGCGCCACGAAGATCCACCCAAGGCGTAAACTCTCATGATGGCGACGAAATGCCCGGGATAGAAAGAAACCAACGATGGCCAGCCCCACGGCGAGGAGGAAAAGAGACCCCAATCCAGCACCGGTAAACCACGCGCCCGACCCGACGGGCGTCTGCCTATTCACAAAATCACCTCCAGCCCGATCGTACCATAGGCCATGGCAGGAAGAAACAGGGGTGAGGGCACACCCAGAAACGCGTGGAAAAAACTTGTACAATGGGCTTTGGGCAGATCTTTTCCTACACCTGCCAATTTGTGAACATTACAAGAACATTACGTTTGTAACCTTGCGGTAATCTAGCGACTGAGGTAGAATGCATTTGTGGGCAAGACGGAGCGATCCCCTGCCAAATCAAACACAGACATTCAAGGAGGACACTCTCATGTTTAACAAGATGGCAAAGACCGGCCTGGCGATTTTGATGCTCGGCTCCGCTTCACTCGGCTTGACGACGATCGCCAGCGCGCATACCGTCGATCACCATGCCAAAACGAAAACCACGAAGCACATGAAGATGGCTGAATTCATGTACTCGCACGCCAATCTTGAAGGCGTCGGCGGCACCAAAGTTCACGGTACCGCTATGTTCACGCTTGACACCAAGACCGACACGATGACCGTCGTGCTGAAGGTCTGGGGCCTTGAGAAAAACAGCAAGCACATGGCGCACGTCCATGCATACAAAGACGGCAAAGCCGGCGCGATCCTCTATCCGCTGCCTGCAGTCGATGCCAATGCCAAGGGCTATGCGATGGTCATGCACGTGTACAAGGGCGTCAAGTCCTTGGACAACGGCGGCTGGATCGTCAACGTCCACGAGAGCATGACCAACTTTAAAGTGATCTCTGACGGCGTGGTCATGGCGGGCAAGTAATCTTGCCAGCCGGGTCCAAAGGGACCGAGCAACCGCTTTTGCGGCTGCTCGGCCCCTTTTGTTCATGGGCAGGTTGACACCGGGTCTGTCGCGGCGCTATGATTCTCCATAATCGCATAGCAGTACCACTAGGGGCGCCGTCATGGCTGAGACAAGACAATCTTGGACCCTTGGAACCTGAACTGGGTGATACCAGCGTAGGAAAGTGGACCGGAGACGAATCAAGTTCAACCACCCCCGCCACGCTCGTGCCAGTGGGGGTGGTTTTCCTATTGTTGTTGCGCACTCCATTGAACCATCGCAAAATGTCCTGAACGAGGAGGTGACCCATGCACAGGCAGGCAAATGGTCATGTCAGTCGAGCGCTCACGATCGCGGGTTCAGACAGTGGTGGCGGTGCCGGCATTCAAGCCGACCTGAAAACATTTTGCGGTTTTGACATCTATGGTGCCTCGTGTGTAACGGCATTGACTGCCCAAAACACAAAAGGGGTGCAATCGATTCTCAGCATGTCACCGATGTTCATTGAGACACAACTCGCCTCCCTTCAAACGGACATCGGGGCAGACGCCATCAAGACCGGGATGCTCGGCGATGCCCTGGTCATCGAAGCGGTTGCCTCCGTGCTCTCGCAGTGGCGGCACCGCGGGCCCCTGGTGGTGGATCCCGTGATGGTGGCCAAAGGCGGAGCTCGGTTACTCCCTGAAAGCGGGATCGACGCCCTGCGAACCAAGCTGATTCCGCTTGCGGACGTGGTAACGCCGAATCTCCCCGAGGCGGAGGCGCTGTCGGGCCTGGCGATTCGAGATATCGAGTCGGCCAAACAGGCAGCCCTCAAAATCGCCCAATACGGGGCTCGCACAATCGTCATCAAGGGGGGGCACGGAGACTTCCTTTCACGTGCGGCACCCTGCGTGCATTCGGACCCTGTCCGGACGCAGTCACAGGGCGCTTCCGAGCCCCTCGGGACGGTCAGCGACCTCCTGCTGTGTGACGGCATCTTCACTACGCTAACGACGGCCCGTGTTCCCGGGATTCGAACACATGGGACAGGATGTACGTTTTCTGCGGCGATTACCGCGTGCCTTGCACGGGGCGTCGGCATGGTGGACGCGATCGCCACCGCCAGACGATACGTCTACAGCGCGATTGAAAGCGCTCGGGATTGGGACCTGGGAACCGGCCATGGACCCATCGACCACACCGCCAAGGTCGTGCTAAGCAGCGGCTTGGTTGGAGGACATCCGTACATTCTGCAAGAAAACGGATGGAGCTCACAATCACAGAACGAATGAGGAGGCACATGATGACCACTCAGACCACTTACGAGCAAGGATTCGGGCAGTGGATCGATGCCGTACGCAGGGAACGCCCCCTCGTTCACAATATCACGAATCTGGTCGTCACCAACGTTGTCGCCAACGCGCTCCTTGCGATCGGCGCCTCCCCTGTCATGGCCCACGCTCACGAGGAAGTGGGGGACATGGCGAGCATCGCCTCGCCCGCCGAACTGTTGGACGCTTGTCTGGCAGGATTGACCTGCTTCAATGTCGCGGCTGAGTTGACGGCCACCCGTGCCCAAGGTCCGGGTACGTTTCAGGCGGCCCTCTTCGACGAGCTATTTTCCTTGAAAGCAGTAGACGTGGACACGCGGGCTCATGTCGAACTGGTGGTTGTGTAGATGCTGACGCCTGAACGACTCCGCGAACGACTTCGCCTCTATGTGGTGACGGACGAACGAGCGTCCCTCGAATCCTTGGTCGCGGCCGTCTCGGCTGCGATCGCCGGGGGTGCCACTGCCATTCAACTCCGCCGCAAAGCGGACGGTGGACGCTCCCTCGTAGCACTCGGTCGAACGCTCCGCAAACTGACACGAGAAGCAGACGTCTTGTTTTTCGTCAATGATCGGGTAGACATTGCACTGCTCGTGGAAGCAGACGGCGTGCACGTGGGACAGGACGATATGGGACTCCTCGACGTTCGGGCCCTGACTCACTCATCGCTTCTGGTGGGTGTGTCCACTCACACAACATTCCAAGCTCAAGCCGCAGAACGCGATGGCGCTTCCTATCTTGGCGTGGGAGCGATTTATCCTACTGCCTCCAAACCGGATGCAGTTCGAACTGGCTTGGAGGGCCTCAGGGCCATTCGACACGGCGTCGGCACCCCGCTCGTCGCCATCGGTGGGATCACCAGAGAGCGAGTTGGCGACGTCATGCGCGCTGGCGCAAACGGCATTGCCGTGGTGAGCGCCGTAGTTTCCGCAGAAGATCCGCGACTCGCTGCGGTGGAACTCCTCGACGAAATTGAGAGCGCGAATCCTGAGAAACGTACGAGCCACTTCAAAAGCGGAGGGACACCATGAATTTTACGTCCGACCTTCGCTCACTCGCTGCGCAACTGTGGCAACGCAGTTTCGATCATCCCTTCGTCAACGAGCTTTGTGCGGGGACCTTGCCCGAGGACGTCTTTGCCCACTACGTCCGCAACGATGCGTACTATCTGCGAGCGTTTGCGCGCGTACACGCGCTGGCCTGTGCACGGACGAGTGACGCGACGTTGATGTCGCACTTCGCGCAGCGGTTGCAAACGACCCTCAGAGCCGAACAAGAACTGCACGAAACGTTCTTTGAGCTGCTCGGAATCTCTGGCGCTGTGAGTCAGACAGCCCCGGCCCCCACGGCCTACCGTTATGCCACCCACCTCCTGTCCGTCGCGTCCGATGGATCCGTCGCAGAGATCGCAGCGAGCACGCTTCCCTGCTACTGGCTGTACGGCGAGATTGGGCGGACACACCAGTACGACACGCCGAACCATCCGATTTATGATCTATGGGTTGCAGCCTACGGGGCACCTTGGTACGCGACCGTGGTCGAGGAGCAAATCGCGCTCGTCAATGAATTGGCGGACCGTGCGTCGCAGGAGACACGCGCTCGAATGACGGAACTGTTTTTGATCTCCAGTCAGTACGAGCTTGAGTTTTGGCAGATGGCCTACGTCAAGGAAACCTGGGCGTTTGTGAGTCCCCTCGACACGAGCAGGTGATCAGACACGGCCGCAATCGGACCTCCTGGCCTATCGCCAAGGTCTCTTTTACTGTACAATGTTCTTACTATAAGACTGCATATTCATAGCTGTGCACGCTCATAGGTTATTCTAACCCGATTGGAGTTTTCCCGAATGTCCATAACCACATACAATGCCCCATCGTCCACGCGCACTCAGGCGAGGATGGGACTGATGACCCGCATTTCCCTGTTGATCGGGGCGCTCACCTTGATCATCGTTGCCGTCGGCACCACGTCTGCCATCATGTCCACCCGAGTTTCGCAAGGAATGACAACCCTGCGTCAGGTCATGGCGCTAGAGACCATGGCAAACAACGCCTATAACGGCTTCCTCAACATGGATGACCAATCCAACATGTGGGTCGGGATGGTTGGCTTCGGTCACCAGAAACTCAATCAGCAAACCTACGAGCAAATCCTTCAAGGAGAACAACAGCTTGACAGTTCGCTTCAATCCTTGCTCGCCATGCCCATCGCCAGCCGGGCCGAACATCAAACCATTCGTCAGACGATCATCGATTCACACGCCTACGAGGCATACTTTGATGAAATCCGTCGTTTGTACAAAAAACATCCCCGTAATGCCCAGACTATCATGTACATCTCAAACGCCAACGCGTCGAATAATTTGACCAATGACCTCACAGTGCTATTGGGGAGCGCTACGCAGCGATTGATGACGCAAACGACCCTGACGGCAAGTGACTCTGGGGTCAATTTTGTGATTACACTGATCGGCGGCATCCTGATCGCCTTGTTTGGCATCGGGCTTGGACTGATCATGCGCCGTGCCCTGCGTCCCATTCCGATCATCGCTGCGTCCCTCGCCCGCGTCTCTGCAGGTGACCTGACGGTTCAGGCCATCCAGTGCACCCGTCAGGATGAGATTGGCGCATTGGCGCACGCGTGCAATGACATGGTGGCGACACTGCGTCAGGTGATGCAACGTGTCGCAGAGAGCGCAGAGCAAGTGGCCGCCTCGTCGGAGGAGCTGACGGCCAGTGCCACGGAAACGATGCGCGCAGCGGAACACGTGAGCAATGCGATCCAAGATATGGCGCAAGGTGCCATCGAGCAATCGGCGAGTGCTTCGTCGGGTCGTGACACCATCACGTCTATGGCCCAAGGACTGGAGCAAATCGCCTCA